>Ga0299906_10000163_pt1 | contig 66921 bp, 41 predicted proteins | sample RVTome_14_FD_200259 | JGI IMG/M metagenome (GOLD analysis project Ga0299906, IMG submission 200259) | Soil microbial communities from uranium-contaminated site in the Upper Colorado River Basin, Wyoming, United States - RVT145D125 (version 2) ...
AGCGACCGTTCGGGCAACCCGGGGCTATATCCGGTCGTCCTTCGGGGTCGTTTCTACACTGGACCCTCTCCCTGGCTGTATAGTCTGCATTGAAATCAACTGCACCCAATTCAACTCGCCGATGATACCGCGAGGTGGCCCGCGTCTCCTTGGGCGATTACTCAACGGCGCAGCTCCGAGCGCAAGGGTAAGCACGAGGCGCCTTGACCTGCCCAGGAACCGTTGCGCCGATTGCGCAAGACCTCCTGGCCTGCCCAGGAGCCGTTGCGCCGATTGCGCAAGACCTCCTGGCCAGCCTCGATCCCGTCGACGAATCCGGACGGCCCCGTCGGGGCCGGGCACACGCCCTCGTCGCCGGCTCTCCACGTTTCATCCCCGTTCCTGGACGCCGCCCGCCGGCTGAGCTAGGCTCCATCGGCACCGTCGACGGACCCGACGCCATGAGCCGCCACCCGCGATCCGATCCCCCAATCCCCCGCGTCGACGTGCGCGCGAGCGGGAGATTGGGTTGAGCGTCCTCCTGACGCTCGCCGCATGGATCGTCCTCACGCCGGCCACTTCCGCTGGCGCCGCGGTCGCCGGCGCACCGATCGTCGCGCACCCCCTGCCGGGCCTCAAAGCCGACGTGGCGGCGCTCCTGCTCAGCGGACGCGAGAGCGGCACGCTGCGCGCCGCGGTCCTCGCCGTGCCGCACCCTGGGGAGGAGGCGGAGGGGGACGGGAAGACGGACGTCGACGTCTGGGTCGAGATCGACGGCGGCCACCTCCTCGGCGAGGGCGAGACGCCCGAGAGCCTGCGCGTGGAGGTCCACGCCTACGCGATGGCCGAGGCGGGGACGCTCGCGGGCGCGTTCTCCCAGGCCTTCTCCCTGCCGCTCGAGGAGCACGGCGACGCCCTCGCCGCCGGCGGCGTGAAATTCGCCGGGAGGCTGCGGCTCGTTCCCGGCGAGCATGAGCTGCGCCTCCTGGTGCGCGAGACGCGGTCGCAGCGTTTCGTGCTGCGGGTGCTGCCGCTGGCGGTGCCGGCGCCCGGGGGCCCCTACCTGGGACCGCCGCTCTTCGCCGACGAGGGCGGCGCCTGGATCCCGGTGCGGGCCGCCGGCGACGCGGCCCCGGCGAACGGCGACGCGCCCGCCGCGCTGCCGGTGCTGGCGGCCGGCCGGACCCACACGGCCTGGCTGTGGACGAGCGACCCCGGCGCCCGCCTGGCCGCGCGTCTCTTCGACGCCGAGCGCCGGCCGCGCACCGACGTCGGCGTGAGGCCCGAAGCGGGCGCGGCCCGGCCGCTCGCCGCGGCGTTCGAGGTGCCCGACCTGGCGACCGGGAACTACGTGCTGGAGACCTCCCTCGACGTCGACGGCCGGCCGTCGTCCAACCTGCCGGTCTACGTGCTCGGGGCCGAATTCGACGCCGGCGGCGTGGCGTGGACGGGGATCGACCGTCTCGCCGCCGAGCCGGAGCGCCGCCGCGAGGCCCTCGACCTGGCCGCCAAGCGCCGCGCCAGGAAACGCCACGAAACGATCGTCCGCGCCTACCGCGGAGTCCTCGATCGCCTGGCCTCGGGCGCTCCCGGCGAGGCCCTCGACGACCTGGCCCACCTCGAGCGGGAGGCGCTCGAGTCGACCGAGGAGGACGCCCGCGAAGCGCTCGCGGCCGCCCAGGACGAGGTCGTCGTCGGCCTCGCCGCCGCCGCCGCCGAGAGCCTGGTGCCGGTCCTCTACCTGCACATGGAAAGCCACGACCGCTACGCCGCCGACAAGGAGACCTTCCTCACCCTGCACGCCCGCGAGCGCGTGATCGCGGTGGCGCGGCGATACGCCGCGGGCGCCGACGCGAGGAACGAGCTGGCACCGTCGCTGGCCGCCTCGGCGCTTTCCGGCATGGGGATGAGGCTGCTGCGCTCGCGCCAGCCCGTGGCGGGTCGCCGGATGATGGAAGAGGCGCTCGCCCTCGACCCGCGCAACGCCACCGCGCTGCTCGAGCTGGCGCTCGACGACGAGCGCCACGGCGAGTACGCCGGCGCCGCCGACCGGCTTCGCCGGCTGCTGGCGATCCGGCCGCGCTCCGACGAGGGACGCCTGCGCCTGGCGCTCAACCTGCGCCGCGGCGGCCAACCGCGCGAGGCCGCGCGCTGGCTGCGCCGGGTGATCGACGACGGCACCGAGGACTGGCTCCTGGCCCTCGCCTACCAGGAGCTGGCGCGCCTGATGATCGCCGAGGAGCGGCCCGGCCACGCCGTGCGCCTGCTCGAAGCGGGCGTGAGCCGCCTGCCGCGCGAGCGGCGCCTCGCCGTGCAGCTCGCCTACGCTCTCGACCGTGACGGCAAGGGCCGACGCGGCCGCGACGTGCTGGACGCGGCCCTGGAGCGCGCCGACGGCTCAGGCCCCTCGCCGCGCCTGCTCTACAGCCGGCGGCCGCAGGGCGCCGTCGAGGACGACCGTCCGGCCCTCTTCCGCCAGAGCATGGCGCGCCTCGCGGTGCTCGCCGGCGCGCTCGGCCGGGCGGGAGAGAAGCGATGATCCGACGCCTCTTCGCCGGCCTGCTCCTCGCCGCGTCGGTGCCGGCCGCTTTCGCCCTCGACGTCTTCGTGCGCAGCCCGCGCGGCGGCCAGGTCGTCTTCGGCCCGGTGGAGGTGGAGCTCGAGCTGTTGACGGCGGCCGACGCCGTCGAGGTCGAGGTCCGGCTCGACGGCGAGGTGGTGGGCAGGCTCTCCGAGGCGCCCTATCGGCTCGTCGTCGACGTCGGCCAGGAGAACCGGTCCCACGTCTTCGAGATCACCGCCGTCGACAGCGACGGCGGCACGGCCACGCGCACGGTGACCACCGGCCGCGTGGAGGTGGACATGGAGCTCGACCTCGAGCTCCAGCAGCTCTACGTGACTGCGACGCGCGACGGCGCACGGGTACACGATCTCGAGCGCCACGACTTCGTGGTGCTGGACGGCGGCTACCCGCAGCAACTGGTGACCTTCGAGCGCGGCGACGTGCCGCTGACGGCGGTGCTGCTGATCGATTCGAGCCTCAGCATGCAAGGCGAGAACCTGCGGGCGGCGCTCGCGGGAGCGCGGGCCTTCGTGGAGGAGATGCGCGAGCTTGACCTGGCCAAGGTCATCGTCTTCTCCGACCGCCTGCTCGCCGTCACGTCCTTCACCGGCGACCCGCGAGTCGTGGCCTCGGTGATGGACGGCGTCGAGGCCGCCGGCGGCACCGCGATCAACGACCACCTCTACGTGGCCCTGAAGCAGCTCGAGGCCTACCAGGGACGCCAGGTCGTGGTGCTGCTGAGCGACGGCGTCGACATCGAGAGCGTCCTCGGCATGGACGACGTGGCGTGGAAGGCGGGGCGCGTGCAGAGCCTGATCTACTGGATCCGCCCGCGCGACGCCGCTGACCCCAACGCCAGCTACTACTCGGTGTGGCGCGACCCGAAGGCCCATCGCCACGAGATCGAGACGCTCGGCCGCGTGGTCGCGGCGAGCGGCGGCCGCGTGCGCGAGATCGCCGCCATCGCCGACGCCTCGGCCGCCTTCCGCGAGATCGTGGCCGAGCTGCGCGAGCAATACGTGCTCGGCTATTACCCCGCCGTCAACCTCGACGACGGACGCTGGCACGAGGTGAAAGTCCGGGTGCGCTCGCCGGGCGTGCGAGTGCGGGCGCGCGGCGGCTACTTCGACGACGAGGCGCAGTAATCACGAGATGAGCCGCAAGGCCCCGCCTCCCCCGGATCCCGACGCCGGCCTGTGGCAGGGCCGCTCGGTGGCGCGCCGCTTCGTGTCGCCGGACGGCTTCACGGTGCTGGTGGGCCGCACGGCCGCCGACAACGACGTCCTGACGGTGAAGCTGGCCTCGCCCCGCGACTTCTGGTTCCACGTCGCCGCGGGCCCGGGCTCGCACGTCGTGGTGCGCAACCCGGAGGGCGTCGACCGGTTGCCGCGCGAGGCGCGCCGGTTCGCCGCCTCGCTCGCCGCCGGCTACTCCAAGGAGCGGGCCGGCGGCCGGGTGGCCGTCCACGTCACGACCTGCGCCGAGGTCAGGAAGCCGCGCGGCTATGCGCCGGGGATGGTCACCCTCGGGCGCTACGACACGGTGCAGGCGTCGCCTTGGCGGGGCGAGGAGGAGTAGCAGTCGGGATCGACTGTCATGTCAATCGTTGCCGTCCGGCGGAAGCGTGGTAGAATCCACGACCGTCGACGTCGATCAAGACAAGGAGACGGTCCATGCGATTCACCGGAGTGTCCCTCGTAGTGCTTCTGGCGGTTTCTCTCCCGCTCCTTCATCCGGCGCCCGCGGCCCCGGCCGAGCCGCTGGGGAGCGCCGAGACGAATTGGAGCGGCGTCACCCTCGACCTCACGAGCGTCGAGCGTAAAGGGAGCGTCCTCACCGTCAAGTGGGCGGTCCACAACCGGGGTGAGAGCCAGGTCGAGGTCAAGTTCGGTCTCGTCGGCAAGCACGTCACCACCTACGTCGTCGACGAGGACAGCGGCACCAAGTACTACGCGCTCACCGACCAGGAGGGCAACCTGGTCGCCTCGCAGCACGTCTACATCGGCAGCGACACCCACGGCATCTCGGAGTACGTCCCGGCAGGGCAGTCGAAGCGCTACTGGACGAAGATGCCGGCTCCCCCCGCCGAGGTCAAGGCCCTGACCGTGTTCTTCGCCGAGACCGAGCCCTTCGAAGAAATCGCGATCACGGACAGATGACCATGGCGACTCCCGCGTTGGCGGTGCTGATCGTCCTCGCAGGCGCCTTCATCGCGTGCGGCGGGGGGAATGCCGCCGAGCCGTCGGCCCCGGCGCCGAGCGCCGCGCCTGCCGGCGCTGCGCCACCGGCCGGCGACTGGCAGGATCCCGAGCCGGAGGGGGCTCAGGCCCTGGCCGAGCAGGTCGCCCTCGCCGAGCACAACCGCGACAAGACCACCCGGCTGCGCCCGTCGACGACCCGGCTGCGCATGTCGATGACGACGCTGGTCGACCGCACCACCGGGCTGTCCGGCCGGCGCACCGGCCTCGACGCCGCGGCCACGGGCCTCGACGAGCGCCTCGGCCGTCTGCGCGCCGAGGAGACGGCGACCGAAGTGACGATCCGGCTCCCCGGCGCGTTGCTCTTCGACTTCGACTCGGCGGCGATCCGCCCCGACGCCGAGCGCAGCCTGCGCGACGTCGTCGAAGTCATCGCCGCCTACGGGGGGCGCCCCGTGCGGATCGAAGGCCACACCGACTCGGTCGCCTCCGACGCCTACAACCGGGAGCTCTCGCAGCGCCGCGCCGACGCGATACGCGGCTGGCTCGAAGCGCACGGGGTGGCGGCGGGGCGCCTGACCACGGTCGGCCACGGCGAATCGAGACCGGTCGCCGACAACGGCACGGCGGCGGGCCGGCAGCAGAACCGCCGCGTCGAGGTCGTCATCGAGAAGGCGCGCTGAAGTCCGTCGTGACGACGCGGTGCCGAGACCGCCGAGGATCCTCGCCAGCATCGCCGCCAGCGGGCTCGCTTCTCGGCGGACAGGATGGCGCGGCTTGCCGCTATCCAAGAGAGGCAGCCGGCAGCCGCATGGACGTTCGGGGCTGCGACGCTCCCGGCGCTTTCAGGCTGTACGGTGGGCGGTTCTCGTCCATACCGGAAGGCTAGCACTTCGGCTTCTCGGCGAACGGATAGCGCGGCTTGCTGCTATCCTACCCGTCCATGTGGGACGACGAGGCCTTCAAAGCCCTCACGGTGCGCGCCGGCGACGCCTGGTGCGCCATGCCGTTGCCGCGGGTGCGGCGGGTGATCAAGTCCCTCAAGCTCCATCCCCTGCCGGGCGCCGGACCCGAGATCGCGGGCCTCGCCGAGGTGGACGGCGAGCCGCTGGTAATCCTCAGCCTCGAGCGCCTCATCGAGGCGCCCCCCGGGCCCGCCGCCGAGTTCCCCATCACGCTGCTGGTCGAGGTCGGCGGCGCCGCGCGCGAGGTCGTGGGGCTCGCCGCCGACCAGCCCGGCGACATCGTGTACCTCGTCGGGTCCGCCATCGCCGGCCCGTCGCGCGGCCTGATCCGCGGCGAAGCGCGCCTCGGGCGGGGCCTGGTGCGGGTGCTCGACCTGGCGGCCCTGGGAGGCGAAGATTGAGCCGGCCGCCGCCTTGGCTGCTGCTGCGCCGGCACGGCGTCCTCTGGGCCCTGCCCCACGCCGCCCTCGGCGAGCTGTCCGCGCGACGCCCGGCAACGACGTTGGAGCTGCGCGGCGGCGCCACCCTGGAGGCCGACGAGGTGCTTGGCCTGGCGGCGGAGATCGAGCCGCGGCCGTTCCCGCGCTGCGCGCGGCGCTTTTATCGAGACACGGTCGCCGGCCTGGCGGTGTGGCGCCGGCAGCCGGTCGTCTTGGTCGATCCCGGCTCGGCACCGCCGAGCCTGGCCGTCGAGAAGGAGAACCCCGTAAATGGCGACGAAATTCGATGACGCGAGCGGCCGCCTGGAGCGGCTCAACGTGCTCGGCATGATCCTGGCCTTCGGCTGGTTCCTGCTGTCCCTGGCGGTGCTGGTCGTCGGTCTCGCCGGCTGGGCCGAGAAACTCACGGCTTTGCTGAGCTTCTTCACGTCGGCGGCGCTGCTCGCCGGCTACGTTCTGGCCGTCCTCTTGCCGCAGCGGCGGGTGAGCGAAGAGCTGCGGGCGATCGACGCCGAGGCCGTCGACCAGCGCGCCGCCATGCTCGAGATCCTGCGCCGCCTGCGCCTGGGCGACCTGGTGATGCCGGCGAGCGAGCTCGCCCGGCTCCCCGACTTCCTCGACGACGGCATCCGCGCCACCACCGCGGCGCTGACCTCGCAGATCCAGCGCATCCAGGAGCGCTCGCTCGAGGTGGCGGTGATCGGCGGCGAGGTGCAGTCGACCTCCGCCGACCTGGCGTCAGGGTTTTCGCAGCAGAGCGCCGCGGTGGTCGAGATCACCGCCACGATCGAGGAGCTGGCGCGCACCGCGGCGCAGATCTCGCAGAACGCCGAGCGCCAGGCCCAGCTCGCCGACCTCGCCGAGACCGAGGGCGACACCGGCGCCGAAGCGGTCAAGGCCGCGGTCGCCGGCATCAACGGGCTCTCGCAGCGCATCGCCTCGATCGCCCAGCGCACCGACGGCCTCGACAGCCGCTCGAAGGAGATCTACCGCATCCTCGACCTGATCAGCGAGATCGCCCACGACACCCACATCCTGTCGCTCAACGCCGCCATCGAAGCCGAGACCGCGGGCGAGCACGGCCGCCGCTTCGCGGTGGTGGCCGAGGAGGTGCGGCGCCTGGCGCACCGGGCGCGCGAGTCGGCGCAGTCGGTGCGCGCCCACCTCGAGGAGTTCTCCGGCGCCATCCGCTCGACGGTGGTGGCCACCGAAGAGGGCAGCAAGGAGGCGGCCCAGGTGCTGCGCCAGGCGCAGGCGGCCCAGGGCGCCATCGAGGAGCTTCGCGGCGCCATCGGCGCCACCTCCGTCGCCGCCCAGGAGATCTCGCTCGCCACCAAGGAGCAGCGCACCGCCTCCGACCAGGTGGCGGTCACCATCAAGGAGGTGCGCGAGGTGATCCAGCGTATGGCCGACGCGCTGCGCAACTTCTCGAAGACCGCCAGGAACCTCAACGAGCTCGCCCTCGCCATCCAGCTCGTCAGCCAGGCTTTCCGCTTTGCCGCGGGCCGCTCCCTGAAGCACGTGTTCCAGGAACGGGCCAGCGAGCTGGCGGTCAAGAGCGAGGGTTGGGAAGGCATCGACAGCGAGCTGCGCGATCTCCTGAGCCGCAGCCCTTACGTGGAGTTCTGTTACCTGGTCGACGCGGACGGTACCCTGGTCGCCTGTACCACCAGCCCGGAGTGGAGCCACGACGAGCGGCTTCCCGAGGGCGTGGAGGTGGGCAAGAACTACTCCGACCGGCCGTGGTTCAAGACCGTGCAGCAGACCCGCAGCCCCACCATCACGCCGCTCTACGAGTCGCTGCTGACGTCGCAGCAGTGCTTCACCGTGGCGGCCCCCGTGCTCACTGCCGACGGCCGCCAGGCCGGAGTGCTGGGCGCGGACGTCAACCTCACGAGCTGGATCAGGATCTGACGGGAGCGCCGTGGTCGATCCCGAGCTCCAGGACCTCCTGCCGCTCTACCTCACCGAGAGCCAGCGCCGGCTCGAGCACCTGACCGAGCTGACGTCCCGGATCGGCGAGGCGGAGGCCGCCGCCGAGGCGCGGCGGGAGCTCCACACCCTGAAGGGCTCGAGCCGCATGCTCAAGCTGCGCCACGTCGCCGAGCTGTGCCACCGCGGCGAGGCCCTGCTGGAAGCCGGTGCGGCCGGCCCCGCCCAGCTCATGGCGGTGCTCGACGACATCACCGAAGCCCTGGAGAAGCTGGCGCGCAGCGCCTCCCAAGCTGCCGAGGAGGACTCGCTCCAACCTTCGGGCGACCGGGTCGCGGAAGCGCGGCCCAGGGACCGCCGCGCGAAGGACGCTCCCGAGGCCGAGGCGGAGTTCCTGACCGAGCACCGCATCTCGGTGGAAGCGGCGGACCGGCTCACCGGCGCGACCGCGGCGATGCGGCTGCTGGCGCTCGCCGGCCTCGCCTCCGGCCGGCGCCTCGAGGAGCTGGCGGACCTCGCCGAGAGCGGGGTCACCGAGGCGGTGCCGCGCCAGGTGCTCGCGATGCTGGCGTCGCAACTGCGCAAGCTGGTGCGCGAGCTCGAGGCGAGCCATCACCGCCAGCTCCAGCACGCCGAGGACCAGCTCAAGCGTCTTCTCGACCTGCAGCTCCAACCGCTGCGGCCCTTCCTGCAGAGCCTGGCGCGCCATGCCCGCAAGCTGGCCCGCGACCTGGGAAAGGAGATCGAGGTCGAGCTGGAGGGCGGCGAGGCCCGTCTCGACCAGCGGATCGCCCGTGAGCTCCAGGGCGCCTTCCTGCACCTCGTCGCCAACGCCGTCGACCACGGCATCGAGAGCCCCGAGCAGCGGCTCGAGCTCGGCAAACCGCGCGCCGGCCGCCTGCGGGTCGCCGCCACCAGCTTCGGCGACCGGGTGGAGATCGCGGTGGCCGACGACGGGGCCGGCGTCGATCCGGCGCGGGTGCTCGAAGCGGCCCGCGACGCCGGCCTGCTTTCGCCCGAGGTGACCGAGCTCGGCGGCGCGGAGGTCCTGCAACTGCTCTTCACCACGGGGTTCTCGACCCGCCGCGAGGTCTCCGAGGTGTCGGGCCGCGGCGTCGGTCTCGACGCCGTCGCCAGCGCCGTGCGCCAGCTCGGCGGCGACGTGTGGATGACCTCGGAGCCCGGTCGCGGCAGCTCGATCTTCGTCGCCGTGCCGGCGGCGCGCCGCGGCGAGCGCGCCCTGGTGCTGCGCTGCGGCGACGAGCGTGTGGCGATGCCCAAGGGCGCCGTGCGCTGGATCCGCGCCGCCCGCGCCGGCGAGGTCGTGACCGGCAGCGGCGGCCCGCTGGTGGCCGGCGACGGCGGCGAGCTGCTGCGGGTGGTCTCGCTCGCCGCGGTGCTCGGCGTCGAGGAGCCGCCCGAGCCCGTGCTGGTGGCGCTCCAGGTGGGCGGCACCCAGAGCGTGCTCGCGGTCGAGGCGGTCGAAGGCGAGGAGGAGGTGCTGGTGCGCCCGCTGGCGGCTCTCGCCGGCGTCCACCAGCTCTACAGCGGGATCGCCCTGCTCACCTCCGGCGAGCCGGTAGGCGTGGTCTCGCCGCAGGCCTTCGCCAGCCACCTCCAGCTTGCGCCGCCGCCGCGGGCGGCGCCGGCGCCGCCCGAGCGCCTGCGCGTGCTGCTGGTCGAAGACTCGCTGGTGACCCGCGAGATGGAGCGCCGCATGCTCGAGGAAGAGGGGTTCCAGGTGACCGCCACGGCGGCGGCCGACGACGCCTTGAGGCGCCTCGCCGAAGAGACGTACGATTGTCTGGTCACCGACTTGGAGATGCCCGGCATGGACGGCTTCGAGCTGACGCGGCACGTGCGCTCGACGCCCCGCCTCGCCCAGCTCCCGATCGTCGTCGTGTCGACGCGCGACGAGCCCGGCGACCGCCTGGCGGGGCTCGAGGCCGGCGCCGACGCCTACGTGACCAAGCAGACCCTCGAGGCCCGCAAGCTGGCCCAGATCCTCCGCCGCGTGGGGAGCCGGGGATGAGGCGCGACGCGGTCCGCGTGCTCCTCGTGGACGACTCGCCGACGGTGCGCGCCGTGCTCCAGCGCATCCTGCGCCGCACGCCGGACCTCCAGGTGGTGGGCGAGGCCGGCGACGGCGAGACCGGCGTGCGCCTCGCCGTGGAGCTGGCGCCCGACCTGGTGCTGATGGACCTGGCGATGCCGAAGCTCGACGGATTCGAGGCCACCGCCCGCATCATGCAGCGGGCGCCGACCGCCGTGATGGTGTTCTCGACCGAGGTCAGCGTCGACGGCCACCGGGTGTTCGAGGCCTACTCGCGCGGCGCCCGCGACGTGCTGGCCAAGCCCGGATCGCCGCAGGACTGGACCGAGCTGGCGTCGACCCTGCCCGAGCGCATCCGCAGCGTCGCCCATGGATTCGCCGGCGGCACGCCGGCCGAGGCCGCGCCGGCCCCGGGCACGAGGTCCGGCGGCACGCCGGCGAGCGCCGTCGACCTCCCGCCGGCCGGCGACGCCGGCCCCGAGGTCGGCGCGCGGGCCCAGCCTCTGCGTTACCTGGCCATCGGCGCCTCGACCGGCGGCCCCGAGGCCCTGCGCGAGCTGCTGGCGGAGCTGGCGCCGCGGCCGCCGTTGGCCGTGCTGGTGGTCCAGCACATCGCCCCGGAGTTCGAGGAGGGCCTGGCCGAGTGGCTGCGCGCCGACGTCAAGCTCGACGTGCGGGTGGCGCGCCAGGGCGAGACGCCGCGCGCGGGCACCGTGCGCCTGGCGCCCCAGGGCTACCACCTGACGCTCGAAGAGGGCAACTGGCTGCGCCTCGACGCCGACACGCCGCCGCTGCGCGGCCACCGGCCGGCGGCCGACCTGCTGCTCTCCTCGTGTGCCCGCGTCGCCGGATCCCAGACCGCGGGCGTGCTCCTGAGCGGCATGGGGCGCGACGGGGTCGAGGGGCTCGGGAAGCTCAAGGACGCGGGCGGGCTGACCCTGGTGCAGGACCGCGCCTCATCGGTGGTCTACGGCATGCCGCGGGCGGCGCTCGACGCCCGCGCCGCCGCCACCGCCCTGCCGCCCGCGGCCCTCGGCCGCTATCTGCTCAAAGCCTGTGGAGCGACGAGACGGTGAGCGAGGAGATCGTGAGCGACGAGACGACGAACAAGACCGTGTTGGTGGTCGACGACAGCGAGCTGAGCCGCGCCGTGATCGCCCGCCTGCTCGGCAAGCAGGGCTGGACGGTGCTGACCGCCCACGACGGCGCCGAGGGCGCCGTGGTGGCGCTGCGCGAGCTGCCCGACGTGGTGGTGACCGACCTCGAGATGCCGGTCATGGACGGCTACCAGCTCGCCCGGCTGCTCAAGAGCGATCCCGCCACCCGCCACCTCTCGCTGCTCATCCTCACCAGCCACGGCGAGGCTTCCTCGCGCTTCTGGGGGCTCGAGACCGGCGCCGACGCCTATCTCGTGAAGGACGACCTGGAGGGCGAGCTGGTGGCCGCCGTCGAACGCCTGCTGGCCAGCCCGCGGCCGCCCGAGGCCGCCGCCGCGGCGGCGCCTAGAACGCCCCTGGACGTGCTGGCGCGGGTCAGCCGACACCTCGATTCGCGCCTTCTCGAAGCCGTGCTGGTCAACCGCATACTCGAGCGCGGCATGCAGGCCGAGACCCTGAAGGACGCCGGCGACGCCATCCTCGCCACGGTCGCCGACATCGTCGACTCCTGGCTCCTGGGGCTGGCGGTGCTCGAGGGCGACTCGATCTCGATCGTCATCGAGCTCGGCTCCGAAACCGCGCGCGCCACCGCCGCCGCGATCGCCTGCCGGCTCGAGGCGGAGCTGGGGCCGGAGCCTACGGCGCGGCGCCAGCTCCGGGTCGAGGGCGGCCGCGAAGGCGACGGCCGTCCGGTCGACGCCGACGCCCTCCTCCTCATCCGCCTGCCGCTGCGCAGCGCCCAGGCGGTGCTGGCGATCGCCCCCAAGGACGCCGACTACCACGGCTCGCGCGAGCACGTGCTGCTCGGGCGGGTCAGCCAGCAGCTCGCCCTGGTGCTCGACAACGCCCGCCTGGCGCAGCGGCTGCGCGAGCTGTCGATGCGCGACGACCTCACCCGCCTGCTCAACCGGCGCACCATCCGCCAGCGTCTCCACGAGGAGGTCCAACGGGCCCGCCGTTACGGCCACCAGCTCTCGATCGCCCTCTGCGACCTCGACCACTTCAAGCAGGTCAACGACACCTTCGGCCACCAGGCGGGCGACCGGGTGCTGGTGGCGATCGCCGAGGTCCTGCGCCGAGAGGCGCGGGCGCCCGACGTCGCCGGCCGCTACGGCGGCGAGGAGTTCCTCATCCTGTTGCCCGAGACCGGCCTCGCCTCCGCCCGCCAGGCCGCCCGGCGGCTGCGCCACACCATCGAGACGTCGCGCACCGTGCTGCCCGACGGCCAGGTGCTGCCGCTCACCGCATCGCTGGGCGTGGCGGCGCTCTCGGAGATCGAAAGCGACGTCGAGGCCGCCCTCGACGAGCTGCTGGCCCTGGCCGACCAGCGTCTGTACGCCGCCAAGGCGGCCGGCCGCAACCGGGTGATCCCATGATCGGACCCGCTCCCGAAGACCTCGACCGCCTCGTCGAGCTCATCGAGCTGAACACGGGCAACGTGATCCCGCGCGGCCAGCTCCCCCACCTCGCGCAGGTGGCGAGCGAGCGCGCCAGCGAGGCCGGGTTCGCCGGCCTGGGGCCGTATGTGGAGCTGCTCGGGAAGAGCGCCCTGCAGCAGGAATGGCGGCGGCTGCTGCCCGACGTGACGATCAAGGAGTCGTTCCTCTACCGCATTCCGGAGCACTTCGAGGCCCTGCGCCACGACATCCTGCCGTCCCTCGCCAAGGCGCGGCCGAAGACCCATGGCCTGCGGGTGTGGTCGGCGGGGTGCGCCCGCGGCGAGGAGCCCGCGACGCTGGCGGTGGTGATGGCCGAGTGCCCCTACCTGGCCGGCCGCGAGTGGGAAGTTCTCGCCACCGACGTCGACGACGAGGCCCTCGACTGCGCCCGCCGCGGCGAGCACGGCGCCCGCGCCGTGGCCCAGGTGCCGGCGCACCTGCTGCGGCTCCACTTCGAGCCGCGCGGCGCCGGCTTCCGCCTGCGGCGCGAGCTGCTCGAGCGCATCGACTTCCGCCACTTCAACTTCTTCCGCTCCCCCTACCTGGGCCTCGGTCCGCCCTTCGACGTGATCTTCCTGCGCAACGTCCTCATCTACTTCTCGCCGGACGCCCAGCGGCGGGTAGTGGCGCGGGTGGTCAGCCGCCTGGCGCCCGACGGCTACCTCTTCCTCGGCCACAGCGAGTCGCTCTGGCAGCTCAACGACGAGATGGAGCCGCTCGAGCTCGACAACTGCTTCGTCTACCGCCGCCGCGTTCAGGCGTCCCCGGCTCCGGCGCGGCGGCGGCCGGCCGCAGCGCGTCCCGCCCCGCAGCTCCGGGCCGCCACGCCTCCTCCCCCGGCCACTCTCCCCGCGGAGCTCCCCGAGGCGGCGGAGGGTCCGGCCCCCGACCTCGCGGCGGCGGCCCGGGCCCTGGCCGGCGACCGTCTCGACGAGGCGCGCGCCGTCGTCGACGCGGCCCTTTGCCGCGACCGCAACCATGCCGAGGCCCACGCCCTGAGCGGTCTCCTGCACGACCTCACCGGCGACGCGCAGGCCGCGGTCGCGGCCTACCGCGCCGCCCTCTTCCTCGAGCCGGCGCTCTTCCAGGTCCGCTTCATGCTCGCCCACCGCCTCGAGCACCTGGGTTGGCCGGCGCGCGCGCGCAACGAATACCGTCAGGTCCTCACCGACCTCGGCCACGGCAAGAGCCGGACCCTCGGCGTCGACCTGCCGCGCCTCCTGCCGACGCCGGACGAGGCGTCCCAGCGCAGCCGCCGGGCGCTCGGCCGGCTGTGAGCCGGAACGTGCAGCCAAAGTGCCCCCCGCCGACGGGTCGGCCAGGGGGGGAAGCGAGAAGCGTCATGGAATCAGTAGGCGTGGGACCCGCTGGGAAGCGGGTCAGCCATCTTATAACGTCTTGGCGGCGGGCGCAAGCCTGAAACGGCGAGAAACAGTAGGATGGGCTCATGGCAACCCGACCGCCCGCCCAGTGACTGAAGTCACTGGCTACCTCTCCACCGTCCCTTCGGGACGAGGAGTGGCGGACTCCCAGATCTCCGAGACCTTGGCGACCGCGACCGCTCGACGGGTCCACTGCTCCACGTCGAGCCCGTCGCGGCGCAGACGGTCGGCGAGGGCGAGCACGCGCTCGGCGTGCTCGGCCGAGTCGTGGCTGTAGCTCACGAAAACGCGCAAGGGCTTGGGCTGGGCGTTCGCAGGCATCATCGTCCTCCCGAGTGCAGGGGATCTTGTCGAGCTTATCCTACTTGGAGTACGATATCTTCATGGCAACCGAGAAGGTCTCCCTCACTCTCGACGAGACTCTGGTGAACGCGGCCCGCGATCTGGTTGGCCGTCGAGGTCTTTCAGGCTACGTCAACCAGGCGCTGCGGCACCAGCTCCAGCGCCACCGGTTGACAGGGCTGCTGGAAGAACTCGAGGCGGAAGCGGGCCCCATCGACAGCCGAGTCATCGAGGAGGTCCGCCGAGAATGGCCGGATCCCGCGGAAGAAGAATCTCTGCGCCGGAGCGCCTGATCCTCGACTCCGGAGCCGTGATCGCGCTATCGCGTGGGGATCAGCGGGCCCGCGCGTTCGTCGCCCGCGCGCTCGAAGTGGGAGCCCCCCGTCGAGGTACCGGTGGTGGTCGTCGCGGAGACCCTGCGCGGGGGTCCTCGCGACGCGCCGGTTCATCGGGTTCTCAAGGCGGTGGACGTCGTTCCGGATCTCCACGAAAGGCATGGCCGTACGGCCGGCCAACTTCTCGGCAGGGCAGGCTCGGCAGCCGTCGTCGACGCGCTCGTCGTAGCCCAGGCGGTCGTGGCCGGCGGTGCTCACGTCCTCACCGGAGATCCGGAAGACCTTGAACGACTCGCCGCCTCTCATCCCGAGGTCCGGATTCAGTCGCTCTGACGTGGCGCTGACCTCACCCCAGCCTTCGACGATCGGCTGAATCAACGAGGGTCGCCCTCAAAGAGAACGGGCCCGGCGTCGCGAGCTGCCGTCGCTTCCAGTGCGTTGGAGCGGAGAAGCTCGCCCGCGCCCATGACGTGCCGCGCGAGCGCCTGGCGAGTGGCTTCTGATACACGGCTCACGTGGGTGGCGCCCCGCTCCCATTCGGTGACGCGCAAGTGTCGGTCCTCGATCCAATCGGCGTCGAGCAATTCCGGGCTGTGGGTCGTCACCAGGACTTGCACCGAACGGGCGGCGTGGCGCAGGAGGTCCGATATGGCGCCGATGGCGCCGGTATGGATCGTGGCTTCCGGTTCCTCGATGATCAACAGGGACGGCTTCGGCCGCTGATAGACCGCGGCCAGGAGCCCGACGGCCCGCAGCGCTCCGTCAGACATCCCGGAGGCGTCGAATCGAAGACCTTCGTCCCCGTTCGCCTGGATGAACTCCAAAGCCAGCTTGCCGCCATGCTCCCTGACCCTCATCTCGCGGACGTCGGGGACGATGGTCGCCAGGACTTCGCGGATTCGGGTCATGTCTTCCGGCGATTCCTCCGCGATATCTTGCAGCACGCCGGCGCAATTGGCGCCGTCCCGCCGAAGACGCCGTCCTCCGTTCGAGTCCTGCAGCTCCCGCAAACGAGCCGGCTCGATCGAATGGACCTGAATCGCCGCGAGCGTGCGGAGCACCGGCGCGAACCGCGCGTCGCCGCCGACGACCGGTAGCCCCAGAGCCGCCGGCTCCAGCGCCGGCTCGAGCCCAGGGACGTTGGACCGGAATTCCCCGCCCTCCCGCTCGAACCAGTGACTTGCCCCGTCTCGAAGGCGAATCTTGCACTGCTCGCGAGCGACCTCGAACCCATGGCGCGGGGTGAACCGCACTTCAAAAGCGTAGCGAGCCCCCACGACCTCTCCACGGCCCAGACGGCCAAGCTCGACGCCGAGGCCGAGGTGCGCCGGTTCGGACGATCCCGGGGAACGGTTCAGCACGACCGAAAGACTTCCGCGTCTCTCGAAGGCGGCGTCGAGGGGAGAGGCCATGGCTTCGCCGAGAAACGCGAAGGCGTCCACGAGGTTGCTCTTACCCGAGCCGTTGCGCCCCACCAGAAAGGTAGGATTGTCGAGCTCGAGCCGCGTCCCGGGCACGCTGCGGAAACCCTGGAGGACGAGACTTTTGACGACGGGGGCGATCACGATCTCACCTCGCTTTCGGGCATCATAGCAGATCGTCGCGCGGGTCCGATTCCGGCGACGGCGAGCGCGATGCCGCGGCCGATCACCATCCGCAGCACCTCGCCGTCCGGGCGACCGGAAAAGATGGGCGTGCGTCCGCGCACGCGCGAGGCGAAGCGAGCCGTCAGGAACCCCCCTTTGAAAAAGGGGGGCAGGGGGGATTATCTCCCCCGCGCGATCGCCCGCCGGGCGATCCCGTCGATCAGCCCCGGCGCCACCAGCTTGAGCCACATGCCGAGCTTGCCGCGCGCCGACATGACGAGCTCGCGCTTGCGGGAAGCGGCGCCCGCGACGATGCGGCGGGCGCACTCCTCGGCGCTCATCACCTTGGCCTCCTGGACCGGGCTCTCGCCGATGGGCTCGCCGTCGGCGCCGAAGGCCCTCTCGCGCGTCTCGGTGGCGACGAAGTCGGGGCAGGCCACGGTCACGCTCACGCCGGTGCCGCCGAGCTCGATGCGCAGGGTGTCGAAGAAGCCGATCATCGCGTGCTTGCTGGCGGCGTAGCCGCTGCGGGTGGGCACGCCGGTCTTGCCGGTGAGGCTCGACACCGCCACGATGCGCCCGCGGCTTTCGAGCAGGTGCGGCAGCGCGTAGTACGTGCAGTAGACGCTGCCGAAGTAGTTGACGCGCATGATCTCTTCGAAGGGCGCCAGCGTCTCGAGGTCGGCGAAGAGGCTCCACATCGTGCGTCCGGCGTTGACGATCAGCGTGTCGATGCGGCCGTATTCGTCGACGGCGCGCTCGACGAGCGCCCTGCACTCGTCCTCGCGGGTCACGTCGGTCTCCTGCACGGCGGCCTGGCCGCCGCGACGCCGGCACTCGGCGGCCACCTGCTCGAGGAGGTCGGCGCGGCGCGCGGCGAGCGTCAGCAGGGCGCCCTGGCCGGCGAGCTGCACGGCGAGCTCGCGGCCGATGCCGCTCGAGGCGCCGGTGAGGACGACGGCGTTGCCGGCGAAAGCTCTCTCAGGGCTCATGGTCCGGACGCCCTCCGAAGTCGAGCGCGGTGTCGTCAGGCAGCTTCTGGAGACGCACGACGCGCAGCGGCGGCGATCCGTCCCAGGCGACCTCGAGCTCGAAGGCCACCTTGTCGCCGACGCCGATGCCGGCGGCGAGCGCCGGATCGACGGGAAAGGCCATCGACATCGCCTCCATGCCCACGGTCTCGCCGCCGTCGTCGCAGAAATCGGGGATCGCCTCGTGGTGGACGAGGATCTCCGGCAACGGGCGGTCGGCCCGCGGAAGCTGGCGCACCACTCCTCGCACCTCGTAAGTCGCGGGCGGCGACGGCGGCGCCTCGGGCTCGGCGCCACAGGCGGCGCCGGCGAGGACGCCGAGCAGGATCCAGGGGGCTCGGTGCGGGCGGGTCCGTCTCCTCATCGAGCCGGCAGCATAGCAGACCGCCGGACGGCGTCAGGCTTGGACTGCGCCGCGGAATCGGCTACGATGAGCCCACCAGATGCGACTCGAACGCAACCTCCCCTACTGGCTCCTGGTCGGCGCCTCGTTTGCCTGGGTGGGCCTCGTGTTCCTGGCGCCGTGGGCACGCTCGCGTGGCTGGCCGGGCGCCGAGCTCCTCTACGCCGTCTTCGATCCCGTCTGCCATCAGATGCCGTGGCGCAGCTTCGCCGCCTTCGGACAGCCGCTGGGCGCCTGTCACCGCTGCACCGGCCTCTACACGGGGTTCACGCTCGGCCTGCTGGCCCTGCCGTACCTGCCGAAGCTGCGGGGATTCCTCCTTGAGCGGTCGCGCATGATCCTGCTCTTCTTCGTTCCGCTGGCCGTCGACGCGATGCTCCTGGGGATCAACACCTACCTGAGCCGCTTCCTCACCGGGCTGGTGGCGGCGTTCCCGGTAGGGCTCTTCGTCTGGGCTGCGGCGTCGCAGCTCTACCGCCCAAACCTTCCCACCGTCTCAGAGGGCACGACATGAACGGAGCCGAATCCAACAAGCTGAAACCCGCCTTGATCGCCGGCCTCGCCGCCGGCGCCGCGTCGTCCATTCCGCCGCTGAGCTGCCTCAACGTGTGCTGTTGCGCGCTGGTGATCGGCGGCGGCTTTCTCGCCGTCTTCCTCTGGCTGAAGGACTCGCCACGGCGGCCGGAGCCCCCTTACGGCGACGCTGCGATCCTGGGGCTTCTGACCGGAGTCTTCGGCGCCTTCGCGGCCACGGTGATCTCGGTGCCCATCAACATGCTGTTCAGCGGTATGGGCTGGATGGATATGTCGCAACTGCACGAGGCCCTGGAGGGCGCCAACCTTCCTCCTGAAGCCGTCAACATGATCGAGGGCTTCATCTCCGGCGGCGGTCTGACGATCGGCGCCATCCTCATCGGGTTGGTGTTCAACCTCGTGATCTACGCCATCTTCGCGCTGATCGGCGCCCTCATCGGCGTCGCCGTGCTGCACAAGAAGCAGCTCGGTGGAGCCGCGCCGCCGCCACCGCCCGTCGGGTGAGCTGATCGCGGCAGAATGCGCCCGGACGATCGTGACGCCGCCGCGAAGACGTGGCGAGAGGCCGCACGGGCTTTCTTCCATCCGCGCGTGCTGGCCATGCTCAGCTTCGGCTTCGCGGCCGGCACGCCCTATCTCCTCATCTTCGGCACCCTCTCGGTGTGGCTGCGGGAGGCCGAGGTCGAGCGCTCGACCCTGACCTTCTTCAGTTGGGCGGCGCTCGGGTACTCGTTCAAGTACGTCTGGGCGCCGCTGGTAGACCGCCTGCCGGTGCCCGGGCTCACCGCCCGGCTCGGGCGCCGGCGGGCATGGATGCTCCTCTCCCAGCTCGCCATCATCGCCGCGATCCTGGGGATGGCGGCTTCGGATCCACGGACGAGCCTGGTGTGGACTGGGCTGACTGCCGTGTTCCTGGGCTTTTCGGCCGCCACCCAGGACATCGCGATCGACGCCTACCGGATCGAGGCGGTCCACAAGGACCTCCAGGCCATGATGTCGTCGGCCTACATCGCCGGCTACCGCATCGGCATGATCGTCGCCGGCGCCGGCGCCCTGACGCTGGCCAGCGCTTTCGGCGGCGGCGGCGCCTACAGCTATGCCGCCTGGGCGGGCACCTACGCCTGCATGGCACTGGTCATGCTGGTGGGCGTGGGCACGACGCTGGCGGTGGCGGAGCCCGAGCCGCGGGCGCGGCCAGACGGCACTGCCGTTTGGAAGACGACGGACTACCTCCGGTTCCTGGTTCTTTTCGCCCTGGCCGCCGCTACCTTCGTGTCGGGGTTCGTGCTCTCGGCGGCGCCCGCCGAGGGTCTGAAGCCGCAGTTGACGCGCGATTTCGGGCTGCCGCAGCACCTCGCGGGTTTCCTGGTGGAGGCGAGTCGGCTCGCGTTCAGCGTCGCCCTGGCGGCGCTCGCTGGCTGGCTGGTGGTCCGTCTCCGCGGAGCTCCGGCGGCCCTGCTGCGCCAGAGCTACGTCGAACCGTTCGCCGACTTCGTCCGCCGCTACGGCAAAGTGGCGCTCTTCGTGCTGCTCCTGATCGGCACCTACCGTATCTCGGACATCGTGATGGGCGCCATCGCCAACGTCTTCTACCTGGACATGGGTTACACCAAGGAGCAGATCGCCGCCATCTCGAAGACCTTCGGCCTGGCGATGACGATCGCCGGCGGCTTCCTGGGCGGCGTGCTCTCGGTGCGCTACGGTCTGCTCCGGATCCTTTTCCTCGGCGCGCTGCTCTCGTCGGCCACCAACCTTCTCTTCGTCTACCTCGCCCACACCGGCAACGAGCCCTGGCTGCTGGTGATGGTGATCGTCGCCGACAACGTCTCCGGCGGTCTCGCCCAGGCCGCCTTCATCGCCTACCTCTCGAGCCTGACGAGCTTTTCGTTCACGGCCACCCAATACGCCCTCTTCAGCTCGATCATGACGCTCTTTCCGAAGGTCCTGGCGGGATACTCCGGCATGATGGTCGACAGCGTCGGCTACGCCTGGTTCTTCACGGGCACGGCGCTCATCGGCCTTCCCGTGCTCCTTCTGGTCGTCCTCGTGGGACGCACGGTCCCGGCTGGCGAGTCCCGGGCGTCTTCTGAAGCCGAAGGTCAGACCCGTTAGGTCCATCCCTGTTCGCCCAATACGCGTTCCAGGTCTGTGCGAAAGCTCCGGAACGCCGGCAGCCTCTCCAGTGGAGAGAAGTCGTCGATCAGCTCGGCCAACCGTTGACGCGCCCCGGCTTCGCGGAAGCCTCGTCGCCTGCGTCCCCTGAGCTCGCTGGCCGACCTCAGCAGGTTGAACAACACATTCTTGGGATCGGGCACGGATTCCAGCGTGCTCACTGCCGGGAGACTCAGCTCAGCTCTCCCATTCGGATTCCCTGCTGCCTCGCGCAAGGCATCTTCGTTGATGAGCAGCCAGGCCTCCGTCATGCGAACGGGGACGACGCAAACGGCCGACGGGGGCGAATGCAAGTGTCCCATTGCATCTTCGATCTCGTTGACACGGACGGCTCGCGGCTCCCTTTCAGCGTCGCGATGAACGAAGAGAAGCTGACAGGGATACCACTTGAGGGCGGCGTCGAGACGTCCGACGAGACGCGGAGCCCGATCGGGGCCATAGACGGCGGGATTCGCCCACTCGCCGTCGAAGTCGAGGGGCGTGAGCCGCTCCAGGAGCCAATCGATCGGGAACCGGAGCAAACGGTCGGAGGGTCCGTCGGTCACCAGAGTGTACCGAATGCGATTCATCTCCGGGCTCCGTCAAGGGAATGCGATATCGAGCTGCCCCGGATGGAAACGGTCCATCACGCGTCGCCTGCGGAGCTGGCTCGTCTCGTCCTCGCCTTCGGTGTCGGTGACACCTTGAAGATAGGCCATGACCTTCCCGATGGGAATCGTCTCCATCCCGCTTTCCGAACGCCAAGTCGAGTCGAGACACGCGAGGCCCAGCTCCGGAACCCGTCGCCGATCCACTCGCCTGGAGCGCACGGACGCGAAGAGGAGATCTCCATCACCGACGAGCCTGGCGACGATGGGAGAATGGGTGTTGATGATGATCTGCCGCAACGGATTCTCGTCGCTTACGGGACTCTCGACGTCGACGGCGATGTCGTTGAGAAGTCGGAGCATCGCTTCGATGCGCTCGGGATGGATGCCGTTCTCCGGTTCCTCGAGGCAGATGACTCCCGTTTCCGACGGATCCTGTTGCAGCACGGTAAGCGCGATGAACCGCATCGTTCCATCCGAGAGGGCGCTCGCTGGCAATTCCAAGCCATAGCGGTCCGTCATCATCAAGCTCAGGGCTTGCCGTGTGTCGTCCCGATCGACACGTATGGTCCGCACGCCTTCCACCAGCTCGGCAAGACGATTCGCCGTCGTGGCATAGATGCGTCCTTCGTGCTCGGCGTCAGCCAGGCTGGAAGCGATGCGGTACAGGGTAGCTGGAATGTGGGCGCCGGTCACCGTCATCCAATCCTCGCTCTGGAAGTCGTCCGGCTCCCGCATGGCAGAGGGCTCGAGCTGGAGCAGCCGCCAGTTGCGCATCTCCTTACGAACCAGCACCGCCGTCCGGGTCTCTTCTGCGTTCTGAGCAGACGACAACGCCGTACGGGGCAGGGTCTCCGCGGGATAGGCAGCCGGTTTCCCTCCTCCTCGCCGGGACTTCTCCGAGAACTGCATCCGGTCGGCGTGCAGGTTCACGATGCCTTTCTCCAGATCCGTAGAGATGAAGGGCGTCCTGCGCGACGACGGACGAACCACCGACTCTCGCCATTCCTGCTTGTGAGGAAAGGCGATGCTCCTCTTGGCCTCGCTCTTGGAGATGTACGACAGATCCTCACGTTCCAGCCGGAAACGCTGCTTGAGCCGACCTTCGGAGCTCGGTCGCAGGCTCAGCTCGAGCTCGTAGCGGACGAACGTGGCGCTCGCCTCGGCGCGCTGGCGGAATTCGTCTTCACCACTCCCGCGAATGACCATTTCGGCGGCGATGGACATCCTCTTGTCGCCATGAGCCGAGAAAAGGTCCTCGGGCCGGTCGCCTCCGCGGACGTTTCTCGCGGCCTCCACGAACGGCTTGTCCGCCAGCTCGCTCAGGAAGAGGATGGCGTCGAAGAGATTCGACTTGCCGACGCCGTTGGGACCGGCGACGCAGGTAAACGGGCCGAACCTGACGTCGACGTCGACGAGGTTCTTGAAGCCTCTTACCTGGAGACGCGTCAGCATGAGAGCATCCTACCTCTGCCTGCGTCGTTCTCAGGCCCGCATCCGCTCCGGCCGGAAGAACGGCGTCTTCACCACCCGCGCCGGCGCCCGCCGGCGGCTGTAGCGCACCGTGACCTCCATCGCCAGCTCGCTGCCCGGCGACGCGTACCGCGTCTCGACGCTGGCGAGCGCGACGTACTTCTTGAGCAGGGACGACCAGACCCGCGACGTCACCTGGCCCACCTGCGGGCCGGTCAGGCCGGCGTAGACCGGCACCGGCTCGCGGTTGACGACGTGCGGCAGGTCGGGCATCAGCCCCACCTCGATGAACATCTTCTCGAGCGGCTCCCAGCCGATCTCGAGGCCCACGAGCTGCCAGGCGCTCCCCTTCGCCTTCTCCTCCATGAGGGCGCGGCGGCCGACGAAGGGCCCCTTGCCGAGCTTGACCGCCCAGCCCATGCCGAGCTCGTAGGGCGTCGACTTGTCGGCCTCGACGAGCGCCACCTCGGAGCTCTTGTAGTCGACGCTGACCAGGATGAAGCCCGCCTCCACCCGCGCGACGTCCATCGCCGCCAGACCGCAGGGACGGACGTGGTGCGGCTCGCCGCCGGCGATCAGCGCGTCCCACACCGCGAGGGCGGCGTCGCGCTCGAGCCACAGCTCGTAGCCGAGGTCGCCCGTGTAGCCGGTGCGCGAGACGAGCACCCTGGCGCCGGCGATCTCGCCCTCGGAAAGCCGGAAGAACTTGAGGTCGTCGAGGTCGACGCCGCGCGTCACGTCGCGCAGGATGCGGCGCGCGTGCGGACCCTGGAGCGACAGGGCGGCGTAGCGCGTCGAGTCGTCGGCGAGCTCGACGTCGAAGCCGGCCGCGTTCTGGAGCAGCCAACCGTAGGCGGGCTCGGCGGCGTTGACCTGGAAGCGGTCCTCGGCGAGCCGGAAGACCGTCCCCTCCTGGCGCACCTTGCCGTCGGCGTCGCACCAGGGCGTGTAGATCGCCTGCCCCACCGCCGCCCCTGCGGCGTGGTGGGTGATCACCCGATCGAGGAAGGCGGCCGCCTGCGGACCCTCGACGCGGTACTTGTAGAGCGGCGAGACGTCGATCAGGGCCGCGGAATGGCGGATCGCCGCGTACTCGGGCTGCAGGAAGTCACGGTAGTTGCTGACCGCGTGGTATCCCGCCCAATGGCGCCAGGCCAGGCTCTGGCAGAGCTCGGAGGTGCGGGGATGGAACGGCGTGGGCTCGGGCATGGGCTTGCTTTCTCCTCGGGATCGGTGCGATGCTCGCGGCGTCCCGCGGGGACGCTTCGCTGCCGATTATTCGAGGGAATCCCACAAACTGCAACCGTCCGGCGGGGCACGAGCCCGCCCGAGAGATGACGAAGACGTACGACGCCATCGTGATCGGCGCCGGCCACAACGGCATGGTCTGCGCCGCCTACCTCGCCCGCGCCGGGCGCTCGGTGCTGGTGCTCGAGCGCCGTCCTTTCGTAGGCGGCGCCACGGTCACCGAGGAGATCCATCCCGGCTTCAAGTACACGGTGTGCTCCTACGTGGTGAGCCTCTTCCGTCCTCACCTGATCAGCGACCTCGACCTGCCACGCTTCGGTTTCGAGCTGCTGCCCCTCGACGGCACCATGACGCCGATGGCGAACGGCGACTACCTGATGCGCTGGCACGACTCGGCCGAGACCCGCCGCGAGCTCATGCGCCACTCCCCCGCCGACGCCGAAGCCTACGAGAGCTTCGGCCGCCGCATGTTCCACCTGGCGATGACCGTGCGGCCGATCCTCGGCACCGCGCCGCCCGACCCCTCGTCGCTCAAGCCGGGCAACCTGGCGCTGATGGCCCGCATCGGCCGCGGCTTCGCGCGCCAGGGCCGTCATCTCTACGACCTCGCCAAGCTGATGACGATGAGCTCGGCGGACTACGTGGAGGAGCACTTCGAGACCCCTGTGCTCCAGGGCACGCTGGCGTCGAGCGGCATCATCGGCACCTTCCTCGGACCGCGCTCGCCGGGCTCGGCCTACGTGATGCTCCACCACTACATGGGCGAGATCGACGGCCAGTTCCGCGCCTGGGGCCTGCCGCGCGGCGGCATGGGCGGCCTCGCCGAGGCGCTCGCCGCCGCGGCCCGGCACCAGGGCGCCGAGATCCGCACCGAGGCCGCCATCGAGCAGGTGCTCGTCGAGAACGGGCGCGCGGCCGGCGTGGTGCTCGCGGGCAGCGGCGAGGAGATCCGCGCCCGCACGGTGATCTCGAGCGTCGATCCGAAGCTGACGTTCGAGAAGCTCGTCGCCGCCGAGCACCTCGACGACGCCTTCCGCGCCCGCATCGCCCGCTACAAGCTCCGCGGCTCCTCGGGCAAAGTGAACCTGTCGCTCGACGCCCTGCCCGAGTTCACCTGCCTGGCCGGCAAGAGCGCCGGCGAGAAGCGCGCCTTCCTCTCCGGCGCGATCTCGATCAGCCCGTCGATCGACTACCTCGAGCGCGCTTACGACGACGCCAAGTACGGCCGTTTCTCGCGCCGCCCCTACCTCGACATGGTCATCCCGTCGTTGATCGACCCGTCGCTGGCTCCGCCGGGCAAGCACGTGATGTCGATCTTCGTGCAGTACGCCCCCTACCGCCTCGCGGAAGGCACCTGGGACGAGAAGCGCGAAGCCTTCGGCGACGCCGTGATCGACACCCTGGCCGAATACGCTCCCAACGTCCGCGACGTGCTCCTCCACCGGCAAGTGGTCACCCCCCTCGACCTCGAGCGCACCTTCGGGCTCGGCGAGGGCAACATCTTCCACGGCGAGCTCTCGCTCGAGCAGCTCTTCTTCCTGCGACCGACGCCGGGGTTCCAGGGCTACCGCAGCCCGGTCAACGGCCTCTATCTGTGCGGCTCGGGCGCCCACCCGGGCGGCGGCGTGATGGGGGCGCCGGGGCACCTGGCGTCGCAGGCCGTGCTGGAGGACCTGTGAGGTACGACGCCGTGATCGTCGGCGCCGGCCTCAACGGCCTAGTGACGGCCGCCTATCTCGCGCGCGCCGGCAGGAAGGTGCTGGTGGCCGAACGGCGCGACGTCGTGGGCGGCGCGGTGACGACCGAGGAATTCGCCCCCGGCTTCCGCGCCCCGGCCGCGTTTGCATCGGCCGAGCTCTTCCACCCCGCCATCGTCCGCGAGCTGAAGCTCGACGCCCACGGCCTCGAGCTGCTGCCGGCCCGCGGCGACGCATTCGTGCCGGGTCACGACGTGGAGCGCCCGTCGGCGGCCGACGCCGCGGCCCTCGCCGACTTCCAGGCCTTCCTCGGGCGTCTCGCCGCGGCGCTCGATCCGCTCCTCACCCGGCCGTTGCCGGACGTCAAGCCCTCGGGACCCGGCGACGTGCTCGAGCTGCTGACGCTCGGCTGGCGCCTGCGCCGCCTCGGCAAGCGCGACCTGCCCGAGGCCCTGCGCTACCTGCCGATGCCGATCAAGGACGTGCTCGACGAGCGTTTCGAGAGCGAGGCCCTGAAGGCCGCGATCGCCGGCCCGGCCCTTGCCGGCTCGTGGCTCGCGCCGCGCTCCGCCGGGTCGGCGCTCATGCTCCTGCTCCACCGTCCGAGTTGGGTTCCTTACCTGCTGTCGCCGCCCGTCTTCCCGCGCGGCGGCCCCGGCGCCTTGAGCGAAGCCGTGGCCGCGGCGGCGCGGGCCGCCGGTGCCGAGATCCGCACCGGCGCCGAGGTCGAGAGGATCCTGATCGACGACGACGGACGCGCCGCCGGCGTGACGCTCGACGGCGCCGACGTCGCCGCGCGGCTCGTGGCGTCGAACGCCGACCCGCGGCGGACGCTGCTCGAGCTCGTCGATCCCGCCTGGCTCGATCCCGAGCACGCGGCGGCCGCGCGCAACGTTCGGGCGCGGGGCACGGTGGCGATCGTCCGGTACGCGCTGGGCGGCCTGCCGGCGTTCGCGGACGCGAGCGACGCCAGCCTCTCGGGACGCATCCAGATCGGCGCCAGCCTCGACGAGCTCGAGCGCGCCTTCGACGGCGTCAAGTACGGCGAGCTCCCCGAGAAGCCCTTCCTCACCGTCACGATCCCGTCGCTGACCGACCCGGGTCTTGCTCCGGCGGGCAAGCACACGATGCACGTATGGGCGCAGTACGCGCCTTATCGCCTCTCCGCGGGAACCTGGGACGAACGCCGGGACGAGCTCGGCGACCTCGTGACGGCGCGGATCGAGGAGCACGCGCCGGGCTTCTCGCGTCTCGTCGAGCACCGCGACGTGCGCACGCCCCTCGACCTGGAGCGCGATTTCGGCTGTACGGGGGGCTGCCTTTACCACGCCGAGCCGGCGCTCGACCAGATGCTCTTCATGCGTCCGATGCCGGGGTGGTACCGGTACCGTACACCGATCGCGGGCCTTTACCTGTGCGGTCCGGGAACGCACCCGGGCGTCGGCATGACGGGGCTTTCGGGCAAGAACGCGGCGGCTCAGATCCTCCAAGACTGGCGATAGGATCGCTCGACGACGCGCGCGGGCGCACGCCGTGCGCCCCTACGCCGGGTCAGATAGGATCGCCCAGCGTGATGTAGGGGCGCAAGGCCTTGCGCCCTTCCGACCGGAGGCACCATGACGACCGCTGCTCCTGTCCAGAAGAACCCCCTCGACGAGGCCCGCACGCTACGCGGCGAGCTTTACCGTTCTCCGGCGATCTTCGCCGAAGAGCTCCAGCGGCTCTTCGCGAAGCTCTGGCTCTGCGTCGGCCGCGAGGCCGACGTGCCCGAGCCGGGGGACTACTTCACGCGCCAGCTCGGCCCCGAATCGGTGCTCGTGGTCCGCGGCGAGGACGGCAAGGTGCGCGCCTTCCACAACGTCTGCCGCCACCGCGGCTCGCGCCTCGTGCTCGACGAGGAGGGCCGCGGCCTCCACCGCTTCCAATGTCCCTACCACGCCTGGACGTACGGCCTCGACGGCACCCTCCGGAACGCGCCGCTGATGGAGAAGAACGCCTGCTTCCGCAAGGACGACTTCCCGCTCGTGAGCGTGCGCGCCGAGTCGCGGACGGGCCTGCTCTTCGTCAACCTCGACGACGGCGCGCCGCCGCTCTCGCGCCAGCTCGCCGGCCTGCCCGACCTGTCGCGTTTCCGGCTCGGCGAGCTGCGCCGCGTCGAGCGGCTCGCCTACGACGTCGAGGCCGACTGGAAGCTGGTCGGCGAGAACTATGGCGAGTGCTACCACTGCCCGCTCGCCCACCCCCACCTCAACCGGGTCAGCGATTACCGCAACGTCGGCTGGTCGTTCCACGGCGAGTTCTTCAACGGCGGCCCCATGGAGCTCAACGCGGGCTTCAACACCCTGACCATGACCGGCAAGACCGACCGACCGCCGCTGACCGACCGCGAAGAGGACCATCGCCGGGTCCACTACTACCACTTCTATCCCGGCACCTTTCTGAGCGTGCTGCCCGACTACGCCCTCGTCCACACCCTGTGGCCCGTCGCCGCCGGCAAGACCCGCGTCCTCACCGACTGGCTCTTCCCCGACGAGACCGTCGCCCGCGACGGCTTCGACGCCTCGGACGCGGTCGAGTTCTGGCACCTGACGAACCAGCAAGACTGGGAGCTGTGCGCCCGCGTCCAGCTCGGGATCCGCTCGCGCGGCCACCGGCCCGGGCCGTACAGCGAGCTCGAGGGCTGCGTCCACACGTTCGACGCGTGGTACCAGGACTACATGGGCTTACAGTAGGGACCGCGGCCGGCGCGACGCGCCAGGCGCGTCGGCGAGGCGGCCCCGGACCTCGACCAGGGAGCCCGGCGACGACCATCTGCAGCGCCACGCCCAGGACCGGCACCAGACCCTCGGACGGCCACCCGCAACGACGCCGGCTTGCTTCGAGGACGCCCCTGCGCCTACTCTAGGCGCCGCCGATGTTCGACAACCTGCGCCAGGACACCCGGCGGCTCCGGGAGATCAAGACCAAGGGCTTCCCGTGGTACGTGGTCGAGTCGCTGCTCTTCGAGAACGGCTACCAGGCGGTGGTGCTGCACCGCCTCGCCCACTTCTTCAAGCGCCACGGCGTCCCCGTCCTCGGCCCCTTCTTCCACCGGCTGTCGATCTTCCTGACCGGCGTCGACGTCGCGCCCGGCGCCGAGATAGGGCCCGGCCTGCGCATCAGCCACGGCGTCGGCACCGTGATCGGCAACGGCGTCACCCTCGGCGCGCGCTGCCTGCTCATGCAAGGCGTCACCCTCGGCGCCCCCAGCCAGGCCCGCATCGGCGAGATGCCCACCCTCGGCGACGACGTGGTGGTTGGCGCCGGCGCCTGCGTGATTGGTAGGATCCGCGTCGGCGACGACGTCCTCATCGGGGTGAACGCCGTGGTCACCGAGGACGTCCCCGACGACAGCAAGGTGCTGGCCCCCGCCGCCCGCGTCACCACCCGGCGCCGCCAGGCCTGAGGGCGGCCTTTTCCCACGAGGACGAAGATGCTCTGGTTCGAGGAGATCGCGAGCAAGGTCGACGGACCCCAGTTGGTCAACGACTCGAAGACCCCCTCCGGACGGGTCCACGTCGGCGCCCTGCGCGGCGTGCTCATCCACTACGCGGCCTTCTGGGCGGTGCGAGCCCGAGGCTGCGAGGCCGGGTACCGCTTCGGAATCGACGACTACGACCCCATGGACGAGCTCCCCGCGGACGACACCGTCGACTTCCGCGAGCACCTCGGGCGCCCGCTGTGCAACGTGCCGGCGCCGCCGGGCTCGGACGCGCCCAACCTTGCCGAGCACTTCGCCGGCGAGTTCCTCGCCGTCTTCGACCACCTCGGGATCCCGGCGGACTTCTACCGCACCAGCCGGCTCTACGGCGACGGGCACGTGAACGAGGAGATCCACGCCGTGCTCTCGCACCCCGAGGTGATCCGCGAGATCTACCTGAAGGTCAGCGGCAGCCAGAAGCCCGACCACTGGTATCCGTTCCAGGTGGTCTGCGAGAGCTGCGGACGCATCGGCACCACGGTCGTGACGGGCTACGACGGCGCGCAGGTCACCTACGACTGCCGGCCCGAGCTGGTGACCTGGGCGCGCGGCTGCGGCCACCACGGCAAGATGTCGCCCTTCGACGGCGGCGGCAAGCTCCCCTGGAAGCTCGAATGGGCCGCCAAGTGGCACCACTTCGGCGTCACCATCGAGGGCGCCGGCAAGGACCACTGCACCAAGGGCGGCTCGCGCGACGTGGCCGCCGCCGTGCTGCGGCGCCTCTTCCGTCGGGAACCGCCGGTGAACGTTCCCTACGAGTTCTTCCTGGTGGAAGGCGCCAAGATGAGCTCGTCGCGCGGCGTCGGCGCGTCGGCCAAAGAGATCTCCGACCTGCTGCCGCCCAGGGTGCTGAAGTTCCTGATGCTGAGCCGGCGTCCCAACCAGCAGGTGAACTTCTCGCCGGAGAAGCAGACGATCACCAACCTCTTCAACCAATTCGACCGCACGCGCCAGCAGGCCCTCGGCGGCGACGACGACGCCCGCACCCTGCTCGAGCTGTGCGGCGACGCGCCGGTCGTCCACAGTGCGCTCGACTTCGGCCTCGTCGCCACCTTCCTCCAGGTCCCCAGAGCGGACCTCTACGCGGAGGCGGCGAAGCGCAAGGGCGCGCCTCTCGACGACGCCGAGCGCGCCGACCTCGCGGGGCGCCTGGCCGCCGGACGCTACTGGCTCGACAACTACGCATCGGAGGACGACCGGATCACCGTACACGACGCCCTGCCCCCCGGCGTCGCCGAGCTCACCGACGCCGAGAAGGGCTTCCTGCACGTGCTCGCCGACGTGCTCGAAGCCACCGAGTGGGCCGAGCAGCCCCTGCAGGCGGCGACCTACGACGCCGCGCGGCGCACGCCGATCCCGCAGCCCACGGCCTTCCGGGCGTTCTACCAGGCGCTGCTGGGCCGCGACTCGGGGCCGCGGGCCGGCAGCCTGATCTCGGTGCTCGAGCCGAGCTTCGTGCTCGGGCGCCTGCGCGAGGTGGGCTACTCCGAGTCGGGCTTCCTCGTGGCGACCGCGATCACGGCCCCGGCGTTCGAGGAGTGGGTGGGCAAGAACGCGCGCAAGATCGAGAGCGCCGCCGCCGGCCTGCGTGCCTATCCCGTCGGTTGCGTCGACGTCGACTTCCGTCTGACCGACGGCAAGACGGAAAGAAAGCGGATGCTCTCGGAATCCCTTCCCGACGATCCCTCCGCGCCCCACGCCTATCTCGACGGCCTCGCCCGCGAGCACGGCTTCACGATCACCTCCGAGTAGCGAGGAACGCTGTCATGGGACGGAAGCTCGTCCAGGTCGACGCCTTCACCGACCGTCCCTTCGCCGGCAACCCGGCCGCCGTCTGCGTGCTCGACTCCCCCGCCGACGCCGGATGGATGCAGCGCGTGGCGCTCGAGATGAACCTCTCGGAGACGGCGTTCCTCGTCCGCCGGGACGACGGCTTCGACCTGCGCTGGTTCACGCCGGCGGCCGAGGTCGAGCTGTGCGGCCACGCGACCCTGGCGAGCGCCCACGTCCTCTGGGAGGACGGCCACCTCGCCGCCGGCGAGACCGCCCGCTTCTTCACCGCCAGCGGTACCCTGACGGCGCGGCGGCGGGACGACTGGATCGAGCTCGACTTCCCCGCCGAGCCTGCCGAGGCTTGCGAGCCCCCCACGGGGCTCGCCGCGGCGCTCGGGGCCGAGCCCGTATGGGTCGGCCGTAACCGCTTCGACTACCTGGTGGAGCTGGCGACGGAAGCCGAAGTGCGTTCGTTGACGCCCGACTTCTCCGCGCTCGGACGCATCGACGTCCGCGGTTTCGCAGTGACCAGCCGTGCCACGACCGCGGGCTTCGACTTCGTGTCGCGCTTCTTCGCGCCGGGCGTCGGCGTCCCCGAGGACCCGGTCACCGGCTCGGCGCACTGCTGCCTCGGTCCGTACTGGGCCGAGAAGCTGGGCAAGCGCGAGCTGGTCGGCTACCAGGCGTCGAAGCGTGGCGGCGTGGTGCGGGTGCGTCCCGAGGGGGAACGCGTCAAGCTCCTGGGACAGGCGGTCATCGTCCTGCGGATGGAGCTGGTATGACGCCGCCGGTCGGTCCCGGACGCGGCCGGCAGACGAAGGTCTTCGTCGAAGGCGTGGGCGGCAAGCGCCCTACGGTGCCCGTCGACCCCGCGCGGCTCGCCGAGCGCGCCCGCGAGGTCATGACGCCCGCGGCCTGGGCCTACGTGGCGGGCGGCGCCGGCAGCGAGTCGACCGAGCGCGCCAACCGTCACCTGACACCACCCCGTCGTCCGCACGAACGGAGGGACCTGTCACGTGACACGTCCCGTCGTCCGGACGAACGGAGGCCCTTGTCACCTGACAAGTGGCGTTGACCGGGCAAACAAGCGCACGTGTCACGCGTCCGGCCGCGTCGACGGGTCCGTCAGCGGGACGCGCCACCCCGCCACGAAGCTCGACGCCTCGTCCGCGGACGGCGCCTGATGACCGCGCGGGGACTTCGCTCGAGCGGCCTCCAATTGTTACGAAGGCTGGAGAGACGACGATTCAGTCGGCCGCCGAGCCCACGTCGCAGGGCTCGGCCGGACCGTAGAAATCGGGACAGGTCTCGCGGTAGGGCTCGCCCGGTCCGAAAGCGTCGCGCCATTCCTCGCAGGTGAGGTTGCGGCCGGCGGCCTCGCAGGCGAGCTTGATCAGCTTCTCGGCACTCGCCTCGTCGGGTAGCAGAGTCCACAGGCGGACGCCGTCGTCGTGATCCGTACGGAGAGGGCCGTCCGGTTCGAAGGCGGCAGCGTGAATCGATCCGACGTCCGGGAAAGCCACGGAGTACACGGACTGGCCGTCCTCCAGCTCCCACATCCTCGTTTCTCCCTGCTCGGTGGCGGCGAAGAGCCAGCGGTCGTCGTCGCTCAGGGTAATGACCTTGACCGGTCCTTCGCCGACGGAAGGGAAAAGGCGTCGGGCGGAAGCTCGGAGCTCTTCAACCTGCGGATCCGACAGGAACGCCCGGCCGCCGGAGCTCCCGATCGCCAGCCATCGCCGGCCGGCACCGAAGCTCGCTGAAGCAGGCGTGGTATCGTCCAATCCGACAGATTGGAACGTACAGGACCCCTCGGCGTCGATTCTCCAGAGTCGGCCACTATCGCGTTGGCCCGCAGTGAAGAGCCGCCCACCGTCGGGACTGAAGACGAAGACCTTCACGTCCCCTTCATGGACCGGCGCAGACTCTCCGGCGCATTCCCGCTGCTCGCCTCGAGCCCGGCCCACTCGGGGCCTTTGACCGTCCGCGACTTCAACCGTCCACGGGACAGCCGGTTGGAAGTCGATCTCGGGGACTCGGTCCTTCGAGTCGACCTGCGGCTCACGGCTTGCGCCGGGATAGGGCGCCGACAGGTCCCAGAGCCGGACCTCTGCAAGGCTCCAGGTCAAGACCCACCTTTCGTCCGGGCTGAAGGCGGCGCCTTGGCTGTTCTCGTCACGGTTGAGATCATGCCCGACGAGCGTCACAGTGCGGCCGTTGGTAAGCTCGAATCGGTTACTGAACGGAGTCACGCGCCACGTTCCCGTAGCGCTGACCAGCCTCTCCTCGTCTGCGAAGATCGTGGCTTCGACGTTCTCCGGAAGGTCCTCGACGAGTTGGAGGACCTCGCCGCCTTCGATGGAGACAAGCTCGAAGACTTGACGAGCCCCACCTCTGTCTTGGACCATCCAGCGGCCATCGCGGCTGAGCCTCACTCGCAGGGGCGGTGGAATGGAGTCATCGGGATCTTCGGGAATGATCGGGACGGCGTGCTCGGCAGCCGGCTCCATAGACCTTCCGACGGCGGTCGGGGCCTGCCATTCCCATTGCGTGAGCCGGAGACGCCCGTCGCCGGTCTCCGAGGCCACTCGAGCGCCGTCCACCAGCACGACGGCTCCTTTAACCTTATCCTCCGGGGGGAGCGGCAACGGCGAGCCACCGAGATCGATCAGGGCCTCGCGTAGCGCGGCTTCCGCTTCCGGCTCGCGGAAAGGCCGCGCCTTCTCCGACGCACGCAGCGCCTCAGCGGCCAGGATCGCCGCGTACTGAGGACGACCTTCTCTCAGCTTGGCCAGGGACAATTGCGCGAGGTTTCGCGCGTCGATGGCGGATTGGTGTCGAACGTTCTCACGGTACTGAAGCACCGTCACCCCTGCCGCGGCCACGACGGCGACTCCCAGAAACGCCGCGGCCACGATCCAATACCTTCTCTTTCGGCGCTCGCCGATCGACGCCCTGATGAACTCCACGTCCGCGTCGTCCAGGAGCTCCGGCTGCGCGCGCATCTCCTCTTCCGCCTCCTCCAGGCGGCGCCCGGAATAGAGATAGCTCGCGTCGCGCGCGTTGTCGAGCCACTGGCGCACCGACTCCTCGAGCCGCTGCCGCCAGAGCAGAAAGGCACGCTGGTCGTCGAGCCAGCGGCGAAGCCGCTCCCAGTGCCGGATGAGCGACTCGTGGGCGACTTCGAGCACCGGCTCTTCGGGCTCGCCGCGCGTGAGCAGCAAGCGCGCCGCGACCATCTCCCGGACCGGTCCCTTCTCCGCCTCCCTCAGCGAGGCCAAAGGAACACGCTGGCGGGTGTCGAGGCTCCCCGCCTCCGGCTCGCCCAGACGCACGAGACGCAACGTCACACGTCGCAGCGCGGCTTGCTCTTCCTCTTCCAATCCTTCGTAGACTTCGTCGGCTTTCTGGGCGATGGCGCGCTCCACCTTGCCGACGGACTGATAGCCGTCGAGCGTGAGGGTGCCGGAGTCCTTGTCGCGATACCAGAGACGCTCCAACGCGAACTCCAGGAGCGGCAAACGGCCGGGCTCGGTGCCGACGTCGTCCAGAATGTGCTCGACCAGCCCCTGCTCGAGGCCGACCCGCAACTTCTCCGCCGGTCCGCGGATGACGCGCGCAAGCTCCTCGCGGTCCGGCGGCCGCACGTGGAACGCTCCCTGCTGCTCGACGAGACGGCTCAGGCTCTCGTCGAGCTGGATCACCTCGCCATAGAAATCGGCTCGCAAGGTGAAAAGAAGCGTGACCGGCGATCGTTCCTGTAGACGCAGCAGGGACCGGACGAAGTCGCGGCCCGTCTCCCGAGACGCCGGCGGCGCCACGATCTCTTCGAATTGATCCACCACCAGGAGGATTCGCTCGGTGTCGCGGGAATCTTTCAGCATCTGCAAGATCGGCTCTTCCGGGTGCTCCTTCATCGTCGCCGCCAGCCGAGGGATCTTTTCGATGAGGTCGAGCTTGTCGAGGTCCGGCTCCAGGATCGGCGCGAGCTCGCGGGCGAGGCTTCTGAAGGGCTCGTCGCCGGGCCGGAAGACGATCGCTTCCCAGGTGGCGGCGGGCGGCTGCAGCGCGTAGAGGCGGGGGATCAGGCCGGCCTGCACCAGGGACGACTTGCCGCTGCCGGATGGGCCGATGACCGCGATCAATCCTCCCTTTTTCTTCTTCCCTACTCTTTCCAGGAGCTCCCCGACTTCCCTTTCGCGGCCGAAGTAGAAGGCGCTGTCTTCGACGCGGAAAGGCCGCAGGCCGCGGTATGGGCAAACGTCCAGGAGCTCGCCGGCCGGGTGCTCGAATCGCACGTCCGCGCTCCCGAGGGCCATCCGCGCCAGCGCGTCCACGGTCTCGGCGTCGACGCCGCGGCGCAGGTCGACCCAGGTGTTGAGCGACAGGAACGAGACGCCGAGATCGTCCTCGCGAGCTTGCGGAAGCAGGACGGGGACGACGGGAAACGCGCGCCCGGCCTTCTCCTCCAGCACCTGGCGATCGAGCGCCACGTACATCTCGCGCCGTTGCCAGCGGCCCAGACCCGCGGGGCCGAAGAGAACGGCGACGGCGCGCGTTTCTCGCAGCGCTTTCTCGAGCCGCTCGGGCCAACTGAGCCCGAGCTCCAGGTCGCGATCCATGAAGGTGTCGACGCCCCTCTGCTCGAGCTGCCGCCGCAGGCGATCGACGAGCTCCCGATCATTCCGGCTGTAACTGAGGAAGAGGTGGTGCGCTACCATGGAGCAAAGAGAAACCTGAGTACGTATAACGAGCTCAGCTAGGCAAGGACCAGGCGTCTATTGTACAATGGCTCGTTGACGGTCCTCAAGAGAGGAAGGATGAGAGCGCGCGACATCCTCATCGTGCTTCCCGTGCTCGCTGCCGCGAGCGCGGCGGCTGGAAGCGGCACGCCGGCACGCCTCGGCGAAGCCGAGGTGACGCTGGTCTACGGCCTGGGCGCCCTGCACGAGGCCGTAGCGCTGGCGGCCGCGGGGCAGGACGCGGCGGCCGGAGAGAAGCTGAACGCCGCGGACGCGGAGCTTCGAGCCGCCGTCGAGCTCCTCCCCGACGACGGCAACGCCCGGCTCCTGCTCGGTCTCGCCGAGCTCTTGCGGGGCGACGCCGAGAGCGCAGAAGCGTCCTTCGCCGCCGGCCGTGGAGCCGCGAAGCCGCCCGACCCGAGCTTGCGGGCCGCCGTCGAGCGCGCCGCCGGCCGGATCGCCGCGGACGGACCCGCCGCGGCGATCGCGGAGCTCGAAGGGGTCGTCGCGGCATACGCCGCCGTCGCCTTTCGCCGTCTCGCCGTCGACCGCCCGCCTTTGTGGGCCGCGCAGTCGGAGGTGACGATCGCCAACGACTCGAACCCCAGCCTCCTCGCCGAGGACTTCTTTCTCGAGACGCCGGAGGGCTCCCTCGTCGACGGCTCCGCCTCGGACGTGGTCGCCACGCTCTCGCCACGATTCGAGCTGCGCCCCGTCTTCGACCGCGCCGGCTGGAGCCTGGGGCTCACCGTCGACGGCTCCTACTCGCTGCACGGCGACCTCAACTACCTCGACCTCACCGCCGGGCAGATGACCGTGACCGCCGGCCGCGGGCGCTCGCCGCTCGGCTTCCTGGCCGGTCCGCTGGGCGCCGTGCGCGTGCCGGTGGGCAACGACCGCGTGGCCTTCGTGTTCCAGGGCGGCGGCGACTATTACCGGGTCGACGGCTCCTCCTACCTGCGCCGCCTCGCGACGGCGGCTTCGGCGACGTTCTACGTCCCCCGCCTCACCGCCGCCACCCAGGTCGACCTCCTGGCGCAGGAGCGCGCGTTCTTCGCGGGCGACCTCGGCGACCCCCGTCGCAGCGGCCGATCGATCGCGCTGCAGGTGAGCCAGACCTTTTTCTTCCGCGCCGGCGACCGGTATCTGCGCGTCGGCGTGCTGGCCGAAGAGTCGTCGGCCGAGCGGCCGTTCGAGGCTTCGTCACTCCAGCCGAGCCTCGAGACGCACCTGCCGTTCGGCAAACGCTGGAGCTTTCACCTGGCGGGGACGCTGCGCCTGGACGACTACGACCATCCGGAGTCGGACCTCTTCAACGCCAACCCGCTGACGCCGTCGCGCCTGCGGGAGGACGACACGTGGCGCCTGACGGCGATTCTGAGCCGGCGCCTCACGGACGAGGTCCATCTCGGCCTGCGCCTGACGCGGACGCAGCGCGACTCCAACCTGAGCGGTCCCGGCGGGTTGAGCCTCGACTACGAACGCTGGGTGATGGCGATGCGCATGAGCTGTTTCCTGGGGGGCGGAGGATGAAGGTCGTCGTCGGTCTCGGTCTCGCCCTGGCGGCCGTGACGGCGGCGGCCCAGCCCGCCGATGAGCTCGGCGGACGCGAGGTGGGCACGGCGGTCCTCGTGACGGGAACGGTCGACAGCTCCTATCGCGGCGATTCGCGGCCGCTCGAGACAGGCCGCGCCGTACGCCTCTATTGGAGGTTGAGGAGCCACGAGGAGTCGGAGCTCATGATGGCTTTCGTGCCCAATCGCGGCGTGCTCCTGCTGGGTCCCGAAAGTGACCTCTACGTCGAAGAGCACCACGTTCCTGAAGACGAGCGCAGCCTCGAGACTTGCAGGACGGTGCTGACCTGCGAAACTTCCTGCCGCATGGGTCTCACCCGCGGTCACCGGGAGATCTGCAAGCTGACCGTCAGGACGCCGGACGCGGTTCTCGAGGCGCTGGGCACGGATTTCGCGCTCGTGGCTCACCCCCTCTACGGCACCCTGGTGGAGGTCTTCGAGGGCGCCCTCGAGGTCAAGGTCGGCGACGAGGTCATTCACCTCTCGGCCGGCGGCCTGATTCTCGTCCGCGGCGGACGCACGTGGCTCGGCCTGGCGGCGGCGGAAGAGGCGGCGCCCGTGCGGACCTTCGACGCAACGCCTTTCCCCGATCCCCCGGCGCTCACCCCCGAGCAGGTCTTTCCGCGCGATTCGGACGTCGGCCTGCCGGAGTGAAACCGCCGCGCAGGCGCGCCAGGCCCAGCGCCGCGAGCAGCACCGCCAGGACGGCCCATCCCACGGTGCCGGCGGCGGGGATGTCGGGGGAGCCGATGCCGACGACGAAGCAGGTCCGCGTCCCCATTTCCGGTCCCGGCTCGAGCAAGCTCGTGGGATCGGCCTCCTCGTTCGATCCGTCGCCGTCGCCGTCGTAGAAGACGGTAGCTTGAGCGCAGATCTCCTCGCCCGGACCGGCATCGACGATACGCGCTCGCAGATCGAGCTCGACGAAGCTCTTCCTGGCCACGGCGCCGTTCCACCTGAAGGTATCGTCGGCGATCGTGAGCTCGCCGCCGGACGCGGTCGAGCCGAGCGCGGAACGCAGCTCCGAGGGCAGAGTGAGCGTCAGCTCTTCGCCGGGATTGTCGCCCTGATCCTCCGTGCCGCCGTTGAGGATCTGAACGCGGTAGACGACTTCGCCGCCGAGGTTGAATTTGCCCGTCACGGTCATGACGGCGGCGACCGCGGCGCCATCGAGATCCGGCGCCGGGAGGACGAGCCAGCTCACCGGGCATGACGCCGCCGGGGATTCGCTTGACGAAGGTCTCGCCCGGCAGCAGGACCGCGATCGGCTCGCTCTCCGGGGACCCGTCCGGGGCGGGTTCGTCGATCGTGAGCACTCCGTCGATCAAAGCGCTCGGCCCCCTGTTGCGAAGCGTGACGGTGAAGACCAGGGGCTTGGCCGCATATACCGTCGTGAGCCCGTCGGTCACGGTCAGCTCGAGGTCGGCCCGATGCTCGGCCTGAAACGTCGCGGCAGACGTGTCGTTCGTCGTGTCCGGGTCGGGGCCGGCGGCGGAGAGCGTGGCCCCGTTGACGACCTGGAGCCTGGCGAACGGAGGGCCCACCAGGAGCGCAGGATCGACGACGCAAGAAAAGTCGAGCCGCGTCCGGCCACCGGGCGGAAGGCCACCGAGGACGCAGGGAAAGCCCCCGGCACAGGCCGGGGCGCAAGCGCTCAGCGGGCCGCCGCCGAGATCCGCGAGGAAAGGATCCTCCAGGACGACGCCGGTCGCGGCGCAGGGTCCTTCATTTTCGACGACGAGCCGATATGAGACGGACTCTCCGGCCGCCACCGCCTCCGGCGTTACGGACTTCACGAGAGAGAGATCGGCAAGGTCCGCCGTGAAAGACGCCATCGCCGAATCGCCGCTCGGCGTGACCGTGGCGGTCACCGCGAACGGAGCCGAAGCGGCTTCCAGAACGCCACCGTAGCGGCACTCGATCCTCCCCCCCGCGGGCAGGTCGAAGCTGCCGCCGAGATCCCCCGAAGAGGTGCAGGCGGTGACGGCGCCCGCCCCCGTACACTCGCAAAGGGCTCCGGAGAGGTCCGCGGACTCCACCGCGGCGCGCAGCTCGGCGTCGCAGACGTCGCTGACGCCTTCGTTCGTCACCTCGACGACGTAGCTCAGCAGTCCGCCGGAGCAGGCGTCTTCCGGCGTCACCTCGAGTCGCTCGACGGCGAGATCCGTTCGACACGTCACGGGAAGAGGAACGTCCCTCGTGTCGTTGGCCGCATTCGGATCCTTGCTCCTCCCCGAGACCTCGGCGTGGACGTCGAGGCGCTCGAGCCCGGTGCAGCAGGCGTCCGCCGAAACGGCGAGCGCCGTCCTGACCTTACGGTTTTCTCCGCGCGCGAGGTCTCCGAGGTCGAAGACGCGGGCGTCGACGTCGAGCCTTGCGTCGACGGCCGTGTGCGGGCCGAGGTTCGTGACTCTCCAGAGGAGACCGGCGCTATCGCCGGCCACCACGGATCCCGGATTCTCCGCCAGCTCGACCGAAAGGTCAGCGCAGTCCACGCGGACGTTCGCGGTGGCTTCCGAACCCTCGCCGGAAAGGCCGGGAGGCGGAAGGACTTCGGCCCGCACCGTGAAATCCTCCGCGAGCGCGCGCACCGTCGCCGAGACCTCGTAGACCAGTCGTCCTCCGGCAGGCAGATCGACCTGCTCGTCGATGTCTCCTCGCTGCGGCCCGGCGGCGCCGCAGGCCGCCCCGCCCGATTCCGCGCAGGTCCACGACACGCCGACGAGGGCCTCCTCCGGAAGGTCGACCCTGACCTGGGCTCCGAGCGCGCTCGCGCCGTCCTCGCCGTTGGCGACCTCGATGGTGGGCTCGAAGGGCTCTGCGGGGCAGGGCAACGTGTCCGGCGACGCGATGTTGACCGTCAGGTCGGGTTCGGTCGGACACGCGGGCCCGCCCTGCCCGTCGAGGACGAAACTGTAGACCGCGCCCGAGTCGACGCCCCCCTCGTCGTCCTTGAACGCGCCCACCACGGCCACGCCGCCGGCGATGGCCGCCCCGAGGCCGAGCTCGTCACCGGGGCGTTGCCTGGCGTCGGTGAGCTTGGCGGTCTCGACGAAGGTGCCGTCGGCTTGCCTGGCGAAGACGAAGGCGGCGCCGGCGTCGTCGCCGCGCTCGCCGTCGTGCCGGGCGCCCACGAGCACGGTCTGGCCTTCCGGGTCGATGGCAACGGAGACGCCGAGCTGCGCATCGCTCGAGTGCGGGGTGCTCGTCGCCAGGATCCGGCCCTCGTCCAAGCTGGTGAAGACGTAGGCCGCGCCGCCGTCTGCCGCGCCCGGGGCTCCGACGACGGCCGTCCAGCCGCCGGGACGGTCGCCGAGGGCCACGGAGTAACCGAAGAGATCGGAGGCCGAGCCGCCGCGAAGCTCGCCGGCGCCCTCCCACGTGCCGCCCGTCTCCGTGAAGACGAAGACCGCGCCGGCGGACGGCGCGCCGACGACGAGGACGTTGCCGCGCAGGGCGACGGAGAACCCGAAGCTCGCTGCGTTCTCCCCGGGGACGATCCTTTGGAGCCATTGCCAGGTGCCGTCGCTGAGCGCGAAGAGGTCGACGGCATCGGCTCCGGGGACGCCGACCGCGACGGTCGAGCCGTGAATCGCGACGGACAGCCCGAACTGGTCGAAAGGCGAGAGCCTGGCGGCGGCGGGCAGGAGCTCGGCGAGCCGATCTCGCTCGGTGCAACCCCGCGCGTCACAGCGAAAAACGTAGGCGGCGCCGGACGCGGATCCGCGGGTCCGCTTGAACGGCGCCCCGACCACCGCCAGCCCGTCGTGGAGAGCGACGGCATAGCCGAGCTGGTCGCCCGCGGCGGCGTCGCTCGCCGTGAGCTTGCCACGCTCCTGCCAGCCGTTCCCGGTGCGCTCGTAGAGGTAGGCCGAACCGGCGTCGTCGTCGGCGATCGAGCCCACCACGAGCCGGCGTCCGGCGAGCGCCGCGGCGCAGCCGTAGAGGTCGCCCGCGCTCGCGTCCGACGCCTTGAGCCGAAGCGGGCACTCCTGGGCGCGCGCCGGTCCGGCGAGCCACGTCAGAAGAACCAGGACCTGGGCCGAAAGGACACGAAAGGAGATCATGGCTACCCTCCTGGCTTACCGCGTCAGCGAACAACGGCGATTATATGCCATGCGGCGGCGAGGGACACGAAGGGCCGTCCCGACAGCCGGTGACCGCGACCAGCAACCGGGCTGCAAGCGCCGCACCGGCTTCGGGACGGTCAGGTCTGAGACGGCGGGGGCACTGAACAAACGGCACCTCGCCGTGTCTCTAACCAAGACCGTCGCCGGAGTGGAGCCCATCGATGACGCCAGACCTCCTCCTTCTCGTCAGCGAGCAGCGTTCAGCCGACGGCTCGACGTACTTGAGCTTCCAGGCCAAGACGCGCAAGCCTCGGCATGGCTTGTCGTTCGCCCGCTTCGAGTCCGAGACTCTCAGCGACCAACCGCTGACTCATTTCAAACAGCTCTTCCGAGAAATCGAGAGAGCCGCCCAGGCGCAAGTGCCGATGGACGAACGCCTCGAGAGCCACGGCGTGTTGCTCTTCGAGCAGCTCTTCCCGGAGAAGCTGCGCCGGAAGCTCTGGTTCATCCACGGGTCGCTGAAGACGGTTCAGATTCACTCGAACGAGTCCTGGATTCCCTGGGAGCTGCTCAAGCTCCAGGACCCGGAGGCCCCCGCGGCCTCGGGCCCTTTCCTCGTCGAGCGCTTCGCGCTGACCCGCTGGCTCAACGACTGCGGCGACGAAGCGACGCGGCTCCCGCTGCGCCGGTTGGCTTTCGTCGCGCCGCAGGACTCGAGCTTGCTTTTCGCGGGCGCCGAGAGCCGACTGCTGAAGACCCTCGAGAGCAGGAACCGCAAGGTCGTCAAGATACCCGCACTGCGACAGAACGTCATTCAGGCTCTCGCATCGGGTGAATACGATGCCTGGCACTTCACCGGCCATGGATTCGCGGCCGAGGACAACCCGGACCTGTGGAAGCTCGAGCTCGACATGGGCCAGACGCTTTCCGCCGCCGACCTCTATGGCCAGGCCAGGACCCTGGGAATCAAGAACCCGCCGTTGGTCTTTCTCAACGCCTGCCATTCGGGGCGGGGTGCCGCTTCCCTCACCGGCCTCGGCGGCTTCGCCTACGCGTTCCTCAAGGCCGGCGCCGGCGCCTTCATCGGTTCGCACTGGTCGTTGAACGACAACCGCGCCTACAGCTTCGCTGACGCCTTCTATACCAGCTTCCTCGGCGGCGATCCGATAGGGGAAGCCGTGCGTAAGGCGCGCCAGCAGCTCAGGGACGCCTATCCGGGGAGCCCCGACTGGTTGGCTTACACGGTCTTCGCCGACCCGCTGGCCACCTGCGAGAGCCGGAGCAAGGAAACACCTCCGCAGAAATCCCGACCGCAGCCGGACACCCGGCCCGGCCGAGCGCCCTCGCCGAAGACACCCACCGGCAGCGTCTCGCCGGCGGCGAAAACCACGACTGAACGGCCCTCTACGGAGCCGGATGATTTCCCGGACGCCGAAGCGGCGCAGCGGATAGAAGAGCAGGCGATCGAGGAGCAGGCGATCGAGGAGCCGCAGATCCGCGAACGCGTCCACGAGAAAGATGGAACGTGTCTCGTCTACGTTCCGGGAGGACAATACCAGGTCGGCGACGACGTCCACGACTGGTCGCGTCCACTCCACACCATCCGCCTCTCGCCGTTCTGGATTGGGAGATCGCCCGTCACCAACGAGCAATACGCCCGTTTCCTCGATCAGAACGAAGGCCATCCCGAGCCCACCCACTGGAACGACGAGAGGCTCAACCGGCCGCAAAGCCCCGTCGTCGGCGTTTCCTTTGCCGATGCCGAAGCTTACTGCCGGTGGGCGGGATTGGAGCTCCCGAGCGAGGCTCAGTGGGAAGCCGCAGCCCGCGGTCACGATCGGCGTGCGTATCCCTGGGGCGAGGACCCGCCGTCGCCGGTACAAACCAATTTCGCCGGCAAGGTCGGCACGACGTCGGACGTAGGGAGTCATCTGGAGGGAGCAGGCCCTTTCGGCACGGCCGACCAGGCCGGCAACGTCTGGGAATGGTGCCGCGACCATTGGTCCTCCGCCGCATACAAGGACCGCGCCAAAGACGATCTCGATCCGGTCAGCTATGCCAATCCTGACGTTCGAGTCGTTCGCGGCGGCGCCTGGAACAGCCCGGCCAAGGACCTCCGAGCGGCCAATCGCGACCGCCGGGCCGCCACCAAGAGACTCCCCACTCAAGGGTTCCGGTGCGTGCTGCCCGACCCTGACCCTTGACGGGAGCGGTCACTTCGGCTCACATCCCCCAGAGCGGCGCCGCAGGTCTTGCAGAATTTCCAGGACACCGAATTGAGGTGTCCCTTCTCGCACTTGACGTGATACTGGGGATCTTGAATCATGCCGCATTTCGGGCAAACCGCGTTGTCCCCTACCGGCGTGGGGCAGAGCACGCACTTGGCCACGCCTTCGATTTCGATCTGGTTCTCGGCCATTTCGGCCTCGAACCGGGTCACGTACCTGCCCGCGCGGATGTCTTCGTATTCCTTCGACTTCGCCCACTCCAGAATCGCCGCTGCTCGCTTGACGGGCTCCGGGTGAGTTCTAAACGCTCCCATTCCCCAGGTCACGAACTTGGACCATTTCGGCGCTTCCTCTTCGTAGTTGCGGAGCTGCTCGGCGAAGACCTGAGCGTCGAACTCCGAGAGGAACCGTTTCGGCACGCCGGCCAATCGCGCCAGGCACGCGGCGACGGCCTCCGCGTCGTCCAGGATGAGCAGCGCCGCCCGATCGGCAGTGTATTCGGCCGCCCGATACCAGGACAAGAGCAGCGCGGAGATCGTCGTCTCGGCGATCTCCCTCAGCACCAGCGCCGACGTGATCGACGCGATCTTGAGGGGGAAAAGCGCTTGGTTCGTCAAAGCCATCGAGACGTCGCGGTACAGCATGTGCTCGCACATGATGTGGGCAAGCTCGTGGGCGATGATGGCTTCCAGCTCTCGATCATTCATCAGGTCGATGAGCTCGCTGGTCAAGATGATCGAATGTTTGTTCAGGCCAAAAGCGAAAGCGTTCACGCCGCCCTCGCTGGAAACGTAGGCCGTGGGCTCGGCCATGCCCAGTCGTTCCGCAACCTCGTTGATCATACGGTAAAGCGTCGGCAATTGCGTGGAGCTGATTCTGGTGCTGTTGTACATCTGGTAGGCGCGAAATTTCTCCTCCACGTTGAGCTTCGCTATCGCCTTGCGCAGCTCGGCAAGAAAGGGGACGCTACGAAGCGCCTGAGTCGCCTTGAGGTCCGCGGGATGCGCAAACGCGCGCGGGTGAATCTGCGAGAGATCGACGCCCATGAGCTACCTCCGCTTTTCCTGGACGACCTGGGTTCCAGCGATGAGGTCGCCGATGCGCCGACCTTCCGGACTGGCGATGATCATCATGATGTCGATCATCATCAGCAGGGTGAAGATCGCCGTAGGGATCGACTTGGTAAACGGCACGACCATGAGGACGATCAAGACGAGATAATAGCTGTTCCGCTTGAGCGCTTGCAGGTCGGATATCGGTTGCCCCGTGCGATAATCGACGACGCGCATCCCGCCAACCCGCTTGGCGATGCTGAAGGCTCCGGACTTCACGTCTCGAATCCCCACCATGAGCAGGATGAATGGCGTGGCGAAGAACCCCAACACGCCCCCTGTGAATGGGCTCACGATGTTCAGGAAGATGAGGATGAGCTCGTAAGTGAAGTACTCGACGCCTGAGCCGAGGAGTCGACGCGCCGTCCTGGCCTTGGGCAGCCGAATGAGATTCGACGACGTTTCAGCGCTCACCAAGGCGCGAGAGAGCTTCGGGCACCTAGGCTGAGGGCAGTTTCGGACCACATCTATCGGCTTGCCGCACTCGGTACAAAATCCGCTCATAACACCTCCTCCGATGTTTTTATTCGATTGGCTGGAGCAGCGGTATTCGCGCTCCGACCAGGTGGCCGTTCATGGCCGGCGTCTGCGCGCACCGACTCGTTTCACGGACCTTCTCCGCCACCAGGTCGTAGAGCGTGCTGACTCCGAGCGTCGTCACGGTGCCGTACGGCCGCGTCCACGTCTCCAGAAGGCAGTGCGTGAAGAGGCCATGACCGAGCTCGGCGGACTCGCTGGCGACCTCATCGTCGCCGCAGGCGGTGATGACGACCCGAGCTTCCCCGAGATCCAGGTCACGCCACCGGATCGAGCTACGCCAGGACTCTCTCAGCCGCTTCAGCCCCGGCCCTTCGAACGTCCTGCCTCCCGCCCGGCCGCTGAAACAAGCGTCGACGAAGAAAAGGATCCAGCGGCAGCTCAGCCGCTGGAACCAGCCCCCAAAATCACGCTCCATGTCGATGCCGGTCGCGTAGATGTTCTCGTAGTCCGTATCGTAGCCGATCAGGTATCGCGAGGCGGTATCGAGGCTGCCCGACGTTTCCGGGCTGCCATGGCCCGCGAAGTAGAAGATCACGGTGTCGTTCGCGGTGACCCTTCGCGAAAGGTCCTCGCCGATTCGCTTCATGATCGCTGTTCTTGTCGCGGCCTCGTCGAGCAAGAGGTGGTGCTGGCCTTCGCCCGCGGCGACGTTGCGCGACAGGAGCTCGTGGACGGCGCGGGCGTCAGCGCCGGCGAAGCCGAGCGCCGAGACGTTCGGGTCCGCATAGCGGTCGATTCCCACGGCCAAGCTGTAGAGGGTGCCCGTTCGCTCCGCGGGCACAGCTCGTGGCGAATGTCGGCGTAGGAGATCGCGGCCACTTCCCGCGCTCGGGCTCGTCATGTCGTCCGCTCCCACATCGCAGGATGTAGACACGGCGCGGATGACATTGTTCAGACGCTCAGGGTCTCGCGAACCGGCACGCGCTCAGGGCAGGTCGTCGGCGCCGTTCAGGGGATCGGTGCCGTCGTTGACTTCCTCGCCGTCGCCGCGGCCGCCGCCGTCGCTGTCGGGATCGCGGTAGTCGGTGCCCAGCAGCCACTCCTCGAGGCCGGACAGACCGTCGCCGTCGACGTCCGGGTTGACCGAGCGCAGCACCACCTCGGGCGAGCCGAAGCGGTCGTCGGTCCATACGACGTAGGCGGTGAGACCGTCCGCCGCGGACAACGCGAGAGTGTAGTCGCCCGCGGTCGTCGCCGTACGGCCCTCGGTCAGGCGCTGCTCGGGGATCAGGACGCCGCCGGCGGCGTCAACGAGCCGGAAGAGCAGGTCGCCGCTGCCGCCGTTGCCGCCGAAGCTGTCGAAGTACGCGGCGAAGACGTTGCCCGCGGCGTCGACGGCGGCGGCCGGGTGGTTGTTGCGTTGGCCGTCGTCGGCGGTGAGGAGGCGGTCAGGAACCACCGTGATGGCCGCCGGGTCGGCGGCGTCGCCGTCGCGGTCGTCGAGCGCCGGGTCGAGGCGGAGCTGGAAGATCTCGATCTCGCGGTCTTCCTCCTGCAGCCGCTGGTCCTGGAAGACCACGGTCACCTCGCTGCCCGGCCCGACGCCGATCGACGGGAAACGGGCGCGCTGGCCGTCGTCGGGCGTGACCACGGTGGCGTCGATCAGCACCGCGCCGCTGCCGCCGGCGAGCATCAGGTAGAAGATCTCGGCGGCGTCGGTGAAGCGCTGCTCGTTGAGCACCAGGTGGACGTCGTCGTTGCCGTCGACGGCCAGCGCCGGCAGGGCGCGGAAGTTGAACTCGCCGCCGGCGAAGATCACGGTCTCGGCCACCGTCACCGAGCCGTCGGCGGCGAGCCGCAGGTAGCGCACGTCGCCGACGGCCTCGTCGGACCACACGAGGTGGACGCGGTCCTGAGAGTCGACGGCGAGCCGCGGATCGCGGCTGGCGACGCCGTCGGCGGCGGAGACGAGGTGGTCGTCGACCACGGCGATCACGGCGTCGTCGGCCGCCGACCCGTCGCGGTCGTCGAGCGCCGGGTCGATCACGGTGTGGAAGACCTCGGTCGGGCTCTCGGGACCGCCCAGCCGCTCGTCCTGCCACGCCACGTGGACGCGGCCGAGGCCGTCGAGGGCCAGCGACGGCCGCGCCGACACGGCCGCGTCGGCGGTCAGCCGGGTGTCGTCGATCAGGGTCGCGCCGTCGCGGCCGAGCAGCTTGTAGTAGATCTCGTCGTTGTCGTCGCGGCCGTCGACCCAGACGACGTGCAGGTTGCCGGCGGCGTCGACGGCCGGCACCGCCTGGTCCGAGAGGCCGGTGGTGAGCCGGACCGGCGCCGCCAGGTCGGCGTCGTCGAGCGGATCGCTGCCGTCGACCACGACCTCCTCCCAGTCGCCGCGGCCGTCGGCGTCGCTGTCCGCCACGAGGGGGGCGGTGCCGTAGCGCACGGCCTCCTCGCCGTCCGAGAGGCGGTCGCCGTCGCTGTCGGCGGCCAGCGGGTCGGTGCCGTGGACGCTCACCTCGTCGCCGTCCGTGAGGGCGTCGCCGTCGCTGTCCGGGTCGTTGGGATCGGTGCCCAGGGCGATCTCCTGCGCGGCGGTCAGCCCGTCGCCGTCGAAGTCGCTGTCGCCGTCCGTGGGGTCGAGCGGATCGAGGCCGAGGGCGACCTCGAGACCGTCGCCGATGCCGTCGCCGTCGCTGTCCGCGGACGTCGGGTCGGTGCCGTGGACGTCCACCTCGTCGCCGTCACCGAGACCGTCGCCGTCCGTGTCGGCCCGGACGGGATCGGTGCCGTGGACGGCGATCTCGTCGCCGTCCGTTAGTCCGTCGCCGTCGCTGTCGGCCGCGCGGGGATCGGTGCCCGCGGCCTGCTCCTCGAGGTTGGTGAGCCCGTCGCCGTCGGGATCGCCGCCGGCCTCGCCGGCCGTCAGGGGATCGAAGCCGTGGACGTGCTCGAAGCCGTCGCGGAGGCCGTCGCCGTCGCTGTCGGCGCTCGACGGATCGGTCCCCAGCTCGAGCTCCAGGCGGTGCGCCAGCCCGTCGCCGTCGCCATCGGGATGGAAGGAGCGCAGGAGCACCGCCCTTGGGAAGTCGTTGTCGACGAACCAGGTCACCGCCGAAGAGACGTTGAAGACCGCCGGATCGGGCCGCGGCGGCGCGCCGTCAGGGAAGAAGGAGGCGCCGGCGGTGAGCGGCGGCAAGACCGGCTGCCCCGCGGAGTCGTAGACGGCGAGCTTGACGACCACCTCGTCGAAGAAGTCGTCGAAGGGGACGTCGACGGTCTCGAAGAAGCTGACGTGGAGGTTGCCGAGCGCGTCCGCGGCCACCGCCGGACGCTCGTCGGCGACGCCGTCGTCGGCGGTCAGGAGGGTGCGCCCGAGCACCGTGATCTGCAGCAGGTCGGCGGCGTCGCCGTCGCGGTCGTCGCGGGTCGGGTCGAGGACCGTCAGGAAGACTTCGGGGCCGCTGCCCGCGGCGTCCTCGAAGACCACGGTCACGCGGTCCCCAGTCTCGTTGACGGCGAGACTCGGGAAGCTCACCTCGACGTCGCGGAACGGCGTCAGGTTGGTCGGCGCGATGCGGACCGCGCCGTCGCCGCCGGCAAGCTGGGCGTAGAAGACGCCCCAGCCGCCGAGGGTCTGGTCCTCGCCGCGCCACACCAGGTGGGCGTCGCCGCGGCCGTCGACGGCGAGGTCGGGGAATCCGGCGGGGCCCGAAGGGCTGCCTTCGGCGCGGAAGACGAGCCGGTCCGGCACCGCCGGGCTGCCGTCGGCGGCGAGCCGCAGGTAGTGCACCTCGTTGTCGTACTCGTCGAAGAACCCGCCCTTGAGCAGGGCTTCCGCGCCGCCTCCCAGCGGCATCTCCGACTGCCAGACGACGTGGACGCCGCCGTCGCCGCCGGCGGCGACGTCATAGCGCAGCTCGTCGTTCCTGAAGTAGTCGGTCTTGGCCGCGACCACGAACTCGCCGCCGCCGCCGTCGGACGACGGCACCGGCACCACCTCGACCGGCCCGGCGACGATCAGAGCGGCGGCGTCCCCCGGCGAGCCGTCGCGGTCGTCGAGCGCCGGGTCGAGCCGGAGATAGCGGACGTCCTCGAAGTCGGACCACAGGACGTGGATGCGGCCGTCGGCGCCGGCGGCGATCCGCGGCTTCTCCGCGTCCCGGCAGTCGTCGGTGAGCTGGGTGTCCTCGATGAGCGCCGTGCCGGAGGCCGTGACCATGCTGTAGAAGAGCTCCTGGCAGCCGGTGCGGAAGTCGGACCACACCACGTGCAAGTTGCCGTCGGCGGCGGCGGCCAGCGCCGGATCGACGCCTTCCTCCGAGTCGTTGACCTGCACCGGGCCGCGGTCGTCGCCGCCGAAGAGCGGATCGGTACCGTCGAAGAGCACCTCGCGGCCGTCCTCGACGCCGCCGAGGTCGCTGTCGGGCGCCAGCGGATCGGTCAGGTAGTCGAAGACCTCTTCGCCGTCGAGCAGCAGGTCGCCGTCGGTGTCGGGCCGCGCCGGGTGGGTGCCGCGGGCGAATTCGTCGAGGTTCTCGAGACCGTCGCCGTCCTCGTCGGCCGAGAAGACCAGCGGATTGAGGCCGTTGGCGAACTCGAAGCCGTCGGTGAGGCCGTCGCCGTCGGTGTCGGGATTTTCGGGATCGGTCCCTACCGCCGCCTCGTCCTCGTCGCTCATGCGGTCGAAATCGGCGTCGCGGTAGGGGAAGAAGTTCACGACGTCGTCCCGCTCGTCCTGCGACAGGCCGTCGAGGGCGCTGCCCAGGACCCGCTTGAGCTCGTCGGCGCGGGCGAGGGCGGTGGCGCGGTCGAAGGACTGGACGCCGAAGTGCATGAGGATCACGCGGCCGCTCGGGGGCACGGTCAGCTCGTAGGTGTAGGTCACCTCGTTGGCGCCCGGGGCGGTGGTCGACACGGCGCTCGGCGCCACCAGGCCGTTGGGGCTGTGGAAGACGTGGGCCACGGCCGGCGAGTCGAAGCCGTCGAGGTCGTCGGTCACGATCCAGTCGTCGCCGGCGGTGAAGGCCGGATCGCCGCTCGCGGTGCCGGCGATCAAGGTGTCGACCCCGGAGCCCACCCGGCTGCGGATCTGCACGGTGAAAGTCACCGGCTCGAAGATCAGGACGTTGTCGAAGATCTCGAGGTAACGGATGAAGCTGTCGTCCGCGGGCACGAAGACCTTGCGCGAGCGCCAGACCGGCGGGTTGGTGCCGCCGAGGAAGCGGAACCGGCTGGTGGCCAGCTCGCGGCCGAAGTCCTCGGCCGCGGCCGTGGTCCAGCGGTTGCACGAGACCCGGTTGCCGTTGACGTATTGCTCGAAGCCGCCGGGGGTGATGAACGGGTTGCAGCTCCCGGTGAAGGCGCCCTCGGTGCCGGCGAAGAGGCCGCCGTGCTGCTGCACGTCCCACTCGTAGCCGTCGCCGTCGACCAGCACCCGCGGCAGGGCCACGGTGAAGACGTCGTCGGTGCCGTCGAGCGGATCGCTCCCCTGCCCCACCTCGTCGCCGTCGCCGAGGCCGCCGTCGTCGGTGTCGAGGTCGGCGGGGTCGGTGCCGTAAAGATGGACCTCCTCGCCGTCGAGCAGGCCGTCGGCGTCGGTGTCGGGCAGCGACGCCTCGGAGCCGCTCGTGACCTCGTCGCCGTCGGTGAGACCGTCGTCGTCCGTGTCGGGATCCGTGGGATCGGCGAGGGCGTCCTGCTCGTCGAAGCTCGACAGCCCGTCGCCGTCGGGATCGGCGCCGGCATCGTCGAAGGCGAGGGGATCGAATCCGTAGTCGACCTCGAAGCCGTCGCGGAGGCCGTCGCCGTCCGTGTCGGGATCGAAGGGGTCGGTGCCGAGGGCGGTCTCGTCGGCGTCGGCGAGGCGGTCGAGGTCGGCATCGGCGTAGGCGAAGAAGTTGACGATCTCGGCCTGCTCGGCGGCGGAAAGACCGGCCAGCGTGCTGCCCTCGAGGCGCGAGACCTCCTCGGCCCGGGCCACGGCGACGGCGCGCTCGACGGCCTGGACGCCGAAGTGCATGACCGTCCGCCGTTCGCCGGGCGGCACGGTGAAAGTGATCCGGTACTCGACGTCGTCGTTGCCCGGCACGTTGGTGAAGAGACGGCTCGGCAGCAAGCGGGTGGTGGCGCCGGCGAAGACGAAGGCCACCGCCGGCGCGCCGGCGAAGTCCTCGTCGTCGGTGACGATCCAGCGGTCGCGGACGTTGAACGCCTCGGCGCCGGTGGAGGTGGCGACCCGCTGGCTCAGGAACCCGGTTCCCACCTCGGAGCGGATCCACACCGTGACCTCCTTGGCCGCGGCGGTCTCGTTGTCGATGATCTCGAGGTAGCGCACGAAGGTGTCGTCGGTGGGCACGAAGACCTTGCGGCCGAAGAAGAGACCGGGTTGGAGAGAATGCTGGCGCCGCGCCATCACCAGCTCGCGTCCGCCGTCCTCCGGCGTGGCCTCGAACTCGCAGGCGCCGAAGCCGAAGCCGTTGCAGGTGGCCAGGTTGTTGATCACCCGCACGAAGGCGACGTCGAAGGCGTCGTTGAGGCCGCGGTGGATGAAGCCGCCGCGGTTGACGTCCCAGGTGTAGCCGCCGCCGTCGACGAGAGTCACCGGCAGGCTGACCACGTCGTCGAAGGGGTTCAGCGGATCGGTGCCGTCGGCGATCTCCTGGGCGTCGGACTGGCCGCCGCCGTCGGTGTCGACGAGGGTCGGGTCGGTGCCGTGGACGTGGACCTCGTCGCCGTCGGAGAGCGTGTCGTTGTCGGTGTCGGGGTCGAAGGGGTCGCTGCCCGCCTGGAGCTCGCCGAGGTTCGAGAGTCCGTCGGCGTCGGGATCGAGCGCGGCGTCCGCCGGATCGTTCGGATCGAAGCCCTGGTCGACCTCGTAGCCGTCGTCCATGCCGTCGCCGTCGCTGTCCTCGGCGAGCGGATCGGTGCCGTGCTCGTCCACCTCCTCGCCATCGGCGAGGCCGTCGTCGTCGCTGTCCTCGTCGAACGGATCGGTGCCGAGCGCGGCCTCCTCCTCGTCGGAGAGGCCGTCGCCGTCGCTGTCGAGCTCGAAGACGACGCCGTCGGTGGTCACGCCGGCGAGGGTGACCGTGACCGGCCCGGTGCGCACGCCGTCGGGGACGATCACTTCGAGCTGGAGCTTGGAGGCGGCGGCGACGGTGGCCGGCAAGCCGTCGAAGTGTACGGTGTGGACGATCGGCACGCTCGAGAAGTAGCGGCCCAGGAGCGTGATCCGGTCGCCGGCGACGCCGCGGTCGGGCACCAGCCGGAAGAGCCCCGGGGTGCTGTCGACCGGCGTCAGGGTGACCCGCGCCGGCCCGGCGACGCTCTCGTTGCCGCCGTAGTCGCGCGCCGTGGCGGTGACGTCGGCGGTGAACGCCGTCACGAACTCGGGCAGCGGCACCGCCGCCGCGTAGGGCGGCGCGGCGTCCACCAGGGTCTCGTCGAGGATGCCGCCGCCGGTGACGCGGAAGGTCACGTCGCGCACCGCCACGTCGTCGCCGGCCGTGGCCTCGACCGAGAGCTGCTGGATGCCGACCTGGCCGATCGCGGCGAGCACCGCCGGGAGGGCCGCCGGAGAGTCGAGCACGCCCGCGGTGCCGCCGGTGGAGGCGGCGATCTGCCCGAGCACCACCGGCTCCGCGTTGACGCCCACCGCCACCGTGTGGGCCACGCCGTCGTGGCCCGCGAGGATCACCGCCTCGTCGGCCGGGAACGCGCCGGTCCTGCCGTCGGACAAAACCACGACGACCGGCCTGGCGGTGCGGCGGGCGACCGGGCTGCGCAGCTCGGCGCGCGCCGCCGCGAGGCCGGCGGCGTAGCTCGAGCCGCCGGAGGTAGGGATCGTGAGCAGCGCCGCCAGGCGTTGGTCGACCAGGCCGAAGTCGTTGGTGAGCCCCTGATGGAGCGCGGCGCCGCCGGCGCGCATGCGCACCACGCCGACCAGGCTGTTGTCCGGATCGAGCTGCGCCAGCAGGGCACGGGCGGCGATCACCTGGGCCCGGGCCTCGCTGTCGTTGAAGCCGTCGCCGTCGAGGTCGAAGCCCGTGGTGGACGAGTTCCCCACGCTCTGGTCGAGCACGATGACGACGTCGCTCAGGCCCGCCGTGACGGCGGTGCCGTCGGCCGGCGAGACGAGCTCGACCGTGGGCGCCGCCGCGTCGTCCTGACGCGTGAGGTTGACCGTCGCCGCCGCGCTCTGGCCGGTGGTGTCGGTGGCCACGGCCCGGACCTCGAGGCTCCCCGGGGCTCCGGTGGGCACCCGCGCCTCCACCTCGTAGGGCGGCGCCGTCAGCTCGTCCACGAGGGCGCCGCCGAGGAAGAAGGCCACCGACGCCACGCCGAGGTCGTCGTCGGCCGTGGCCGCCAGCGTCACGACCTCACCCTCGGTGACCAGGGCGCCGGCGGCCGGCGCGGTGACCGCGACGGTCGGCGGCTCGTCGGAGACGATCGAGAATTGCAGCGGCGGCGTCGACGCGGTCTGCCCCTGGGCGTCGCGGGCGCGGAAGACGACCGCGAAGGGCGAGGCCAGCTCCGACGCCGCCGGGATCGTGAAGTCGAAGCGGAAGGGAGTGAAGGGCCGCGTCTGTTCCACCTCGCCGTTGACCAGCATGTCCACGTCGACGTCGCGGTCGTCGCTGGCGCTGACCGTGAAGCGCACCACGTCGCCCTCGGTGAAGGCCGAGCCGTCCGCCGGCACGTCGGCGAAGGCGATCGCCGGCGGCGCGTCGGGCACCACGGTCAGCGCGCGCGACGCCGCGGCGCTGTTGCCGGCGAAGTCGAAAGCCACGGCTTCGATGGTCACCGTCACCGGCCCGTCCGGCGCGAGGTTTGGATCCAGGGCCAGGGAGGTCACGTACGGCGGTGTCGTGGCGCTCGCCACCAGCACGCCGTCGGCCCGCAGCTCGACCCGCTGCACCGCCGTGTTGTCGGCGGCGGTGGCGCTGAGGGTGACGCGGCTGCCCTCGATCGCGGTGGCGCCGGCGGCCGGCGCCGAGATCGCCACCGTCGGCGGCGTGGTCTCGGCGCCGACGGTGATCGCCACCGGCACCGCCGCCGCCGAGTTGACGCCGTTGTCGCGGGCCACGGCGGTGATCGAGAGGATGGTCGTCGGCGGCTGGGTGACGCGGTACTCGATGCGGTAGGGCTGCGTGGTGTCACGCCCCACCTGGAGGCCGTTGACGAAGAAGTCGACGGCGGACAGGCCCACCAGGTCCGCGGCCGCTGCCTGGATCGTGACCAGGGCGCCCTGGGGCACCACCGAGCCCGCCGGCGGCAGCACCATCTCGACCGCCGGCGGCTCGTCGACCGGCAGCTCCACCGGCACCGTGATCGCGCCTCCGCCCTCGCTCAGGACGGCGGACGCGTCGACGGCCACCAACGGGTTGTCGGGGTGGATCACCCGCACGGTGAGCGCGCCCACCGGCACGTCCTCAATGCGCAGCAGGCCATCGCCGCCGGTCTTGCCGGCGGCGACGAAGCCGGCGCCCAGCACCGCGACCTGCAGGCGCACCTGGGCGCCGGCGACGGCGCTGTCGTCGGCCAGCCGCGCCTCGACCGTCACCGTGCCGAGGCCGAAGAGCTGGACGTCCTGCTCGAGCAGGCCGCCGGCGGCGATCACCACCGGCACCTCGGTGGCGATGCGGGTGACCGGCTCCACCACCCGCACGGTGTACGTGCCCGCCGGCACGTCGAGGAACTGGTACTGGCCGCCGGTGTCGCTCGCCGCGAAGCGGGCGAAATCGGGCCGCCGCAGGGTGACGGCGAGGCCGGTGCCGGGGAAGCCGTCGCCGGTCAGGATCCGCCCTTCGACGCCGCCGGTCGGCGGCATCGTGAGGTCGGCGAGCACCCGCTCGCCGCCTTCCTCGACCAGGGCCGAGCCGGCGGTCTTGAGCGGCGAGCCCTGCGGATGGGGCTGGGTGGCGACCAGCGAATAGACCTCCGGCGGCAAGCCGCCGAACTCGAAGCGGCCGTCGCCGGCGATGCCCCGCTGCATGTTGATCAGCCGCTCGCGGGCGCGCAGCACCACGTCGCCGAAGCTCACCACGTTGCCGCCGGCCCGCCGCACCGTGCCCTCGACGACGCTCGTGTCGACGAAGACGACGTCCTGGACGGCCGCCGGCCCGCCGCCCGGGAAGTCGCCGGTGTAGGCGGGCGAGATCCCGCGCGTCGCCGGGTTGGTGGCGTCGACGGTGAACGCGTGACGCGGCACCACCCGCCGGCCGCCGTTGTTCACCGGCGCGTTGGCGGTGAGCGCGTATCGCCCCTGGAGGTCGGCCTTCAGCTCGAGCAGGCGGCCGAAGAGCGGATGGTCGCTGCGCCAGCGCACCTCGGCCCGCGGCACCGGGGTGCCGCCGTCGCCCTCGAGGACGGTGCCGGAAACCGAGCCGTCGAGAGCCGGCAGCGGCTCGAGCGCGCTCGTGCCGCCCGGCGGCAGCTCGAAGTTGGCGATGCTCTGGATCTCGCCGGCGGTCAAGCCTTCGAGGCCCTCCGGCGGGAGCCGGACCAGCCGCTCGCCGCCGGCGGCGGCGGCCTCGACGCCGGTCTGCTGGAGCGCGAAGTGCATCAGCGCCACCGTGTCGCCGGGCAGCACGGTGACCTGCTGCCACTCGCCGCGCAATCGGCTGTAGCGGCCGGCAAATTCGACGTCGTAGGTCAGCCGGTCGACCGGCAGCGCCGCCCCGGGGCCCTGGAAGACATAGCCGAAGGTCGGATAGAGCGCATCGAAGACCGGGCCGTTGGCGCTCTGCGACAGGGCGTCGAGCACCAGCCAGCGGTCGGGCTCCTCGCCCGCCGGCACCGCCGCGCCCACCAGCAGCGTCGGGTCTCCCGTGGAGGTGTCGGTGAGGGCCAGCGGGTCGAAGAACGAGGCGCCGTTGCGCACGTTGGTCAGGAACTCGAGGTTGGTGTCCACCCGCACGTCGACGGTGATCGGATCGCCCGTGAGGTTCTGCAGCAGCTCGAGGTAGCGCACGAAATACCCGTCGAGCGGCACGAACACCTTGCGCGCCACGACCAGGCCCGAGGGGTCCTCGGCCTGCTGCACCACCTCGCGGCCGCCGGGCGAGAGACCGGAGGCCGTGGCCTGGAAGCGCCGGTAGACGCCGGCCTGGCCGATCTCGAGCAGCATGGCGTCGCGGTTGTCGGCGCCGTCGCCGTCGAAGACGCCGAGCGAGCCGCGGATGATGCCGCCCGTGTCGACCGAGATCGGATAGACGTGGTTGTTGGCGTCCCAGAGCTGGCTGGCGAAGCGCCGGTCGGGCGCGATCACCTCCACGTCGACGGTGATCACCTCGTCTTCCATGGTGAGCGTGCCGACCCCGGCGCCCGTGGCCTCGCCCTTGCGCGCCGACACGCGGACGCCGCCCACCGCGACCTCGGTCGCCAGGTAGCGGCCGTCGACGTCGGTCAGCACCTGGCGCGACGGCGCCCCAGGCGCCGAGGGGCTCACCGTCACCGAGGCGTTGGCCACCGGCGCGCCGCTCTCGTCGCGCACCGTGCCGGTCACCGACCCGGCGGCCGAGAGCACCAAGTCGCGCCGCACGGCCACGCCGTCGGCCGGGATCACGATGCCGTTCTCCGCCGCCCGGCGCACGCCGTCGAGCGTGTTCGCGGTGACCGTGTGCGGATTGTCCGACAGCTTGACCCAGTCGAACCGGTAGCCGCCGTCGGCGCCGGTGCGCACCGTGCGGCCCCGCCAGTGAATCTCGACGCCCGCGGCCGGCCCGACCAGGCCGTGGCTGAAGACGGTGCCGAAGATCGCTCCCGAGGGCTCGAGGAAGAGGTCGAGGTCCAGGGTCTCGCCGGCCACGAGCGTCGAGCGCACCTCCCCCTCGAGGCCGCCCACCGGGCTGACGGCTTCAGCGCGGAAGCCCCCCGTCGGGAAGCCGGGGAAGACCGCGGCGCCGTCGTTCTCCACGATCGCGCCGCGGCTCTCGCCGCAGGGCTGGCCGCCGCGGAGCTGGAGGCGGGCGCCCGGCGCCGGCTGACCGTTGGCGTAGCGCACGGTGAGGCGGATCGTGCCGAGACCGTTCATCACCAGGTCGCGCGTGCGCACCTCGAGCGGCGCGTCGAGGGTCACCGAGCCCAGGGCGCAGTCGTCGTTGGCGGGATGACGCGCCGACAGCCCATAGGCGCCGAGCGGCAGGCCGTCAAAGCGGTAGTCGCCGGCGGCGTCCGTCACCGTGGCGAGGCTGAATCCCGAGCGGCCGACGCTCACCGCCGCCCCGGCCACCGGCGTCGTGCCGTCGACCTCGAAGACCCGGCCCTGGACGCTCGCGGTCTCGCGCACGACCAGCAGGATCTCTTCGCGGTCGCCTTCCTTGCGGATCTCGCCGCGCGCGTTGCCGCTGAGGTTGGTCGCCAGGTTACGGGCCACCGCGTCGAAGAAGCCGGCGTAGACGCCGGGCACCTCGAAGCGGCCGTCAGCGCCGCTGGTGGCGGTGAGCCGCTGCTCGAAGATACCGCGGCTGGTGATCTCCACCTCCGCGCCCGCGAGCACCTGGCCGCTCTGGCCCTCGACCACGCCCGTCACCGTGCCCTGCCCGAGGAAGACGACGTCGGTCTCGATGAACTGCGCCGTCTCCTCGATCACCACGGTGGCACGGCCGCGGTTGCCCGCGGCGTCGAGCGCGTCGATCACGTAGGAGCCGGGCGGCAGGAAGTCGAAGCGGTAGGCGCTCTCGCGGTCGGTGAGCGTCATCTCGATCGGCGGCTTGTCCACCGCCCTGCGCACCTCCACGGCCACGCCCTCGCCCACCGGCGTCTCGCCGTCGCGCCCGAGCACCCGGCCGAAGATGGCGCCGAAGGCGCCGAGGCGGATCTCCACCACCGCGTCCTCGTCCATCGCCAGATCGCCCATGGCGCGCCCGCGCAGGCCGGTCTTCGGGTCGATGGCCGACAGCTCGAAGGGACCGGGCGGCAGCTTGTCGAAGCTGAAGACGCCGGTCACGTCGGCGTTGGTCGAGCGCACGTCGAGGCCGAGCGTCACCGTGACCCGAGCCGCCGGCACCGGGTTGCCCCGCGGGTCGACCACGGTGCCCGAGATGCGACCGCTCATCGGCCGCACGCGGATCAGCCCCACGTCGGTGACCTCGCCGGGCACCGGCGTCACCGGCGGCGACTCGCCGTCGAGCAGCTCGAAGGTCTGCTGACCTTCTTCCTCCACCAGGCGCAGGGCGCGGGCGAAGACCACCAGGTCGCCCTGGTCGGCGGGCACGTGGTCGAGCGTAAAGCGGCCGGCGGCGTCGGTGGTGGCGACCAGGCGGCCGAGCACGATGACCGAGGCGCCGGCGCGGATCACGTCCTGCTCGTCGCGCACCTGGCCCTCGAGGCTGGTGGTGGCGTTGGCGGTCAGCGGATCGGTGCCGATCGCGACCTCCAGCCCGTCGAGGATCCCGTCGAGGTCCGAGTCGACGGCGAAAGGATTGGTACCGCGCGCCAGCTCCTGGCCGTCGTCGAGGCCGTCGCGGTCGGTGTCGGGATCGGTGGGATTGGTCCCGAGCTCCACCTCGCGGCCGTCGTCGATGCCGTCGGCGTCGGTGTCGCTCGAAAAGACGTCGGTGCCGAGCTCGAACTCGCGCAGGTTCGAGAGGTTGTCGCCGTCGGGGTCGTCGAGGGCGTCGTTGGGGTCGTTGGGATCGAGGCCGAGCACCTCCTCGAACTCGTCGGTCATGCCGTCGCCGTCGGCGTCGTTGGGCAGCGGCAGGTCCACCTCCACGGCCGCCACCACGGAGTCGCGGCGGGCCCCGACCAGCACCCTCCCGCGCTCGCGGGCGATCAGGAACATCTGCTTCAGGACCGGCTCGTAGCGCAGGCTAGCGACCCGCGGGTCGCTCACCCAGTACTCGGTGCCCTGCGCCGCGTCGTTCATGTTGACGCCGGAGCCGTCGGCGAGGATGCCGGTGACCACGATGGCGCCGGCCTCGCCGCGCCGGGTCAGGGTGCCGGGGAAGACCTCGACTTGCAGGGCCTCGGGGATCGGGGTCAGGTTCTCGAAGTCGATGCCGGTCAGGGTCACGAGACCGTTGGGGATCATCTGGAAGAGCGCGGACTGGCCTTGGGCGAGGGGCGACCCCGGTGGAGTGCAATTGACGCGGACGCGGTGCAGTCCCACCTCGGCGGGGACGTCGGCGAGGAAGAAAGAGCCGTCCTCGTTGACCTGGACGCTGCGGTTGAGCAGGCTCGCGGTACACGCCGGGCCGAGCTGCGCGCCGGCGGCGGCGGCCAGCGTCATCCATGCGGCCGCCGTGGCCACCAACACCGGCACGCGAGGCCAGGACCCGCGACTCCGACGTCCCAACTTGAGCTTGTCGTTCATCTCGATGCGTCCATTCCGGTTGCACTAATCCCGATGTTTCCCTGCGTCCTTGGTGTCGGAGATGGGCTCGACTGGGACCCGCTCGACCGTGACGGCCGACCACTCGAGGGACTGGAGGTCGAGGCGCGACCAGCGCGGAGGGCACGATGCGCCGTCGCGCAGGGCCGCCAACAAGACGGCATCGGCTTCGACAACGGCCTGGAGCCGATTCCTCAGGCAGACGTCTTCTTCGCCACCTCCGACATCCATCTGGTAGGTCGTCAGAGGCTTCGCCTGATCTTCCGAGTACCACAGCCGCTTGTGAAGTTCGAGCCGCTTCAAGAACGAACGCGGCTCGCCGCCGGTCGCGACCTCGTAGACCTCGATCTTGACGGAAAACCAATCTCCCACCATCACGATGACGAAGACACGTCCACTGGGGATCCTTACGACCTCGGCATCGAAGGCTTCGCGGCGACCGGTGTGGATGTTGATCGCCGACGTCACGCCAAACCAGACGACCGACGTCACGCCAAACCAGACGACCTCTTCGCTTGCCGTCGGCTCGTCGAGGCCACCTTCTAGTAAGGCCAGGAGCGTATCGCCAAAAATGACGTCCCGGCGAGATGTCGGAAGCCGGACCGCCGCGGGGTCGTTCGGCGACTCTACCTGCTCCTCATAGAACCACAGAGTCAACAGGCGTGGTCCCTCCACCGGCAACGAGAAATACGTCGCCGACAGGAATCGGAGGTCGCGTTCAGGGACTTCTTCTTTGCTCTCAGCCGCCGCCGCCGGGATTCCACCAGCAACCGAGACCAGCACCAACCACCATATTCCTTCGAAAAGGCGAGGTCTGCGGCTGTTGCGCCGACGGGGTTTGGTTGCTCTGGTGTGCATTTGACTTCGGTCAGTTGAGAGTTGTCGGGACGTAGACAAGATCCTTCTCCGGGCCTACCATCTTGACGACGAGCCAGAACTCTCCAGAGATCCTCAGTCTCGCAGTGATGCCGGCAAGGGAGGCATTCTCGTGCTCGATCTCCGTGGAGGGTCCGATCCCGTAGGATGGGTCGTAGATCTTTCCGTCGTACTTGACGACGAAGTGCTGGTTGAAAAAGCTCTCGGGATTCTCGGTGACACCCTGAGCTGGGACACCCGGCTGATCGACGACGTCGCCCAGACTTCTGCCGTGAGTCTCGGCCCGATTCTGCTCGTCGAAAACCGTGTAGTGGTAGGGGATACCCAGATTCGTGAATATTCCATTCCCGATCTGGTCATCTCCTTTGATTTCAGTATCGATCTGGGCGTTGCGACCCGGCATGACGCACGGAAGGTCGCCCTGCGCACCGGTCATACTCACCGGCCGGTCATCGGTGTGGGCTGCCGGGCTCGAATCGCAGACTCCGTTCTCGCCACTGCGAATGTGTTGGGCGAACACGTAGTCCTTGACCAATAGGCCGTTCGCCAGCTGGTGGGCCGCCACGTCGGGCTCGACTCTGACGATCACCGAGCTCGTGATTCCGTGCGACCGCAGGATTCTGTGGAAAAGGCGCGACCAGGCAGTGCAGGTGCCGACCCCTTCGAGGCCCGGAGCGCCCGGCGTGGGGCTGAGCATGGCCTCGATCGTCTGGCAGAAGCTGAAGACCAACTGCTGACCATTCGGATCCTCGCGGTCCAGCCAATAGCGCATGGCAGCCCCGTCTGTCCGATTGTGGCCATCAACTTCCTTTCTCGTGACGGTGAGGTCAGTGAACTCCGACCATGCCTTATCAACCAATTGGGTCTTGTCAGTAGCCCCGGCTGCATTTCGGCAACCGATGTCGAGCACGCTCTCATGGAGCGGCGTAATAGGAACCGGATCGCCAAGGAGCAGGTAGGCGCGGGTGTCGCTGGTGCCCGCCTCGATCCAGCTCTTGCCGCCGTCCAGGGACACTTCCCACTTCAGCTCCAGATCCAGCCGATCGACCCGATCGGGCAAAGGTCCCTCGGCTTGAATCGCCGCGACTTCGATCTCCTTGCCTGAAAGCGTCGCGTCCGTCTCCGGAAGCTTCAGACCGTCAGGTCCCGAGGCCCGTACCTTCACCTCGAGCACGACATCGGCCGGAATCTCCGGCTTCACCTCGAACTTGGCGGCGACGCGCGGCACCGTGTTGCGGGTGAAGGCGACCGGAAACCTCCGATCACCCATGTCCTCCGCATCGCCGTCGCGCGGCGACGAGTTGTCCTGCCAGTGCGGCGGATCGTAGGGAGTGCCGGCTGTACCGTCCTCCAGCACGGTGTGGTACTTGTCGCCGGAGAACGTCACTTCCTTGACGCGGATCTGATCGACGTTCACCGCTTCGGCCTCATCGTTCCCTCGTGTGTCGGGACAAGTCTCACATTTCACCTGGACGCGTGCCGTAAACACGCCGGTGCGCTCATAGGAGTGCAAGGGGTTCTGCTCCTGGCTGGTAGCACCGTCGCCGAAGTTCCATGAGTAGGCGAGCTGACAGTCAGCTTCAGCCGTGACCTGGAAGCGTATGGCCTGGCCGGCTTCGACGCCGACGGTTTTCTTGCCGCCTGTGGCCGGCCCCCCGAGCTGACTGCTACTGCTACCGCTCGCCGCGGAGCCGGACGCGATGACCGACGTGATGCTGAACCGCGGCTCGGTGGACTCGCCGCCGCAGGTGCGGCAACTGCCCGGATTGCAGCTATTTCCCCCCGGCCGCGGCGGCGGCACGCAGCCGTGCCAACCGCCCTTGACGACGCCGGCGCCCACGTTCGAGATCAACTGCCGGCCGTCCGCGCTCACGCTCGCCGTGCCGATCGCCACGAACTCGCCCTTGTCGTGGTCGAAGCTGTACACGTCGACCACCGTTCCCGGCGAATCGCCGCCGACGTTGGGGATGGCGATGCGGGCGGGCGGGTCGAAGCGCACGCCGGGCGGCTGCACCGTCCAGGCGAGCATGAAGCTCGAGCCGAGCGGTGCCTGCATCGGCACCTTGTCGGCATGGACCTGGGTGATCGAAACCGTCCCCGTCGTCGAGCCGTCGGGAAAGGTCGCGGAATTGGCGAAGACCGTGAGCTCGGCTCCGGCGACGTCCGCGATCGGTAGGGTGACGTCCTCCGGCCCACCCACGACGAGGCCGTCGTCGAGCGGCAGCAGTCGGATCGGCATTCCCAGCTCGTTGACCTGACCGCTGACCGTGGTGAAGACGTAGGCGAGAGTCGGCCAGGTTCCGGGGCGGGTGGTGGAAGCGCCGAAGACCTCCAAGTGGACGTTGCCCACCGGGACGCCCTCGAGCACGAACCGACCGTCAGCATCGCTCCAGGCCGTGGCCGAGGTGTTGGTAACGTGAACGGTTACGCCGGGCACCGGATCGTCCTGGTTGTCGAGCACCACGCCGTGCAGCTCTGTGGCCTCCTCGGGCCCGGGCTCGAGGCCGCTGATCACGAACGTCGCGGACGCCTCGGTCAGCCCTTCGAAGCCCGCCGAGACCCGGTTGTTGCTGATCCCCGGCTCGGGCCCGAGACGGAACCGCGCCGCGGCCTTGCCCTCGGAATCGGTGGTGACCACCCGTGTTTCCTCGCCGGCAAAGCTGCCGCCGCCCTCCTCGACGCGATAGGTCACGTCGACGCCGGCGAGAGGGTTGCCGCGGATGTCGAAGACCTGCGCGAGCAGCGGGAACGGCGCCTCGGCGCCGGCCGCCGCCGTCCAGGCGCCGAGCTGGTTGGTGCCGACGATGCGCACGATCCGGTGCGGCGCGGTCGGCCGCGCCGACGCGCAGAACGTCACCGGCGCCCGGAACCCGGGAGAGGTCGCGGTCACCTCGTGCAGGCCGGCGCCGGAGCGCGATCCGAGCTGGAAGGCGACCTCGGCCAGGCCCTGCTCGTCGCTGCGGACGGTGAGCCGGCGCCCGGCCTGCGGGAAAGCGCTGACCTCGCCGTTGCCGCGGGTCACCTCGAAGGTGACTCGGCGGCCCGGCAGCGGCTGCCCGAAGGCGTTGCTCACGCGCACCACGAGCGGCTGATCGAGCGTCTCCCCGACCGTCCCTGCCTGGCCACTGCCCAGGACCTCCTCGAGCTTGAGGGAGGCGCCGGCGTCGTAGACGACGCGCACTTCCTGCGTGCGGGCGTTGCCCGCGGCATCGGTGGCGGTCACCTGCAGCACGTTCTCTCCCGGAACCAGGAGCAGACCCGTCAGCATGAAGCTGCGCTGCTCGACCTGGGCCGGTATGCCGTTGACGGTCACCGTGGGCGGCGGCACCTCGCCCGTGCTGGTGGACGGGTCGATGACCTCGCCGGTGACGGTGATCTGCGACGACGCCGTGACGCTCCCCTCGATCGGCGACCGCACGACGGTTCGCGGCGCGGCGGTGTCGCGGATCACGTCGACGCTGGCCGTGCCGATCCCGCCGGCCGCCGTCCGGGCGATCACGGTCAAAGTGTTGTTGCCCTCGGTCAGGGGAACGTCGGAAGCAACGAAGATGCCTCCGTCGACCTGCGCCTCGACGCCGCGGACGGTGACCGATTCGGTCGCCGGCGAGACCATGCCGGTGAGGGTGACGCGGTCCTCCCGCGTCAGGAATCCCTGCGACGGATCGGTGATCGTCACCCCGAGCTGCGGCGTCAGCGCGAAGTCTGTGAAGGTGCTGGCGCGGTTGCCGGCGACGTCGGCAACGTCGGCGCGGATGGCGTGGACGCCGGCCGCCAGGGCCGGAGTCTGACACGTCGTGGCGGCGGCCGCGACCTCGCAGCTCGCGAGAAGGTCAGCGCCGTCGAGAGTGACGGCGACGGACGCGAGGTCGACGCCGGAGTCCGCGTCGGAATACACGACGCGGACTTCCACGGTCGCCGTTCCTTCGACCGACGGGCCGGGCGCGACGATCTCGACCTCCGGGGGCCTTGTGTCCGGCAGCGCCGCCAGGACCTCGAAGTCGAAGATCCTCGATCCCGGGTTGCCGGCCCGGTCGCGGACGAACGCGACCACGGAGTGGGCTCCCGCCGTCAACGGCGGCGCCGAACAGGTGGCCGAGGTCGCCGTCACGGCACAGCCGCTCGAGACGTCGAGACCGTCCACCCGCAGCAGGAACGTGTCGGGATCGACGCCGGCGACGTCGTCGGAGTAGGTGACGACCATCTCCGACAGCGTGCCCAGGAGGACGCGCAGCTCGTCCGGGCTCACAATCGTCAAGTCCGGCGGGTGCATGTCGGCCACGCCCTCGAAGGCGAACGACGCCTGGGTCACGTTTCCAGCCTGGTCAGCGATGCGTGCCTCCAGCACCAACGGCCCCGAGAAGGATCCTGTGGAGGATCCCAGCAGCTCGCATCGCACCGATTCAAGTCCGCTGAGACGACAGACTTCCGTCGGCTCTTCTTGATTGAGCATCAGCTCCAGACTGCTGTAGTCCACGCCGGATCCGGCGTCGGAGAATGTCAGCTCGACGAACAGACTCTCCGTGGTGAAGACCGTAGGCATCGAAGGTTCGACGATCGCGAGATCGGGCGCCTCGTCGTCGAAGACGATCTCGAACTCACGGGTCGCCGCGGACCCATTTCCCGCCTGATCCCGGAGCCTCACGGTGACGACGTGGCTGGCCTCCGCCAGCGGCGACGGCGTGCAGGTAGCGGTGGCCGGCCCGACGTCACAGCTCGCCAACAGCGAGCCGCCGTCGAGGTCGACCTCGAGGCTGTCGAGATCCACGCCCGTACCGTCGTCCGCATAGACGACGTGGATCGGAGGCTGGGAGTCGTTGAAGACCCCCGTCCCGAGCGGGGACGTAATGCTCAGCGTCGGCGGCGTCACGTCCACCGCGTCGCCGAACGCGAAGACCAACCTGAGTCGGGGCTCTTGCCCCGCCGTGGCCTCGCGCGAGCTGTACTCCACGTGGCCATTCTGGCCCTCGTCCGTCTTCTTGACGAGCCAGCCATGGTGGACGGCGCCGCCGGCGAAGATGGCGGCGACGTCGGAGGTCACGTCGAACGTCACCGGACCGGTGAGCTCGTTGGTCTGCAGGACGGTGGCCGTCGGCTCGGCCTCGAAGGCGCCGCCGTCCCAAAGCGGATCGCACTCCGGCTGCTGGTTCGTGGGCACGGCGTCGTCGGCGCAGTTCCAGGTCGCCCCGCCTTCGCTCCAGCCGCTCAGCAGCCGGTGCGCGTCGACGGTCCGGCCGGCCGTCCCCCAGTTGCCGGCGTTGAATTCGACGAAGAGCTCCAGAGTGGCGTCGACGACCGCGGCTTCGCCCACCGCGGCCGCGATCTCCGCCGCGTCGAAACGTACCAGCGCGCGGTTGTGGCCGCTCGCCTGGAGGCGCAGGAGCGCCTCCGCGCCCTGGTTCTGGTTGGGGCTCCCCTGGCGCAGGTAGGTGTCGGCAACCGCCGGGAATCTCACCGTATGAGGACCCTCGCCCAGCAGCAGCTCGAAGCTCAGCTCGGCGCTCGCCGTGTTGCCGGCGAGGTCGCTGACCTCGGCGGTCACCACGTGGACGCCCGCCGCCAGCGGCGGCGGCTCGCAGACGGCGCCGGCGGCGGCGATGGCGCAGCCGCTGGTGACGTCAGTATCGTCGACACGGACGAGCAGGCTGCCGAGGTCGACGCCCGAGCCGCCGTCCGCGTAGTCGACGGCGATCTCCGGGGTGTCGTCGCCCACCACCACCGGCCGGCTCGGCGAGCGCAGCGCGAGGGTGGGCGGCGTCGCGTCGGTCGTGGTGCTCTCGATCTCCAGCACGAGGCGGGGCGCCTGACCGGCAGCGCCGTCGCGCGAGGTGTAGGAGACGTTGCCGTTTTGCCCCTCGTTGGTCAGCTTGACGAGCCAGCCGGAATTCGCGGTGCCCGCGAGAAAGGCCGCGACGTCGGCGGTGACGTCGAAAGCCACCCGGCCGGCGAGGCCGTTGGCGTGGAGCACCGCGCCGGTCTCCGATGGCGCGAAGGTGCCACCGGACCACTGCGCGGGACAATCGGCGCTGCCGTTTTGCGGGTCGGCGTCGTCAGGACAGTTCCAGGTCACCCCTGCCTCGGTCCACGCCGCGCCGAGGCGGTGGACGCTCACCGTGCGTCCGCTCGTGCCCCAGTTGTCGCCGTTGTCCTCGATGAAGAGCTCGAGGTGCGCCGCCACCAGAGTTCCGGAGCCCACCGCGCCCGCGATCTCGCCTTGATCGAAGCGCACCAGGGTACGGTTCTTGCCCGACGACCGGACGCGGAGGATGCTCTCGCCGCCCTGGTTCTGATTGGCGCTGCCGCTGGCCAGGTAGGAGTCCGCCGCCGCGTCGAGCGTCACGGTCTGCGCGGGCGCCGTTCCGGCCGCCGCCGCGGCGAGTCCGAGGTACGCCATCAAGACCTTCTCCAGCCAGTACTGCATCCGAGAGCCTCCGCCAGTGGTACCAAGCGATCGGCCTGAGGTATCTTCAGGACCGAGGCCAGTAATCTTACGCTTGGCCGGTCTTGGCGGTTCTTCCCGCTTCCGTTGACAGCTTGATTTACCAGGGAACAGGGCGATCCGATGAGGGCGCACTGGCCTTGGCCGAGGGGGGCGCCCACGGGAGTGCAATTGACGCGGACGCGGTGCAGTCCCACCTCGGCGGGGACGTCGGCGAGGAAGAAAGAGCCGTCCTCGTTGACCTGGACGCTGCGGT
>Ga0299906_10000164_pt1 | contig 66687 bp, 49 predicted proteins | sample RVTome_14_FD_200259 | JGI IMG/M metagenome (GOLD analysis project Ga0299906, IMG submission 200259) | Soil microbial communities from uranium-contaminated site in the Upper Colorado River Basin, Wyoming, United States - RVT145D125 (version 2) ...
CAACCGCGCCCGGCTCACCGCCTCCAGGCAGAAGAGCTTCTGCTCCACCTTGTCCCACAGCCGCGAGCGCATCAGCGCCGCCAGCGCCGCCGCCAGCGGCTGCGGACGATCGACGTAGTCCTCCGCCTGAGCCGGTCCTCGGTCTTTCTGCGGAACTTGCCCTCCACCTCGACGTGGACGAGCACCAGCCGCGGCTTGCCCTCGCGGGTGGACACCCGCGCCTCCACGTCCGGAACCCGGTGGCCGGCCTTCTGGAAGTCCTTGAAGACCTCCGGGGCGAGATAGTCCGGCGCCGTGAGGTCGAGGGCCGCCGCGAGCTCAGGATCGACGAGCTCGAGCAGGTCGCCCAGGAAGTACCGGATCGCCGTCTTGAAGAGCTTGTCGCTGGAGACCTCGTCTTCGCCTTTCATCCGTCCTCCTCGAAAGCCGAGGACCGTCCTCGTGACGATCCTCAACCCCGTGTGGACGAACGAGAGGCTCGAATTCTGACATCCATTATTTTGGATACCAGGCCGCGACGCTGGCCGAGCTCGGCGGTTTGCTCGAGCGCGTCGAGCGGCTGGCGGCCGAGCGCGCCGCGGCCGGCTGAGGTCCGGAGCGTGCAGGCCGTGGCCGTCCCGGGCGTCACTTTCGCCGGCGATAGCCATCCAAGGCGCTCCCGGGGACGATCAACGGCGACCCGAGCGCCCCAGGAGCGTCCCGGGGACGATTTGCGGCCGAAAATCGCGTCCGGGAGCCTCCTTTTCCCGATTCGTCAGCGAAAATCGCATAAAGGAGCCTCCCGGGGACGTTTTGCCGCCGGCAAAGCGTCTTTGGTAGTGACGTTTCGCGATTTGCGCGCGAAAATCGCGAAAAGGAGCCTCATGGACGCGATCTGACGTCGTCAAGTCGCGTCCGGGTGGCACCGTAGCAAGACGGATGGGCAGCCGGCCCGGCAGGGACCGACGCGCGGAGCGTTCCGGTGTCCCGGCAGGGACCGACGCGCGGAACGTTCCGGTGTAGGGGCAGGCCCCCGTGCCTGCCCTGGGACGCGTCAGCGTCCCATTCGGGAAGGAGGGCCGCTGGCGCGATCCTCGAGCCGGCCTCGCGCCGCTGGGCAGTCGGAGGTTGGTGCCGTCCCATCGGGATCCGCCGGGTCCACCGGCCGTGTCTCTCCTCCCCGCCCACTCCAGACATCGGCGCCGGCCGGAGGTCCCGTGTCCAGCCTCGCCCGAAATTCTCGGGAATATCGGCCCCGGGGGCTTGACATTGGCGGGGCGAACCGAAACAATGGACCTCCTGAGGGCCAAATGCTGTCTTCTCATCCAGAGCAAAGGACGCCATGTACGTCGTAAGCGCTGAACTCACGCCGACCAAGCTGCCCCTCCCGCCGGTGGGCCAGGTGGCCAACACGGAGCCGCCGCCGGAGGCGGATCGGGACTGCCTCCTGTCTTCCTACTACGACTTGCGGGACTTGGTGGTGCAGGAGGCCGAAGCTGGGCGTCTCGAAGTGGCCTTGCGCTTCTGTGACCGGGCTCTGCAAGTCGCCGAGGAGGTCGGGGACCAAGAGCTGGCCGACCAATCCTTCTGCAATCGCAGCGATATCGCGATCTTGCTGGGTTATCCGATGGATTTCGGGCGTTTGCGCGAGATCCTCACACGGTCTCGCAGCGACTACATGGGCTTCAGAGCATCTTATCAACTCGCTTCTGGCTTCGCGAAGAAAAAGCAGTACAAGAAAGCGCTCTTCTATGCACGGATCGCGCTCGGCCGAGCGACGGCCTCCAATAGTAAGGATCACCTCGCCAAGAGTCACAACGAAATAGGCAACTGCCTCCTCGCTGAAAGCTACTTCGAGGAAGCCATTGCCGAGTACGAGAAAGTCCTTGCCTACATCGGTGACTCGCCTTCGGTTTTCTACTTGGTTCTCTACATCAACCTCGCATATTCTAGGATCGTGCTGCGCGACTTCACGGAGGGTTTCCGGCTACTCTTTCAGGCACTGAAGCTGTGCCGGAAGATTCGGAGTGGAAACCTCTATGAGAGCTGGATCCATCTCGCCTTGGCTTACGCGTATCTGGAGATCGGCCGCTTGCGGTACGCGTGGCAGCACGGACGCCGTGGTTTGCGTCTCGCGGAATCCTCAGGCGACCGCGAGGCGATCAGAATGGCCTTGTATCTGATGGGAGAGATCGAAAAAAGTGGCGGCGACTGGGCTGCGGCCTATGAGTTCTATGAGCGAATGCAGCAAGAATTCCATCCAGAGATGAACAACCTCGCCCAGTCGATGATGTTCGTCGACACCAGGCAACTGGTCAACCTGAGGGCATGAGTCATGAAGCCACTGTTCCTCCGAGTCCTCTGTTCACTTCTGGCCGTCGTGCTGGTCCCATCCTTGGGCCTCGCGGAACCTATTGACACCGTCGTCGCTTCCAAGGGCGCCATCCACAAGCTACGGCAAGGGCTTTACTCCGAGTTGTTCCCCGAAGGAGACGAAGCGGATGCGAAAGCAGCGGTATTGGCCCTCGACGTCCTTGAGAATGGCCACGTCGAGCGCTCGCTTGTCCCAGGCACGGAGGATGTGTACTCCGAGAGACTCGCAGCGCTTCACTATGCGAGGAGATCCGGCGCTACGTACCTTCTCTGGGAAGGTCTCGTCAATGGTCTGCATCCGTTTCTCCACCTCATTGCTTTCGATGGAGTATCGTGGTCGGACGCCATCAACATAACGGGTAACGTCTTCGCCGATAAGGCGAGCGCAGAGCTGGTGATCCTCTCAGAGCCTGAGCCTGAAAAGCAGACGGAACTATTGGAATCCGCCGCTGGCCGATCTGTTATTTATGTTACATGGAACGAAATCTCTCCGGGTGGAACTCAGAAGTATTTGGTGCCGATCATTCTTCAAGATGGTGTCTATCTCGGCTGGCACAACAGTCTCCGACTCTCGTCGCTTGTCTCAGACGGACAGCACTCTGGTTCCCCACGTTCGCGACAGACTGTCGTAGACGACGAGATAGAGAATCTGCTGCGCATACAACCCAGCTCCAAAGATAACACTGTTGTAGTTGGCTTCACTGACTCTAATACTGGCCGACTCGTAACTCTGGAAGTCGAATTGTTACCGCACGCCTTGAGCGCAATTGCGGCCCGTGTGGAAGAATTGATCCAGCAGTATTCTGAGACTAGCATATCAGTTCAAGATCTTGCTCACAAGATCCGCACCGCCCTGATGAGATTCGGTGTTGATTTTCATCGTAGCACTCTCGATTTTCTTGCGGCGGAGATCGAGGCTCTTCTCCTTGGACACAGCACTGTGGCTGAGGCCGCGGGTCCGGGTATGCCTGAGAAATTCGGACTCCATATGATCGATATCGGAGCAAGGGTCCGGTCAAAAGGCTTGCTTGATCCAGAGCCCATAGAGATTCTCCAGATGGGGCAGACGCGTGAGGGCGATGGCCCCTATCACCACATCAAGCTCTCCATTGTCGCGGACCGAGAAGCTCCCCAGGTTGGCGGTCCAGCCGTTCTCTTCCTGTCGAGCACCGGTCTCGAGGCACTGGTAGCCTGGGAGGAAGAAGAGGGAATCGCTTTCCGTGAGACGGAAGGTGCCGATTGGGGCGAACGGCAGGTCGTGAGTCTCTCAGACGATCTTGACAAGCAGGACGTGTACCGGATCCTGGCTGATCGGGCTCTTAATCGCTAAGCAAGTGGGGAAGTAAAGGTACGGGGCGTGATCTTGAAATCACGCCCCGTTCTTGGTCGATACTGCCTCAACCAATGTGAATGATGGTCATTGCGACCCCCGCCTGGACGTTGGTCTTCGTCTTCATGCTTGGTTCTCTTGTTTGGCTAGCCGATATGGACGATCGTTACTCCGAAACCTGTCTTGAGGTTGGTCGTCGTCTTCATGCTGCTTGTCTCCTTTAGCGCAGCGGTGGACACCGAGTCGTCTATCCGACATGGATGACGTGAAGTCCGGGTCCTGCCTGGAAGATGGTCTTCGTCTTCATGCTTGATTCTCCTCTGAGCAGATACGGCCTAGCCGCCACCAATCATGTAAACCCCGAAACCGCCTGGACGTTGGTCTTCGTCTTCATGCTCTCTCCTTTCTTCCGGTCTTCAGACTGCCTGAACGACGCGAACGTCGCGTCTTACCGGCCACGTTTCGCCGGAGCTGTGCTCAGATCGTCTACTGGGGTAGAATGCTACCCGGCAATCCGTGCCCCTGTCAACCCCTGATCGAGAGCGACTCACGGGTATCCTCCGGGAGAGCCCGCCGGCCTCAGAGATTCTCTGCTTGCAGGGAAAATCTCCAAGAACAGAGTGACGCGGGGGTTCTGGTAGAATCTTCTCGCCATGGCCAAGACGAGCGCCGGCCTCCTGATGTACCGCCTTCGCGACGGTCGCCTCGAAGTCCTCCTCGTCCACCCCGGCGGCCCCTTCTGGAGCCGGCGCGACGCCGGCGCCTGGTCGATCCCCAAAGGCGAGCTCGACGACGCCGAGGATCCCCTCGAAGCCGCCCGCCGGGTATTCGCGGAGGAGACGGGATTGCGGCCGGAGGGGCCGTTCATCAAGCTGCCCACCGTGCGCCAGAAAGCCGGCAAGGTGGTCCACGCCTGGGCCGTCGAAGGTGACTGGGATCCGTCGCTGCTGCGCAGCAACACCTTCAAGATCGAGTGGCCGCCGAAGTCAGGCCAGACGGCCGAGTTCCCCGAGGTCGACCGCGCCGAGTTCTTCGACCTCGCGACGGCGCGGGAGAAGATCAACGCGGGACAGGTCCCGCTCCTCGATCACCTCGCCGACGCCGTCACCGTCCATGCACGGCAGCGGAACTCGGGCAGGGCGCGCCCGGATCCGCTGCTTGATTCTCCTCCTAGCCAAGGTCCATGATGTGGACTCCAAGACCTGCCTGAACATTGGTCTTCGTCGCCATATCCTGAGTCTCCTCTTGGTTGGACTTGGGCCTAGCCAACGTGAATGATGGAGCCGCCAAGCCCTGCCTGGACGTTGGTCTTCCTCTTCATGCTTGATTCTCCTCTGAGTTTCAGATACGGCCTAGCCGCCACCAATCATGTGAACCCCGAAACCCGCCTGGACGTTGGTCTTCGTCTTCATGCTCTCTCCTTTCTTCCGGTCTTCAGACTGCCTGAACGACGCGAACGTCGCGTCTCACCGGCCCGTTTCGCCGGAGCTGTGCTCAGGTCGTCTACTGGGGTAGAATGCTACCCGGCAATCCGTGCCCCTGTCAACCCCTGATCGAAAGCGACTCACGGGTGTTCTCCGGGAGAGCCCGCGGTCTTCAGAGATTCTCTGCTTGCAGGGAAAATCTCCAAGAACAGAGTGACGCGGGGGTTCTGGTAGAATCTTCTCGCCATGGCCAAGACGAGCGCCGGCCTCCTGATGTACCGCCGCCGCGACGGTCGCCTCGAAGTCCTCCTCGTCCACCCCGGCGGCCCCTTCTGGAGCCGGCGCGACGCCGGCGCCTGGTCGATCCCCAAAGGCGAGCTCGACGACGCCGAGGATCCCCTCGAAGCCGCCTGCCGGGAATTCGCGGAGGAGACGGGATTGCGGCCGGAGGGGCCGTTCATCGAGCTACCCACCGTGCGCCAGAAAGCCGGCAAGGTCGTCCGCGCCTGGGCCGTCGAAGGCGACTGGGATCCGTCCCTGCTGCGCAGCAACACCTTCGAGATCGAGTGGCCGCCGAAGTCAGGCCAGATGGCCGAGTTCCCCGAGGTCGACCGCGCCGAGCTCTTCGACTTGGCGACGGCACGGGAGAAGATCAACGCGGGACAGGTCCCGCTCCTCGATCACCTCGCGGCCAAGTTGACCTGAGCATGCCGCCAGGCCTCGCCCCACCGCCGCGCGCTCACAGCTCGTCCAGCTTGGTCCAGCCCTCTTCCTCCGCTCGCGACAGCGAGTGGTCGAAGAGTTGACGTTGTCCGGCCAGTCCGGGATATTCTCGGAGCGCTCGGCGGAAGTCGGCTGTGCTACTCTTGACCCAGCGCTGCGGCGCCCTGGGCGCCCTGGATGAGGAGGCCACCATGACTCCCACAGCTCTCGCCTATGCCCGGCCGAGCGAGCCGATCCACTACCCGGAATCGGACGGCCGGCCGATGGCGGAAACCGACGAACATCGCGACGAGATGGCCGAGATCATTCAGGCCCTTCAGCAGCGCTATCTCGATCGGGAGGACGTCTACGTCTCAGGCAACGTCCTCATCTACTACGAGGAGGGCAATCCCGCGGCGCGCCGGGCGCCGGACGTCTTCGTGGTCTTCGGGGTGCCGAAGCGGAAACGGCGGACCTACCTGCTCTGGAAGGAGCGCGTCGTGCCCCAGGTAGCGATCGAGTTGACGTCGAAGGGCACGCGCAATGAGGACGAGAAGGTCAAGCTGGCGCTCTACGCCCGTCTCGGAGTGGAGTACTGCTTCCTCTACGATCCGCTGGCGGAGTACCTGGACCCGCCGCTCCAGGGATACCGCCTGAGGAGCGGCGGACGCTACCAGCCGATGTCCCCCCGTGCGGGGCGGCTTCCGTGTCCCCCGCTGGGGCTCGATCTCTACCTCGACGAGAAGGGTCGCCTGCAATTCGTGGACCGCGAGACAGGGACCCGTCTGGTGCGGGTGCCCGAGGCGTTGCGGCAGACGACCGAAGCTTTGGAGCGGAGGGAAGAAGCTCTGCAGCAGACCACCCAGGCTCTGGAGCAGAAGGACGAAGCTCTGCGGCAGACCACCGAGACTCTGCGCCACGTCGAGGCCAGCAATCGGGAGATGACGGCGGAGATCGAACGCCTGAGGGCGGCGCTGCGAAAAGCGCGGAGCGGCGAGACGGAGTAGCCGCCGGCTTCCGCATTCCGAGCGTGGGCTCACCCTCGCCGCGCGGTGAGCGCGGGAGAAGATCAACGCGGGACAGGTCCCGCTCCTCGGATCACCTGGCCGACGCCGTCACCGTCCACGCCCGGCACACATAGGGGACGTCGACGCGCTCGGCGTCGCCGAGGCGGGCGGCGATCTCGGCGAGCAGCCCCCGCATGCGCTCGGGGCCGGCGGCGGCGTTCAACAGGTTGTGGCTGCGCCAGAGGTTCAGGTAGCGCTCGACGTCCATCGTCACGACGTGCGGCACGTCGAGCTCGAAGGGCGCGCCGAAGTGGCCGGTCGAGGTCAGGACTCCCCACCAGTCGCGGTCGCGGTAGCCCTCGTCGAAGCCGGGCACCAGGTCCTCGATGAGCTCGCGGGTGAAGGTCAGGACGGGCGAGGCGGCCACGTCGCGGTTGTTCCACAGCACGGTGAGCCGTCCGCAGGGGACGAGGGCGCGGCGCAGCTCAGGCAGGGCGCGCTCGGGATCCGCCCAGTGGAAGGCCTGGGCCGCCACGATCCACGACTGGCTGGCGGCGGCGAGCCCGGTTTGCTCGAAGGTGCCGGCGAGCCACTCGACGCCGTCGATCGCCGGCGCTCTGGCGCGCATGGCCGCGTTGGGCTCGATCGCCGTCACCTTGAGCGCGTGGCGGACGAGCACCTCGGTGAAGAGCCCGGTGCCGGCGCCGAGGTCGGCCACGGCGGCGCCGGGCTCGACGCCCAGCAGCTCGATTAGCAGCGCGACGAGCTCGGGCGGGTATCCCGGCCGGGCGCGCGCGTAGGCGTCGGCCTGGGGACTGAAATCTCCGGGACGCGTCCGCGTCATGCGACAGCTCTCTCTCTTGTCGGGGACGGGCGATAAGATGGTCCCGTCCCCCCGGCCGGATCACCAACCGTCCTCATGATTCTCCCTTATACGGCAAGCGGAGCTCAAAGATATGCGGATCGTCTCCTGGAACGTCAACGGCCTGCGGGCGCTCGCCAGGAAGGGCTTCCTCGACTGGCTCGAGGCGAGCGGCGCCGAGATCGTGGGCCTGCAGGAGGTGCGGGCGCGCCGCGAGCAACTGCCGGAGGACGTGGCCCGTCCGCCGGGCTGGCACGTCGACGTGGTGGCGGCCGAGCGGGGGGGCTACAGCGGCGTCGCCCTTTACTCGCGGCGAGCGCCGGACGCCGTGGACAGCGAGCTCGGCGATCCCGAGATCGACGCCGAGGGCCGGCTCCAGGTGGCGCGCTTCGGCCGTCTGCTGGTGGTCAACAGCTACTTCCCCAACGGCAACGGAGTCAATCGCGATCTCTCGCGCATCCCGTTCAAGCTGGGCTATTACCGCAAGCTCTTCGCGGCGCTCGAGCCCGCCAAGGAGCGCGGCGAGCCCATCGTGGTCATGGGCGACTTCAACACCGCGCACCAGGACGTCGACCTGGCGCGCCCGAAGCAGAACCGCGAGACCAGCGGCTTCCGTCCCGAGGAGCGCGCCGAGCTCGACCGCTGGCTGCGCCGCGGCTGGATCGACGCCTTCCGCCAATTCGAGCCGGGCGGCGGCCACTACACCTGGTGGAGCCAGCGCAAGGGAGTGCGTGAGAAGAACGTCGGCTGGCGTATCGACTACCACCTCGTGTCGCCCGGGGCGCGGCCGTACCTCGAGCGGGCGGAAATCCACGCCGGCGTCACCGGGTCGGATCATTGTCCGATCTCGATCGTCATGAACGACGCGGTGCTGGGAACCCTCACCCCCGGCCCCTCTCCCAGGGGGAGAGGGGAGTAAGATGTCGGGGATCGAGCCCCTCTCCCGCTGGGAGAGGGGTTGGGGGTGAGGGTTCCACCAGGAGAAACTCTGCATGACCGCTACGATCGACAACGTCGCGGTGATCGGCGCCGGCACCATGGGCGCCGCCATCGCCGCTCACTGCGCCAACGCCGGCCTGCCGGTGCTGCTCCTCGACGTCGTCCCGGGCGAGCTCACCGCCGACGAGCAGCGGCGCGGCCTGACCCTCGACGATCCCGCGGTGAAGAACCGCGTCGTCCGCGACGGCTTCGAGCGCATCGGCAAGATCCAGCCGCCGTCGTTCATGAGCGCGCGGGCGCGCGAGCTGGTGCGGCTCGGCAACCTCGACGACGACCTCGAAGCGGCCGGCCAGGCCGGCTGGATCGTCGAGGCGGTGGTCGAGAAGCTCGAGGTCAAGCGCCGGCTCATGGCGCGGCTCGACGCCGTCCGCCGGCCGGGCGCCATCGTCACCACCAACACCTCCGGCCTGCCGATCTCCCGCATCGCCGAGGGCCTCTCCGACGGCTTCCGCCGTCATTTCTTCGGCACCCACTTCTTCAACCCGCCGCGCTACATGAAGCTGCTCGAGATCATCCGCGGCGCGGAGAGCGATCCCGCGGCGGTCGCGACGATCGCCGAGCTCGCCAGCCGCCGCCTCGGCAAGGGCGTGGTCTACGCCAGGGACACGCCCAACTTCATCGGCAACCGCATCCTGTCGATCCACGGCTCGTTCGTGATGGACTACGCGCTCGAGCACGGCTACCGCTTCGAGGAGGTCGACGCGCTGACCGGGCCGCTCATCGGGCGTCCCAAGTCGGCCACCTTCCGTCTCCAGGACCTCGTAGGGATCGACGTCGCCTGGTTTGTGGCCCAGAACCTCCACGGCCTGATCCCTGACGATCCCCACCGCGACGTGCTCGCGTCGCCGCGGCTCGAGAAGCTCATCGGCGGCCTCATCGAGCGCGGGCGCCTGGGCAACAAGAGCGGCCACGGCTTCTACCGCAAGACGAAGGGCGAGGGCGGCGGTACCGTCTTCGCGGTGCTCGACCCCGAGACGTTCGACTACGAGCCGCAGCGGGAGCCGGGTTTCGAGTCGCTGGCCGCCGCCGGCAAGGTCCGCGACCTCGGCGAGCGCATCGCCAGGCTTTTCGACGAGCGCTTCGACGAGGACCGCGGCGCCCGTCTCGCCCGCGCCGTGGTGAGCCACTTCCTGGGCTACGCGGCGGCGGTGGCGCCCGAGGTCGCCTTCGACCTGCCGAGCGTCGACCGGGCGATCCGCTGGGGCTTCAGCTACGAGCTCGGACCCTTCGAGCTCTGGGACCGCCTCGGCGTCGCCGCGACCGCCGAGCGCATGGAGGCGGCGGGCGTGGCCGTGGCGCCCTGGGTGCGCGCGATGCTGGAGGCCGGGCACGCGTCGTTCTACCGCCGCGAGGACGGCCGGACAACCGGCTACTGGGACTGGACCGCGGAGTCGTACCAGGACCTGCACCGCGACCCGCGCCACATTGCGGTGGAGGACTTGCGGCTCGACGGCAAGGAGCTGCGCGGCAACGCCGGCGCCAGTCTCCTCGACCTCGGCGACGGCGTGCTGCTGCTCGAGCTCCACTCCAAGATGAACGCCCTCGACGACCGCGTCGTGGCGATGATGAACGAGGCCCGCGAGCTCCTGGACGACGACGCCTGGCGCGGCCTCGTAATCGGCAACGACGGCCCTGACTTCTCGGTGGGCTCCAACCTCGTGGCGGTGGCCGAGGCGGCCCGCCAGGGCGACTTCGACGGCATCCGCGCCGCCTCGCGGGCGCTCCAGGAAGCGCTGCAAGCCCTGCGCTACGCGCCCAAGCCCGTGGTCTCGGCGGTCCACGGCATGGCCCTCGGCGGCGGCTGCGAGGTGGCGATCGGCACCCGGCGCCTGCTGGCGGCGGCCGAGAGCTACCTCGGGTTGGTGGAGGTCGGCGTCGGACTGCTGCCCGCGGGCGGCGGCCTGAAGGAGCTGGTGCGGCGGGTGATCTCGCCCGCCATGGCGCTGGCGGACGCCGACCCGCTGCCGGCGGCGCGCAAGGCGCTCGAGACCGCCGCCATGGCAGTGGTCTCGACGAGCGCCGCCGAGGCCGCCGAGCTCGGTTTCCTCGGCCCCGAGGACCGGGTGGTGATGAACCGCGACCAGCTCCTCTGGGAGGCCAGGCAGGAGGTCCTGAAGATGGCGGAGGAGGGCCGGACGCCGGCGGCGGAGAAGCTCTACGCCGGCGGACGCGACCTCTACGCGGCGCTCAGGATCGCCGTCTGGCAACTCGAGCAGGCGGGCTACGCGAGCGCCCACGACGCCTTGATCGCGCGCCGCGTCGCCTACGTGCTCGCCGGCGGCGACGCGAGCGCGCCGCGGTGGGTGGACGAGGACGTCTTCCTGCGCCTCGAGCGCGAGGCGTTCGCCGAGCTGGTGGCCACCGAGAAGACGCAGGAGCGGATCGCCTACATGCTGAAGACGGGCAAGCCGCTGCGGAATTAATCCCCCCTTCCGAGGCGGCTGCCGGGATCGAACCTTTCGCGCTTCGATTCTACCCCGGCGCCTACTTCGCGCAATTTCTCGTAATCGGCGCGGTAGGTGCCGCTCGCGGCGTCGCGGGTGAAGGCGCCCCGTTCCTCAAAGAAGTTGAAGCGGATCAGGTTGGCCACGCCGTGGGCGCTCGCCGAGCCGAAACGGATCGAACGGAAGATCGATGCCATGAAGGTCGTGGTGTAGTCCTCGAGATCGGCCTCGCCGAGCTCGCCGTCGCCGTGGAGCCGGGTCACCATGTAGAGGCCGAGCACGTCGGCCTTGCCCTCCTCGAGGGCCGAGGCGTGCTCGCGCAGGGCCTGGCGCACCGTGCCTCCCCCGCCGAGCGTGTTCTTGATGCCGAGGCCGTGGGCCACCTCGTGGAACATGGTGTCGGCGAAGAAGGCGTCGAAGGTCACGTGCGAGCGCTGACGGCTCGAATAGCTGATGAAGGCGGCATAGGAGAAGCGGCTCACGGTCTAGAATTCTGCCATGTCCACCGAGGGGCTGCTCGCCTACCTGAGCGCGGCGCCGGGTGACGCGGCCTGGGCCGCAGCGCTGCACCGTGATCTCGAACGGTGTCTGGACTATTCCGGCGTGACGGGGCGCGTGTTCTGGGAAGCGGAGGACGTCCCCCCTGGAGTGGTGGTCGCCGGGGCGCAGCAGGAAGGCGTCGATCGGGCACGTTGTTTCCTCTTGGTGGTGACCGCCGAAGCGCTGGCAGACCGTCGGGTGACCGACCTGTGGCAGAGCTTTCACCGGCTGGCGCAGCGCGATCCGAGCCACCGCCTCGTACCGGTCATCGTGGAAGAGGCGCCACTGCCGCCGTTTCTCGACGGGCTCCGGCCGGTGATCTTCGACCCGGGGGATGCCGACCATTATCGCCGTGGCGTCGGCGAGCTCTTGGCGGTAGTCCTCGCGCGCAGCGAGATGCCCGCGCTGCCGGAGGATCTCGAGGCACCCACCTTCCCCGCAAGGAGCTTGCCCGCCGAGCTGCGGAGAGCGGGGTAGCTCGAAGGACGTAGGTCACGACGACGAGCGGCCGCGGCACCGGGTGATGATCATGCGATCCTACTGGCCGTTGCCGGCGAGGTGACGGGTCTCCTTCCACAACCCCATTCCTTCGCTGGACCGGACAGCGCCTACAGCCCGAGGACGTCCACGCACCACTGTCCCGGCGCCTGTCACCACCGTCCCGGCGGTCGCCACTGTCCGGCGAGATCGAGCGTCTTTCCCCTTTTCGGATACAATCTCGCCGTCGCCCAGGAGATCTGCTACACTTGCGTGGATGGAGCCCACGATCCACCCTCAACCGACTCGATTCCCCGGTCTGTCGCCCCGGCGGCGCACGAGCGTCCGGGCCGATCCTGATGAGATCGTCCTGCGCACCTCGCGCGACGCCGACGGCCAACTGGTGATCGAGGAGATCCCGCTGACGCTCGAGATCCTCCTCAACCCCTCGGAAGACGACCACGTGCCCCAAGGCAACCCGCACGACCGCGTCCTCAGTCCCCTGAAGCAGCGCTTGCGGCACCATCTCGAGCGGCGCGGAGGCTGGGGGGTGTTCAGCGACCTCATGGTCCACTGGGGGCGCAAGGACCTGCGCTCGGTGGCTCCCGACGTGACGGTGGCAGAGGGCATCGCCGATCCGGAAGCGGTGGACGAGAACCTCGACGTGGCGGCCACGGGGTGCCGGGTGCGGACGGTCTTCGAGGTGGTCACCACGCGGTCGAAGATAAAGCGGGACAAGGACGAGGTCCACAACAAGCCGCTCTTCGCCGCGGCGGGGGTGGACGACTACGTGTTGGTGTATCCGGTGAAATACCGCAAACGCGGCGACCGCGCCGTACGCTGCTTCAGGCTCGAGGCGGGGTCCTATCGGGAACAGAAAGCGGACGCCGAGGGCCGCTTTCTGTTGGGCTCGCTGGGTCTGTGGCTCTCGGTGGACGAATCCGAGGGGCTGGTGCTGGTGGACGTGGCCACGGGTGAACGGCTGCTGACCGGGAAGGAAGAAGAGGAGAGGCGGCTGCGAGCGGAACGCCTTGCCGCGGAAGAGGCGGCGGCGCGCCAGGCCGCAGAGCACCGGGCCGCGCAGGAGGCGGCGGCGCGCCAGGCCGCGGACAAGGCGCGCCAGGCCGCGGAGCACCGGGCGGAGGAGGAGGCGGCCGCGCGCCAGGCCGCGGAACGCCGGGTCGCGGAGGAGGAGGCGGCGCGCCAAGCCGCAAATCGGCAAGCCGCGCAACTGCTCCTCGCCGTCCTCGAAAGTCGCGGTCTTACCCTCGACGCCGAGGCGCGCCGGCGGATCCTCGACTGTGAAGAGCCTCGGCAGCTCGAGCGCTGGTCCGCGCAGGCCTTCACTGTCGCCACGGTCGAGGATCTCTGGGAGAATCCGTAAGGCTGTCCTCGGCGTAGGGGCCGGCTCCCAGCGGCGGCTTGAGATCCTGCGCGTCCGAACAAGCTTCAGCTCGCCCAGGCCGAGGCCAGGGCATCGCCACCATACTGCGGACGATGCGCGATGAGGGCTGCCCGCCGCCGCCGTTCGAGATCGGCCCGCAGAGCGTGCTCTGCACCCTTCACGCCAATCCGCGGCACGTTCATCTTGCTCAATAGCCTCGTTGTTTTCTCCGCGGGCAAAGGGTGGATGGGTAGCTCGAGGGACGTAGGTCACGACGACGAGCGGCCGCGGCACCGGGTGATGATCATGCGATCTGTTGGCGACGACGCGGGCGCGCGGACGCGTCGATTCAAGGCGGGTCGAGACGACGCGGACGCGCGTCGCCCGCCAGCGTCCTTCGAGCAACGATTCTACCCTTCCGTCTACAGCCCGAGGACGTCCAAGCCCTGCTCGAAGACCACGTCGACCGGGATGCCCGCCGACGCCACGCGCTCGAGGTCCGCGCGCAGCTCGGCGCCCTCGCTGCCGTACTGCGCCACGAAAGCGGCCACGGCGTCGTAGTCGCCGTCGCCCTGGAGACGCAGGATCTTCTCCGACAGCGCGTCCATGGCCTCGCGCAGCTTCTCGGAGTCCACGCGGTAGGTGCCGCTCGCGGCGTCGCGCGTGAAGGCGCCCAGGTCCTGGAAGAAGTTGAAGCGGATCAGGTTGGCCACGCCGTGGGCGCTCGCCGAGCCGAATCGGATCGAACGGAAGATCGAGGCCATGAAGGTCGTGGTGTAGTCCTCGAGGTCGGCCTCGCCAAGCTCGCCGTCGGCGTGGAGACGGGTGATCATGTAGAGGCCGAGCACGTCGGCCTTGCCCTCCTCGAGGGCCGAGGCGTGCTCGCGCAGGGCCTGGCGCACCGTGCCTCCCCCGCCGAGCGTGTTCTTGATGCCGAGGCCGTGGGCCACCTCGTGGAACATGGTGTTGGCGAAGAAGGCGTCGAAGGTCACGTGCGAGCGCTGGTCCGCGGCGACGAGCACGCCGGCGATCGGCACCAGGATCTCGTCGAACTTGGCGCGCATGGCGTTCTTGAGCTGCAGGCGGCGCGTGCCCTTGGCGAGCTGCACCTGCTCGTCGTTGGGCAGATTGATGGCGATCGTCTTGGAGCCGGCGTTGCACTCGCCGGCGTAATAGATCACGTCGTAGGCGTTGAGGTCCGAGTCGGTGCCCGGCTCCTCCTGCTTGTAGGCGTCGGGCACCGGCAGGCCGCGCTGGAGGTCGGGGAGCATGGCCGCGTATTTCGCCAGCCGCTCGCTCCACGCCTTGTCCTTCACCAGCACGTAGGCCTCGTGCCCCGCCTTGGCGCCGAAGAGCTGGTCTTCGTAGGTCTCGATCGGACCGATCACCACGTCGATCGTGTTGGTCTTCATGTCCATCCAGGCGAGGTCGCTGGCCTGGTACTCGTCGGTGGCCAGGGCCTCGGCGCGCAGCTCGAGGTACTTCTTCAGGCCCGGGTCGGCGGCGAGCGCGGCGGCGGCGCGCAGCTTCTCGGCGGCGGCCTGGTGCTCGGCGGCGAAGGCTTCGCGGTAGGGCACCGCCACGAGGCCGCCGGCATCGTCGCGGCGAACGAGGGTGTACAGGCCGAGGACGTCGGGGTCCGCCGCGGCGGCGGCCTCGACCTCCTCCCGGGTGGCGTCGGCGGGATAGAAGTTGGCGCCGGCGGGCTTCGGCCCCACCCCCGCGACGAAAGGTGCGTTGCCGTCGAGCCGGTCCCAGGGGCCGTAGCTGATCTCGGCGAAGCGCCGCACGTCGGGATCGGCGATGCCGGCGAGCAGCGCCTCGCTCTCGCCGTAGGCCTGGCGCCAGAAGACCGCGTCCATGGCGCGGGCGGCGTCGATGAGCAGCGGGATCATCCGCCGCTCGTCGTCGGTGAGACCCGAAAGGTCGGCCTCGAGACGGAACGTCGTGTACTTGTCGAGCAGCGTTCGGATTTCTGACTCCTGCGTGGCGGCGGTCGGTTCCTCGGGGGCCTGCGGCTGGCAGGCGAGAAACGGCATGACGAGCGGCAGCGTGACGAGCAACGGGATGAAAGCGCGCGAACGGGTCGGGGTGATGAGCATGTTCGGTGTCTCCGGGCGGGGCTACGCGACGTCCTCTGAGATCGCCGCGCCCTCTTTTTTCTTGACCATCTCGGCGAAGCGCGCCTTGTCCTGGGCCTTCATGTAGGCGGCGCGGGCGGTGACCGTGCCCTTTTCCACCAGGGCGGCGAGCGTATCGTCCATCGTACACATGCCCCGCGATTTGCCCGCCTGGATGATCGAGAGCAGCATCGGCGTGTTGCCCTCGCGGATGATGTTGGGCAGGCCCGGGGTCTTGAGCAGCACCTCGTGGGCCGCCACCCGGCCTTGCCCGTCGGCGGTCTGCAGCAGGAGCTGCGAGACGATGGCGGTGATCGATTCGGCCAGGGTCACGCGGATCTGGGCCTGTTGCTCGGCGGGGAAGGCGTCGACCAGGCGGTCGATGGTCTTGGCGGCGCTGTTGGTGTGCAGGGTGGCGAAGACCAGGGCTCCCATCTCGGCGGCGGTGACCGCCAGCGCGATCGTCTCGAGGTCGCGCATCTCGCCCACCAGGATCACGTCGGCGTCCTGGCGCACGGCCACGCGCAGGGCCTGGCCGAAGCTGACGGTGTCGGCTCCGACCTCGCGGTGGGAGAAGACCGAGAGCTTGTTCTGGTGCACGAACTCCACCGGGTCCTCGATGGTGACGACGTGCTTGACGTAAGTCTCGTTGATCCGGTTGATGATCGCCGCCAGCGTGGTGGACTTGCCCGAGCCCGTGGGCCCGGTGATCAGCACCAGCCCCTGGCGCAGGTCGGCGAGGTCGGCGACCGCCCGCGGCAGGCCGAGCTCCTCGCAGGTGAGGATCTTCTCCGGGATGATGCGGAACACGGCGCCGGCGCCGGTCTCCTGGCGCAGGAAGTTGACGCGGAAGCGGGCCACCCCCGGCAGGCTGTAGGCGAAGTCGAGGTCGCCGCAGCCGGCGTAGTCGTCCCACTGCTCGTCGGTGACGATCTCGCGCAGCAGCTCCATGAGCTCCTCGTGGGCGAGCTCTCCCCGGCCGTCGACGTCGACCAGCTCGCCGTGGACGCGGATGCGCGGCGGCAGGCCGGCCCGCAGGTGGAGGTCCGATCCCTTGTGGTACTTCAGGTAGCGGAAGAGGTCGTCGATGCGGGCCACGGGAATCCTCCCAGCCTAGGCGAAGCGCTTGGGGTCGATGGCCTCGCGCCGCGCCACGTCCTTGGCGATGACCCCGTCCTTGACCAGGTTGGCGAGCGAGGCGTCGAGCTGGCACATGCCCAGGGTGCCGCCGGTCTGGAGCACGGAGTTGATCTGGAAGGTGCGGTTGTCGCGGATCAGGTTGCCGACCGCCTTGGTGTTCATCAGGATCTCGAGCGCCGCCACCCGGCCGGCGCCGTCGCGGCGCGGCACCAGGCGCTGCGAGACGATGGCGCGCAGCGACTCGCTGACCATGGTGCGGATCTGCGCCTGCTGGTCCGGCGGGAAGACGCCGACCAGGCGGTTGATCGTCGGCACCGTGCTGGCGGTGTGCAGGGTGCCGAGGACCAGGTGGCCGGTCTCGGCGGCGGTCAACGCGAGCTGGACGGTCTCGAGGTCGCGCAGCTCGCCGATGACGATGACGTCGGGATCCTCGCGCAACGCCGCCCGCAGCGCGCGGGCGAAGGAGCCGGTGTGAGGTCCGACCTCGCGCTGGTTGACCACGGCCCGCTGCGGCACGTGGACGTACTCGATGGGGTCCTCGATCGTCAGGACGTGCTCGGGACGGCTCTCGTTGATCAGGCGCACCATGGCCGCCATGGTCGACGACTTGCCGCAGCCCGCCGGGCCGGTGAAGAGCACCATCCCCTGGTGGTACTCCGAGAGCGGCTGCAGGCTCTCCGGCAGGCCCAGCGACGCCAGCGTGGGCGGCTCAAAGGGGATGATGCGGAAGACGCCGTCGAGCCCGCGGTGCTGGAAGTAGCTGTTGGCCCGGAAGCGGCCGGTGCCCGGGATGGCGAAGGCGAAGTCGAGCTGAAGCTGCTCCTCGAGGACCTGGCGCTGTGCCGCCGTCAGGATGCCGTAGACGAGCTCGCGGGCGGCATCGCTCTCGATCGGCGGCGACGCGTCGCGCAGCTCGCCGTGGACGCGGACCTTGAGCGGCGCGCCGCTGTGGACGTGAAGGTCGCTCGCTCCCAGCTCGCTGGCGCGCCGCAGCAACTCCTCGAGCCCGAGCCCGGGGCCGTAATCGAGCAGGCCCGCCGGCTCGGCGACGGCGTCGATCCCGGCGACCTCGCCGACCGTGACATCGTCGCCGGCGAGGGCGTCCATCAGCTCCAGCTCAGGCTCCATGGGGATCGCCTCGGCCGAGATCTCCTCCATCGGGATCGCCCCGGCCGAGATCTCCTCCATCGGGATCGCCCCGGCCGTGAGCTCCTCCGTCGGAAACAGCCCGGCCTCTTCGCCGCGGATCACCAGGGACCCCTCGTCGGCCGACGGCGGCGTCAGGGGACCCTCGTCGACCGCGAGGCGCAGCGAGTCGACTTGGATCGCCACGGTCGGCTGCCCGGCGGTGCCCGAGGACGAGACGGCCACCCGCGCCGCCGCCAGCATGTCCGGCGTCAGCCGCACCGTGGTGGCGCCGATGGGATGGTGGCCCTGGGGCGCCGCCGCCGGCTCGGCCTCCACGAGCTCCTGAACGGCCTTCGCTTCCTGGCGCCGCAGGTACTCGGAGCGGGCGCGCACGAGCTTCTCCATCGTCGCGGCGGGAACGTAGCTCTCGGCCACCAGGAACTCGGCGAGCTCGGTGTCGGACTGGGTGGCGCGCCACAGACGGAGGGCCTGGTGGGCCTGCTCCTTGGAGAGGACCTTGTAGTGGACGGCCAGACGTCCCAAAAGAAGATCTTGATCCAACTCAGCCATAGTCCCGGCTCACCCGTCGACGTGAGCGTACTGAATCGCCCGCGGGGGGTCAACCGCGGCGCCTCGCTACCCGTCCAGGTAGCCGAGCGCCTCGAGTCCCTCCCGCGTCTCCGGATCGAGCTCTTCGGAGGCCGCCGCGGCGACCGGCTCGAGGCCCTCGCGCCAGCTCTCGAGCGCGGCGCGCAGGCGCTGGAGCTCGCGGCGCCGCTCGCGCGTCAGGTCCAGCGTCTCGCCGGGATCGGCGGCGAGGTCGAAGAGCTCGAAAGCGCTGCCGTCGCGCCGCGCGATGAGCTTGAACGTGTCGCTGCGCACCACGACCTGGTCGGGCGTTTCCGCCACCACGTAGGCCGCCGGCGGCGCCGACGGCGGCCGGCCGGCGATCCACGACACCAGGCTGGGCGCGCCGCCGCCCGCTGGCGGCGCGCCCGCGGCCTCGAGCACCGTCGGGGTCACGCTGCGCAGCTCGACCAGCACGTCCACGGCGCGGCCCTTCTCGTAGGGCCAGCGCGCCGGCGGCTTGAAGACCAGCGGCACGTCGATCAATTCGGCGTACAGCGACTGGCCGTGCCCGATCGACCCGTGCTCGTAGAACTCCTCGCCGTGGTCGGAGGTGAGCACGATCAGAGTGTCGTCCCACAGGCCGCGCACCCTGAGGGTCGCGAAGAGCTCGCCGAGGCGCGCGTCGAGGGCGAGGAGCTCCTCGTCGTAGCGCGCGGCGAGGGCCTGGCGGTCGCCGTCGTCGAGCTCGATCCTGCCCTCCAGGATGTCGGAGCGAAGCCGCCGCCAGTCGTGGCACCAGCGGACGTCGCTGCCGCCCGCGTCGAAGGTGCCGCGGGTCGACGGCGGCGGGCAGTAGGGCCAGTGGATCTCGAGGTAGTGGAGGTAGGCGAAGAACCGCGAGCCAGGCGCCGTGTCGTCCCCCGTCTCGCCGTCGAGCCAGCGGAAGAAGTTGCGGTGGATGTTGGCGGCGTCCGACGCCCGGTGCTTGTAGAAGTCGAAGCCCTGGTTGAGCCCGAAGCGCGGCGAGAGCTGGAACTGCTCGCCGATCAGCGCCGTGCGGTAGCCCGCGCCCTTCAAGGCCTCGGCCAGCGTGGTGACCTCCTCGCCCAGGCGGACGCTCTTGACCTCGTCCTCGCTCTCGTCGAAGTTGTGCAGGCCGTGCTCCGACGGGTAGAGGCCGGTCAGGATCGTCGGCAGAGAAGGGCGCGTCCAGCTCGCCTGGGAGATGGCGCGGGTGAAGCGCACGCTCTCGGCGGCCAGGGCGTCGATGTGGGGCGTCGTCGCACGCTCGTAGCCGTTGACGCTCAGGCGGTCGGCGCGCAGGCAGTCGACGACCAGGAGGAGGACGTTGGGCGGCGGTCCGAGGTCGGGGGACGGCGCCTGGCAGGCGGCGAGCAGGAGCGCCGCGAGGGCGAGAAGAGGCGTCCGGCGCATGGATTCGCAGTCTATCGCCGCCCGAACCGACGCTCCAGCTCGACGTCGGTCATCTGCAGCACCACCGGACGCCCGTGCGGGCAGGCGTAGGGCTGCTCGGCGGCGAAGAGCTCGCTGACCAGCCGCTCCATCTCCGGCACCGTCAGCGGGTTGTGGATCTTGACCGCGGCGCGGCAGGCGAGGCCGGCGGCGAGGGCGTCGAGGAGACGCCGGCGCACGTCCGCCGCCTCGCCTTCCTCCTCCCCTTCGGAGGTCGCGAGCTGCTCCAGCACCGCCGCGGCCTCCACCGACTTGAGCATCGTCGGCACCGACGTCACCGTCACCGTGTTGCCCGACATCACCGCCAGCGAGAAACCGCAGGGCTCGAGGGCCTCGGCAAGCTCGCCCAGACGCATGGCCTCGGCCGGCGCCAGCTCGAGGACGAGCGGCGTCAGCAGCGTCTGGCTCGCCGTCCTCTCGCCCTCGAGCGAGCGCCGCACGCGCTCGTAGAGCAGGCGCTCATGGGCCACGTGCTGGTCGATCAGGTAGAGGCCGTCGGGACCCTCGAGCAGGATCAGGCTGCCCTTGTACTGCCCCAGCAGCCGAAACGGACGCACCTCGCCCGAGCGCCCCGAGAGCGGCACCGGACGCGGCGCCATGGGCGCGAACGCCGGCTGCGCGATGCGTCGGCTCTCCGGCCCGCCGCCCTCGATGCCGCGGGGCGACGGCGCGGCGAGCTCGTCCTCGAAGGTCGGCCGCCAGGCGCCTTCCTCGTCCGCGCCGACGCGCTTGCGCGCCCCCAGCCCTTCCCACACCGGCGGCACCGCGGGCAGGCCGCGCGGCGAAACGAGCGGCGCCGGCTCCTCGCCGCGCAGCTCGGCCAGGGTGCGCCGCAGGGCCTCCTCGACCCGGTCGGGGAAGGCGCCGTCGCGGAAGCGCACCTCGGTCTTCTGCGGATGGACGTTGACGTCGACCTCGGCCGCCGGCAGGTCGAGGAAGAGGAAGAGCGACGGGTACTCCTCGCCCTTCCATTCCTCGCGCACGGCGCGGTAGAAGCGGGCGTGGACCGTGCGGTCGCGCACCAGGCGCGAGTTGACGTAGACGAAGAGGCGCCGCGAGCGCGCCGTCTCGCGGCTGCCCACGAAGCCGCGGATCGCTTCGGCCTCGCAGGTGTAGGCGTCGGGGATGGCCGTCAGCTCCGCGGTCAGGTCGCGGCCGAAGACCTGGGCGATGCGCTCGCGCAGCGCCTCGCTCCCCTCCCCCACCGGCAGCGTTTCGAGCAGCGGACGGCCCTCGTGGACGACGGTGAAACGCACGTCGGGGTTGGCGAGCGCGTAGCCCTGCACGACCTCGACCGCGCGCCGCAGCTCGGTGGGCGGACGCTTCAGGAACTTGCGCCGCGCCGGCACGTTGAAGAACAGCGACGCCACCTCGACGCGGGTGCCGCGCGGGTGGGCCACCGGCTCGGCCGCGCGGATGCGTCCGCCCTCGATCTTGACGCGGTGCCCGTCGCCGGGGCTCTCGGCGGTGCGCAGCTCGACGCGGGCCACCGCGGCGATGGCGGCGAGGGCCTCGCCGCGGAAGCCGAGGGTCTCGACGTGCTCGAGGTCGTCGAAGGAGGCGATCTTGGAGGTGGCGTGGCGGTCGAAGGCGAGCAGGGCGTCGTCGGCGTCCATGCCCACGCCGTCGTCGCTGACGGCGATCCGCCGCTTGCCCCCGGCCTCGAGCTCCACCTTGACCTCGGCGGCGCCGGCGTCGAGAGCGTTCTCGACCAGCTCCTTGACCACGGAAGCGGGACGCTCGACCACCTCGCCGGCGGCGATCTTGCTGACGAGCTGGTCGTCGAGGAGCTGGATGCGGCTCACGTGCGGGGTCCTTCCGGCGACGTTCTCGATCAGCAGGTCGACGTCGGGTGAAAGGAGACTCATTCGGTCGGTATGGTAGCGATCGTGCCTTCCGGCCGGATCTCCAAGCTCAGCCGTACGAAGCGGCCGTCGAGATTGTTTACGAGCCGCGGCTCGGTGCCGTTGGCCTCCCGCATTTCCCGGCGGATGATCGGCAGACCCCGGCCCCGAAGCTCCATCCAACCCATCACCGTCATGAAGTGTGCGAGCAGCTCGTTGCGCGAGCGGGGATGGCCCCCGGACATCGCCGACGCCACCGTCATGTGGTTCGGCAGCTCGCCCGGCGAGGTGATGTCGACGCGATCGGCGAAGACCTCCAGCAGCACCTTCGAGCCGAGGATGGCGTAATCTCGGTGGACGAGGGCGTTGACCAACCCCTCGCGCAGCGCCCGCAGCGGCACCGGGGGACGATCGATCCGGCGCTGCTCGTCGGTGTAGGTCTCCTGCACGCCGAGAACCTTGAACCAGCCCATGGCCCGCTCGACCTGCTCGTCGATCCGGCCTCGGGCCTCCCCGTGGAGGAGCACGTCCGACGCCCGGTCTGATCCACTATAGGCAACCATGTCGATCCAGGCGTTGAGGGTGGGACGGAACTTCTGAGGCTCGCGGCCGAAGCACAGGAGCCCGTAGAGGGTCAGACGCGGCTCGCCGCCTTCGAGCGTCACCACCCCACGGTTCTTCAGGTCGTTCAACAGCTCGGGCTGGGGCTCTTCGATCAGGTCGAGCCGCTGGCGCTCGAGGAATTCGCGGAATACCCGCAGGTCCAGGTCGCCCGGGCCGCTGTCGGGGATGATCTGGTCCTCGGTAAGGACGGCTGCCATGAGCCCATTCTACTCGCAGCAACCGCCAGGAGCGCGGACGCGCCCCTCAGCGACGGCTGGCGCGGTACCTTTCCGTGCGCCGGTGGTCACGCGCCCGAATCCTGTTGCCGCAGCGCCGCGTACACCACTTGTTGTTGCCGCCACGCGAGGAGTCGTAGTAGGCGCCGCGGCACTCGCCGTCGGCGCAGGCCTTGAACCGCGGCCACAGGCCCTCGAGCCGGGCCGCGGGCCGAGAATCACGGGCAGACGCGGTAAGCCGTTACGAGGAAATCGCTGAATCACGACTAGACTCGGGAAAGCCGTGACGATCGTCTGAGCTTGGCGAGGATCCCCAAGTCCTACTGTCATGGCATCCGAGGTCTGGCCAGGGGAGTCCTGCCTCCGTCGCCTGACGGCGTCACCTCCATGGGCCTGCTGCCGGCCTAGGATAGCGGAGAGGAGGCGTGGAAGACCTTGATCACGACCTGGGAGAAGACCCTGCAGCTTCTTGAAGATCAGGACGATCGAGCCCTGCTCCGGACATGGTTGGAGCAACGCGCCGCCGGCAAGGTCGACATGATGCCTTTGGAAGAGCTGGAGCGGGATCTCGAGGCCGATGGCTTCCTATGAAGTCGAAGTCGACCGCGCACTCCGGAAAGAGATCCGGAGTCTGCCCGGCCAGGTCGCGGCGGGCTTGGCGGGGGCCGCCGCAGTGGCGGAGCGGACTGCGCGGCCTGCTCTACGGCGTGGCGCCCCACGATCCGCCGACGCTGGCCGCGGTCGTCGTGCTGGTGGCGTCGGCGTCGCTGGCGGCGGCCTGGGTTCCGGCCCGCCGGGCGGCGCGCGTCGAGCCGTGGGAGCTGCTGCGCGACGAGTAAGGCAGAGGGACAGGCCGACACCATAGCCCTCACTCAAAGGCCACGAAAAAGCAAGGCGCTCTTGTCGTGGCGCCGGTTCATAGCCGTTCCTCCTCGTTTCTGATCCTCAGCTTCTTCAGCGGGTACCAGACGATGCTGTCCGGGAGCGAACCACAGGCGTCCTCGATCATGTAGAGATGGACGAAGCTGTAGATCCGGTCTTCCTCGGGGAAGTCCCCGCGATTGTATCCCAGCGGGACGTCCGCGGGCACGATGCCCAGAAAGTCCTCCCCGGTCAGCATGCGCAGCATCTCCTGCCGCTGCTCCAGCACGAAGGGCACCGCGCGCTCGGACAGGGCGATGGCCATCCTGGCGGTCTCGACCGCCCGGCTGGTGCTGAAACCGGCGAGGCGGAGCTGCCAGCCAACGTCGCGGGGCGTCACGTGAAGCGAGATGTGGGTGCGGTTGCCCCCGCGGCAGATTTCCCAGGGATGACCGCCGAGATGGCGCTCGCGGTACCAGCGGGCGAAGGCGGCGGGGTCGTCAGGCAGGATCTCGAGGAGCCCCGCGTCCCGGTTGTCGGCCATGGCACGATACATCTCCCGCGGGGTCATGCCCGGCTCGAGGTGCCGATAGGCGTTGGCCTGGTAGCAGATCGCGCAGACGCTCAGATAGCTCGCCAGGGTCATTTCCTTGACGGCGGCCGCGTCGTCCATTTCCCTTACGATGCGCCCTAAGAGCTCGAGGTCCTCCGCACCGAGCTCTTCGTCGAGGCGGTCGACTTGTGTGGACACCTCCCACAGGTCCCGGCGACGGATCCGGCCGAAGCGCCTGGAGAGCGGCAGACGGCGCTCGAGCTCGCGGTTGTAGGCTTGCGGATCGCTCAGCAAACACCGCACCTCGCCGTCGATCGCATCCAGCAGCCAGAGGACGAGCCTGCGGCAATCGTCCTGCGCGACGTCGATCGCTGAGAACTTGCCGGACTCGAGATCGACATCGAATTCGAGCTTGCCACCAAGGCGAAAGAACAGGCGTTTTTCATAGCGGACGATCCCCAGCCGCCACCACTGGACCTCGTCGGGGTACTCGTACCGCCACAGCTCCTCGAACTCTTCGCGCGATTCCACCTCTCCTGCCTCCCGATAATCCTCGTAGTCGCCGAAGTCCTCCAGCCGGCCTCGCTCGGTCGTAATCCGGAGAGACCAGATGGAGTCGGGCCCGGCCTGGACCGGCTCGATCCTCTCGAGCAGAGCGTGGCAGGCGCGCACGCGCCCCAGGACCTCCGGAGACGCGCTTTCGGCACCGCGATAGCGCCGGGCGTTCTCGATCAGCAGGTCGACGGCGGGTGAAGAGAAACTCATTCGGCCGGTATGGTAGCCTACGGCCGGCTCGACGCGCGCGGCGAGCCCGCCAGGTCAGGAGGTCACAGCGCCATGATCGAGCTCCCCTACGGCATCGCTGATTTCCGCAGCATCCGCCAGGAGGGCTTGGTCTACGTCGACCGGACGGCTCACATCCGAGACCTCGAGCGGTTGGGTCCAGGACGCCGACACCTTCCGGTACGCCGGGCGGCGCGGGGTGCGCGACACTACCTGCTAGGTACGAGCCTGGGGATCAGGTAGGATAGCGGGAGAGGGAGGATCCAGGCCGGAGATCAAGATCATGACGCTGACAGAAGCTCTTGGAACGGTCCGCTACGTCGTTGACGCCAGGGGTGAAAAGACCGACGCCATCCTCCCCGTAGAGGCGTGGAAGACCTTGGTCACGACCTGGGAGAAGACCCTGCAGCTTCTTGAAGATCAGGACGATCGAGCTCTGCTCCGAACATGGTTGGAGCAACGCGCCGCCGGCAAGGTCGACATGATGCCTTTGGAAGAGCTGGAGCGGGATCTCGAGGCCGATGGCTTCCTATGAAGTCGAAGTCGACCGCGCACTCCGGAAAGAGATCCGGAATCTGCCCGGCCAGGTCCGTCAGAGGGTGATACGAGCGCTCCAAGATCTACGTCAGAAACCGCGTCCGCCCGAGAGCCGGCCCCTGGAAACGGTCAAAGCCGACATCAAGCTCGCCTCTGGGACCGAGCTACGGCGCATCCGAATCGAGTCTTGGCGTATCGTCTATCTGGTCGAGGACGAAGCGCGACTCATCTCAGTGCTGGCGGTCCGAAAGCGGCCACCATACCAGTATGAAGACTTGGATGAGTTGCTAGCCTAGAGGAACAACCGTCAACCCCGCTCAGCTCTCACCGCCACGGGCCGATGCCTGCGCTCTCAGCAGCTCGCTGGCGCGCCCGTCGTCGGCACCGCCGCGCTGGAGCGCTCGCGGGGAAGCGCCAAAGCGCGCTAAGATACCCCGCGCGGACGGAAAGGAGCGACGATGCGAGGCGCAGGCGGCACCGAAGGCGGCGTGGGACGGTTCCTGATCGGCCTGGCGATGTTCGTCGGCGGGGCTTACCTGCTATTGAACGCCATCCACGTCGGATCGGGCTTCGGGCTCGGCGCCGTGCTCTACCACTTCGGCTGGGGCCAGGTCACCGGCGGCATGATCCTCATCCCCTTCCTCATCGGCGTCGGCTTCCTCTTCTACGACGCCAGGAGCTGGATCGGCTGGGCGCTCACGGCGGGCTCGCTCGTGGCCCTCGTCTTCGGCGTGCTCGTCAGCCTGCGCTTCGCGATGCGGCCGATGACGGCGTTCGAGCTGCTCGCCATCCTGGTGCTGTGCTTCGGCGGCCTGGGGCTGCTGCTGAGCGCGCTGCGCGACTTCGGCGCCGGAGCGAGCCCCGGTTAGGAGACTGCCGACGGCCCCGACTTGGCAATTCAGCCCCGATCTGATGAGATCACCGGCGGCCGGGACGGGCGGAGGAGAAGGATGAGACTGGTAACACGAGCCGACTTGGACGGGCTGGCCTGCGCGCAGATCGTCGCCGAGAACGAGACGCTCGACGACGTCGTGCTCGTCCACCCCCAGGAGATCACCGACAAGAAGGCGCAGATCCGCGCCGGCGACGTGCTCGCCAACCTCCCCTACCACCCGAGCTGCGCCCGCTGGTTCGACCACCACCTGCTCACCGAGTCGAACGAGAAGCCGCCGCCGGACTTCGACGGCCTCTACCGCCTGGCGCCGAGCGCCGCCCAGCTCGTGTGGGAGTACTACGGCCAGGACGCCAGGTACGCCCGCCTCGTCGACGAGACCAACCGCCTCGACTCCGCCCAGCTCTCGGAGCGCGACGTCACCCAGCCCCAGGGCTACATCCTGCTCGGCTTCACCCTCGATCCGCGCTCGGGCCTCGGCGACGAGGAGAGCTACTTCATGCGCCTCCTGGGCTGGCTGCGGGAGAACCGGTCGATCGAGGACGTGCTGCTGATCCCCGAGGTCAACGGCCGCGTGGTGCGCATGTACGAGCAGAACGAGGACTTCTGCTGGACGCTGATGAACACCTCGCGTCTCGACGGCAACGTGGTCTTCACCGACTTCCGGCGCGTCAAGGACCCGCCGGCGGGCAACCGCTTCCTGATCTACACCCTCTTCCCGGAGGCCAACGTGTCGGTGCGCGCGCAGTGGGGCAGGAACCGCGACCACGTGATGGTGCAGGTGGGCCACTCGATCTTCAACCGCACCTGCAAGACCTCGGTCGGCGAGCTGATGTCGGACTACGGCGGCGGCGGCCACCGCGGCGCCGGCTCTTCGCCCCTGCCGCTGCTCGAGGCCGACGCCAAGATCCTCGAGATCATCGACACGTTGCGGCAGAACGGGTGAGGAAACCCTCACCCCCAACCCCCTCTCCCAGGGGGAGAGGGGGCGAAGATCTTCTTGTCGGGCTCCCCTCTCCCCCTGGGAGAGGGGCCGGGGGTGAGGGTTGCGCCTCAGAACATCCACAGGCTGCGGCTCTTGCCGCGCAGCGACGCCAGGCACCGCGAGGCGGCCAGGCGCACCTCCTTGACGCGGTCGTCGACCGTCCGCCGCAGCGCCTCCTCCAGGCCGTCGATCTCCGGCGGCGTGCAGGTGAGCCCTTCGATGACCTCGGCCAGGCGCCGCAGCACGAACGCCGGCTCGAACTGCTCGCCGTGCTCCATCCAGTGCCGGGCCAGCGCCCGCAAGGCGGTGATGCCGCCGATTTTGGCCAGGGCCTCGATCACCAGGGGCTCGAGGTCCGGGTCGGCGAGCAGCGGCTCGATCTCGCCGACGTGCTCGGAGGAGCCGAGCCGGCCGACCGCCTCGAGCGCCGCCGCCTGCACCCAGGGTATGCCTTTCAGGTGCGGCAGGATCGCCGGCAGACCGCGCACGTCGCCGATGCGCGCCAGGGCCAGGATGGCCTCCTGCACCACGTTGGGGTCGTCGTGCTCGAGCACGCGGGCGAGCGGCTCCACGGCCTGGCGGTCGCGCAGGTGGGCGAGCACCTGGATGGCCTGCACCACCACGTCCGACTCCTCGTCCGAGAGCAGCGCGCAGGCGAGCTCGAGCGAGCGCCGCCGCCGCAGCTTGAGCATCTCGACCGCGGCGTTGCGCCGCACGTCGTCGTCCTCGTGCAGGTACTTCAGGAGCCGCGAGTCGGAAAGGATGGCGGCGCCAAGGCCCAGGGCGCGCTGGCGCACCTGTGGGCGCGGGCTGCGGATCACCCGCTCGAAGACCGCCAACTGGTCGTCGGGATCGAGCTCCGGCAGCATGTCGAGGAGCTGGAAGTTGCGGACCATCGACTTCGACGGGTCCGCATTCGAGTCGGTGAGGTTCGGCGTCGACCTCCCGGACTTCATCGTGTCTGCTGGTCGCTCGTCCGACGGTTCCTTCAACCAATCCATGACAACCGCTCCTGCCCCTGATGGACCATCCTCGCTTCTACCGAACCTTCCAGCCGACTATATACTGCGCGAGCCCATGGCCGTACCCTTCATCGACCTTCGCCGCTTCGAGCCCGACTTCCTCGAGCGCTGGCACGCCAGGTGCCGCGAGGTCACCGCCGGGGCCTGGTTCGTCGGCGGCCCCGAGGTTGCCCGGCTCGAAGAGACCCTCGCCCGCGATGCCCGGACGCCCGCGGTGGTGGCGTGCGCCAACGGCACCGACGCGCTGCAGCTCGCGCTGCGCGCCGCCGGCGTCGGCGCCGGCGACGCCGTGCTGATGCCCGACGCCACCTTCTGGGCCACCTTCGAGGCCATCGTCAACTGCGGCGCCCGGCCGGTGACCGTCGACGTCGACGAGAGCGACCTGCAGATGGACTTCGACCTCTTCCGCCGGGCGGTCGACGAATACCGCCCGCGGGCGGCGATCCTCGTCCACCTCTACGGCTGGGGCTCGGCGCGCCTCGACGACTACCGCGCCTTCTGCCGCCAGCGCGGCCTGCCGCTGATCGAGGACGGCGCCCAGGTCTTCGGCGTCCGTTGGCGGGGGGCGTCGATCTTCGCGGGCGCCGAGCTCGCCACCGTCTCGTTCTACCCGGCCAAGGTGCTCGGCGCCTGCGGCGACGCCGGCGCCGTCTACTGCGCGAGCGCCGAGCTCGGCGAGCGCGTGCGCCGTCTCGGCAACCACGGGCGCGCCGGCCAGTACCACCACGACCTGGTGGGCTGGAACAGCCGCATGAGCGGCTTCGACGCCGCTTACCTCAACCTCTCCTACGAGTACCTGCCGGCGCGCCTGGCGTCGCGGCGGCGGACCGTGGGCGTCTACCGGGAGCGGCTGCGGGAGCTCGGCGTCCGGGTCGCGGAGCCGCCCGCCGGCTACGAGGAGAACGGCTACTTGAACGTCACCCTGATCGCGCCGGAGCGCCGCCCGGCGGTGGAGGCGGCGCTGCGCGAGTCCGGCATCGGCTTCGCCAACACCTACCCGTCCGCGGTCTCGAAGCAGCCCGGGGCCGCGGGCTTCCTGGCCGGGCAGGTCGGCGGCGAGGTCGCCGACCGGCTGGCGCGCAGCGTCGTCAACCTGCCCGTCTTCGCCTACCTCGAGGACCGGGAGACCGAGGAAGTGCTGGCGGCGATGAAGGCGCTTTGAAGTCAGGAGCCCCGAGAACCACGAGAGGCCAACACTGCTCATGCCAAGCGAAAGCGAAAGCTCGCCGGAAGACGTCCTGTCGGATCCCCTCCTCATCGAGCTGATGCGGGAAACGCTCTACGAGATGACCCTGAAACGTCTCAACCGTCTGCTGGAAAGGATGGACGAGGACGAGGAAGACGTCGACGACACGGAAATCGACGACGACGAGGAAGACGAGGACGACGAGGAAGACGAGGAGGACGACATGGAGCCCGCGGACCTCGAAGCGTTTCTCGCGGGCGGCCTGCGTCCGGACCGCGAATTCGATCTCGACGCGCTGGCGGCGGCGATGGCGGCGCTTCCGGACATGGATGAAGAGCTGGAAGACGCCACCGAGGCGAAGGAGGAGCGGATCGCCCGGATCAACGACTGTCTGCATGCGATCATCCAATGCCTGGGAGACCTGAAGCATCGCTATTCGCTGCTCTGGGCAAGGGCTCGGCTCGCGGAGAAGCTCGATACTCGCGACGAAGACCCGACCGAATTCTTCGTCAACGTCGACGGCCACCGACACCGCATCACTCTTCCCATGGAAGTGGACGACGAAGAGAAGAAAGAGCTCGACGAGCTCATGGCCGTGGTCAATCAACGAAAGACCAACGTGGCCCGCGCCGACGACGTCATCGTGAGGGTGCGCAAGCGTGAAAGCCCGTTCGACAACTTCCTCCTGGCCCACGGATTCGAGAACATGGGCATCGAAGTCACCGGCGTCAAGCCGTTCTTGCGCAAGCGGATCGCCGATCCTCCCTACCTCGCCTCCATCGTCACCGCGGTCAACACGGCCACGGCTCCCTGGCGCACGCGGACCTCGCGGACGCCGGAGGAGATCGAGGCGGAGCGCGACAGGAAACGGGCGCGAATCGAAAGGAAATACCCGCAGTACTGGGGACCGAAGGGCGCCGGAACGATACTCTGCACCTTCGGCGCACTGTGCCGGTATGCCGAAGTGGTTCATTTCGACGATGCGGAAAGGCTGCCCGGCAAGGCGACGGACCCTCACGCCTGCTTCGCGGACGCCTTGCCGGCGCTGGCGGCGCTTTCCGAGCTGGTCGAGGAGAAGATACGCGAGGGGGGAGATCCCCGCCAGGACCTCGAAGACGTGAAGCCTGCTCGACAGTTCTTCTTGTGCCCCGTGATCGGAGGTTACGCGAAAGCCCCGGAGCAGGCGCAGCCCCTGGCCGAGCACGCGCACCGGCTCATCACGAAGGAAGTCGAGCTCGACCGGGAGCGCAGGAGCGCCCATACGTCCTCGACCGCCGAGTACGCCGCGCGACAGCTACGGCTGGCCTTTGTCGCCAACCGGGAGCTGGTGGCGGAAAACGAGCTCGGCAAAGCGGTCATCTTGGGCAACTGCGAGCTGGTACGCCTGGAGCCGAGCAAGAAGGTGACCAACGAAAAGCGGCTCCTGAAGCTCCTCAACGCCGCCTTCGAGACCGCTTCGAGGTCGCGCGGCGGGGCGGCGATGACGATTTTCTGATCCGGTGCCGGGACGCACTCTTACCTCCGCGCTCGAGCCGGCCCGCCCCTGAGCCGCCGCTCAGAAGAAGACCAGACGACTGCTGCCGTCGAAGGCTTCTACCGTGCCGACGCGGGCCGCCTCGCCGACGCCCGCCTCGCGCAGCGCGGCGAGGGCCGCTTCGACGTCGGCGGCGGCGAGCGCCGCGAGGAGGCCGCCGCTGGTCTGCGGGTCGAGGAAGATCTCCTCGTGCCAGGCCGGCAGGCGGCGCTCGAAGCGGGTCTTGGCCGTGACCATCTCGCGGTTGACCGCGTTGACGCCGGTGGTCATGCCGCGCTCGTACATGGCCAGGGCCTCGCGCATCAGCGGCACCGCGTCGATCTCGAGGCGCAGGGTCACGCCCGAGCCCTCCGCCATTTCGTAGGCGTGGCCGGCGAGGCCGAAGCCGGTCACGTCGGTCACGGCGTGGACGTCGAAGCCGCGCAGCACCTCGGCCGCCGTCTTGTTGAGCCGGGTGATCGTCGCCAGGCACGCGTCAAGAGCCTCGCGTGAGACCCAGCCCTTGCGGTTGGCGTTGAAGAGCACGCCGCTGCCGATCGGCTTGGTCAGGATCAGGGCGTCGCCGGCGCGGGCCCCGGCGTTCGTCCACACCTCGTCGGGATGGACGAGACCGGTGACGGAGAGCCCGAACTTGGGCTCCTCGTCGTCGGTCGAGTGGCCGCCGATGAGCACCGCGCCGGCCTCGGTGATCTTGTCGAGGGCGCCGGCCACGATGCGGTGGAGCACTTCGGGCTCGAGCTTGTCGCCGGGGAAGCCCACCAGGTTCAGGCAGGCCAGCGGCCGCCCGCCCATGGCGTAGACGTCCGACAGCGCGTTGGCGGCGGCGATCTGACCGAAGAGGAAGGGATCGTCGACCGGCGGGGTGATGAAGTCGGCGGTCATCACCAGCGCGGTCTCCTCGTCGAGTCGGTACACGCCGGCGTCGTCGTAGGTGTCGAAGCCTACGAGCACGTTGGGATCCTCGTTCCTGGGCAGACCTTGGAGCAGCGCGCCGAGCCCGACCGGGCTCAGTTTGGCCGCTCAACCACAGGTCTTGGCCAGACTGGTCAGGGTCGGTTTCTTGAACAGCTTCAGCACGGCTCTGCTCCTATGGGTTCGGCACGGCCTGATTGTACGCGAACTGCGGCGACTTGGAGGCCGCTCGGGCATGGAGTATCCTGTGCCTTGAGATGACGAAGCCGGCTTACTCGTGGCACCCGATTGAGGACTACGAAGTCGATCCCGCCGGTCTCGCCCGAAGCGAGCTGCGAGAGCTCGCGGCGGTCTGGGACGAACAGCGTGACGCGCTGGAGCAGATCGACTGTCTCAGAGCGTTCAACGAGAAACTGAACCGAGAATGGGCGATCGAGACCGGGCTGCTGGAGCGAGTCTACACGCTGGATCGGGGCGTCACCCAGATTCTCATCGAGCGCGGCATCGATGCGGCCCTTATACCGCGGCACCAGAACGGCCAGGACCCGGAACGCGTCGCGGCCATCCTCCGTGACCACGAGGCGGTCGTCGAAGGTCTCTTCCTCTTCGTCAAGGGGGCTCGGTCGCTCTCGACCTCCTACGTCAAGGAGCTCCACGCTCAGTTGACGAGGAATCAGCGGACCATGACGGCGATCGACAGCATGGGCCGGACGATGGAGGTCACGCTCGTTCACGGCGAGTACAAGAACCGTCCCAACAACCCGACCCGCCGGAACGGCTTTCTCCACGAATACTGTCCGCCCGAGCACGTCGCCTCCGAGATGGACCGCCTCGTCGCGCTCCACCTCGAGCACGCGCACGCCGCCGCGCCGCCTGAGGTTGAGGCGGCCTGGCTTCATCACCGATTCACACAGATCCATCCCTTCCAAGATGGCAACGGGCGGGTGGCGCGGGCTCTCGCGAGCCTGGTCTTCGTCAGGGCGGGCTGGTTTCCCCTGGTAATCCGCGATACGGCGTCGGAGAGGGGGAGCTACTTCGACGCTATAGAGGCCGCCGATCGCGGTGACCTGGATCCCCTGGCGCGCCTTTTCTCGACGGCTCAGAAGAAGGCCTTCGTGCAAGCGCTCGGTGCAGGCGGAACTCGTCATTTCAGTTCACGGTACGGGCCACGAGTTTCGGGGAGTCCTGGCCGTTTCGACGTGTTTCTTCCGTAGGGAAGAGACGGAGGAAGGTGAACGGCAGATCGTCGGCCTGACCCCCCTTTCAGACGAGATCTTCCAGATCAACTACAGGGAGAACGAAGTGGCTGCCGTCGACCGTTTCCGGGACTGGCTCGAAGAAGCCCTCGTCAGGGGGTTGGAGCTCTGGCGCAAGACTTTGTAATAACGCTATAGAAATGCAGTGCGCGCGCTCCAGGCGCCGGCGGGCGCGCACGAGGTCGCCGAGCCGCGCGTGGAGGTGGCCCTCCGCCCATAGCTTGCGCGCCCGCTCGTCCTGCCAGCCGTCCAGGCCCCAGGCGCTCACGCCGGCGTGAATCGGCCGGATGACGTCAGTGTCGGCGCTCACGCTGGCGTGAATCGGCCAGATGACGCCAGTGTGGACGCGTACGCTGGCGTGAATCGGCCGGATGACGTCAGCGTCGGTGCTCACGCTGGCGTGAATCGGCCAATTCACGCCAGTGGCGGTGCTCACGCTGGCGTGAATCGGTCAAATGACGTCAGTGTGGGCGCGTACGCTGGCGTGAATCGGCCGGATGACGTCAGTGTGGGCGCGTACGCTGGCGTCATCCGGCCGATTCACGTCAGTGTGGGCGCTCACGCTGGCGTCAATCGGCCAGAGGATCGCGGCGCCGAAGCCGCCACCGCCGGGTGGCAAGGGTGAGCCCACGCGGCCGTGGCCCGAGTCGGCGGCAACGGATGGCTTTCCTCAAGCCGTCGAGAGCAGCACGAGCTCACCCTTGTGCTCGGAGTTGGAGGGCGCAGAGAGCGTCGACGGTGACGCGCTGCACGGCTGGCCTCGGCGGCCCTGGCTCCGGCGGGCGAACGCAAGCCTTATGCCCTTGTCGGAGCCCCTGGACCCTTGAACCGGTCTTATCGACACTTTTGTCGACGAGCCGATCCGCGGCTTCGCCGCGGAAATCCCCCCTGCCCCCCTTTTTCAAAGGGGGGTACCTGACGGCTCGCTTCGCCTCGCGCGTGCGCAGACGCACGCCCACCCCAGGCGACGCCGAGCCGATGCGAAGCGAGGAGTCAGCCTCCCCCCTTTGAAAAAGGGGGGATCGAGGGGGGATTTCTTCAGCGCCGGTGGCGCTTCGGGCGGGAGTACTGGTGCAGGTGACGTTTGTTCGAGGCCGACAGGGCACGGCTGACGGCGTCCTCGATCTCGGTGACGACGGCGTCGCGCCGTTGCAGGACGCCGGCGTTCGAGAATCTCAGGACGGTCAGTCCGAGGGCCCGGAGGGCCCGATCGCGGATGCGGTCGCGCTCCTCGTGGTCCTCTTCTCGATGCTGCTCGCCGTCGACCTCGACGACCAACTGAGCCGCCGGACAGTAGAAATCGACCACGTACTGATCGATCGGTTTCTGCCGGTAGAACTGGGCACCGAAGATCTGCTTCCTGCGGACCTCGCTCCAGAGGAGGCGTTCGGCGTCCGTCGTGTTCTTGCGCAGCTCCCGCGCCCGCTCCTTGTGATCTCGATTGAACGGAAGCATCGTGGCAACCCTACCACACAACCCCACTAACAAGCTCGGCGTCGCACGGGGTGGGCGTGCGTCCGCGCACGCGCGAGGCGAAGCGAGCCGTCCCATACCCCCCTTTGAAAAAGGGGGGCAGGGGGGATTCTCCGGATCCGCGGCTTCGCCGCGGAAATCCCCCCTCGATCCCCCCTTTTTCAAAGGGGGGAGGGGACTCAGCGGTTCCTCGTTCGCCCAGCGCCGATAATCGGGCTCCCACGAATCTCGGCACCATTCCCAGACGTTGCCCGCCAAGTCGAGGTGGCCGAAGGGGCCGGCGCCGGCGGGATACGAGCCGACGGCTGCGGGCTGGCCGGTCTGGCTATCAAGGCCGAATAGGAAACGGGCGGCTCGCGCTGCACCTGCTTGGGACGCTGCCACTCGCGCAACAGGATGCGCAGACACTCGTCGAAAAAGTCGACGCGCCAGCGCGGCATCTCGCCGCCGCGCATGACCACCAGGCACAGGAGCGTCAGGAGCAGCGGCGTCGAGACCAGGGTCAGGAACTCCTGGCGGCGGCTCCCGTGGTGGGTGCAGTTAGTATAGCCACGATGTCTCGCACCATATGGCTTCTCCTCGCCTCGCTCGCACCGGCGGCCGTGGCCGGCGAGACGACGCCCGCCGTCGACGCCGGCGCCCGGCGCACGCTCGAGCTCTTCCCCGCCGGCGAGCTCTACCCGCCCTACCTCGCCGATCTCCACCGCCCGGGCTTCGGGCTCGTCCAGGTCCACGCCGCGAGCACCACCGTCGACGACGCCGGCGACCGGCGCTTCGACCTGCGGCTGGGCGGCAGCTTCGGACTGCTGCGCCTGCGTCCCCGCGACCTGCCCGACCGCGGCTGGCAGCTCGACGTCGTCGCCGGCTTCGACGGCCAGTTCGACGTCGACCGCTCCTACGACAACATCGGCTGGGACGGCAACTACGGCCTCTCGCTGGTGACGGCCCGCGATCACGGTCTGGCCTTCAAGGTGGGCGTCTACCACACCTCGAGCCACGTCGGCGACGAGTACGCCGGGCGCACCGGACGCCGGCGCATCGGCTACACCCGCGAGGAGCTCGTCGCCGGCCTCAGTTGGACGCCCGCCGCGCGCTGGCGGCTCTACGCCGAGACCGGCTGGGCCTACGACCGGCGCAACGAGGAGCTCCAGGAGCCCGGCCGCGCCCAGGCCGGCGTCGAATACACGGCGCCGGCGACCCTGTGGGGCGGACGCCTCGGCTGGTTCGCCGCCGCCGACCTCTCGGCGACCGAGGAGCGCGATTGGGGCGTCGACGCGTCGATCCAGGCCGGCCTCCTCGTCCTTTCCGGCCCTCGCCGCTGGCGTCTCGCCGCCGGCTTCTACGACGGCCGTTCGACCCTCGGCGAGTTCTTCCAGGACGACGAACGCTTCCTCACCCTGGGCCTCTGGCTCGACCTCTGAGCGCTCTCCTTGGCGACCGGGCTTGCTATTCCGCCACCGATGTGACACGCTCCGTCCGTCGCCGCGACACGCGGCGTCTGATCGGGCCTCGTGCCCAAACGGCGGCCTCGCCGGCTAAGTCCCCCGTTCAACCCCCTTTTCCAGCCGGATCGTTCGAGTGGCGCAGCACCTGACTGCCCTGTGGGGCCGTCGCGCGTCCTCAGAAAGAACACGACCATACAGATGAGCTTTTCTTCGTTCAACCTCCACCCCGACCTGCTGCGCGGCGTCGCCGACCTCGGCTTCACGGTTCCCACCAAGATCCAGAGCGACGGCATTCCGCCGGCTCTCGCCGGCCGCGACGTGCTCGGCTGCGCCATGACCGGCAGCGGCAAGACGGCGGCGTTCGTGCTGCCCGTGCTGCACCGCCTGCTGGGCCAGCGCCGCGGCACCACCCGCGCCCTGGTGCTGGCGCCCACCCGCGAGCTGGCGGCCCAGATCGTCGAGCACACGAACGGCCTGGCGCGCCACACCCCGCTCAGGGCCGCGGCCGTCTACGGCGGCGTCCCCATGGCGCCCCAGGAACGCGCGCTGCGCCAGGGGGCGGACGTCATCGTCGCCTGCCCGGGCCGTCTGCTCGACCATCTCGACCGTCCCTACGCCCGGCTGCACGACCTCGACTTCCTGGTGCTCGACGAGGCCGACCGCATGCTCGACATGGGCTTCCTGCCCGACATCCGCCGGGTGCTCAAGCACATCGGGCCGGTCAAACAGTCGCTGCTCTTCTCCGCCACCATGCCGCCCGCCATCGTCTCCCTGTCGCGCCAGCTTCTGCGCGACCCGGTGAAGCTCGACGTCGAGCGGCCGGCGGCGCCGGCCACCGGCGTCGCGCAGGCGGTCTACCCGGTGCCGCAGGAGCTCAAGTCGGCGCTCTTGGTCGGTCTGCTCAAGAGCGACGAGATCAAGAACGTCCTCGTCTTCACCCGCACCAAGCACCGGGCCAACCGCCTCGCCCAATTCCTCGACCGCGCCGGCGTACCTTGCGACCGCGTCCACGGCAACCGCAGCCAGGCCCAGCGCACCCAGGCCCTGGCCGGCTTCAAGTCCGGCCGCTATCGGGTGCTGGTCGCCACCGACGTGGCGGCCCGCGGCATCGACGTGGAAGCCCTGTCGCACGTCGTCAACTTCGACGTGCCGGGCGTGCCCGACGACTACATCCACCGGGTCGGGCGCACGGCGCGCGCCGGCGCCACCGGCGAGGCCTACACGTTCGTGGCGCCGCAGGAGCAAGACGAGCTGAGGGCGATCGAGCGCAAGGTGGGCCGCAGCCTGCCCCGCCGCCAGCTCGCCGGCTTCGACTACAAGGGACGGCCGGCCGAGAAGCTCGAGATCCCGATCGGCGAGCGCATTGCCGCGATCCGTTCCCGGAAGGCCGAGGAGCGGGCGCGCGCCCAGGCGAAAGCCGAACGCAAGCCGCACCAGCACCAGGCGTCACAGCACGCGGCGCAAAAGCCGGCGACTGCGGCCGCCGGCAGCGGCAGCGGCCAGCGACGTTCGCGGCGCTCGCGCGGCGGATCCTCTCGCGGCCGCGCGACCGGCGCTCGCTGGTAGACGGTAGACGGCGATCAGGGGGCGGTATCATGGGCTCGTGTTCCTCCGAGCCCGCGTCGCCCCGCTCCTCGCCGCCCTGACGCTCGCCGCCTGTGCCGGCGAGCCGGCCGAGCGGCCCTCGGTGCTGCTGATCTCGGCGGACTCGCTGCGCACCGACCGCCTGGCCCCATGGAACGTGGACGACGCCCCCGCGACGCCCCATCTCGACCGCCTGGCGGCGCGCGGCACCGTCTACCTCGACGCCTGGGCCACCAGTCCCTGGACGGCGCCCGCCATGGTCTCGGTGCTCACCGGCCTCTACCCGCCGAGCCACGGCATTGCCTACCGCGACGACACCACGCCGCAGACGCTCCCCACCCTGCCGCGGATCCTCGCGGGCCACGGCTACCGGCTCGGCAACTTCTCCTTCTTCTCCGAGATCTCCTACTTCCGCAACCTCGGCCTGGGCTCCCCGGTGGAGGACCTGCGCCACGAGACGGTGGCGGCGAGCTTCCGCCGCTGGCTCGCCGAGGTGCCGGCCGGCGAGCCCTTCTTCGCCTGGGTCCACCTGCTCGAGACGCACCTGCCCTACGGCGCCACCGGCTACCGCGCCACCGAGGTGCAGGTCGAGGGGTCGCCGGGGCTGCGCGAAGCGCAACTGCGCGCCGCCGTGCCGCTCGGCTCCGTCGAGTTCGCCGACGGCGACCGCGACGTGCTGCTCGAGCTCTACGACCGCGACGTCCGCGAGATGGACGGCGCCCTGGGCGAGGTGCTCGACGCCCTCGGCGGGTACGGCCGCACGGCCGGCACGGTGATCGTCTTCGTAGCCGATCACGGCGAGGAGCTGCTCGAATACGGCTGGATCGGCCACGCCTCCACCGCCAGCTTCGCGCGCCTGGTGCCGGAGATCCTGCGCGTGCCGCTGATCCTCGCCGGCCCCGGCGTGCCGGCGGGCGCCGTGCGCCACGAACGGGTGCAGCAGGTCGACGTCGTGCCCAGCGTCCTGCGTCTTGCTCGCGTCGATCCTCCCGAGCCCCTCGACGGACGCCCCCTGCCCGGCCTTTTCCGCGACTGGCTGGGCCGCACCGGCGGCGGCCGCGAGCTCGCCTTCTTCGACTCCTCGCCCGGCGGCAACCTCACGCCCCAGAGCCGGCGCGGCGAGCGTCTCCAGGGCGTCACCGACGGCCGCTGCCTGCTCGAGGCCCACGCCTACCCCGACCGTCCCGAGGACGTGCGGACCTATGCCGTCGCGGAGCCGGAGGCCTGCGGCCCGCAAGCGCGCGAGCGCCTCGCCGCGGAGCTCGACCGGTGGCGCCGCCGGCAGACGGCGCAGCGCCTGACCCTGCTCGCTGCCTACCCCGGCGCCGGCGCTCCGAAGAGCGCCGAGGTCGACGGCTACGCCGGGCGGCTCGCGATCGTCGCGCCCCGCCCCGGCGCCGTGCTCGAGTGGGAGGCGGCCGGCGGCCAGGTCGCCCTCGAGTGGACCGGCGGGGGCGGACCCTACTGGCTCGAGTACCACCTGGGCGAGGGGCTCACGAGCCTGCGCGGGAGCTTCCAGCTCGACCAGCGGCGCGTCGTCTTCGGGCCCGTGCCGCAAGGCTTCTGGAACGACCTGGCGGTCTACAGCCCGTTCCGCGTCCGCATCGTCGACGCCGGAGCGCGCGAGCGCTCGCCGTGGGTCGAGTTCGACGTCCGCACCGCGGCGCCGCGTTGACCGGCCGAGCGGCCACCGTTTGTGCTATTTTTTGGACCGGGCGGATCACAGCAAGAGCGGACCATCCTGATGGACGAAGACCGCAAGCGCGTCGAGGAGGCCCTGCGGCGCAGCGAGTCGCGCCTCGACGCCTTCCTCCGGTCCCTGGACGACATCGCGTTCGAGGTCGACCACGCCGGGGTCTACCTCGACGTCTGGACCCGTGACGAGAGCTTGCTCTTCCGGCCCAAGGAAGAGTTCCTGGGCAAGCGGGCCATCGACGTGTTCGACACCGAGCTCGGACGCAGCCTGCACGAGCTCGCCCTGCGGGTGGCGGCGACCGGCACGGCGGAGACGATCGAATACGCCCTCTCCCTGGAATCCGGCGAGCGCTTCTTTTCGGCGGTGCTGACCCCGATCGACGGCGGCGGCGATGGGCGGCGGACGGTGGCCTGCCTCGTCCGCGACGAGACCGAGCGCCGCCGCGTCCAACTGGAGCGCGAGGTCCTGATCCGCAAGCTCGAGGAGAAGAACGCCGAGCTCGAGCAGTACGGCTACACGGTGTCCCACGACCTGCGCAGCCCGCTGCTGACCATCAAGGGCTACCTGAGCTTCCTGGTCAAGAGCGCGACCGCGGGCAAGCTCGACGAGGTGCAGCAGTACGCCGCCGAGATCGACGCCGCGGTCGCGCGCATGACGACGTTGATCGAGGAGCTCCTCGAGCTGTCGCGGGCCGGCCGCGTGGTCAAGGACGCCGAGACCCTGGCGCTCGGCGACCTCGCCCGCGAGGCGGCGGCGGCGCTGGCGAGCTCGATCGAGGAAAGGGGAATCGAGGTGACCGTCCCGCCCGACCTGCCCGCCGTCCGCGGCGACCGGCTGCGCCTGGTCCAGGTCTTCCAGAACCTGCTGGAGAACGCCATCAAGTTCATGGGCGAGACCGCCGCGCCGCGGATCGAGATCGGCGCCCGGGCCACCCGCGAAGAGGTCGTCTGCTCGGTGGCCGACAACGGCATCGGCATCGAGCCGCGCCACCACGACAAGATCTTCGGCCTCTTCGACAAGGTCGACTCGCGCGGCGGCGGCAGCGGCGTCGGGCTGGCGCTGGTCAAGCGGATCATCGACGTCCACGGCGGCCGCGTCTGGGTGCAGTCGCCGGGACCGGGACGCGGCGCCAGCTTCTTCTTCACGCTGCCGCGGCCGGACAGAGTGGCCGAGAAGGACGGGTGAGCCCCGCCCGCGACCGCTCTGACATGCGGTGGCTAGCTCCCTCCCAGATCCTTGACATTGTCGACGACAATGTCATACTGGAACAGCGAGGAGAAGCCGACGATGAATGAGAATCCACTCGACGCATTCGATCCGAGAGCCCTGGGCGCTCGCTTGAAAGAGGTACGCGAAGCTCGGGGCTGGACGCAGCAGGACGTCGCGAAACGCCTGGGGTTTGCAAGGACCACGATGGTGGCCATCGAAAAGGGGGAGAGGCGCCTGAAGCCAAGAGAGCTGGTGGAGCTTGCCGGTCTGTACGGTCGGCAGGTCTCGGACCTCCTCCAACGAGGAGCGCCGGCAGAGGGCTTTGCCGTGCAGCTCCGGGGGAGCATAACGCCGTCGGCTCCGATCGAAGCCGACTTTCTGCCGTACATCGAGGAGTTCCAAAACCTCTGCGAGGACTATGCTCGCCTCGAGGCGATCTGTGAGGCGCCGCTCTCTCGGCGCTACCCCCCGGAGTACGACATCCGGGGCGGGGACCCCGAAGTGGCGGCCGAGGACGTGGCGGCGAGCGAGCGTCATCGCCTCGCTCTCGGGGATGGCCCGCTCCTCAACCTGAGGGAAACGCTCGAGGCGGACGTCGGCCTTCGCGTCTTCCAGATGGATTTGCCGTCGAAAGTCGCCGGAATGTTCGCCTTTACGGACGATCTGGGAGGGTGCATTGCCGTGAACCTGCGCCACCCACCTGAGCGACGGCGCGCGAGTCTCGGCCATGAGTACGGGCACTTCCTCACCAGCCGATATCGCTCGGAGATCACCCTTGAGCATCGCTATGAGCGGCGACCGACCGGTGAACGGTTCGCGGAAGCCTTCGCCAGAGCCTTCCTGATGCCCAGTAGCGGCCTGCGCCGGCGATTCCTCGATCTCGAACGGATGCGTCCGAAGGGTGTCACCCATGGGGATCTCTGCCGGCTCGCGCACTTCTACGCAGTCTCCGTCGAGGCGATGACGCGCAGGCTCGAGGAGCTGCGGCTCATTCCGACCGGAACGTGGGACCGGCTGCGGCTGGAGGGCTTTCGGGTGCGCGAGGCCCAGCGCCTCCTGGGTCTCGAGGCGCTCACCACGGACGCCGATGCTCCCCCCCCTCGCTTCGTGGCTCTCGCGGTCGAGGCATGGCAACGGGCAGACCTGAGTGAGGGACAGCTCGCCCAGATTCTGCGGACGGATCGGCTCGGTGCTCGCGAGCGGGTGCAGGAGCTGGGTCAAGCGTCAAGCAACAGCGGCGAGCTGCAAGATTCGATCGACTTCACGATACCTCTTCTTCGCTCAGCGGCAGGATGATGGCTGCTCGGCGTACTCCTGAGAAACCCGCGGAGGGTGGGCTGCTCCTCCTGGACGCGTGCTGCCTCATCAACCTCTACGGTACCGGGCACATCGAGGACGTACTGGAGATCCTGCCCTATAGCGTCGCGACCTCGGAGCGGGTCGCCGATTGCGAAGTGCTCACGATAAGGGGAACGGTGCAGCCTGATGGCTCTACGGAGCGCGTGACTCTCTCTCCACGAAGCCTGGAGACTGCAGGCCATCTCTCGATCCTCCCGGTCGCGAGCGAGCAAGAGATAGACGAGCTCGCCCGCTTCGCGGCGAATCTGGACGACGGCGAAGCGTCCGTGTGCGCCCTTGCCGTGGTGCACGGCGGAGGGGTCGCCACTGACGACCGCAGGGCTCTGCGCATCCTCAGCCATACGCAGGTACCGGTCGTCCAGACGCCAGAGCTTCTCTTCGCCTGGGCGCAGCGATCGCAGGCTTCTGGAGCGGTGGTGCGGGACGCGCTCCGCGCGATCAATGATCGGGCCCGCTTTTATCCCCGAAAAGACGCCCCGTGCTTCCATTGGTGGGCGGGCCACTTCAAGTGAACACGGGCCCTTTGGATCAGGAGACGCAGCCCTCTACTCGTACCGCAACGCCACGATCGGATCCACCGCCGACGCCCGCCGCGCCGGCACCAGGCAGGCGGCGAGCGACACCGCCGCCAGGAGCGCCGGCACCAGGGTGAAGGTCACCGGGTCGTACGGACGCACCTGGTAGAGGAAGATGGCGAGCGCCATCCCCATCCCCACCGCCAGCACCAGGCCGATCGCCAGGCCCAGCGTCACCTGGCGCATCCCCTGCTTGAGGATCAGGCCCACGACGTCGCGCACGCGGGCGCCGAAAGCCATGCGCACGCCCATCTCCTGGGTGCGCCGGGTGACGCCGAAGGCCATCACGCCGTACATCCCCACCGACGCCAGCACCAGCGCCACCACCCCGAAGACGCTGAAGAGCACGCCGAACAGGTTGGGGAAGAACATCGTCCGCTCCAGGACCTGGTCCATCGAGCGCACGAAGTAGAGCGGCAGGTCCGGGTCGACGGCGAGCACCGCGCGGCGCAGCGGCTCGGAGAACTGCAGCGGCTCGGTGCGCGTCTTGACGACGATCCAGGTGAAGCGCACCGGGCTCTGGGCGAGCGGCAGGTAGACGCCCTGCTGGTCGTCCTCGTTGTCGAACTCGGCGAAGCGCAGGTCAGGCACCAGGCCCACCACCTCCACCCAGCCGGCGTTCGGATCGGCGGCCTCGAGCTCCTCGCCGCGCCACAGGTTCACGCGCTTGCCGATCGGGCTCTCCCCCGGCCATTCCTTGCGCGCGAAGTCCTCGTTGACGAGCGCCACCGCGGGGGCGCCGAGACGGTCGGCCGAGGTGAAGTCGCGGCCGGTCAGCACCGTCAGGCCGAAGGTCTCGAAGTAGCCGGGAGTGACCCTGGTCAGGCGCGCCCACGGCATGTCCCGCGGCGAGTCGTAGGTCTCGCCGGGACGCTCGAAGAACGATCCGCCGGCGCCGACCTCGGTGTCGGTCGGGACCGTCGTGCCGAACGCCATCGACGCCACCTGGGCCTCGCCGGCGACGCGCCGCTCGAGCTCGTCGTAGAAGGCGATCCAGTCCTGCTCCTCGGGATAGTCGCCCTCGAAAAGGCCGACGCGCGCCGTGAGCACGTTGGCGGGCTCGAAGCGCAGGTCGAAGCTGTAGGCGGCCAGGACGCTGCGCACCATGAGCGCCGCGCCCACCATCAACGCGCACGACAGGGCGACCTGGACCACGACCAGGGCCCGGCTCAGCCAGCCCAGCCGGAAGCTCGTCGAGCCGCGGGTGGAGTCCTGCAGCACGTGGTTGAGGTCGGGCCGCGACGCCCGGATCGCCGGCACCAGCCCCGCGATCAGGGCCGACGCGACCGTCGCCGCGGCGACGAAGAGCAGCACCCGGCCGCTGATGAAGATGTTGATCCAGAACGGCGGATCGGTCGTGGCGATAGCGGCGTTGAACGCCTTGACGCCGAAGTGCGCGAGGCCCACGCCGAGGGCCGCGCCGGCCGCCGAGATCAGCAGACCCTCCACCAGCACCTGCGCCACCGTGCGCGCCCGGCCCGAGCCCAGGGCCGAGCGGATCGCCAGCTCGCGGATGCGGGTCGAGGCGCGGCCGAGGAGCAGGTTGGTGACGTTGAAGCAGGCGATGAGCAGCACCAGGAGCACGGCGCCCATCATCACCGACAGCAGCCGGATGGCCTCGTCGCCGAGGAACTCGCTGATGTAGGAGTGGATCACCACGCCGACGCCTTCGTTGGTCTCCGGGTACTGCTCGGAGAGACGGGCGGCGATCGTGGTGAATTCGCTTCCCGCCTCGTCCAGCGTCACGCCGTCGCGCAGGCGGCCGAAGACCTCCAGGGTCTCGCCCTCGCCGCGCTGCGCCTGGGTGTCTAGGACCAGGGGCATCCACACGTCGTCGGAGACCGGGAAGCGGAAGCCCTCCCTCATCACGCCGACGATGGTGGTCGGCCGCGAGTTGGCGCGCACCACCCTGCCGACCACGCCGGAATCGCCGCCGTAGCGCTTCTGCCACACGTGGTGGCCGAGCAGGATCACCGGCTCGGCGCCGGGAAGCGCGTCCTCCGGCCGCAGGCCGCGGCCCATCAGCGGGTCGGCGCGCAGCAGCTCGAGGAAATTCGGGGTGATCCACACGCCGTTGTAGCGCTCCGGCAGCCCGCTGTCGCTCAGGTTCACGGTGCCGGCGGTGAAGCCGGCGAGGTCCTCGAAGCTGGTCTGCTGGGCGCGCCAGTCCTCGAAGTCGTGGTGGGTGACCTCCATGCTGGAAATGCCGCGGGCGAGCTGGTTGCGCTCGAGGTGCAGCAGGCGGTCGGAGTCCGGGAACGGCAGGCCGCGCAGCACGGCGCCGTCGAGGATCGAGAAGGTGGCGGCCGACAGCCCGATGCCGAGGGTCATGGTGACGACGGCGACGGCGGTCGAGCCCGGAGTCTTCAGGAGCAGGCGGAGGGCGAAACGCAGCTCGCGGAAGAAAGTGTCCATGGACGACGTCTCCTCAAAAGGTGAAGAACCTCGGACTCCCCTCACTGGAAGAAACAACGCTTGGCGCCCCCCCCTGGTTACACTCGGCATGAGCCCGTCGTGTACCAGGTCGTGCTACAGTCGTCCGCACGCGAGCACGGGCCGCTCAGGACGCCCGGACCATGCCCCGACGCCCCGGAGCTTCGTCTCACCCCTTCTTCGGAAGCCGGATTCTCGCCCTCGCCCTGGCGCTGCCGGGCGCCGCGCCGGCGCAGCAGGCCGCCGACATGCGCTTCGAGCGCGTCGACGCCGAGCCGCGGCTGGCGCAGAAGCAGATCCGGTGCAGCCTGCAGGACCGCCGGGGCTTCCTGTGGTTCTGCACCAACGACGGCCTGGCGCGCTACGACGGCTACGGCGCCGTGCTCTTTCAGCCCGCGCCCGCGGAAGGCCTGGCCGCCCACCACGACGTCCTCGCCATCGTCGAAGGCCGCGACGGCTCCCTCTGGGTCGGCACCGACGGCGGCGGTCTCGACCGGCTCGATCCCGAGACCGGGACGTTCACCCATTTTCACCACCACCCGTCGGATCCCGCGAGCCTGAGCAGCGACCGCGTGGCCGCTCTCCACGAAGACGGGGCCGGGAACCTGTGGGTCGGCACCGACGGCGGCGGTCTCAACCGCCTCGATCCGGAGGCCGGGACCTTCGCGCGCTACCGCCACGACTCCGCGGATCCCACCAGCCTGAGCCACGACTCGGTGTACTCGATCCGCTCCGACGCCTCCGGAACCGTGTGGATCGGCACCGGCGGCGGCCTCGACCGCTTCGACGCCGCCGGCGGATCGTTCACCCGCTACGCTCACGACCCCGGCGACCCGAAGCTCGGCCACGGCCGCGTCTTCGCGATCCTGCCGATCTCTCCGGAGGAGCTCTGGATCGGAACCTACGGCGGCGGCTTGGGCCGCTTCGACGTCGAACACGGCACCTTCAAGAGCTATCGGATCGATCCCACGGCGACCAGCCCCGCGGCGACCAGCCCGGGCATCAACCGGGTGCGCGCGCTGCACCTGGACGCGGCGGCGCAAGCCTTCTGGATCGGCACCGAAGGCGGCGGTCTCACCCGCCAGGACCTGGCGACCGGCGAGGTCCGCCATTTCCGGCACAGCGCCGGCGACCCCTACTCCCTGAGCGACGACCGGGTGACCTCGATCCTCCAGGACCGCTCCGGGATCCTGTGGATCGGCACCCTCGTGGGACTCAACAAGCTCAATCCGCTGACCGTGCCGTTCGAGCACTACCGGCCCGACGTGCTCGACCCCGGCAGCCTCTCCGACCACCGCGTGCGCTCGGTGCTCGAGGACCGCGCGGGGACGCTCTGGGTGGGCACCGCCAACGGCCTCAACCGGCTCGCGCCCGGTGCCGGCGGTTTCGTCCGCTACCACCATCGGCCCGACGCGCCCGACAGCCTGAGCGACAACCACGTGAGCGCCATCTGGGAGGACCACGACGGCACGTTGTGGCTCGGCACTCCCTACGCCGGGCTCAACCGGCTCGAACGGGCGGCCGGAACCTTCGAGCACTTCCGGCACGACCCGGCCAACGAGCGCAGCCTGAGCAGCGACGACGTGGTCGCGATCTACGAGGACGGCGCGCACCGCTTGTGGATCGGCACCTGGGAAGGCGGGCTCAACCGCCTGGACCGCGCCCGCGGCGTCTTCGACCGCTACCGCCATGACCCGGCCGACCCCGCGAGCCTGGCCGGCGACCGCCCGTTCACGCTGGCCGGGGCGCGCGCCGGCGGGTTGTGGATCGGCACCTGGGCGAGCGGCCTCGACCTCCTCGACCCCGACCGCGGGACGTTCACCCACCACCGCCGCGACGCCGCGGACCCCGGGGGCCTCGTGAACGACCGCATCCGGGCGCTCTACGAGGACGAAGCGGGCCGCCTGTGGATCGGCACCGACGGCAGCGGGCTCGCCGAGCGCGATCCGCGAAGCGGGAGCTTCCGCCACCACACGACGGGCGAGCTGCCGAGAGACCGGGTGCTCGGCGTGCTTCCCGACGACGCCGGCTACCTCTGGCTGGCGACGGGCCACGGGCTCTCCAGGTTCGATCCGCACAGCGCGACCTTCGAGAGCTTCGACAAGACCGACGGCCTCCAGAGCAACGAGTTCAACCTCCACGCCGCCAACCGGGGCAGGCGCGGTGAGCTCTTCTTCGGCGGCAACGGCGGCCTGACGGCGTTCTTCCCGGCGCGGGTGCGGCACAACGAGCACGTGCCGCCGATCGCGTTGACCGCGCTCAGCGTGCTCGGCCGCGAAGTGGAACGGCGGGGCGCGTTCACGGCCGCCCGGCCGCTCGAGCTCGCTCACGACGAAACCGTGATCTCCTGCGAGTTCGCGGCGCTCGACTTCGCGGCGCCCGCGCGCAACCGCTACGCCTACAAGCTCGAGGCGCTGCAGCGGGACTGGGTCGAGCTCGGCACCCGGCGCGAGGTGACGCTGACGCACCTCGCACCCGGCGACTACACGCTGCGCGTGCGCGGCAGCAACAACCACGGCCGGTGGAACGAAGAGGGCCTCGCCATCGCGATCCGGGTCGACCCGCCCTGGTGGGCCAGTTGGTGGTTCCGGACGGTCGCGGCAGCCGCCGCCGTCACCCTCGCCTTCGGTGCCTACAAAGCGCGCACGCGCCGGATCCGGGAGCGCAACCGGGCGCTGCAACGGGAGATCGACCAGCGCCGCGCGGTCGAGCAGGAGCGCGAGCGGCTGATCGCCGAGCTCGAAGCGAAGAACGCCGAGCTCGAGCGCTTCACCTACACGGTGTCGCACGACCTCAAGAGTCCGCTGCTGACGATCAAGGGCTTCCTCGGCTGGCTCCAGCGCGACGCCGACGCGGGCGACCGCGAGCGGCTCGGCCGCGACGTCGCCTACATCCGCGACGCCGCGACCACCATGCACCGGCTGCTCGACGAGCTGCTCGAGCTCTCGCGCGTCGGCCGGGTGATCAACCCCTCCGAGCACGTCGACCTGGGCGAGCTGGCGCGGGAAGCGGCGGACCTGGTGGGCGCGGCGATCGCCGAGCGCGGCGTCGAGGTCGTGATCGCGCCGGCCATGCCGGTGGTCTACGGCGACCGCGTGCGCCTGCTCGAGGTGCTGCAGAACCTGGTGGAGAACGCCGTCAAGTTCATGGGCGAGGCGCCGGCGCCACGGGTAGAGATCGGCGCCGGCCGCCGCGGCGGCGAGGTCGTCTGCCACGTGCGCGACAACGGCCTCGGCATCGCGCCCACCTACCACGAGAAGATCTTCGGCCTCTTCGACCGCCTGCACCCCGAGATCGAGGGGACGGGAATCGGGCTGGCGCTGGTCAAGCGCATCGTCGAGGTGCACGGCGGCCGCATCTGGGTCGAGTCGGAGGGCGAGGGACGCGGCAGCACGTTCTTTTTCACCTTGCCGGCATGAGCAGGGGGCGCAGAGCGCACCACCATCGTGACCGTCCGCTCAGAACCGGACGTCGCCCAGGCCGGTCAGGACCTGATCGGCTCAGAGCCCCTCGGAAATCCGCCAAAGCGCCGCCAGCGCGACCGCGCCCAGCGCGGAGTGATCCATGGCTTCGAGGTCGAAGTTGACCTCCCGCCGGACGACCTCGATCAGTATCTCGATCGCCTCGCTTCCACCTATGTCCGCCAGCATCCCAACTGCATACCAGTTCGGGATCTCCCTCTCGAGAAGGATCTTGGAGAGCACAGGTATGAGCTCCACATCGCCCATCCGATCGGAGTCCAGGTACTCTTCGAGCTGACTGGGATTCAAGTATTCTTCGATCGAATCGGAGCCGTAGTATCCTAGCTGAGACCAGATCAGATCATTGTACGTCGCACAGAGATGTTGATCGTCGACGTGCCTGGCGAGGACCTTCCCGAAATCCGTCGGCCACAGCTCTTCATCTATCGGCTCCCAGGTATCCAGAGGAAAGAAATAGCGCCACGACGAGAAATCCCGAGCCACTTCGTCCTGAAAGCTTTGCGGCACGGCATCACCCGCTTCAGCCACCAACAGCGCCGTCAGCGGTATCTGCTTGCGGAGAACCTCGGTGACCCACGCAAGGCCACCTTCCAGCCGAGCGGAGCGCACGCGCTCGATGAATTGCAGGGCCGCGCGCGGGCGTTTCTGCACCAGCACGTAGTACCCCACGCCGAGCCGGATCGTCTCCAGCCATCGCGGCTCGAAGAGATGATCCATCGCCACCTCCTCGAATCGCTCGGCAGCGTGCAGGCCTGCCGCGGCGAAGAACTCCTGGAAGGTGAGATGGAGAAACGCCCACTGCCCCGGACCCAGCTCATAGAGAATCTGCGCCCGCTCGGCCGCGCGGTCGAGAAACGCGCGCGCTGCCCGCCGCGCCGTTTCGCGGGTGGCACCGTGCATCTCGGTCAGCGCTTCGACGAGCGTCTCGATCACGAATTCCTCGGGCGCCGTGCCCGACGGGTAGTCCTCGTGCATACGCAACGCCAGATGACCGAGAAGCGGTAAAGCCTCCTCCTCGTAGAGGACTTCCGGATTCGCCGGCCCCGCTACCAGCCGGCGAGCGTGGCTCCACGTCTCGCACAGCGCCCGCGCGAAGACCTCGTAGGCCGCGACCCGATGCCGTGGCAGCCGGCCTTCGGCGCGATGGATCAGCGCCAGTGCCGAGGCGAGAAAAGGATTGCGCGCCAGCGCCAGGAGCTTGGGGCTGCGGCGCAAGGCGTCGAGCATCCGCTGCGCCTCCTGCTCGGCGCCGTGCGCGTCGTCCGTGCCCGTCTCCCAGGCTCGATACGCGCGATGAAACGCCCGGAGGTAGCGCTCTACCTGCTCTTCTCTCCAGGGCCGCACGACCACTTCCACCGCCTCCGGCACGACGATCCCCGGATACCCCAAGATCCGTGAGGTAACGACGAAGCGGTTCCCTTTGAAGCGGCCGCAGAACGACTCCAGCCAAGCCCGCAACGCCGCCCGCTCCTCGGAACGTATCTCGTCGAGACCGTCGAGCAGGACGAGACAGCTCCCCGCCTCGAGCCGCGCCTCGAGAAACGTCTCGAGCGTGGACGCCTCGCCCACGTCGCGGTCATGGAAGTACCGCGCCAACGCCGCGACGACCGAGCCAGCGCCGGCCTCGCGCCTCAGATCGGCCAGCCGTCCGAGGCTCAGCAGGAGCGGCAAGAGCCGCTCGTCCACGCCCAGCTCGCGCTGCACCGCCTCCGGACCCTGCGCCGCCACCACCGCCAGCCAGCGCAGGAGCGTGGTCTTCCCGGCGCCCGGATCGCCGAGCACCACGACCGAGCGATGCTCGACGAAAAGCTCCGCGAGCGAGATGGCGGGCGGCATCTGATCCCGGAGCCGGTCCCAAGGCGGCGCTTGCTCCTCCGCGGCTGCGTGCAGCGCCTCGCCCGCGGTCTCGTCGCGTCGCGGAAAACGCCAGGGGCGCAGCTCCGCCGGCACGAAGACGTCGCGCACGTCGAGGCTCGGCGGTTCCCGCCTCTGCAACTGAAAACCTGCATAGCGCAGCCGCGTGACGTCGGCGCTCAGCGCGTAGGCGCGAAACGCCGTCCACAAGGGGAGGTCGTCGACTTCTACGAACGCCGCCGGGTCCCGCTGCTCGGCTTTGCTCGCCGGGTAGACCCAGGCCGGGGTTGCGTCGCGCACCGTCACGCCGAGCGCAGCGATCTGGTCGCGGACCTTGGCCGGCAGGGCCAGGAAGACGCGCTCGCTGATCGCTACGGAGCCCGCCGGCGCGACGTGCTCCAGGTGGCCACAGGCGTCGATCGCCGGGTGCGCCAGCTTCCCGGTGTCGGGATGCCAGGCGACTCGCGCCGCGTGGACGGCGATCCGCGTCGGCAGGCTCAGATCGACCGTCATGCGTTCCCAGAGGGCCCGCGCCGCCTCGAAAGCGCGCACGGGCGCGGTCTTGCCGTCGTCGCCATCGGTGAAGAAGAGCATCACGCCGTCGCCCTGGAAGCGTAGCGGTTGCGCCGCGCCGGTGTGCCGCGCCAGGTCTTCGATGCTCCCGGTATAGCGCGCACGGCGCCGCGTCACGGCCTCTTCCGGCAGGCTCTCCCACTCGCTGGTCGAGCCCGCGCGGTCGATCTTCACGAAGGCCAGCGGGACGATCTCTCCAGGCTGCTTCCTCTCCCACCACCAGTGCGGCTCGTCGACGCTCACTGCTCCCCCTCGGGAAAGCGTAGGACGAGACGAAAATGCCCGCCACCGGCATCGATCTCCGGCTCGGGGCAGCCGTGCTCGACCATCCGGCGAAACATCTCGGGTACGCCGAACCCCAAGTTCTCCCGCCGCTCGAGACGGGCCGAAAGGGAGGCGATCACCGGATTGCGCTTCTGGCTGAGGCCACCGAGACGGATCTTCTCCACCGTCAGCCGGTTGAGCAGATCGCCGGGATTGATCACCTCGACCCGATCGTCATAGACGAAGAGACGCACCTGCGAGGCAGACCTGTAATCGCGATGGACCAGCGCGTTGACCAGGGCCTCGCGCAAGACCTCGTCGGGCAGGAGCGTCCGGTCCTCGCGCCTCCAACCCCGGATCCGCGACGCCTGTGCCAGGTGCCGCGCGAGAAACGCCCGCGCGCCTTCGAGCTGCGCCTCGAACGCTCCGCGGATCTCCTGTCGGTCAGCGAGATCTAGCCGCGGCACCGTGTCCGGGACCCGCGCCGCGGAGATCATGGCATCGAGGAGGAACCGCTGCGGGTCTCTGCCGAAGAAGAGCACCCCGGTGAGGGTCGGGACCTCGCCATCCACACAGCTCAGGGCCCTGAGATAGGAGAGCACCCGATCTTCCCCCACACCCTCGAAGGCACGCGTGAGAAGACGCTGCGCGTCATCGAGGTCGAGGTCGTCAAGGCTCGCGCCGGCCACCGGCTGCTCGTCGAAGTGGAAGCTCTCAGACTCGAGCAACCGGATCAGCTCGGCGCGGGTGGCCTCGCGGCTGCGGTTGGCGTCGCGGACGTAGTACTTGCCCCGGGCAGCGAAAGGCCGTTCCGGCGCATGACCCGGTACTTCGACCACCAGGACCATGTGCTCCTCGACCTCGACCTTGACCAGCCGGCAGAAGATCGCCGGCTGCACCTGGTCACGGCAGACCTGGCTGACCTGGCGCATCAACTGGTCGGACTCGGACGGGCTACCGATCCCGCTGACGGTGCCGTCGTCCTCGACACCGAGGAAGACCTCACCGCCACCGCTATTGGCGAGCGCCACGACCGCTTTCGCGATCACGTCCGGGTCGACTCGAAAGCCCCTACGGGCAACGCCCTTGAACTCGGTGCGGCTGTCCTCGCCGAGACGCAGACGCTGCTGGAGAGCTGCGAGCTCCATGGCTCGAATCATACCGCCTGCGAGTTCTCTGATCTTCGGTCGGCCCAATACTCCACTGACGAGCCGACCGGCCGCTCGTTCGACACCCTGAGAAACGGTCAGCAACAGGAAGAAAGGAGCATCGCAAGTGAAGACCCCGGAGGCTCAGCGGAACCCTCTCGGTTTCGAGCCCGACAAGGAGCTGATGGCGGCCGTTCGTTACATCCTGCGAACGACCGGCTGGAGCATCTCCAAGCTGGCGAGCGAGGCCGGGATCTCGGCACCCGCCGCCCAATACATCGTCTTCTGGGGCCGCCCGGTGTCGTCGACGACGCTTCGCCGCCTGTGCCGTCCGCTCGGGCTGGAGCCGTGGCAGTTCTGGCTATTCGGCAAGCTCGAGACGAACCGGGCCAGGGCGCGCCAGCTTACGGCCGCGGAGGCCGAGGTGTACGAGACGCTCGTCTCGGGCGTGGATCGGCTGCTCGTGGAGGCGGCGACTCCACGTCGCGCTCGACCAGAGGGTGCGGCAGCTACGCGATCTGTGGGGCCTGGCCGGCAGGACCGAAGCCATGGACGACGCCGAGGAGGTCCCCTGAGATATGCTGACGGCCGCCATGACCGAACAGGCCGCTCGACGATTCCGCACCGAGACCGACAGCATGGGGCCGATCGAGGTGCCCGCCGACCGCTACTGGGGCGCCCAGACCCAGCGCTCGCTGCACCACTTCTCGATCGGCGAGGACCGGTTCACGCGTCCGCTCGTGCGCGCTCTCGGCATCCTCAAGAAGGCCGCCGCGCTGACCAACGCCGAGCTCGGCACGCTCTCCGAGGACAAGGCGCGCCTCATCGCCCGCGCCGCCGACGAGGTCATCGCCGGCACGCTCGACGACCACTTCCCGCTGCGCGTCTGGCAGACGGGCTCGGGCACCCAGTCCAACATGAACGCCAACGAGGTCATCGCGAACCGGGCGATCGAGCTCGCCGGCGGCGAGATCGGCTCGAAGAAGCCCATCCATCCCAACGACCACGTCAACCGCGGCCAGTCGTCGAACGACACCTTCCCCACCGCCATGCACGTCGCGGCGGCGGAAGAGGTCGTCCACCACCTCGAGCCGAACGTCGAGGCCCTGCGCGACACGCTGGCCGCCAAGGCGGCGGCGTTCGCCGGCATCGTCAAGATCGGCCGCACCCACCTCCAGGACGCGACGCCGCTCACCCTCGGCCAGGAATTCTCCGGCTACGCGGCCCAGCTCGACCAGGCCCTCGCGGCCGTCGACGCCACGCTGCCGCGGGTCTACGAGCTGGCCCTCGGAGGCACGGCGGTGGGCACCGGGCTCAACACGCACGAGGACTTCGCCGTCAGGAGCGCGGCCAAGATCGCCGAGCTCACCGGGCTGCCCTTCGTCACCGCGCCCAACAAGTTCGCGGCCCTGGCCGCGCACGACGCCCTGGTGGGTCTGCACGGGGCGTTGAAGGTGCTGGCGTGCGCCTTGATGAAGATCGCCAACGACGTCCGCTGGTTGGCCTCGGGGCCGCGCTGCGGCATCGGCGAGCTGACGATCCCGGAGAACGAGCCGGGATCGTCGATCATGCCGGGCAAGGTCAACCCCACCCAGTCCGAGGCCCTGACCATGGTCTGCGGCCAGGTGTTGGGCAACGACGTGGCGGTCAACGTCGGCGGTATGAGCGGCAACTTCGAGCTCAACGTCTTCAAGCCGCTGATCATCCACAACGTGCTCCACTCGATCCGCCTGCTGGGCGACAGTTGCCGCAACTTCCGCGAGTTCTGCGCCGAGGGCATCGAGCCGAACCGCGAGAAGATCGACCGCAACCTCAACGAAAGCCTGATGCTGGTCACCGCGTTGAACCCGCACGTCGGCTACGACAACTCGGCGAAGATCGCCAAGAAAGCGCACAAGGACGGCACGACGCTCAAGGCCGCGGCGGTCGAGCTCGGGCTGGTGACGGCGGAGCAGTTCGACGCGTGGGTCGACCCGTCGAAGATGACGGGACCGGGCGGTTAGACGGGACGGGCGGGGGATGGGCGGTGGCTGAATCCCGCGCCGCGCCGGCTTCGCCGACCGCGCCGCCGGCGGCGTCGCCGAGCGGCTGGCGGCCCTGTGGCGCGACGTCGGCAAGCCCTGGGTCGCCGTGGTCGACGCCGGTCCGCGCTACGAGCCGCTGGCGCGCCGGCTCGAGGCGTCCGGCGTCCCGGTCTTCCGCACCATCGACCGCGCCGTACGCCTGCTCGACGTCTACCGCTCCCGCTGGCCCGGATCTTGAATGAGCTAAGCTCGCAGGGACCCCGCCATCCGGTCGCCACGGCCGGCGTGTCGCCATGCCGAAGATCTTCGAAGACCTCTGGGACCGCGTCCGCGCCTTGCCCGGGCTCTTCCCCGAAGGACTGGGCGATTCGCCGTGGGTCTACCTCGGCGGCGGAGCCGCGCTCTTCGGCGTCATCTTCTTCCTGGTCTGGCGCTTCGGGATCCGCCGCCCCGACAGTGCCGGCCGCGAGCTGCGCCGCGCGGGCGACTATCTCGGGATGGGCCAGCGCTACGAGACTCTGGGCCAGCTTGTCGCGGCCCGCAGGGCCTACGCCCGCGGCGGGCACCACGAAGAGCACGCCGCTTTGTTGCTGCGCCAGGGCCGGCGCGAGGCGGCCAAGCAGGTGGCCCGCGCCGGCGAGGTCTGGCCTCTCTACGGCGACCTCTGCCGCGAGGACGAGGACTTCGACGAAGCGGCCGCCGCCTATGAGCGCGCCGGCAACCACTACGACGCGGCGCGCGCCTGGGAGGTCGGGGGGCGCGCGTTCAAGGCGGCGCGCGCCTACCTGGCGCTGGGCATGGACCACAACGCGGTGACGCTGCTGATGAAAGGGGAAGGCCGGAGCACGGCCGAGGCCCTGGAAGCGGCGCTGCGCTCGTCGCTGGCCGCGGCGAGGGGCAGCGCCATGAGCCCCGACATGGCACGGGCGGTGCGCCGCGCCGCCCAACTCTGGCTCGCGGAGGGCGAGGCGGAGCGCGCTTACCGGCTTGCGGCCGACGCCGAGCTATGGGAAACGGCGGTGCCGATCGCCCGCGACTACCTGGAGCCCGATTCCGGGCGCGCCGAAGCCTGCGTCCGCGCCGGCGCCCACCTGGCGGCGGCGGAGATCTATCAGCGGCTGGGCGACGGCCGCCAGGAGGCGCTCCAGCGCGGCGAGCACCACCAGCGCCGCGACGAGGCGGCCGAGGCGGCCCGCTGCTTCGAGGCCGCCTCCGACTGGAGCCGGGCGGCCGAGCAGTGGGCCGCCGCGGGCGACCTCGGCCGCGCCGCGGAGCTCTACGGCCGCGTGGAAGAGTTCGAGCAGGCCGCCCAGCTCTACGCCGCCGTGGGCGACGAGTCCGGCCGCCGGGCCATGCTCGACGCGGCCCGCGCCCGCGATCCGCGGGCGGCGCTCGAGGCCGAGGAGGCCACCCGGAAGATGCGGCCCCCGACCACCCGCGACCGTCCCGGCGCCCCCGCCCCCGCGTTCGACGAAGAGCGCTACGTGCTGCAGGAGGAGATCGGCCGCGGCGGCATGGGCGTGGTTTACCGCGCCTACGACGCCGTGCTCCAGCGTCCGGTGGCCTACAAGGTGCTGTCGCAGGAGCTGACCGGCACCGTGGACAGGCCGGCCGACCTGATGAAGGAGGCGCGGGCGGCGGCGCGGCTCTCGCACCCCAACATCGTCCAGATCTACGACGCCGGCGAGACCGCCCACGGCTTCTTCGTGGTCATGGAATACGTCGAGGGCGAGAACTTCGCGCGTCTGCTGAAGAAGCGCCGGCTCTCGGTGCAAGGCGCCTTGGCGGTGGGGCGCCAAGTCTGCGCCGCCCTCGAGCACGCGCACCGGCGGCGCATCGTCCACCGTGACCTCAAGCCCTCGAACCTGATCTGGACGGCCGAGAACCAGGTCAAGCTCACCGACTTCGGCCTGGCGCGCATCTTCGACGGCTCGATGGGCAAGGTGCTGACGCGGCCGGCCGGCACGCCCTTCTACATGGCCCCGGAGCAGATCCGCGGCGATCCGGTCGACGCCCGCACCGACCTCTACTCGCTGGGCTGCGTGCTCTTCGAGATGCTGTGCAACCGCGGGCCCTTCAGCGGCGGCTCGTCGATCTACCACCACCTGACGAGCCCGCCCACCGATCCGCGCGACGCCCGCGCCGAGGTTCCCGCGGAGCTCGCGGTTCTCATCCTCCGATGCCTGGAAAAGGACCCGGGGCGCCGGCCGCCGTCGGCCGCCGACGTCGGGCGAGCGCTGGCGGCGCTGGCCGAGCCTACGTCGCACGGCCGCTCTCCGGATCCGTAGAAATAAAGACGCGGGCCTCAAGATTCTCGAGCGCCCGCGCAACTGATGCCTTTCTGAGACGCGACGCGCCCCAGATACTCTTGGCCCCTTGAGCACAGCCCGATACCACAGACAGCAGAGGAAGCGCCGGAATCCGCCGGAGACGGGCGGCAGCCATACTCGTTGCTCTGCCACTTGTTAAACGCGGGAAAAAAAGCGCGGAGGGTGCATGGGGCGGCGAATTTTTTTTCGTCCCTCCGAATAAGGACCGCCGGCGGCTCAGAGATAGCCCAACGCCTCGAGACGCCGGCGCGTCTCGTCGTCCTCCGCCAGCGGCGTCCGCCGCGGGTCGCGGTACCAGAGGAGGAGGCTCGGACCGTCCGGCTCCTCCGGCCATGCCGGCAGCTCGAGCGCGGCGACAGGCGTCGGCGCCGCGGACCACGGCCGGTTCGCGAGACGGATCGCCGAGTCGTCCAGGCTCGTGTCGCCGATCCAGGCCTCGACGTGCCGGACGACTCCGGGGTCTCCGAGCACGATGAAGCCCTTGGCGAGGACGCCACCCGTGAGCTCGAACCGCAGCTCGGCGCCGTCGGCCTCCACGCGATCCTCGTCCTCGAGGAAGTAGGGCAGCCAGCCCTCGGGCGCCCGGTCGAGCTGTAAGGCGCCGCCGAGGCGTTGGCCCACCGGCAGAGCGTCGGCGATCACCCGCAGCCCCGCTAGCTGCCGGTCGAGCTGGCCGTGGAGCAGACGTTCCATGCGCTCGCGTCGCCCGCCGCCCGTGGGATCGCGCTCGAGCAGGTTGTGGCGTTCCCGCGGATCCCGCGCCAGGTCGTAGAGGGCCGCCAGCGGCAGCCGGCGGCGGTCGACTTCGTTGACGGCCGCTTCGTCGGGACGGGGGTCGGTCAGCGGCTCGTTGCGGTTGAACACCGCCAGCTTGAAACCGTCGAGGACGACGCCGGCGCGCAGCGGCCGGTTCTTCGTGAAGGCGTCGGCGAACGCCGGCAGCCGCGGCAGGGGGCGGCCGTCCCTGAGCGCCGGCAGCAGGTCGACGCCCTGCCATTCGGGCGACGGCTCCCCTCCCGCCGCCGCCACCAGGGTCGGCATCAGGTCGAGCAGCCGTACGGTGCCCGCGATCCGCCGGCCCGCCGGAATCACGCCGTCCCAGCGCACGAGCAGAGGCACGTGGACGAGCTCCTCGAACACGGTGCGCGCGTGCAGCCACCAGCCATGATCATGGAGCTCCTCGCCGTGGTCGGCGGTGAAGACCACCAGCGTGCGGCGCAGGACGTCCGGTGGGATCGACTCCAGGAGCTCGCCGAGGGCGCGGTCCATGTAGCGCACCTCGCTGTCGTAGAGGGCGCTCCAGTGCGCCACGTCTTGCGCCGGCACCCCTGTCGTGGGATCGTCGCGCTTCCTCTCCTGCGCGAGGAAGTCGTCGAACGACTGTTCCAGCAGGCGGCCCTGGTAGTCGGGGAAGAACGGCGAGCGTCCGTCGACGACGTCGGCGTTGCCATACGGGTCGTGGGGATCCATGAAGTGCAAGTAGAGGAAGAAGGTCTCGCCGCTGTTGACCCGGAGCCAGTCGCGGGCGCGCGCGGTCAGGTTCTCGGCGTTGCTGCGGTCATCGCGCTGGCGCGGCGGCGAGTCGAAGGTCTCGAAGCCGCGGGCGAAGCCGTTGCCGGGACGCAGGAGGGCGTTGGCCACGAATCCCGCGGTGCGATAGCCCAGGCCTTGCAGGCGCTCGGGCAACGTCGCGACCTCCGGCGGCAGACCGAACGTCGTCGGGTCGTCGCCGAGGAGCTCGCCGGGGTGGCGGCTCGTCATCAGCGAGACCATCGACGGCAGCGTCCACGGCGACTGGGAGTAGGCGGTTTCCAGCACCACGCCCTTGCGCGCGATCTCGCGGTCGATCGCGGGGCTCGTCTCCCGGTGGTAGCCGTAGCTGGTCAGCCGGTCGTAGCGCAGGGTGTCGGCCACCACGAGGAGGATGTTCGGACGCTTCGAGCCGTCAGGGGCTGCACAACCGACCGTGAAGACCAGGACGAGCGAGAGGAGCGCTGTCCGCCGGCGCGGGGAGGGGCGCCACGCCATCCACAGACAGACCGCCAGCGCGGCCAGGGTAGCGGCTCGTCCGGCCAGGACGTCGGGACCGCGGAGACGAAAGGCGAGCCGCGCGTGGGAGGCGGCCCGGACCACGGGAACCTGAAGGAAGCCGTCCTCCGTCGGCTCCACGAGGGCGCCCTCGCCATCGACGGCGGCCTCCCATCCCGGGAAGTGCTGCTCCAGCACCACCAAGGTCCCCGCCGCGGCCGGAAGCGCCACGTCGATAGAGCCCGCCCTCCGTTGAAACTCGAGGGGCAACGGCCGGGACGATCCGGGAGCGAGCCACTGCGCATAGGGCGCGGCGTCGAGCACGGTGACGCCGCGGCCAGTGCCGGCCTCCAGGCCGACTCCGAGGCCCTCCCACCGATCGTCGCGCGCGGCGGCACGGACCCGCCGCAGGGAGCGAGGGTTGAGGTATTCGCCGTAGCCCGGTTTCACGTGCGCGACGTCGTCCGCGAAGTCGCTCGGGGGTAGGAAGTGCCCGTAGACCCTCAGCGGCAGCGGCCGGGCGACCTGCTCGGCCTCCCAACAACCCCAGCGTCCGCCGCAGGCGTCCTGTCGGTAGAAGTGCGCGAAGCCCTCGTAGGCGGGCGCCCAATCCGGGGCGCCGGTGAAGGGGAAGGCGTCGGCCACGAGGAGCGCCGCCAACAGCGCCGCGTACGGCGCACGACGCGCCGAGATCAGCGCCCGCGCCACGAAACCGGCAGCCAGCGCCGCGGCCAGCGTCGCCGGTCCCAGGAAACGCCACGCGAACTGCAGCTTGGGCAGCAAGGGCAGATGGGCCAGCGCCGCCGCGGACAGGTGCAGGGTCAACGCCAGCGCGGCGACGGCGACGAGCGCCACCGTGGCCCCTGCCACCGCCGCGGCGTCCCGAAGCCGTTGACGCAGCCCCAAGGCTCCCGCGAGGAGCGTGCATGCGAAGAGCCCCCAGCCGAAATAGTGCGGCACCTCCTCGCCGTCGGCGTCACGGGGCGCCCCACGGGGCTCCGAACGCGCGAGATGCGTCCATGGAAGACGTCGAAGGGGCTGCGAGAGGCGAAGACCTTGGCGCGCCAGGCGAGCTTCACCGGTCGTCGCGTCGAGCACCGCGCTTTCGTCGACGGAGACCGAGCCGAGGCGTGCGGCGAGAGGCACGACGTAGAAGCCGGACAGGACGACGCCCAGGAGGGCGGCGCCGATCCGCATCGCGCAGCGGCGCCGCCCTCCCGAGCCGGCGCCTTCCAGCAACAGCTCGACGGCTTGCCAAATGGCGCCGACGACGCCGGCGGTGAGGACGCTCAATGGATGGATGAGAATCAGGGCGGCCGTCGACACGGCTGCGGCGGCGAGCCGGCGCCTGCTCCAGCCGCCGGGACCGAAGAAAAGCCAGAAGACGAGGGGCAGAATCGCCAGCGCGGCGCTCTCACCGAACGCTTGTCGATAATGACCGGTGAGCAGGCGGTAAGGGGCGAAGGCGTAGGCGGCCGCCGCCACCAGACCGGCGCGCGAGCTCCCCGTCCACTGTCGGGCCACGAAGTACATGGCCAGAACGCCGGCCACGGCGAACGCCACGAAGCCGCCCTTCAGGATCGTCACCGCCGGCAGGCCCGCCCAGTAGAACGGCGTCAACGAGTAATAGGGCGCCGGAGAATAGAAGAGCGGCAGCGGCAATCCGAGGCTGACGTGGTGGAGCCACACGGGAGCCGTCTCGCCGCTCGCCATGTTCTGGAAGAACGCCCAAACGCCCCACGCGTGGCTGAGCAGATCGTGGCCGTGCGGCAAGCCAGGAGAGAAGAGGAGGTGCTCGGCGGCGAGCGCGAAGACCACGGCCGCCGCGGCATGGACCACCCGCGAGCGGAGAAAGAGCGCGGCGACGCCCGTCGCGGCGAGCGCCCATCCCACGGCGGCACGGGGAGCGATCGCCGGCGTCGCGTCGGGCGCCAGCAGCAAGCCCAGGATTCCGGCCGCGAGCAGCGGCAGCATCGACCGATCGGCGAGGGGTGACGCCACCGGCATGGATCAGCGGCCGGACGTGCCCGGCGTGGCAGAGGCGGGCTTTCCCGGCTCTTCCGCCAGGCAGTAAAGATGGCGCTGGCCGCGCAGGAAGAGCTCGTCGCCGGCGATCGCCGGCGAGGCCGAGAAGACGTCGTCGAGACGATTGCGCGCCATCACCTCGTAGGGCGCGTCGCGCTGGACGACGACGGCGGTGCCGGTACGGTCGAGGACGTAGATGCGGCCGGCGGCGGCGACCGGCGAGGCGAAGACGTTGTAGATGCCGGGCAGCCGCCGCGGACCGAAGAGCGGCTCGCCGGTCTTCGCCGCGAGGCAGGTCAGGAAGCCCTGGTTGTGCTTCATGAAACAGAGCGCGCCGCCGTCGAGGACGGGCGAAGGCACGTAGGGCGCGTCGCGGTCGCGCGTCCAGGCCACGGCGTCGGTGCCGGTGACGTCGCCGCGGGCGGCGTCGAGGCGGACGGCGAGCAGCGCCTCCCAGTCGTAGGAAGCGCCGGCGATCACCAAGCCGTCCGCCGCCACCGGCGAGGCGACGACGTTGCGCGACAGGCCGGCGACTTGCCAGAGCTCCGCGCCGGTCGCCAGGTCGTAGCCGCGCACGCGCTTGGTGGCACTCACCACGACCTGCGTCTTGCCGCCGTACACGACCACGAGCGGCGTCGACCACGAGGTGATCTCGTCGCGCGCCGTCCGCCAGCGCTCGGCGCCCGTGCGTTTGTCGAGGGCGGCGATGAAGGAGTCGCCCTGGTGGTCCCAGTTGACGACGAGGGTGTCGCCGTGGAGGGCCGGCGAGCTGCCCTCGCCGTGGCCATGATAGGTCCGCATGTCGCCGAAGTCGCGCTCCCACAGCACCTTGCCATCGAAGTCGAGGGCGTAGAGGCCGCGCGAGCCGAAGAAGGCGTAGACGCGCTCGCCGTCGGTGAGGGCGGAATTGGAAGCCCAGGTGCCGGTTTGGTGGGTGCTCTCGTGGGGCCGCTCGTCGCGCACCGTCCGCTGCCAGACGATCGCGCCGTCGCGGCGGTCGACGGCGAGGACGACGAACTGCTGCCGCCGCAGCGACGGCACGTTGTCGTGGGCTCCTGGGTCCTCGTCGTGGTGGCCGGCGTCGTGCTCGTCGACGGGCACGGCGTCGCCGTAGGCGATCGCGGTCGTGAGGAAGACGCGGTCGCCCCAGACGATCGGCGTCGAGTGCCCGTCGCCGGACAGCGCGACCTTCCAGCGGACGTTCTTGTCCTCGGCCCATTCCGTCGGCGGGTTGCCGCGCGGCGCCGCGCCGGTCGCCAGGGGTCCGCGCCACTGCGGCCACTGGTCGAGAGGATCGAGAGGCTCGTCCGCGCGGAAGGTCGGCGTCAGCGCGGCGAGCGTCAGGGCGAGGATGGCGACGTGGTTCCTGGTCACCGTCCAAGCTTATCGCGAGTCGCCGGTCGTCCTGCGGTCGACCCACAGCAGGAGATTGTCGATGGACGCCGCGGCGTCGAGCGTCACGTTCTTCCTGACTCTGGCATCTGCCGGATCGAGGAGGATTACCTGGCCGTCCGGAGGAGGCGTGACCGCGGCGACGACCCAACGCCATCCGAACCGCTTCGCCTCGGCTTCCATCCGTCCCCACGCGGCCGCCGTGAAGCGCAGGGGCAGGGCCGAGCGCTTGACCTGGACGCCGAGCTGACGCGGCCCGCGCGTCGCCAGCAGGTCGAAAGCGCCCCGCGACGCCCGCGACTGGTAGATCAGGTCGAATCCCATCGCGGCGAGATGTCTGGCCACCGCCTGCTCCGCGTCGTCGCCGACGAGGCTCATCGGCACCACCGTGCCGCCCGGCTGGCGCCAAGCGAGCCAGAGGCCGAAGACCGGGTCGGCGAGGCGGTAGCGGCCGTCCGGATCGCGGACCACCGCGTCCCGCAAGCGTTCGAGATAGCGGGCCATCGCACCCGAGGCGCTGTGGATCGCCTTCGCGATGTCCGAGAGGCGGGCCGGCCCTGCCGCCAGGACCTCGAGCGTCTTCCCGAGCAGACCCGAGCGCCCCGCGTGGCGCCGAAGCTCGTTCTCGAAGTACAGTGCCAGGCGTCCGGTGCCGGAGAACAGGAGCTCCTGCAAGGCTTGTTTGAGCGCCGTCTCCTCCTCGTCCATCGGCTGTCGGGTCAAGGCGTCGCCCAGGAGCTGGAGATAGAACGGATGCCCACCGATCAAGTCGAACACTCGCCCGGCCAGCTCCTCGGAGATCTCCCGGTCAGGCGGCGCGTTCTCTCTCAGGAGCCTCACCGCGTGGTCGCGGACGAAGGGTCCGACCTCCATCATGGAGAAGTGCTGGAAGAACGGCGAGCGTTCGTCGGTCACGAGCTCCCTGAGCATCGTGGGGGCCGAGCCCGAGATCACGTAGCTCGTGCGCCGGTGCCGCTGCCAGCGGCTACGCATCAGGGGCAGATAGTCCGCCGAGCTCTCCCGCGACGACAGCGTCGCCAGCTCCTGGAACTCGTCCCAGGCCACGAGGAAGTGGATCCCGAGGGATCGGGCCAACTGCTCCGGCAGGTCCAGGAGGTCCCGCACCAGGGCACCGTCGACATGGCTTTCGGCCAGCTCGAGGATCAGGCTGCGTAGCGGCGGCGCCAGGGCGTCGAAGCGGGAGGAACGCTGGAGCGCCGCCCGGAACTCGGCCGGGCGGCTCGCCAGAGCTTCGAGCGACGTCCCGAGGTCGGCTCCCAGGGCACCGTCGACGAGCCGCAAGGCGTAGCGTCGGAAGATCTCGGGGAGAAGCGGCAGCTCCTCGAAACAGTCGATCACCACGAAGACCACTTCGGAGTCGGTCGCCCGCCGCGCCAGCTCCAGGAGAAGGCTCGTCTTGCCGATCTTGCGGGGACCGATGATCGCCAACCAAGTCGGCGTATCCGCCCGCAATCCCTCCACGACCGTCTGGAGCTTGCGAATCTCGTCTTGCCGGTCGAAGAAGCTCGCCGCCGTGACCGGATTGCTCGTGGAGTACATCGAAGACGAATTCTAGTAGCAAGCCTGCTACGTAGCAAGTCTGCTACGTAGCAGGCTTGCTACTATGTAAGGGGCGCACGGACGTGCGCCCCTCTCCCCCTACACCGCCATCGGGCCGACGCTGCCCGTCGCCGGCACCTCGTCAAAACCGGGATAGGCGAGGAAGCCCTCGCGGTGCAGGTCGCGCACGAAACGGCCGACGCGCTCCTCGGCGGCCTCCTCGCCGAGCTCGGCGCGCAGGGCCGCGGCGATCTCGCCTACCGTCGCGGCGCCGTCGAGGCGCTGCCAGGTGAAGCTGCCGAGGGCGTCGAGACGGATGCGGGCGGCGGCGAGCCAGCAGGAGACGAGCTCGCCGAGGCCCTTGAGACCGCGGGCCCGGGGCGGCGGGCGGTGGAGCACCACCCGCTCTCCGGCCAGCTTCCACGGAGCGATCCGCACCGGCGCCAGCTCCAGGAGGTTGACCCGCTCGAGATCGCGCCGGCGCACGGTGCCCACGTCCCCCCGGGTCCTACTCGATCCTGGCTGCGGGCAGGGCGGCGCTCTTCATCTTGCTGAGCGGCAGCCAGACCAGCAGGTAGATCAGGACCGGGTAGATGATCAGGCTGAGCCAGAAATTCGGCGTGATGCCGGCGATCATGCGCTGGTGGATGCTCCCCAGCGAGGGGTAGAAGTCGGCGCCCAGCACCAGGAAGGCCAGGATCACCGCCATCAGCGACTCACCTGCGATGAAGCCCGACGAGAGCAGCGTGCCCATGTTCGACGCCCGGGAACGTTGCTCTTCCGGCGCCTTGCGGCGCTCGAGGTTGACGTCGAGGAGCCACTTGATGAGCCCGCCCACGAAGATCGCCGCGGTCGACTCGAAGGGCAGGTACATGCCGACGGCGATGAGCATGGGCGAGGGCGCCTCGATCAGGATGAGGCCGATCGCCAGGAACATGCCCGCCAGCACCAGGGGCCAGGCCATCTCGCCGCCGACGATGCCGTTGGCCATCAGCGCCATCAGGCCCGCCTGCGGCGCCGGCAGCTCGGCCGAGCCGATCACGTAGACCTTGTGCAGCGCCATCAGCGGCCACGCCAGCACGAAGGCGGCGGCCACCACGCCCACGATCTCGCCCACCTGCATGCGCCACGGCGTGCCGCCCAGGATGTGGCCCACCTTGAGGTCCTGCATCATGTCGCCGGCGATGCCCGCGGCGCAGCAGACCACGCCGGCGACGCCGAGCACCGCCGCCACGCCGTGGACGTCGGTCAGCCCGATCATCACCATCAGCACCGCCGAGATCAGCAGCGCCGAGAGCGTGAGGCCCGAGATCGGGTTGTTCGAGCTGCCGATCAAGGCCACCAGGTAGCCGGCCACCGCGGCGAAGAGGAAGCCGAGGACGACCATGACGATGGTCAGCAGCAGGGCGCCGCCGACCGACGCGGCAAAGTAGTTGTAGAGGAAGAACGTGGCCACGGCCATCACCGCGATGGCGAGGAAGACCTTCTTGAAGTCGAGGTCCTTGTCGGTGCGGTCGACCGTGGCGCCTTTGCCGGCGGCGCCGATGTCCGAGATGGCCTTGCCGATGCCGGCGACCAGCGACTTGCGCAGCTTGTAGAGGGTGTAGAAGGCGGCCACGATCATCGTGCCCACGGCGAGCGGCCGGATCTGGTTGGACCAGACCGACATCGCCAAGGTGATCATCGAGCCCTCGTCCTGGGGACCCGCGGCGAAGCTGGGATTGAGGAAAAGCCCCAGCGGCACCAGCAGCAGCCAGCCCATCACCGCGCCGGCGAAGAGCACCGACGAGATCCGCGTGCCCACGATGTAGCCCACCCCCATCAGCGCCGGCGACGCCGCGCACGTCGACAGCAGCATGCCGCCGGCGTACTCGATGCGCTCGTTGACGATCTGGATCGTCGAGCGGCCGAGGTTGAAGAAGGCCTGGGTGGATGCGTTCACGAAGGGAATGCCGTTGGGGTTCTTGAACAGCTCCCAGAGGCCCGCGAGGCCCATCGCCCCGAAGACGTAGGAGGCCCCCGTCTGACCGCCCTGACCCGCCTTGACGATCTCCGCGGCGGCCACGCTCTCGGGGAAGGGGAGGTCCGCCTCCACCACCAGGGTCCGCCGCAGGACCACGACGAAGAGGACGCCGAGGAGACCGCCGATCACCATGATCGCCGTGGACTCCCAGTAGCGCAGCTCCTCCCAGGCCCCGGAGATCACGAACGCCGGGATGGTGAAGATGGCCCCGGCCACCAGGGCCTCGCCCACCGAGGCGGTGGTACGGGCCATGTTCTCCTCCAGGATCGTCCCTTTGAACAGCCGCAGGGCCGCCATGGCCACCACCGCCGCCGGGAAGGTGGCCGCCACGGTGAGGCCCGCCTTCATGCCGAGATAGGCGTTGGCGGCTCCCAGGACGACGGCCATGAGCACCCCGAGGAACAGGGCCTTGAAGGTCAGCTCCGCGAGCGTGCTGGAAGCCGGGACGTAGGGCGTGAAGTTCTTGTCGGCCACGCCTTCCTCCTTGGTAAAGTGTGTCCGTAGAGACGGTCTAGCTCAGAAGTCCGCTCGATTGTAGGGACGGCGGCCGGCGGAGTCAACCGCGGCCCCTGCCCCACGGCCCCACGAATGACCGGCAAGAGGAACAGAAGCCATGACCTTCGTATCCGAGCTCGAACCCCGCCCCCTCTGGCAGCACTTCGACCACATCCTGACCATCCCCCGCGGCTCCAAGAACGAGGAGCGGATGCGCCGCTACGTCCTCGGCCGCGCCGAGCGCAAAGGCCTGGAGCACAAGGTGGACGCGGTGGGCAACGTCGTCGTCAGGAAGGGCGCGTCCGCGGGCCGCGAGGGCGCCGCGGTCACCATCCTCCAATCCCACCTCGACATGGTCAACGAGAAGAACTCGGACGTCGAGCACGACTTCGACAAGGACCCGATCAAGCCGAAGCGCGACGGCGACTACCTCAGGGCCGAAGGCACCACGCTGGGCTCGGACAACGGCATCGGCGTGGCCTCGATGCTCGCCGTCATGGAGGACGTCGACCTCGTTCACGGCCCGCTCGAGCTGCTCTTCACCATCGACGAGGAGACC
>Ga0299906_10000165_pt1 | contig 66675 bp, 75 predicted proteins | sample RVTome_14_FD_200259 | JGI IMG/M metagenome (GOLD analysis project Ga0299906, IMG submission 200259) | Soil microbial communities from uranium-contaminated site in the Upper Colorado River Basin, Wyoming, United States - RVT145D125 (version 2) ...
ATATGCTGCGATTGCTATTGGTGCAGGAGCGGATGAAGTTAATGACTTTTTAGAAAAAAATTACAAAAAGGATATGAGTTTAGATGATTCTGCCGCACTTGCAGTTGCTGCAATTAATCTTAAAGCCGAAACAAAAGACGGAGCTAAAAACATAAAGATGGCAAAAATCACAACTGATAAAAAAATTCTAGAAAAAATCCCAGATAGTGATTTAGAAAAATATTCTCAGATTGCTGGCCAGAAATTCAAGAAAGGCTGATTCTGTATCATTATTTCGAATGTTTTGGCAAATACAAATTAATCATCAATTTACAAAGTGTATCACATGGGCCTAGGGAGCTATTGGGGAGAAGTCCTTGATGTTTTGCGAGATATTATTCCAGTTTATGATAAGGTAAATTCTGCAATATCATTTGGAAAGGATGTCGAGCATAGAAAGAAAGGAATTAGTGGTAGAGTTTTACCTGGAAATAAAATTCTTGATGCAGGTTCAGGATTTGGAAATATGTCAAAGACTGCATCAAACCTTTGTGGAGGAAATGTTTCAATAACATTGTATGACCCACTTGTTCCTATGCTAAAAAACACTAGTAGGTTGTTTGAAAAAACCCCTGACTTGTTATCAGGTGTTTTTGAGCACATTCCATTCAAGGATGAACAATTTGATGCAGTTTTATGTGGTTATTCCCTTCGAGATGCGATAAATCTTAGAATTGCAATTTCAGAAATTCATAGAGTTTTGAAAAAAAGAGGTAGATTTGTCATAGTTGACCTTGGTAAACCAGATTCTACAATTGTGAGATTTGGAGTTTCGTTTTATCTCAGATTAATTTTACCAATTATTGCATTTGCAGCAGGTGGAAAACTTGGTTTAAAGTTTGCAACGCTCTATGGAACTTACAAACGCTGGCCACAAAACAAAAAACTAGAATCAATGTTACGTGAGAAATTTTCTAAAATAGAATTTGAGAAAGATCTTATGGGTGGAGCAATAATTGTTGCAGCGTATAAATGAAAAAAATTCTAATTTTTGTTAATCTTGTTGGTTTACTCATAGGTGTTTCCTATGGAATGCATGGACCGATTCTTCCGGTATTTGCAAAAAATGTAATTGACGCATCATATGCAGAACTTGGACTGATTGGGTTTGCTAACTTTATTCCTTACATGCTCATTCCGTTATTTGTTGGATTTTTGTTGCACAGATTCAATAGTGGATATCTTCTTTCTATTGGAGTAATAATCAATTCAGCATCAATTTTCCTTTTATCAATTGCTCAATCTGTTCCAGAAATAGTTGGTTTTAGAATAATGACTGGAATAGCTCATGCTTTTTTTTGGCCACCTAGCGAATCAATAATTTCACAAGCAAGTTCAGGACCAAGTAGAGTCAGAAACATTTCTTGGTTTACAGGATTTTTTGTTACAGGATTTATGATTGGACCACTTGTTGGAACAGTCATACTAGATGATCTTGAAGCATCGTATAGGTTTCTATTTCAGATTGCGTCTTATGTTTTGATTTCAGCTCTCTTGTTTTCAATACTAGCATCAAGAGGCAGAGTTAGAAATGAAGATGATGTGTTTTCTTTTTCATCATTAAAACAGATGATAAAATTTCCTGAAGTTATAGTGATGTTGATTTATTGTACAGCATCATTTGGCATGATCCTTACTGTGTTTCCTGCATTTTTAAACGACCGATCAATGACTGGAAATGATATCCTGATACTGTACTTTATTTTTGGAATTTCGAGACTTGCTACATTAGCTTTGGGAGAGAAATTTGCTAAAAGAACTAGTCTAACATTGATTGGAGCAACTTTTGCAATAGCATTTGGTTTGATAATTGCATTTTACTCAAATTCGATTATTGAGTTTGCCATTGCATTATTAATGATGGGATTTGGTTTTAGTATATTTTTCCCACTTACATTAGAAATTATCTTATCAAAAACAAAAAATGAGATTCATCATACACTTATTGGTGCATATGAAACAACATTTGGAATAGGATGGGCAATAGGACCAATTGCTGCAGGTTTTATTTCTCAATTCTCAGGAATCGGTGCTCCGTATTTTGTATTCTTCATTATAGGACTTTTCGTTGCAACCATATCCATATCTAAAAGAAAATCTTTGGAGCCAAAACGAACTGTCTAGTATGCTGAAACCTTTAATTTTAGATCTAGCTCAAAGTAATCTGTGTTTGATTATACCCTAAATGTTGCTGGAAGCGAATGGATAATCATAATTTTTGTTGCACTGGTTCTGATTTTAGGCACAAACAAGCTTCCAGAAGCTGCAAAAAAGCTTGGGAAAGCTGTAAATGAATACAACAAGGCAAAAAATGGAATACAAGAACAAATGAAAGACTATACAAGTGAAAATTTGAAAGTTAGTGGCCCTGTTGAGAATGAACACCAAAAGCTAGAGATGATTGCCAAAAACGTAGGTATTGATCCAAAAAATAAGACGGATGAAGAGCTTCGAAATTTAATTTCATCAAAATTAGGAAAACCAGAAGGCACAACATCAAAAAATTAATTTGCCAAAAATGGAAATTAACACTAGATTATGGCTGAAAGATGTAACAAAATGATATGACGATTAATCAACTTTATTTATTGAAAAGAATTTTAAAAAATATGCAATCACGGGCGATATTAACAAAGTATGGGACAGCACTAGTTCCTTTGTTTAGTGAAATCGATTCACTGGTAAAGAATGCAGTAAAAGAAGGACGTAATGAACTTGATGAAGAAGAAGTTTCACATGTTCTAAAAATTTCAGGACGAATGGTTCACGAACTAAGAAAAGAACTAGAAAAAGACTTTAAGTTAGAATAAGATTAAGACAAAAATTATTTTTTAAGACGATATACATTTTTGTCCAGTCTTTTTTTTGCAAAGTTGTAATATTTTTTTACAATTTCAAATCCAATATAGTTTCTTTTCATGTATTTGCTGATAACTGCTACCTGGCCAGAACCCAAAAATGGATCCAGTATAGTGTCATTTTTCTTACTAGAATATTGGATGATTTTTTCAATAAGTTCAGCAGGTAACTTTGTTGGTGTTTTCTCATCTCCAGTCCAATATTCTCTTTTGATATCCCAAACATCTTCTTTATCTTTATAGTGAAGACTTCGTCCTTCCTTTGTTTTTGATGTTTTTTTGAATCTAGAAAATGGATAAAACTTTCTTTTCCTTGGATTTTTACAAACATAAACACAGTGATAGTGTGAGGTGACAAACTTCTTTTTTGTAACTACTCCAAACTGGTACTTCCAAATAATGTGATTTATAGTAACAAACCCAACATCATCTAATGCCATAAGAATGTCTTTGAGATTATTCCATCCAGAAAAGACATACATGCTTCCAAAGTCCTTTAAAATTCTAAAAGCCTCAGACATCCAGCTATATGTAAAATCATAGTAATCTTCAGCTCTGATTTCGTTATAACCTTTGATTACTCTAGATGCAGTTCTATTGTAGTTTGCTTTTGATGCTTTGAAATTAATTGCAAATGGAGGATCGGTAATGATAAGATCAATTGTTTTTGGAGGAAGTTCAATCATTCCGAGTATGCAATCACTATTGTAAATTTTGTTAGTTTGAATTTTTTTCAAATTTAGCTTTTCTAATATCTACTTGTTTAATAATGTCCTTGTTTTCTAATGAAATTTTTTGTGTGGCTATCGGTGGGGAATTTTACTTTTAACTCGGTTTACTAGACCCATTTCTTCTTTGAGGTGCTTTGCCAGCATTCTTTCGTGCTCTTTTTTGTGCTTCCAATAAGTGTTCATTACTGATTGCCTTGTTTTTGCTCTCTTTAACGCTGTTTGAAATCTTCTATGACTTGCTGCCACAGCTTTTGTATAACTAGATTCTGCCATGAGTTCTTCGAATACTAATTAATAGATAAACTTTGTTTGTGTGCTGAATGACGGGGGTATGGGGGGCTACAGCTGTTTGATCGCCTTGATCAAGATCGTTTTCATATCAAACAATAAATTCAAAATCTTGCTTAGAAGAACATGAAATATCCCTGCCCAAAATGTAAATCTAATCTTGATGTACAAAAGACGTTTAATAAAAAAATTGTAATATCGTGTACAAATTGTGGGATTCAAGATATTTTAGAATACATAAAAAATCCTGATGAAGTATATCTTGAATTTCTAAACCGATTTGATAAAGGAAAACTTCCTGATGAGACTCAGATGAAAGACGGATTAATGCTAAAGGGTATCATTAGGCAGAAAGCAGAAATCGAGGCTATGATTGGCAAAAATGAACCTGATCCTCTTACAAAAAATGTTCTATTTTCAAAAAAGGATTATGTTTCTCACTATAGAACAATCAAAAAACCAGACCCCATTATGGGTTCAAAAGTTGATGATGTTGGTCTTGGAAAAGAGATTTCGTTACACCTTAAAAAAATTGGAATCACTAAATTTTACAAGTTTCAAGAAGAGACAATAAAAGAAATCTTCTATGGAAACAATATAGTTATAGAGGCGCCAACTGCATCTGGCAAAACAGAGGCATTTCTTGTCCCAATAATTCAAAAAATAAAAAACGAAAACCTGTCTGGTAGAGTTTCAGCATTATTTGTATATCCTACAAAATCCCTAGCAAGAGATCAGTATCCCAAAATTCTTGCATTTGCAGAAAAAATTGGAATTAATGTTGCTGTGTTTGATGGCGATACTAAACAAACAGAACGAGCCAAAGTTTTGGAAGAGCCACCTCACATAATTGTAACAAATTTTGATGTTTTGCACTATCATATGATGTATCAAACAAAATTTGCGTCATTGCTTAGAGGTGTAAAATTTTTGGTAACAGATGAAGCCCATGTATATTCTGGAATATTTGGCTCTAATGTTCACTATATCATAAAGCGATTAAAGAGATTATCAAATAAAATCCAGTTTGTTGCAGCATCTGCAACGCTAGATAATGCAGTAGAGTTCTGTGAAAAGCTGTTTGGTGTTCCAATGAAGCTTATACAAGGATCTGGAAACAAAAGTGATACAGATTTTGTGATGCTATTTCCATCACTAAGAACACAACGAGCACTAATGGTTGATTTGATAAAAAAATTAACAGAAAAAAATCACAAAACAATGGCGTTTAGTAATTCACATCTAAATTCAGAACTTTTAGCAATACAAGCAAAAAAACAAAAGATAGACATTAAGGTTCATCGCGCAGGCTTGATGGCAAACTATAGAAAATCTGTAGAAAGAGATTTCAAAGAAAATTCACTTTCTGCAATTTCTTGTACTCCTACACTTGAATTGGGCATAGATGTAGGAGATGTAGATGGAGTAATTTCTGCAACCGTTCCAGTGAACAGACTAATTCAAAGAATAGGACGTGCGGCAAGAAAAGGTCAGAGAGGATACGCGTTTTTGGCTCTAGGAAATGATCCCATTTCTCAATACTACAAAAATCATCCAGATGATTATTTTGATGATATTGAAAGAACATACATTGACCCAAAAAATCCCTTTGTGGAAGAATTTCATGTACTTGCAATGGCGTGTGATAAACCCATCTCAAAACATGAGCTAAAAGAACACCAAAAAGTTATTGAACAACATGTTAAAGATGGTTTTCTAGTTTTACAAGAAAATCGCTATATTCCAAACCTAGACAAAGTCAAATCAATGCTTGAAGAATATTCTATACGAGGAATTGGAAAATCAATTGACATATTACTTGATAAAAGAAAGGTTGCCGATAGGATTCTTCCAATTGCATTAGAGGAATTGCACAGAGATGCAATTTATTTTCTTGCAGGAACAAGATACAAAGTCAAGCAGTTTGATTATCCTAAAAAAAATTATGTCAAACTTGAACGAATCCCAAAAGACTATCCATACTATACCAAAGCACTAACTGAAGAATGGCCTTCAATTGAAATTGTATACGAGAAAAGAAAGGCTTTTGGTCTTGAAATTGCATTTTGTAAATTACATATTCAAAAATCTGTTTATGGATATGCAAACATGGAGATTGGTCAAGAAGTTACTCAAGGAAAAAGAGTTTTGCTTGAAAAACCACTTGAATATGATTTTGTAACGAAAGGAATTGTGTTTCATGCACCAAGACCACTAAATGAAATCAAAAAATCTGAAGACGAGGAATATGTTGAAGCAAGTGGTTATCATGCAACAGAGCATGTTATGATAGAGGGAAGCAATATGATAACAGGCGGGGTTTCACAAGACTTGGGGGGGATATCACTTGGAACATCGGGCTTGATTTTCATCTATGATGGTGCTATTGGCGGGAATGGCGCAAGTAAGGTACTATATGATAGATTTGAGAGAGCATTAGAGCGCAGTATGTACATCATAAAAGAATGTCCATGTAACAACGAAGCGGGTTGCCCACGATGCACATTTTCCTATAGGTGTGGCAATAATAATGAATATTTGCACAAGCATGCTTCGCTTGAAGTATTTCAGAGAATCATGGATGGTGAAGAAACTGTTATTGAAAACCCAACTGAAGGAAACCGACCTCTTGTTTAAGATTATTTTGGCAACCATTGTGATTCTTTGTTTTTCTGTTACAAGTGTATCTGCTCAAAATTATCAAGTTGAAACAGTTGCAGAAAACTTGGAAGTTCCTTGGGCAATTGCATTTGCACCTGATGGAAGAATTTTTGTTACTGAAAGAGTCGGCCAGCTTCGCGTAATTGAAAATGGAGTGCTAAATCCGGAACCTATCAAGTCTTTCAGTGTTGCTGGATTTGAAGGAGGATTATTAGGAATTGCATTAGATCCTAACTTTGATGAAAACCATTACATCTATCTATACTACAGTTACAATGATTTTCTTTCAACATTTAACAAACTTTCACGATTTACAGAATCTGACAATAAGCTTTCAGATGAAAAAGTATTGTTGGATAAGATTCCGGGGGGTCCAATTCATGATGGTGGAAGAATAAAATTTGGTCCTGATGGTAAGTTGTACGTTACAACTGGCGAAGCAGGTAATAAATCACTTGCACAGGAGCTAAATTCACTTGGAGGAAAAATTCTCAGAATAAATTCTGACGGTACAATTCCGGATGATAATCCATTTTTAAATTCTCCCGTGTATTCTTTAGGACATAGAAATCCACAAGGAATCGATTGGGATCCTGTAACTGGAAAACTTGTAATCACAGAACACGGTCCATCAGGAGATAGAGGATTTGCACATGATGAAGTAAATGTTATAGAAGCTGGAAAAAATTATGGATGGCCCACCATTATCGGCGATGAAACTAAAGAGGGTTTAGAAATGCCACTGCTACATACAGGTGATAAAACATGGGCACCGTCTGGTGCAACATTTTACAATTCAGATAATATTGCAGAATGGGAAAACCTGTTCTTTATTGCAACTTTGAGAGGAAATCATCTTAGAGTGCTTGATTTAGATTTAGAAAATAATAAAGTTCTTTCAAGTGAAGCTTTGTTTTCAGAATTTGGAAGATTGCGTGATGCCAGTATTGGACCTGATGGAAATCTCTACATTTTGACCAGTAATAGAGATGGAAGAGGAACACCAGCACCAAATGATGATAGAATTTTACGAATTGTACCAATTATGGTTCCACAGATTGCGTATTTTCCTCCACCTCTAAAACAAATCTCAGAAGGAACTTCTCCAGAAAATGTTACATGTACTGAAGGACTAGAATTAATCTTTAAAAAATCAAATGGAATGCCAGCTTGTGTTAAGCCATCTAGCGTTTCAAAACTAGTAGAACGCGGATGGGCTAGAGCTTGAATAGATAAAGCACATTAAGTTATTAGTAGTAAAAAATTAGAAAAATTATGGACAAAGTGGCTCTCGTAACTGGAAGCTCCTCAGGAATTGGATTAGAAACTTCATTAGCACTTGTAAGAGATGGTTACCGAACATTTGCCAGCATGAGAAATACTAGCAAGGCAACAGAATTGCAAAAAGCCGCAAAAAAAGAAAATCTGCCCATTGATGTAATAGAACTTGATGTTGACAAAGAAGATTCCATTGTGTCTGCAATCAAAAAGATAATGTCTGAAGCTGGTAGAATCGACATACTAGTAAATAATGCAGGATATGGCCAGTTTGGTTGTACAGAAGATGTTCTAATTGAGGAATTTAGAAAGCAATTTGAGACAAATTTCTTTAGTATTGTAAGAATTATTCAAGAAGTTGCCCCAATTATGAGAAAGCAAGGTTCAGGAATTATTGTTAACATTAGTTCTGTAGTTGGAAGAATGGGGCTTCCTGGCTCTCCAGCGTATATCAGTACGAAATTTGCACTAGAGGGATTTAGTGAATGCCTTAGGTATGAGCTAGGTCAGTTTGGAATAAAAACAACTTTAATTGAACCAGGAGTTATCAAAACAAACTTTTTCAAATCTATGAAGATTCCAGAATCAAAAACAGATCCAAAATACAAAGAATTAACAGACAAAATTCTTTCAGGTCTGAAAATGATGGTAGAGATGGGAACTTCACCCTCAGAAGTTGCTAAAGTTGTGATAAAGGCAATTCATGACAAGGAAATTTTACCAAGATATACTGCTGGAACGGATGCCGCCATGTTTCTAGAAGCAAAAAAGATGAAAACGGACATTGAGTTTGAGAAATACATGGGAAAAGAGCTATTTGGAGATTGATCAATTGAGCTACACTAGCTTCATATACAAATAATTTCCAGAATTTATCAAAGTCCGCAATTTTAGGAGGAAAATGAACGTAAAATGAAATGGAAAACGCTACAACATAATGGAATTCTGTTTCCTCCGCTTTTTGAGTCATGCGGGATAAAGGTCAAAATCAAGGGCGAGTCTGTACCACTTTCCTTAGACCAAGAAGAGATGATATACCAATGGGCAAAGAAAAAGAATACTCCATATGTTCAGGACAAGGTTTTTCAAAAAAATTTTACGGCAGATTTTGCAAAAACTCTGAATTCTAAATTTAAGAATTTGTCCTATTCTGATATTGATTTTTCTCATGCTTACAAACTGGTTGACAAAGAAGCAGATCAAAAAGAAATGATGTCAAAAGAAGATAAGAAAAAACTTGCTTCAAAAAGAAAAGAACTTCGTGAAAAACTCAAAGAGGAATATGGTAAGGCAATAATTGATGGAAATGTGGTCGAGGTTGCAAACTACATGGCAGAACCTCCCGGCATATTCATTGGACGAGGGGATCACCCTATGCGAGGAAAATGGAAGCCACGAGTATCACCAAAGGATGTTATTTTGAACTTGAGTAAAAACGCAAAAATTCCCAAGGGGGATTGGGGAAAAATTGTTCATGACCAAAATTCAATGTGGTTAGCTAGTTGGACTGACGAGCTTACTCAGAAACGCAAGTATGTATGGTTGTCAGATTCAGCTGGAATAAAGCAAGAACGTGATAAAGCAAAATACGACAAGGCAAAAAATCTGGCACAATCAATTGAAAAAATCAAGGATAGAATGGTAAAAGATATGAACTCAAAAGACAATGAAATGAAAAAAATTGCAACTGCATGTTATTTGATATACAGAACTGCAATGAGAGTAGGAGATGAAAAGGATCCAGAAGAGGCCGATACCGTTGGTGCAACTACATTACGAAAAGAGCACATCGAATTAACTGGAAAAGAGATAAAGTTTGATTTTCTTGGGAAGGACGCGGTACGTTGGCAAGAAACTGTCCCTGCGGTGGGACACGATAAAACATTTCATGATAATTTGAAGGGATTAGTTTCAAATAAGAAGCCGTCAGATGAAATTTTTGATAAAATTACATCTCGTCATGTTAATGAGTATTTTGGCAGCATTGTAAAAGGTTTGACTGCAAAAGTGTTTAGAACGTATTTAGCATCAACAGTGGTTACAAAATATCTACGAGAACAAGATATTCCAAAGAATATCTCTGATACTGAAAAACTGTATCATGCAAAACTTGCTAATCTAGAGGCTGCAATAATGTGTAATCATAAAAGAACTATTCCAAAAAACTTTGAAGAATCGTTGGAGAAAAAACGAGAAACTCTTAAAAAAGCTGAAAAGATAAATCCTACTGAAAAAGCACTAGCCGCTCTAAAGAAAGTAGAAGCTTCAAAACCTAAAACTGAAAAACAGAAACAAGCCAAGGAAAAAAGAATCAAAACTCTGAATCAAGCAATCAAAAAACAAAAGCAAAAGCACAAAGAACGAACTGAAAAGCTAAAGCTGCAAATCGATCTAACTACAAAGACCCGGGATTATAATCTTGGAACATCCTTGAGAAACTACATTGATCCTCGCGTGTTCAAAGCTTGGACTGATGAGGTTGGAGCAGAATGGGAAAAACTGTACACATCAGCGTTACAAAAAAAGTTTCTTTGGGTAAAATCAGAGAATGAAAGCTGGAAATCAGTCTCCCAGCATTATTGATACTATATCCAATCAAATTTTTTAGTTGTACGTTTTGAATTTTCTTCTTTTGCCGTACCATTTGATTGGGTTTCTGTAATTTTTCCTCCAGACTTTTCAATATGTTTTTTTGATTTTCTTTTTGCGAAATAATAACCTGCAAAAAATGCTCCCAAAGTAGTCCAAATTGCTATAATTCCTATAATTCCAGCTAGCTCATGTGATGCCATATTCATTTTAGTATCAAAGACTGGCTTTTTTTGTATTTAGAATCATTTAATTTTGCAAAAAAGTCTGCGTATTTTTGTGCCGGAGTGGCTCAGCCTGGTCTAGAGTGATCGACTCATAATCGATAGGTCGTGGGGTCGAAGCCCACCTCCGGCATCTATCCATATGCATAAAACCGCCCCGGATGTAATACCTAATGGAAAAATGGATGCCAAACAAGGCTTACAAAAAGTAGGCAAAAACACTTTGTACAACTATCCCCATCGTATGGAACAAATTTTTGCATTAATTGACAGGGATTTATCCAAAAATAATGCAACGGAACTGAAAAGATACGACCGTTATTTGGTAAATCTAGGCATTCAGCAAGCTACCAGATTAACACATTTGCAAAGACTGCTCAACCTTTCACGCAGACTAAAAAAGGACTGGAAGGATGCTACCAAAGAAGACATTGATAAAATCGTTTACGAAATAATGGATACCTATTCAGAAGGTGGAAGCGATACGCACTACACTTATGACCACAAAAAGATCTTGAAGCTATTCTTTAGATGGTTAAAATTTGGAAGTCGAGACTACAAATTTTGTCTGAAAAAATTCAGAATTGGAGATCCGCCTGAAACTGAGGAGATTGTTATGAAGAAACCAAAGTCTAAGCTTAGGGCAAGTGACCTAATTACCGATGAAGAACGACAATGGTTACTAGAAGCATGTGAATCTTCTAGAGATAAAGCACTAATTGATGTTGGATTAGATGGTGGAATAAGACCAGCTGAGCTCCTAACTCTTACAATTGGAAACATAAAACAAGACAAGTACGGTTACATAGCATATGTTGATGGTAAAACTGGAACTAGACCTGTACGATTAATTCAGTGTACACCTTCTCTAGCTAGATGGTTGTCCGAACACCCATTCAGAGAAAACTCAAAAGCTCCGTTATGGATTAATTTTGAACCATCATATTATGGACAAGCCCTTTCCTACAGTGGTGCCAGGAGCATCATACAGCGCATTAACAAAAAGGTAACAGCAAAACATCCCAATTTTAACAAAAGAGTATTCCTCTATTTGTTTAGGCACACCGAAGCCACAAAAGCTGCTAAGAAGCTTACCGATGCAATTTCAAAGAAACGCCACGGTTGGACACCTGATTCAAAAATGAATTCTGTTTACGAACATCTGAACAATGATGATGTAGACAAAGCTGTGCTTGAATCTTTTGGAATTAAATCAGATAAAGAGTTAGAGAAAATACCAATAACATGTCCTCGTTGCAAATTGGTAAATCATCCCCATGATAAACAATGTTCGGGTTGTGGTCAAGCATTAGACCTAAAAACAGCAATTGAACTTGAAGAAAAAGAAAGAGAAACTATTACTAATCTAGTTAAAGACTACAAAATAACAAAAAAGGACGTAATGACAATCATCTCAAATCTTAAAGATGAAATTAAAGAATTAAAGCAAAATCAAAAAAACAATAAATCTTAGCCAAATTTACTAACAAATTTTCTATTCCTCGCACCCAACATTATTTCTGTTTGTTGTTCTAATTCTAGGTCTTTCTTATATTGTTCTAATTCCTTTTGTACTGATTTATCTATTATGAAGTTGAGAATCTTTGTATTCATTTCTTTGTACCAAGATTCTGCTATTGGTATTAAATTTGGTTCTTCTTTCACGTTTTTACTTAATCGATTGGTGAGAAGATCTACAAAATGTTTTTTTTGACTTTGAATTAGTAGTTTTGCAAGTCTAAGTATATCATTATCAGAATTTTTTATGAAATCCCATCTTTCTTTCTCATCTAAGAGAGAAATAACAACTAGCGTTCCGTTAAAAGATAATTTCCAACATCTATTCTGTAAAATTTTTGAGTTTCCTCTTAATTTCACTGCTACAGATCGCTTACAATGTTTGCAAATTAGTCTATGAGGAACTTTAGTGGAATCAAAAATGTGTTTTTTCCATCGTTGTTCCACCTTGGAATTTACTCCAATCAGTCTAAGGATTTCGCCTTTTTCTTTTAACGGAAAAAAATACTGACCAGATTTTGACTTGCATTGGTGTTTAGACCCTATCACAATGCCATATTCTGTAACATAATCAATATCCTGCAATTGTTCTAAGAGATAAGTTAACCTTCCATGACCGTGTCTGTTCTTTTCATTTTTTGACAGCAGTCTTCCATATTCATCAGTAGATAATAAAGAACTGTAAGCAACCTTAATCAACAATCTTTCCGCAAGGAAAGGAAATTTTCCAAGATAGTATGTTTTTTTTACTTGTTTCCTTACCGAATTCTTTTTTGTCGACATGAAAATTAGGTAGGACGTAATTCTGTATAACTGTGTCTTATCCTGTATCAACTTACCCTACTTAATGAAAAAACGAATTAGCACTCTACTTTGTTGCCCCTATTGTGAAAAACCTCTTTCATTTCATTCTGTAGAAGACAAGATCGAATGCATAGACAGTATTTTTAATAGGTTGGATGAAAGTTTCAAAAAACTTCCACATTGTGAGGAGATAGAATAATTGAAAGAACCATTCAATCTATCGCAAACATACAGGGAACACATGAACAGAAAATTAGATGAAGGATTTGATTTCAGTTTGAGAAGTGACAGAAAATCTGACCTACTAGAATTTTGCAAAAAATACAATCTTGATCCTGATGTGGCTCGCTACACAATTTCTAAAGTAAGAAAGCAAGTCTTCAAGCAAAGGGGCTTTGACCTAAATGCACTCGGTTACGGCAGATACTACCCTTACAGATGGGTTTACGGTTGATCACAATCTTGGAGGAGAGGAATCATTTCAATCGATGAAAAACTAGACAGCATACAATCAGATCTTTCTCAAATCAAAAATAATCTGAAGATTGTTGAAGACCGTGAGACAACCATCGCGGATTTTGAGGAAAAGATTTCAGAATATGCCCAGTACGCAGAGGATGAGCTAAACATTGGCAAGGGAACCATCGACAACCACAAGTCGATTATCAAGTCCTTTCATTCATTCTCTGGCGGGACAATCAATCGGGAAACTGTAAAGGCATACCTTGAATCAAATGAGTCGGAGGACTGGAAGTCAAACCAACTAAAGGCGCTGCGAAGGTACATCCGTGATTTTCTAAAGCTCGGCAACTGGATCAATGAATTCAAGTTCTCAAAGAGAAAGACAAAGGTAAAGAAGACGGACATTCCGTCAGACAATCACCTGGCATACTTTTGCTCAGAGCTGCCATACCCAGTACAGATGGTGTTTCTGATCCTGCTTACTTCCGGACTCCGTGTCGGCGAGGTCTTGAAGCTGCAAGAAGGTGACATTGACCTTGAGACAAACATGGTTGATGCATCGGGCATCCACAAGGGAGACACAAAGTCTGCATGGATTAGCTACATCACTTACCAGACAGCAGAATACTTGCAAAGCTACATAGAAACAGAAATCGGTTTTCCCGATAATCCCAAGATTTTCGACATATCTTACAACACAGTGCAGGAAGCCTTCCAAAAGGCATCAATCCAGACGGGGGTTTTCATCAAACCGCACTTTTTGAGGACAGTCTTCACGGAAAAATGCACACAGGCTGGCATTGAGGGAAAATACATCGATGCCTTTTGCGGAAGAATTCCAAAAAAGGTCTTGGAAGCAAACTACACAGTCTATTCACCGCAATCTTTGAGGAACCAGTATGATAAGGTGGAGGAGTTTTTGGTCTTGCCGTTTTCTGGGGATGAAGAAAGCTAGCTTTTTGATGTTTTGCGGTATCACAACTTGTTGCAATCAGCAACAAAAGATTCAGCTAGGATTACCCAATTCGAATCTGCTAAGATTTAGAATAAAGATATGAATTCGTTAGGAAATAAAACTAATTCACAGCATTCATTTTTCATTATGTTTGTATTCAATTATTAAATTCCTGTCATGCCACCTTTAGACAACACTTCTAGAAAAATTGGCATAATTTTTTGTTTTAGTTCTAATAATTTTGGATGTGGATCAGATGGTGCCTCGTGCAAGAATGAATTTTCATGTCCGAATAGCTGAAATAACAAAAATGCGTCATTGTGCTGCTTTATTATTATCCGTAGTGCGTCAATTGTTGACATAGTAACATCATTTCTAGACATATTTGTTGTTCTTAATGGAATATTGGAACCAGTTTCTTTTATTGTCTCAATTTTTGGCCAATAAGATTTTAGTGAGTCAAAATCTAAGTTTATACAGATAAAAGATAGAATAATTAATGTCATAGGATCGTTTTTAATTATTTTTGCAATTTCTGGATAATAAGATGTTAAAAGACACCAAAGAATTGTTGGTTGAACTTTTTCATCAAATTTTTCATCATCATCAAGATTTTTTAGCAGAAAATAAATGAGGTTAATTACTCGTTTTATTTTTCTAGGATTATTTCGTGATCCTATTGCAATTAATTTTTGTTCAGCTTTTGCAAGAGATGGAATCAATGCCTCAACGTATTTTTCGGTTTCTGTATCTTTTGGAGGAAAAGCAAGTTTTAATTGAAAAATTTTTTCAGTGTGTTCGCGTCCTTCTATAAGCCCTTCAGCAGTGTTATACCTGAGTTTCCAAGCACGTTCTATTTTTTCCATATCTACAGGTATAACAAAAATTACCCCTCGTGCTGTAAGAAACATTTTGATTGCTTCAAGCATATTTAAGACATTATCAATATGACATCTATCCAAATCATCTAAGAAAATAATTAATCTGCCTTTTTCAACAATTGTTTCTAGATCTTTTTTTATTGTGGAAATCTTTGAAATAAATTCATGAAAGTGTGTTTTAATTTTTTCGAGATCTGTACCTGCAGTTCGTTGTAATGCTAAATCAGTAAGAAACAAACTTACAGATTTACTAAATTTTTTAATTTTGGTTTTTTTAGTAGAGTATTCTTTTTCGATAATTTGAAATAATGAAGAAACGATATCGACTCTTTCATATTCCCAAACATCAAACTCAATCGTGTGCCAATCCTTTTTATTTTCAATTTTAGCATCCACCATTTGTTTAATTTTTTTAATTAGAGTAGTTTTTCCGCTTCCCCATTCGCCGTGTATAGCAATAACAAAAGGTGTTGGCGTTTTTTCATCAATTACCAAATTGGTGACTTGTTCTGAATATTGTTGATAACCAAAAAATAGTTCCACTTCTTCTGGTTCATCAGAAAATATTCTCAAGTTTTCTAAAACCTGTTCTTTTACTGTTGCCATATGGTGATATTGATTTTTGTTGTTGAATTTAATTAGTTCTGATTTGTAATATAAAATCTGCTAAGATTTGAACCTCTTTTTGCATTGAAAAACAAACATGGAGAGAAATTAACGACATTTTGAGATTGAGTAGGTTTTGTTGGTTGAAAAACGGAAAAGATGGATGTTGGATAAGATTGAAGCAGCGAGATTTAATGGAGTACTGTTAGATATTATAGATTGAAATTTAAATACGAATTAATAAATTAGAATGTAAATTGAGTACTGAATTAAAAATTGTTAAGGATCCAGAAATTGTGAATAAACTCAAAAAAGATATTCAAGAATTAGGTAATTTAACTGAAGAGCAGTATAAAGAACTTTTAGATGTCCTTAAAGAAGCAACTGATCTTGATATGCATACATTACTCTTATTGGAGGTATGTGAAAAAAAAGGTTGGGACAAGAAAAAACTAAATTCTGCTGCAAGAGTCTTTCGTTTCATATTATCAAAAATTCTACTGAAAGATGTAACAATTGATGACATCATTGATGATCTAAAGATCTTGAAGCTCGAAACAAATGATATTACAAAAATAACTAACCGTCTTAATACGGCAACTTCCAAAGAAAATATTAAAAATTTTAACAAGGTTGTTCATTCAGATGATGCATTTTCAGAAACTGTTCCTATCTTGAAAAATTTTACACATACTTTTGATTATAGAATTGTTCTAGACTCAGAGGGTAAATTTGTTGATAAGGTGCCGGGGGTGTTATGGAAATTTGTAACTAAATCTGATGATAAAACCCAAGAAATTTTATTTAATATGAGTTTTAGAGAATTTGGTATCTTTTTTGATAGAATTAAGCGTATTTATGAAGAAGGTAAAAGTGTTTTCGATGAAAAGAAATAATATTAATAAGTTGAAAATAAGGCAATAGATCTATGAGTACCATTCCAGAATTGGACTATGAAAAAAAATATCGAAAACCAACTAGATATGAAACGGTTAATGAATATGAAGAATTTGAATTAGATAAAAAATTAGGAAGAAATTTACATGACATTCAAGTTAATGAAGAGTTAGTAACCCAACTTTATGAATTTTATAAATCAAAAGAATCACGACGAAATACTTTACATGAATACATTCTATCTCACTATAGCCACCAAAAATATCTCTATGATTTATTTGAACAATTAATTGAAGATAAAAAAACCACTAAACACTCCAAACTACCATCTATCTTATCATCTATAGCTTTATCCTCACTTGTAATTGGTTCGGTTATTGGTCTGGCAAGTCCATACAACATTATTACGGCAATTGCCTTAAGTGGACCATTATTTGTGAGTCTTTACAGCCTGAAAAAATAGATGACAATAATTGTGGAAATTTGTTGAAAGCCTCATCCGCTTATTACGTGAGATGGAAGAACGACAAAGAGTCCTAGTATTGGATCATACATTTGTTGCTGTTGCAGGGGTTTTGTTTCTACAAAATATGGCACAAAACGCAGGTAGTATTGTACCTCAAAACAATTTGGAAGCTATGACCCTACCTCTTATTTCATTCTATTTGTCAGTTGGCGGGGTGATTAGTGGTTTAGTATTGTGTAGTGTTTTAGTGAGACGCTTAATTCACTAACAATCTAGATCCCCCAACTTTACAGTGAGAAAAATTTTGTCAGAGATCCCTAAGACTTTCCAGAGTAAAAAATTTTTATTTAAGACACGAAAGGGATCTGGTTCAAATCTGTTGAGTTTTGAACTCGTAACTTATAGTAGGATTATTCTACGTTAATTTTCCTCAAAATAGATATCACAATTTGCTATAATTAGCTACAAAAGCTAGATGTAGCTTTTTTTCCACGAGTAACATAGCTGTCACAAACAGCTTTTGTCACGCACAAATTAGTAGCTAAAGCTGTTTGTAGCTAATTGTGGTGAGTGACATAGGCAAAAATTATGATTTTGCTATTTTTGTCATAATTCAGTTTGTGACAAATTATAACTAATTGTGGTGCGTGACAAAATAGCTACATATCGGGTAATCTTACTATGATTACCCAAAAGGTATGAATTGCTTAACTTTTGATCACACTTAATTAGTTCTATTTTTTTTTATAAAATTGGGCATGATTAAATGATCAATAATCAATATTTTTTCAAAGTTAGAAACAAAATTTTCATACCGGCCATTGCAAGCATTTTGGTTTTAAGCGTAATTCCTTTAGATAGTGCGTTTGCTGTAACTGAAGATGCAAAGCTTACAGCCTCAGATGGCGCAGCTGGTGATTTCTTTGGCTTTTCTGTTTCGATGTCTGGTGACAAAGCCGTAGTTGGAGCTCAAGGTGATGATGATGCCGGTCCTGACTCTGGCTCTGCATATGTGTTTGAAAAGGATGGCGGTACGTGGACCCAGACTGCAAAGCTTACAGCCTCAGATGACGAAGCTGGTGATTCCTTTGGCGTTTCTGTTTCGATATCTGGTGACAAAGCCGTAGTTGGAGCTGCTTTTGATGATGATGCAGGTCCTGACTCTGGCTCTGCATATGTGTTTGAAAAGGATGGCGGTACGTGGACCCAGACTGCAAAGCTTACAGCCTCAGATGACGAAGCTGGTGATTCCTTTGGCGTTTCTGTTTCGATGTCTGGTGATACAGCCGTAGTTGGAGCTCTTTTAGATGATGATTCCGGTGCTGACTCTGGCTCTGCATATGTGTTTGAAAAGGATGGCGGTACGTGGACCCAGACTGCAAAGCTTACAGCCTCAGATGGCGCAGCTGGTGATTCCTTTGGCCATTCTGTTTCGATGTCTGGTGATACAGCCGTAGTTGGAGCTCTTTTAGATGATGATTCCGGTGCTGACTCTGGCTCTGCATATGTGTTTGAAAAGGATGGCGGTACGTGGACCCAGACTGCAAAGCTTACAGCCTCAGATGGCGCAGCTGGTGATTTCTTTGGCTTTTCTGTTTCGATGTCTGGTGATACAGCCGTAGTTGGAGCTCTTTTAGATGATGATTCCGGTGCTGACTCTGGCTCTGCATATGTGTTTGAAAAGGATGGCGGTACGTGGACCCAGACTGCAAAGCTTACAGCCTCAGATGACGCAGCTCGTGATTCCTTTGGCGATTCTGTTTCGATATCTGGTGACAAAGCCGTAGTTGGAGCTCGTGGTGATGATGATGCCGGTCCTGACTCTGGCTCTGCATATGTGTTTGAAAAGGATGGCGGTACGTGGACCCAGACTGCAAAGCTTACAGCCTCAGATGGCGCAGGTGGTGATCGGTTTGGCTCTTCTGTTTCGATATCTGGCGACAAAGCCGTAGTTGGAGCTGCTTTTGATAATGATGCCGGTTCTAGATCTGGCTCTGCATATGTGTTTGAATTTGCACCATCAGTAGACCCACCTATACAACAAATACTTGATATCTTAGAAGACATTCAAGCTGATGTTGCCTCCATTCTTGGATTACTTCTTAATCCAAACTTTGGACTCGAACACATAAAGGAGGAAGTTGGTAACATAGAATCTGACGTTGCCATCATAGAAACACAAGTTGATGAAATTTCCACAAAGGTTGATGATCTCATTTCAGCATCAACAACCTTTGTTGATACCGAAACAATTTCATTGACTGGAAACCTCAAGAAAGGAGACTATAAACTATTAATGGACATTACTCCATTTGAATCGATTACAGGGCATGTAGCAATGAAGGTTCCATGTGACAAGGACGGTGAAACCGATATTGCAATATTGGCAGGAGTTGCACCCGCAGTGGCTCCAATAACCATGAACTTTGTAGAACCTTTATCTGATCCTGGTAATTCCTGCTTGTATCATGGCGATATTGGTGCTGGAATAACTGATATTGCACTTGCAAACACGAATGACAAAAACCAAGTTCACTTTGGACCTGAAGAGGAAGGATTTTCAGTAACGATTACAATTGAGGGAACAGAACCAAGCTAAAACTTTTGTTTCCATTTGACAAGAATTGTATAATCTATACAGGATTACCCGATTCCCAGTAAGATACAATTTATGGAAAATTTTGTTTATAATTATCGTAAATTAATTCCAAATCCTGAAAATCTGGGCAGTCTTTTTCAACATATTCAAATACCAAATTTTTATGCATTTGTATTGTTTCACGTTCAGCAAGTTGCATTTCTGTTGTTTTGGACACCTCTCTAATGTCTTTGTATAATCGCAAACATTCTAGCTCTTTTGATTCAGCAAAATTTGTTATCCCTATGAAAATTACCAGAACAACAATAACACTCATTAGACTAAGTTCAAACCTTTTCATGAATATAACATCTGGACCTGGCTCAAATCCTTTACGATGAAATGTATAATCTTACTAGGATTACCCAAACAGGTAAATTTTACATTTGTAAAATGCGAGATTCTTATATCTAGAGAGTCCTCAAAAATTATGGCAAACCAATATGTCTGGATTGGAATCTCTGTAGCGGTATTTTTTGCAGGATTTGGAGTAAGTTATGCAATGTTTGCTAGTACGTATGATCCAACAACTATGAAGTTTAGAAATCAAGAACTGTTTGATCAAATGATGTCAAACAATCCCAAAATGACAGCTACATGGATGGATTCAACGATGATGAATGATTCAATGATGCAAAATTCACAGATAATGCAATCTTGGATGAATACCATGATGAACGACCCAGAATTAGGACAGGAAATAATGAATCAAATGATGCAAAATCCTCAGATGATGGAAGCTATTATGCAGAATCAACAAATGATGGGAGGCACAATGATGGGTTCTGGAATGATGGGTCAAGGAATGCAAGGACAAGGTATGATGGGAAGTGGGATGACAACTGGCTCTATGGTGGCAAAAACAGGCGCACAACTTGCTCCCACTACAATAGAAAATGAAATAAAGAATAATGAAATAATTGCAATAGGAACAATCCAATCAATTGAAACTCAACTGATAGATGAATCATATTCCTCTTCTCAAGAATGGGCTCCAGGTAAAAGAATTGAATTTGAAATGAAACGCCCATATTATTTTGTAACAATCAAGGTTGATGAATATCTGAACGATCAAACGGGACAGTTTTCAGAATTCTTAACCTTCAAGGACATAGGAGAGGGAATGGGAGTTTATAATGGAGAACCAGTATACTTTACAAATGAATATGTAGGAAACCACACAAAAGGAGAACAGGCTTTATTTTTTGTTGATTACAAAAATGGAAATTATTCGTCGGTCAGCTATATAAAAAAATTCACTTTTGATAATATTACTGAAAAAATAGTTCCAAGCAAATATTTTTCTTTATTGGGCAAATACCCTGAAAATATAGACGAATTAAAAACAAAAATCATTGAATTACAAACTAATTCTACCACTACATAAAATTTGGATTATTCGGTTCTGACCTCAACAGGTTTGAACTTGGTAATCCTGTATAGATTATCCATAATACGAATTGATTAGTATATTATAATTCAAGAATTTAATTCGTCGTGCCTGCTGCGCCATTTAGGCCTGGATTGCCAGCTGATGAACCGCCAATTCCTCCACTTCCAAACACAAGTGTGTTAGATGTCAGATCAACAATGGTATTTACTGTGTATACAGAGTAACTAACTCCTCCAGCTCCTCCTGCGCCATGTCCTCCGTTACCGCCATTGCCACCTGTTCCGCCAGGTCCACCGTTACCTCCATCATCTTGTTCATTACTTCCTCCATATGGGCCACCAAGTCCAGGAGCTCCTCCTGCACCACCATTACGACCTGTACCTCCCTGACCGCCGTTTCCTCCTGTTCCACTTGTTACGGTATTGTCAGAAATTTGAGCACCTGTAGAATCAACCAAAAATATTCCAAATGAGCCACCACCAGCAGTTCCTCCAGTGCCAGCAGTGCCAGCAGTGCCGCCAGCTCCTCCTCCACCACCAGAGCTACCGTATGAATCACAGGCATCCTCTCCTCCACCACCGCCTCCGCCTCCACCGGCTCCATTGCCATGAAGGCCGTTGAGTCCATTCTGCCCATTAAATCCAAACCAAAAGTTACTAATTACAGATCCCAAACCGTTTGCTGGGGGATTGCCATTTGCTCCATTAGCGCCATTAGGACCATTAGATCCTGAACCTCCATTTTGTGAAGGTGATCCACCAAATCCTCCTGTAGCTCCACCTCCACCAGCCTGTCCGGGTTGACCTGAATTACCATCTAGTCCTGAATCTCCGCCATTTCCTCCTCTTGTTATTGCTATTCCTAATGTTGGTGAGCCACCTAAACCACCATCTGGTTCAGAACAATTGCTACAAAATCCAGAACTATTTTCACATCCAGGTTGGCCTGTCACACCTGGCAATCCATTCACTCCTGCATTTCCAGTTGCACCATTAAATCCGGCTCCTCCATTTCCTGCAGAAATTATGCTGTTTGAAATGGTTAGTCTATCACAATTATTGCAATACAATCCATAGCTTGATGCGCCATTTGTTCCACTACCAGCTGTTATAATGAAATCATCAAGGGTTGTTGGAGTGGTTATGTCATGTCCTTCAACTGCCGTATATCTTCCACCAATAAGAGACAAACTTAGAATTTCTGTTTCAAACAAATCAGAGTGACTCCATCCATTATCTTGTGAATAACCGCCAAGAAGGGAAATTCCATTTTGCAGTATTACCCTTTCATCATAGGTTCCTTCTGATACGATAACAGTATTGGCGCCAACAGTTCCCGCTCTTGCTATTCCACCATTAATTGTTAATAGTGGCGAGTCTTGAGTTCCAGGATTTGTGTCAGCGCCATCTGTTGATACATAGACTGCAATTACATTGGAAACACAACTTGAAGTATCAAATGTACATACTAGATTGCATGCAAGTGTTCCACTGTCAAATCCCAAGCTTTGACAAGTTTCTCCTCCTAGATCTGTACCATCACATGCTTCTGACCCTGCAATAATATTGTCTCCACAAATTGGAGAACATACTGATGGGCTGCCAACACAAACAAATCCAGTTTCAACTTGGCAAGCTGCGCCACAACCATCACCATTGATAACATTTCCATCATCGCAAACCTCTCCAGATTCAGGTGTTCCATTACCACATGTTGGGCCAACAGGTACAGAACAATCATCTCCACTAAATCCTGCATCACAAGTACATGTACCAGAAGAGCAAACACCGTTTCCACTACAGCTGTTTGGACATTCTAAAGTGTCCGGTAATGAATCACAGATTATGTTTCCACTTGAATCAACTCCAACAACAAATTGTCCTGCTGGACAGCTTTGAGCATTGATTCCTTGACCATCAAACACAGTAGCAGATGAACCGTCTTCACAAGTTATTGTTGCACTTCCATCATTTTGAGTTACAGTACAACTAGTACCATCTTCACCAGGCTGTCCAGGAGTTCCTGGTGGCCCCGGAGGTCCTTCAGGTCCCGGTTCACCTTGTGGACCTGGAGCTAGTTCTATTTCATTGAGTTGATTTTGCAGATCACAAATCGCTGCCCAGATTTCTAAAAACGGAGCTCCCTTGTTTTGCCCTTGTGGGGGATTGTTTGCACATTGATCAAAGTTTGCAAATACAATTGAACCAGAAACTAGTGTTCCTGAAAAGAAAGCTAGTGCTATAATTATTACCCAAACGCCCTTCAATGTTTGATTTCATTAGTAGGAATGATATAAAGATCATCAAAAGTTAATCAGTTCATACCTTTTTCGTATAATCATAGTAAGATTACCCGATGTGTAGCTATTTTGTCACGCACCACAATTAGTTATAATTTGCAGCTGTTTGTTATGACAAGAGCTACTCCAAATAGCTGAAAATGGCAATGTCACTCACCACAATTAGCTACAAACAGCTTTAGCTACTAATTCGTGCGTAAAAGCTACTGTTTGTGAAAGCTATGTTACTCGTGGAAAAATAGCTATGAGCTACTATTGTAGCTAATTGCAACAAGTTGTGATATCGCAAAATGCCAAAAAGCTAGCTTTCTTCATCCTCAGAAAACGGTAGAATCAAAAATTAATCTTATCCAAACCTAATTTGGAGGGGTTTCATGCAAAAGATTAAAAGTTCACCTCCGGCACTCGTGGTATCTACTAATTTGCAAAAGCTTTGGCTGACAATAGACTAATGATATATGTGTTGCAAGTGGAAAACCGGGTTTTAAACTAATTTTGTAAATCCGTCATAAATTGATAAATCTGATAACGTGGACCTGATCTTGTTGAGATCCAATAGATTCTGCCCAAGATGTTACATTAATAGTGCAAAGGTAGAATTGAAATTGTTACCTACCAAGTTTTTAACTTGTGAGAAATGTCAATCTTTTTACAGATTAGTTGGTAGTCAATTATACCAAGTTGCTTTGTAGAATTCAGAATCAAAAATAGTTCTTGTATTAATAGTTCAAGCCTTTTCAGGAGAATACACTATATCTGACTTCACACTAGATTTATTTTTTTGCTTTTAGTAATGAGGCTACAAAGGTTATTGCCAAAATAGTAAATATTACAATCAAAGAATGTATTACTTCAATGTGAATCAATTCAGAAATTAACATTTTTACTCCAATAAATGCAAGTAAGACAGTCAAACCATATTTTAGATATTGTAGTTTCTCAATTCCAGAACCAACCAAAAAATACAAACTTCGTAAACCCAGAATTGCAAAAACATTTGATGAGATTACAATGAACGAGTCGGTAGTTATTGATAAAACTGCAGGTATCGAATCAAGCGCAAATATCAAGTCGGTCATTTCAACAGATAGTAAAGCAACAAGTAAAGGAGTTACAACCATTTTTCCACCAACTACTTTGTAGAACCTGTGATCAGTGGAACTTGTGTCAATTGGTGTGAACTTTTTTAGTATTTTTACTACAAGGCCCTTTTCAATATCTAATTTTTCTTTGTCTTTTTTTGTAATAATTCTGAAACTTGTGAAGAGCAATACTGCCCCAAGGACGTAAATCATCCAGTGAAATGTTTCAAGAAGGGAAACCCCTGCCAATATGAATCCAATTCTCATTGCAATGGCGCCAATAATTCCCCACATCAAAACCCGATGCTGATATACGTGTGAGATTCCAAGTGATGTGAAAATCAGTACAAACACAAGCATGTTGTCAACACTTAGTGACTTTTCTAAGGCATAAGCTGTAGCATACTCTACTGCTTTTTGGTAACCTAATGACAAGTAGATAATTACTCCAAAAATACAACCTAGGGAAATCCAAATTATTGTCCACAATGCATCTGTTCCAAAAGGATAGGCAGATTTTTTACTAGATTGCTTTTTTGTTTTGAAAATTTTATGAAAGTGATCAGAAAAAAGATCTATTGACAGCGTTATTGAAATAATAATAAAAAACGCTAGCCACAATTCAAGAGATGCAACGCTTTCTTCCATACGAACGGCTCACGCCATTCACTATAATATATGAGTAATTGTTTACTGTTCTGAAAATTTCTGAATTGGAGGCTGTGTGTTTCCAGCAGATTTTTAAATCTACACATTAATGGTGAAATTCAATGTCACAAACGAAATCGAATTTAATTTCTTCAATTTTGAGCAGAAAAGTGTCTCAGTACATGATGCCAGTTTTAACACTTGATGAACACGTTATGATTCCACAAGCATGCAAAGTTTTACAAAAACGAAAAACTGATGAAATTGTAATAGTTGATAATCTAGGTCATCCTATTGGAATAGTTACTGATGATGATATTCTAAAGAAAATTGGAGAAGCTCATGCAAAACCAGAAAGAACATCTCTTGGAGATATTATGACTTTTCCTGTTATTTCAGTAAAAAATGACACAACATTGTTGTCATCATTAGAATTAATGAAAAAAAACGAGATTAGAAAAATTGTCATAGTTTCAAGCGATGATAAAGTCATAGGCATAATATTTCACAGTACAATAGCTAATCTTATCAGAACTGTTATGCTTAGACCAAAAACTTTTGTCTCACATTTCAAACCAGTTTTGTGGAATCTTGGCACTGTTTTACAGTTTACTGGAATATTGATGTTCATTCCAGCTTTATTGGCTACCTATCTTGTTGAATATGATGTAGCGACGGGGGTTTTTTTGACCTCAACTTTGTTTTTAATTTTTGGATTTCTTCTAAATTCGTATGGTGAAAAGCAACCACTTTCCCTTCGTGGAACTGCGGTGCTTGTTTTTTCTAGTTTCATTCTACTTGTATTGATTGGTTCTATTCCGTACCTGTATCTCAATCTATATGATACCGACCAGCCCATAGATGTAATAGCCAGTAGCATTTTTTCTAGCTCTGCAAGTTTTACAACTGCTGGCATTTCATTATTTGATGCACCTGAAGAATTGCCTCAGAGTTTTACGTTTTATCGAAGCTTTTCGCAATTTGTAGGTGGTCTAAGTTTTATCTATCTAATCATGACTGCATTTTATCCTGAGGAAAAACTTCACAACATGAGGGGATTTATTTCAGGTCAAACTCCAAAACTCAAAGAGCTTTTAGCAACAATTACTATCATTTTCATCATTTATGCATTCATAATGACTGGACTGTTGTGGTATTTAGGGCAGGAGAATCTTATTGACAATTTTTCTATTTCCATGAGCACGCTTTCCACGGGTGGTTTTGTTCCACGATCAGATTTTTTGGATGAATTAAATTTTGATGGAGAACTTGTGATTATTTCAGGAATGATTTTAGGAGCTCTCCCGTTTGGCTTTCATTATGGTTTTGTACGAAAAAAGTTTCTTTCTGTAGACATCAGTGGTGAAGTTGCAACATATATGGTGTTTTTAGTTTTTGCAATTTTATTATTCTTCATTTTACATTATGGAATAATTATTGATGATATCTTTACGGTAGTAGCTACAAGCACAACAGCAGGTTTTCAAATAATTGACATGTCGACACTTGATGCAAACGACAAGGCTTTCCTTACGATACTGATGTTGATTGGGGGTTGTGGGTTTTCTACAGCGGGGGGAATAAAGATATTTAGAGTTATTAACATGATTGAGCTTCAATCCCTAATTCGACCTTCTCGATGGAAGAAGGCAACTATTGATGACAGAAATAAGTTTATTTCAACGTTTTTGGTGTTTGTGTTATTTCCAACGATTCCTTTGGCTGCTGCATTATATTTTAGTAGCCTTGGATTTGATTTTTATGACTCGTACTTTGAAGCAATTGGAGCTATAACTACAGCTGGACTAGGTTCAGGAATTATTGGTCCACATCTTGAACCATTAGCAAAAATCGTTGCTAGTTTTTTAATGATACTTGGAAGATTGGAAATAATACTTCTTGTGTACATCTTTGTTCCAAAATTGATGAAATAAACTGTAACAATAATTTACAAGCTCTTTAGGGTAGTCCGTACAGGATTACCTATATGTAGAATTAGCTGATTTTAAAAATCCGCCTCTGGCGCATATATTAAAGCATAGCCGATTTGTTTAAGGCAAAAAATGAGAAGGTAATCGTACTTACAAAATCTGTATCAGGCTCATACTGACACCAATAGATAAGCAAGAAAATACTCAATTATTCTAGAAAATGGCCATAGAACAAGTCTCTAATCTCAATTCAGATATTGAACATCTCAGAGCTCAAACTCGCCAAGCCAAGGCGGTATTTGAAAAAATTGACGAGATTGCAAAAATTTCGCACCAGATTGATCCAAGACAAAAAGAAAATCTCATTAAATTTCTAAAATTATCAAAACAAAGAACACTGTCAGAGCTTGGTTACTACAAAAATCATGTTGAAACTGTAAGAAAAATATCTCCAAGAACTGCAGCAAGACTAGAACGTTCTGTTAGCGCATACGAAAGAACAGGCAAGGTACTCATGGATGTAATTTCATATCTTGAGCGAATTGATACTGCCAGAATTAATCCAAAACAAATGGTTGGATTTGTAGATGAGCTTGAAAATGCATTAAAGCGCCAATCTGCGCAATCAAAAAACTTAGAATCATTTTGCGATTTAATTAATGATTTTCTTTCCGACGTAATGGAATATTTTAATAATGAAAAATAAAATTTCAATAATCTAAGTTTCATCGTCTGAATCTGATTCATGAACACTTTTTGATGGCCTGCGTGGAACGAAGATCTTCATAAATAAAATACAAATCTGATTTTAATATCAATATGTATGTGTGATTCGAAATTAACAGCTCTAGAATGGAAATTTCTTAACAGTTTTTGATTTCAATAATCCGATTATACCAACAATTAGCATCCCAGATATGGTTAATGGAAGACCAATAGTAATTTTTTCAATTCCAGGAGCTGTTGACATCAATGATGCACCAAAAACTAGCATGCCAATACCTGCAAATATGCCAATCAAATATGGCTTCATAATGGATTTTGTATTCTAATTCATATTAAAAAGGAGATGTCATTTTGAATAATATACATCTGGTGGGAAATTATTATTCAAAAAAATAATCCACGGGTAAAGCATATGCTTTCCCGTAGAGCGAATATTTCCCCCATGCCCAATTTTCTGTGATCACAGGAGATTGATCACAGATATTTTTAGGAAAAAATGATTGATATTTTGTAGTTAGCTAGATTGCAAACTATTTAGCTATACAAGAATTAAATGTCAATTATTAAATGGGAAAACAATCCAAAAATATTATGGTAAAAACACAACTAGCAGGTTCAGGGGGATATGTAACAGCTGATATTTCAGATGAACAACAAAAAAAGGCTGATCTTGGAGTAGGCAAGTTGTTTTTAATGCCGCTTGGAAAAATTGACGAGTCAAAAATTTCAAACTTTTTCTGCAAAAAATGCAATGTCGAATTCGCAGAAGCGCCAAAACTAAAGATCGAAAATCCAAATGAAGAGCTTGGTCAAGGAATGACATTAAAAACAATTGGACAGTATCTTTGTACAAAATGTAATTCTATAATTGGGGAATATAGAGAATTTTCTAAAAATGAATAGATTGACTTGAACTACTTTGCTGGGACTTCAATTGGTTCTTCAAGCTTTTTCAGCTCTTCTTTTTGCTTCATTTTTGCCAGGCATTCACAAAGTAGCTCATATTCAAATTCATTACACATGATTCTCCAGATATTCCGAAATATAAAAAAAATCTAATAAAATTTTGTTAAGTAAAAGTGAATTCTGAGTTTGCATCGATCATGGTAAAATTGTTAAAGAGAAAAAGTTGTCCGCACAGAGATAACTGAAAAACAGCATCGGGCAAGGGGCTGTATTCTGTGCGGAAGATTCTAAGAATCTTGATATAATATTTTAGAAAAAATTTGATAATAATTTAGTGCTGTTTTTTTGAACAAACAATTAGTTGCGAGGCTAAGTAGCCAAAATTAAACCATTAAAAAATTCAAAAAAAAGTTTTAACTGTTTATTTTTTTATCTTTATCTGTTTCTGTTGATTGTCCAAAACTAATTTTTTTCTTTCCGGTTTTGATATATGCAACTTCCATTTGACATAATTAATCTCTTTGAAGATTAATCCTGATGTAAGTTATTAGAAATACTTACAAAAATGCATGAATGCATTTTCATATTTTCTTAATTTTTTTTCTTTTTACTTTTCTTTTTTGTGTCACTTACTGGTTCTGCATGAATCTCTAGATGATCATATAATTTTTCTTTAGTTTCAAAAATTTGTTCACAATAATAGCATTGATGGCTCATCATATTTCACTGTTAACTACGTAGCCTTTGGTTAAAAAATGATCTATTTTTTTTTATGAATGATTTAAGCCTGATATGAAAATTAATTTATTTTTTCAACCAAATGAATACTTCATGCAGCTGTACTGTTTAGTTATAATTATCGACAGTTGAAAATTTCTTTTTACTACCTATTTCGTTTTTTAACTAAATTTTTCATATTGATAAAAGAAATGAAAATTTGGTGTGTTTTATGGATTTAAAACATCTATGAAAACTGTTTGTCAGATAATGGAACTATGCCAAAATGTTTTCCTAACTTTTCTAAAACAATTTTTCTGTTAACTAGTGCACTTACAAGGGTTGGATTAACTTCTATAATTTGATCAAGCAAAAACAACGCTTGTTCGTACTTGCTTGTTTTAGATAGCAATAATGCTTTTTTGAACATTGTATCGATGTTTTTTGAATCTAGTTTTAATGCTTGATCATACCATGACAATGCTTCTTCATATTGTCCAAGTGTATCAAGCTTCATTGCGTTTTTAATTATTTCAGATAGATTATTTTTTGTTACATTTGATGTAATAGGTTCTATTGTATTAGATTTTTTTTCAGCAAATGTTGTTTGAGGTGATGTTTTTACAAGGGTAATTAATCGGGAAAGATGTTTATCAATATCAAATCCCTTTTTTGAAACCATAACTTATTCAATCATTCTGATAGTTTTTTCTTATAATATACTAGGATGTGTTTATTTTTTACAAACTACAAGATCAACTCTGTAATTTAGCCTCGTTCTAGGATTCAAGCTTAAATTCCAAGGAATGAAACTTGGTTTTTTTGTTTCTGATGAAATTCTAAAGTGGTTTTTTTGCAATTCTGTTCGCAAAGCTTGTGGAGTAAATGGATTTTTTACAGAATGTTGGCCTCTGTCATAGTCATAAGGATCAGATACAACTAATGTTCCTTTGGTTTGTTTTGCTGCAATCTTTACTAGTTCATTTGGTTCAACTAGTTCTAACAAATTTAGTATAACAACTAATCCAAATTTTTGATTTCCAAATGGGTGTTCTATAGAATCTGCAACAAAATAATCTAAATTTTTTGTTTGATATTTTTTTGCAGATAAAATTGCACTAAATGAATGGTCAATTCCAAACGTTATATCGTTATTTTTTGCCATAAAGTTTGAAATTGTTCCAATGGAGCAGCCATGCTCTAATGCTAATTTTGATCTAGGCAATTTAGCAAGTTTTTCACGTATGATAGAATAGAATTTTGCCTTTTTACTTGACTGATATATTCTAGTCCATCTTTCCTCTATTCTGGTTTTGTCTTCTAATGTTTTAATTTTTTTCAATGAATTTTTTACAAATGATTTCATTGTTTGGTGATTTGCTAGTAGGTATAATTTACCTCCAAGTTTCATCCTATTTGATAAATATAAAACAAAATCATTTCTTAGAATTGGGATTTTTGATATTATTGGAAATGTTAGTCTACAGTTTTTACAATATAGAAGTCCTTCATTAATTTCATTCTGTTCTTTTAAGATGTCAAGTTCGAGTTTACCTTTGCATCTAACACATCGGATATAATTTAAGCTAAATTCGTGCAATGTAATAATTAATTGTAAAACTGAATTAATATTTTCACAAGATACCGTTAAATCAGGTTAGAAAATCATTTTATTTTATTGCCAGAACTTGAGGAATTTGCAGAAGCTTTGATTGGACAGCTTGATGTTGAATTAAATGAAGAAAGACAGATAGCAGGGTTTGCACAAAAAATAGATGAAGATAGTAGTTTTACACTTAAATTTGAACCAATTGAAGAGATTGCAAAAAAACTGTTACCAGAACTAAAACAAAAGACTGCAGACTTTGTAGGAATTTCTGTATCAGAAAATATCAAACTCCAGTTTCCAGAACTAAGAGACTTTAAGAAATTAAAAGGCAAAAAGGTGTTTTGCGCTGCTGATGCAAAAAGCTATGTTGATGAGTTATTTAATGCAGTAGCAAATGAAGACCTAAGGGAGATTGCAGAGCTGATCAAGAAGGATACTGCAAAGTTTCTAGTATTTTCAACCTACGCAAAGATGTACATTTCACAAATATCAACTACATATGGTGACTATCTAGATAATACAGTATATCTTAACAAATTCATCCTATCTAGATATCCAAAGATTATTGTATACAAGCAAAGCCAACCATATGAATCAAAATTTGATGTAACAAATTCTGGATATCTTGGCGCATTAAAGATGACAATTCTTGAGGAATTAATTCATTCAACACAAGAAAATCTACAGCAAATTAACAAAGAGGCTGTAATTCAAGTTAATTCAGTAAATGAAGAATTAGCAAAAATTATTCTCGCACTTGATGACAAAACTACCACAGAGTTATCAGAGTATTTACAACTACAGATAGTTCCCGATGACTTTCCACTTGCAAAGCGAGCAAACATCTTTTTCATGCTAAATCCGGATCATTTCATAATAGAACAGCTTGGTCCAGATGTAATGACATATACTCATGTAGATATTGATCCAAAAATTTCCCAAATGATTCCTGAGCTCTTAGGCATTTACAAAAAATGGCTAAAACCAATTCAAACACATCATGCAGCGTTTACAACAATGGAAGGAATGGCAGAATTTTCAATACAAAATATTCTAAAAGAGGATCAAGATTTTCAAAATTATCTTAAAACATTCATGAGAACAGACTTGTCATCTTATCAAGTAAGAAAAAGCATGGGTAAGGATTTTACTAAATTTGTGTACGTAAAACTAGGCCAAAATACCTTCAAAACGCTAATTGAAAACCCACCAACAACTAATGAACTAAAAAATCCACAGATTTATCTTAAGAGAATAGAATAGTTTTTACATTGACAGAAAAATTCGATCCACTAGTTACGGAATGGATGCTTTTTGTAAAAACTCTAAACTATAACTTGATTGAAAAATGTCTAAAGCTTGCCCAGTTGTTGGAATATCCAGATCTTAACGTTAATGAATATATTGAAAAAATTGAAAAGATTGGAAAATCAATCAAGCTCGATTTAACAGAATCAAAAAACCCAACATACCTAATTTCCATGCTAAATGAACATTTTTTCACGCTGCATGGATTCAAAGGTGATGTAGAGGACTATTACAATCCAAAAAACAATTTTCTTAACGATGTAATTGATAAAAAGTCTGGAATTCCAATCACACTGTCCATTCTATATACAGAGGTTGCAAAATTCATTGGTTTAGGACTGAAAATTGTTGGCTTTCCAAGTCACGTGTTAGTAACATATCGACAAGAAATGATTCTTGATCCATTCAATGGAGGGCGTCTGGTAACAATTGATGATCTTCAACAAATTCTTGATACAAATTATGGTGGCCAAGTAGAATTTGTGCCAGAATTTCTGAACGAGACTACTGACGAGCAGATTCTTATTAGACTGTTGAGAAATTTAAGACGCTCTTATACAGAATCCTATTCGTATGATAAAGCCATACGTTGTGCTGACATGGCACTGGCTCTTGAACCAAATGCACCTGAAGATATTAGAGACAAGGGAATATTAGAGGAACGACTGTTAAACTATGAAACATCTCTAAAATATCTCAATCATTATTTAGAAATTAATCCAAATGCAGAAGATGTAGATTTTGTTTTGGAATTAATTAAAAGTGTCAGAAATAAAATTAATCGATAATTGAACTTATGTCCTTTCCGCCTTTAATTGAGGAAATTTCATAACGCGCAATTTTATTTCTCAATGCCCTTTTAAGAATATCTACTTCGGCACGCAGTGTTGCGACTTCGTCTTCAAGTCTGGCTACTCTCTCATAGATTGTTTCTGCTTCTTCAGAACTCATGTAGTTCAGAATTAAAAAATTTCCTTAAAAAGTTATGGGTGAATTTCTTCAAAAATTCACGCTACAAATCAAATTCTTGATTGCATGCAGGACATTTTCCTCTTTCTTTGCCTGTTTGGCCAATTATGAAAATTCTACCTATTGTTTTGCATAGGGGACACATTCCGGTTGTTACATTTTTTGGTCCTGTTCTGATTATTTTTTGGGTCTTTCTACGCCCCATTAAATGAAAACGAAAATTCGCCCTATTAAGTCTAATTTTTTAGAAAATTAATGGCGCAGAGAGGGGGATTTGAACCCCCGTGATCTTTCGACCATGGGATTAGCAATCCCACGCCCTACCAGGCTAGGCGATCTCTGCACACAAGCCTTGCTAAACGATATCTGTAAATAAATTCACTCTTCGCCAAATCGGGAATAGTTTTTCACAATGTTTTCAAGTGGCATTCTTTTCCCATCAACAATTTTCAGATCAACTTGAACATTATTACCATCGATTGTGATTATATTGTAAGAGTTTTCAAACAGTCCACGAGCGCGTTCTGATGATGTTGTTCCTGCATATGCAATTAGTGGTTTTCCAAAATTCCAAATCCATGGCCTGTGCTTGTGGCCACATATTACAAGATCTACTTTAGTTGCAACAATTGTTCTTAGAACGTCACCTGCATCAGTTATTGTTAGTCTATCTGCCCCAGTATCAGGTATACTAACTAGGTGATGATGCATTGCAAGAATCTTTATCTTGTCTTTGTATTTTGTCATAGTACGTTCAAGCCAAAGATTTTGACGATACCCTACTTCACCTTCGTTTCTATCAGGTCGTGCAGTTCCAACTGTTATCAGAACTACATCCTTTGAAAGCTCGTTTACACTTTCAAATGGAAAATATTTCTTAAAATGGAGATAGCCAGTGTTTCTGTAATCATGGTTTCCACTAATTGTAATGATTTTTTTTGACTTTAATTTTGATACCAGTCTTTTGCACTCTATGTATTCTTTTTCCAATCCTTCGTTTGTAAGATCACCGGTGATTACGATAACATCTGGTTTTAGGTTGTTTACCTCACTTACGACTTTATCAAATACTTTGGGTTGAAATTGAGAACCTACATGAATGTCTGATAATTGAACAAGTAACATTTGATGGGGTTTGAAATCTCGTACTAATTAAATTAGTTCAAAAAATAATCTGATCAAAAAGTTAGGGTACAATTAAATACGCTTGATCGTGAACTCTGGCTGTCTTGGGTAAAAAGGCTGCAATCATCAACGGAGATGGAGTAGGTCCTGAACTTGTTGATGCCATGACACATGTTCTAAAGACATGCAATACTCAGATTGAATTAATTCGCTGTGAGGCAGGCTCTGAACAATGGCAAAAAAATGGTGGAGATACCTACATTCCAGAAGAGACTGCAAAAATTATGGAAGAAAGTGATGCCTGTTTTAAGGGCCCAACTACCACGATTCCAGATCCTAAAGCGCCAAGAAGTGTAGCAGTATCAACAAGGCAAAAGTTTGAGCTATATGCAAACGTTAGACCAATCAAAACATACGACAGATTATCCCCTGATAGAAAATTAGATTTTGTGTGCTTTAGGGAAGCTACTGAAGGATTGTATGCCGGAATAGAGTTTGATACATCAGAAGATTCTGCTATTGCAATTAGAAAAACAACAAGAAGGGGTTGTGCCAGAATTATTAATGCTTCTTTTGATTATGCAAAAAAACACAATATGAGAAAAATTGTAGCAATTACAAAAAGAAACATTCTCAAAAGAACTGATGGAATTTTTTGGAGCGAAGTGGAACGAGCAGCAAAAGAAAATCCTGGAATTGATATTGAGGAATATTATATTGATAATATGACACAACAACTTGTTAAAAATCCCGAACGGTTTAATGACAATGTTTTGGTTAGTACCAATTTGTTTATGGATATAATTTCTGAATGTGCATCAGGAAACATTGGCAGTATTGGAAACGTATACTCTGCAAACATTGGAGATGATTATGCAATGTTTGAGCCAGCACATGGTAGTGCGCCAAAGTACAAGGGAATGAACAAAGTAAATCCTACTGCGACTATTCTTTCTGGGGCATGGATGGCTGAATATCTAGGAGAACCAGACATTGCAAAAGCAATCTTTGATGCAACTGAGATAGTGATCAATGAAGGAAAAGTTGTCACATATGATCTTGGTGGCAACTCTGGAACAAAAGAAATGGCAAAAGCCATTGCTAATGTTGCTAAACAAAAATTAAAATGATTTAGTAGCTTCAATCAAAATTAATTCTTCAAAAAATAATTTTTTTCGAGCCTTAATTCCTACCTCAAATCCCTCATTTCTAGTCATTTCTGCTAGTTTTTGATAGTTTGAAAGAGATGATGAAACAAACAAAAATTTTCCTCTAGGTTTGAGACAGTTTTTTGCAGATTTGATAATTTCCATTGGAATAACAATTCCTTCTGGTCCACCATCTGTTGCAATGTCTGAGATTTCTTCTGATGCTAAATATGGCATGTTACAAATAATCAGGTCAAATTTTTTTTGTAGTGCATCAGCACCATTACAGCAAACTAGATTTTCAGGTTTTTTTGATTGATTTTTCAAAGCTTTAAAGTTTACATCGGTTCCAACAACAAATCTAAATGACTTTGCAAGTGATTTTGTTAGATATCCAGAACCACTTCCTATGTCTAAAGCAGATTCACCTTTCTCGTTTTTAATGTGATCTTCTAAAAAATATGTATCTTCTGCTGGTTGGTACGTATCATTTGCTAATTTGTTTTGCAATTTTTATAATTTCATCTCCATCTAGGTCATCTAATCTTTTAGTAGAATCAATTTCTTTGCCAAATTGTTTCACAATGTTTTTAAGAGTTTTTCTTCTATATGAGAATAATTTGTTTATAGTTTTAATTAATTCTTTTGAAACAATATTTTTTCTTGTTAGTTTCAGCACAACTGAATTAACTTTTGGTGGAGGAATAAAGTTTGTTTTATTTACTTGAATGATGGGCTCTATATCAAGTGCATATTGAGCTAGGATAGAAATTGCTTTTCTTTTCTTTGTTGATTTTGCTTGAAGTTTTTCTGCAAATTCTTTTTGAACCATAATAACAGCTCGTGAAAATCTTTTCTGAATTAACCATTCTATTGTATCTCTGCTTTTAGAATATGGTAAATTTGAAACAAAGATTGTAAAGTTTTCTTTAGATTTGAATCCATCACCAAATTTTAGTTTTAGATTTGAATATTTCAAGCTCATAGTTGCTTCTTGATAGAGTTTTTTGTCAGCCTCAAACGAAACTACTTTTTTTGCACTTTTACATAAAAAAGGAATAAGGATTCCTTTTCCTGTGCCTATTTCTAGTACAGAATCCTGTTTTGTAATGTTGGCAGCATCGACTATATCTTTGGCGATTTTTTCAGATGTTAAAAAGTGCTGTCCAAGTCTTTGCAGCTTTTTCATCGTTTTACGAAGAGATTCATTCGTGTTTCGCCTGTAACCTCTTCCATAATTCGCTTGGAGATTTGTTTTACTGGCTCTTTTAATCCAATTCTTTCCTGTAAATCCGCAAAGCTTTCAAATTTTTTCTTCTCTCTCTCTTCAAGCATTGCTTTCATGTAGGTTTTTCCAATTCCAGGAATTAATTCTAGTGCATGGATTCTAGGTGTTAGTGGTTGCGAGTTGTTTAGATAGTCAACAAACTTTTTTTCATTCTCTTTAACAATTTTTTCTACAACGCCAGGAAGTTCTGTTTGAGCTGATGAAGAAATTTTATCATAATTCATTTTACCTAACACAGAAAGAACTTTGGTTCTTCCTTCCTTTCCAATGAAAATTTTTTCACCAATTTCAAAAGTGGTGTTTGGAGTTCCAAGAATCTCAAGCAATGTTAGTCTTTCTTCTCCTATTGCTGTGATAATGATTCCTTCGCGTCCGCGTACTGTTGTTGATTTTCCTCTTGTGTTAAAGTCTAAAACGTATGCGTACTCTTCGTACTTTCTAGGTGGGTTATATGCCCTCTCCAAAATACTTCACCTTACTAACTACTAGTTCTCCTTGATGATTTTTAGAATTTTTTCTAGAGTTTCAGCAAGGATTAGTTTTTTCCAACCAAATGTAAAGGAACGAAGTTCAGCTAGAGTGGTTGGTCTAATATTTACAATTTCTGCAGCTTCTTCAGTTGTTAATTCACATTCTTTGATTAGCTGTTCTCTCATTTTCTTTGCAGCCTTTGGATCAAGCTTTACAAATTTTGAAACATAATCATAAGTCCATCGTTGTATTTGGTCCATGGACTCTGGATCCTCTTTTTCTAAAATTTCTTTTACCTCTGAAATAGAGATTGGCTTTTTTACTTTGACTTCTTCCATTTTCTATCTACCGAATGGTTTGATATGGTCAAATCTAGTGATTAAGGTTTTGGTTTTCTCACCTAATTTTACATCAAGGATAACAGAACGTCTTCCGACATTTGTAACGGTACCTACTTTACCGTGGTATCTTCTATGAGGCAATCCCTTATGCTGCCTAGAATCGATTATGACTAGAGCTTTATCCCCCTCTTGATATTCCCTAAGAAGAAATGATACTCCTCTTGGCTGCTTTTTAGTCATGACAGATCTAGATTTGTGTCTAAATCCATGAGAGCGGCCACCTGGCTTTTTTGTAGTCATACTTGAGTGGGCTTTTCAAGCCCTATTTTAACACTTACTCAGAATCGGGTTCAGTTTGGTCAAAATTTTCAGAATCTGCCAGTTCAGCAGATTCTGTAGATTCTACTGTTGGTTTTGAGGTTGATTTCTTTTTCTTTTTTCCATCCTCATCAGGATCAATGACTCCTGCGTCACCTAATGCAAATACTACATCCATTTCTGGGTGATGTGGACTGTCAACCATTCTTGCAATTCGTTTTTTGCCAGATTTCTTAAAGTAAATTCTGTATGTGCTGGTGTGCGCAACAACATTTCCTCCAATTGGTCTGGTCGGATCACCAAAGAACACATCTGGAGAGGCCATTACTTGGTTTGTTGCAAGTGCTGCACAGTTGTATGTTTCAGCAATTCTTGTCAAGAGATGTACAAAGTGATTTAGTTTTTGTTGGCGAGCTGCAAGTGTTCCTCTTCCAAGATATTCTGCTCTAAATAGACCCACTGCCGAGTCTACAATGATTAGTTTGATATTATTCTCTTCTATTACAGGACCTGATTCTTCAAGAACTAATGTTTGATGTGCGCTATTGTATGCACGTGCTACTATAATATTATCTAAAACTTTTTCTGGGTCCATTTCATTTGCTTTTGCAATAGACACAATTCTTTCAGGACGGAAAGTGTTTTCAGTATCGATATACAATGCACCGCCACCAAGACCGCCTTCCTCCTTTGGTTTTTGAACCATAACGCACATTGTATGACAGAATTGTGTCTTTCCACAACCAAATTCACCATACACCTCGGTGAGTGCCTGTGTTTCAATTCCTCCATCAAATAGTGTATCTAAACAATTAGTACCAGTTGTAATTTTGCCAATGTCTTGTCTTCTCTTGTAAATGTCAGTTGCACTGACAAAGTCTTTTGCAATTAATCCTTGTTCTACTAGCTGTTGGCGTGCCTTGTTGACTATTTTTTCGGCAGTTTCTTTTTCCATTCCTGTAATTTCTGCTACTTCAACTGGACCTCTAACAATCAGATCCATGATGTTATGAATGCCTGCATCACTGAGTTTTCTTGTGGTTACAGGACCAACGCCTTCTAAACTATCTAATCGTAAATCTTCCATACCGTAAGGTACCGTACCAGTACTTTATAAGGGTGCTGTTGAGGCTCTGTTTCTTCCAAAGCTAATTTTGTGTACAAGAAAATGATCTATCGTCTTCTTCGTCTTTGTCCTGGTTTATTTTGGCCAGGAGTTCTGTTTAAAATGAATCTCTTTCGAAAATTACTTTTGTTTCTTAGGCTAGAGCTTGTTCCAATTTTTTTTCTTCCCTCTATTTTTGGAGTTTGACCTCTAACTTTTCCTGCTTTGGTAAGCGAACCGTGAGTTGCCATAGTTTATCATCTTTTAAACTGAATTTATGTATTTGTATAAAATTTACCAGTACTTTACCTTGATTTTTTCAATTACTCTTTCGTGCTCAGGTCCCTGTTTTCGCGCATAGCGCTCCATTGCTCCTAATGGCACTCCGCCAAGAGTACGAGCAATCATGTTAAAGAAATACTTCTGAACTCCCAAATGACCAGTTTTATTCATGAACTTTTTGATTCCATATTTGAAATTATGTTGCCAAGTTTTGTACATAACTCCTAATTGAGCTGATGACATTTCATTTCCAATATTGAAGAAATCAGATTTCTCGAGTAAACCAATTGGAACAAATGTTAGTGGTGTGGTAGTAAACATAGAGTCTGGCTGTTCTGTTTCTAATTCACTGATTAGGCGAATTGTCTCCCATGCATCTTCTGGTGTTTCGTCATTGTCAAGACCCATGATCAAAGTAAATGCTGGAACCCAATAGTCCTCATTAAGAGTTTTTACTCCTTCTTTTACAACCCAGTGCCATTCTTCTGGTTTGAATGGGGCAAGTTTTCTATCAGCATACTTTTCTATTAATCTTAAACTGCCTGTTTCAAATCCACATTGAATTCCAGTCATGTTTCCAGGACCAGACTTGATAATTTTTGAAATGTTTGGAATGAGTTTTTCATCAGCTATTGCTCCTGCCAAAGTTCCATGAGTTGGATTTGTGTGTACAATTCCTGCTGCCATTATTGCAGTAAATAATTCTTCTAATGCTTCTCTATTTGGTTCCATGCCTTTGCTTGTTCTTGGGTCCATTCCGTAAACGAAAATATCATCACTATGAACCCACGCAGCCCTATCTCCACCTTTCTTGATGTTAACCTCAATTTCTTTTTGGACTTTTTCTGGAGGATAGTATCTTAATGCTCTTAATGTAACATCACAAAACTTGCAACCACGTCCACAACCTCTCATTACTTCAATCATTCCATGCAAACTTGGTTCTACGATTTCTGGAATATCTTCAAGGTCTGGCCTATCCCAAAAGTTTACAAATCTTCCATGAAGTTTTCTTCCATTTCTTTCAAATTCTTTAATGTTAACTTTAAAGTCACTTCTTTTTCTGAATGGATCCATATTTTCAAAGTCTCCATTAATCAAATAGGTGAAGAATCTACCTGCATGTCCATCTATCTCGGGAGCAATTCCTCCTAATTCACCTTCTAAAATTGCATAGAGCCCATATTCTTCAATTTTTTCTGGATCATAGTTATATTGCCAAGTACCAGAAGCCCCAGCAATTACCTTTGCTTTGCTTCCGGTCTTTTTCTTTGCAGCATTGATTCTCATGTGAAGTTCTTTGCAATAAAATTCATCATATGAGATTTGTTTGCGTCCATAAGTAAAGGTCATTGTTACTGGGCCCATACCGAGTGGATCCATCTCATGTGTTCCAATGACTTGAGTTTCAGGACCAATGAATTTTTCAATATGATCAGGATGTGCTACAACAACATCTTCTCGCTTAAAACCATCACGAAGTAAACCAGCTTCGACCTTTCTTAGACCATATGGCGCATATTTTGCAACGCCATCAACATGTTCAGTGTAATTACAAATAAAGTCAAAAAGAATTTTCGGAGTTACTTGATTTTTTAGAAGTTTATACCAAACACTTTTTGGATTTCTGTTAGGATCAAGAGCAGGTGCGCAGCCAAAGAATGTAGCCAAAGATAAATGTCTATATGGTGACATGAGTGTCCTATCAGCAGTTAGTACTATCTTTGGATGTCCCATTTTCCCTGAACGGCTTTGAGAATGATTTATTTTAAACCTTGCTGACTTCTTGAACCTAATAATTTTCTAAAATTCCAGCCTTGGTTCTAAATGAGTGCCCAAATTCTTTGTTAGATAATAGGTGATCTCCATCAAATACTGTGCCATCGTGACATACTAGGTCTTCACCTATGCAACAGCTACCACAAATTCCCACTCCACATTTCATCATTCTTTCAAGACTAGCTTGGACAAAAATTCCTTTTTTGTTTGATATCTGAACTGTTTTGTACATCATAAGTTCTGGTCCACATGTATACACTGCATCAAATTTTTTCTCAGTGGTAATTTTTTCAACAAGGTCAGTTACAAGACCTTTTTCTCCATATGTACCATCTTCGGTGGCAACAATAACTTTGTGAGAGTTTTTTTCTAAAAGTCTATTCGCAAAGTCTTCAAAGAAAACTTCTTGCTTAGTTTTTGCGCCAATGAGAACTGTAACATCATTTGAAGGCTTTACAAAAGTAATTAATCTCATCAAAGGAACAAGACCGGTACCGCCTCCTACAAGCAATAATTTTCCTTGTTTGATGTCAAAGGAATTCCCATAAGGTCCTCTAACTCCTATTTGTTGACCTACACTAGTATTGTAAAGTCCTGTAGAAGACTTGCCGAGTTTTCTAATTGTAAATGCAGCCTTTCCAGATTCTTCTGAAATCATAACACTCATTGGTAATTCGTTAATTCCAGGAACCCAGACCATAGCAAATTGACCAGGTAAAACTTTGGCAAGTATATCATCAGAAAAAACTAAAGTTCTGACGGTTGGTGTTTCATCAATAACTTTTTCAATTTTACAAATTGTAGGATGATTAGGATTTCTTTGCAAGCCCTACCATCTCCTCAATTCTCGAAAATCCTTTTCTCTCCATGTATTGGTGTATGCCACTGTTTATTTCATCAAACACTTGAATCCAGTTATCACCTATTGCACTTCCAATTTGTACAGCAGAAGCTCCTGCAAGAATAAATTCAACAGCATCTTCCCATGTTGAAATTCCACCACAACCAATTATTGGAATATTAAATTTGGATGAAATTTCATAAACACATCTAACGGCAATTGGTTTTATTGGAGTTCCTGACAATCCACCAATTTTATTGCTAAGAATTGGTTGTTGTGTTTCCACATCAATTGCCATTGCTCGAAGTGTGTTAATTGCTGTAATTCCATCTGCTCCTGCTTCAACAGCAGCACCTACAGTTTCTAGGTAATCTGTTGTACCCAAACCAACTTTTGCAAAAATAGGAATTTGTGTAGAGTCTTTAACAGTTTTTACAATTTTACCTACAAGATCAGTATCATCTCCTACTTCTAATCCAACTTTAGCAACGTGCGGGCAAGACAAATTCAATTCAAAAGCAGCAACTTTGCATTTTTCAAATTGTTTAATCATAAATTCAAAATCATTTTCTACTGAACCAACTAAACTTACAATTATTGGAACATCCTTGTTTGGTTGTATCATTTTTGCAAAGTTTGTTGCTCCTGGATTTGACAGCCCAACAGCGTTTAACCAACCATTACCTTTTACACTAAATATTGTAGGATTTGCGTATCCCTCCCAAGGTTCTTTGCTAAGTGATTTTGTTACAACTGCTCCAGCTCCGGCTTTGTAAATTCGATTAAAAACATCAAGTGAAATTCCTAATATGCCAGAAGCAAGGATTGTGGGCTTTTCCAGACTCAAGGAACCAATGTTTGTTGAGATGTTTGTTGCCACTTTCAAACCTAAACTGACTTTCGAATATAATAGTTGATTCTTATCTACCGCTGGTACGTTTTTTAATGGAGTCAAATCAAGTCAACTCGTCATGTATTCTGTAATTTTAACAGAGTTGGGTATTGGGGTGTTTGAGGATCAAAAATGTTTGAAGTCTTTTCCATTTCCAGAACCCGTGAATGATTATGTAGCAATAAAAAATGGTAAAGCCAGAGTTTCAGAACTTGTTGATTATCTCTCAAATCTTGGATTAGGTGTAGAAACTAACAATAATTCTCTTTATGGAATTTTGAAACGAAATTCAATTGATGTTCAGCTTATGAATAATGAAGATATGGAAAATATTCAAACATCAAAACCAAAATTCTTGGTTGATGCAGGATTTGCAAAAGACTCTTCTGATGCAATGTCAAAATTACGAGATTTTGCAATTCAGCTTTCTTCATCAAAGGTTTCTGAAATATCTGAAAGTCCAGATCTTCACATCATACAATCAATCAATTCGCTAGATGAAATTGATCGTATCATTAATGGAATAAGTTCTAGAATAAGAGAGTGGTATGGATTACACTTTCCAGAACTTGATAACGTAATTGACAGTATCTTAGGTTATTCACAGATTGTTATTGCAGGGAAAAGAGAAAATCTTTCAGAAAAAGTGTACAAAGATGCAGGTTTTCCTGAATCTAAAGTGGAAATGCTTTCACTTATTGGAAAAAAAAGCCATGGTGGAGATATCTCTCCAGAAAATTTGGCAATAGTTCAATCATTAGCAAAACAGCTTCTTGAACTTCATGAACTACGAAAAAAATTGGAAGAACATGTTGAAACTCAAATGAACAAAGTTGCTCCAAATGTGGTTGCAGTTTTAGGGGCTGCAGTTGGTGCTAGAATCTTAGCAAAAGCGGGAAGTTTGAAAAGACTTGCTACAATGCCAGCAAGTACAATTCAGGTACTAGGAGCTGAAAAAGCACTATTTAGATCTCTAAAAACAGGTTCTCAACCTCCTAAACATGGATTATTGTTTCAGCATGCAATGGTTCATGCTGCACCAAGATGGCAAAGAGGTAAAATTGCAAGAGCAGTAGCTGCAAAGGCCGCAATTGCTTCAAGAGTAGATGTCTATGGCGGAGGATTAAACAAAACTTTACTTGAAAAACTAAATGTTAGAGTCGATGAAATTAGTAAAAAATACAAAAATCCTGCTCCAAAAGATTTCAAAAGAAATGATAGACCATACAGAGATTTCAAATCAAGGAAGGATTTTAGAGAAAAGGGAGATTTTAGATCAAAAAATAAAAAATCCAAAATGAGAAATAAAATGAGAAAGAAATTTGGAAGAAGATAGAAAAAATATCTTTTGGATTAAATCAGAAGGCGAACAAAAGCTTGCAACTGAAAACTTGGTTCCGGGGAACCAGGTTTACAAGGAAAAGCTAGTTACCAAAAAAGGAATAGAGTACAGGTTGTGGGATCCTTTCAGAAGTAAATTAGCTGCCGCAATCATGAATGGTTTAGAAGATTTTCCCTTTAAAGAAAATTCAAGTGTACTATATCTTGGCGTTTCAACAGGTACAACTGCAAGTCATATTTCAGATATTGTAGGCCCAAAAGGAATTGTTTTTGGAGTAGAACATTCAAGTAGAGTTGCAAGAGATTTTTTAGATAGAGTGGCATCACACAGAAAAAACATTATTCCAATAATTCAAGATGCAAGACAACCTAAAGATTATTTTTCAGTATATGATAAAGTGGATATTGTTTATTCAGATATTGCACAGCCAGATCAAACTGAAATTGCCATTGCAAATTGCAAGTCATATCTAAAAAATAATGGCTATCTTTTCATGGTAATTAAAACAAGAAGTATTGATGTAACACAGTCACCCAAAAAAATTATTGAAAGTGAAATAAAAAAATTGAACGCTAATTTTGAAATCATTCAGCAGATTAATCTTCATCCATATGACAAAGATCACGCAATGGTAATTGCAAAGTATCGAGGAAACTAGTTTTCATTTAATATTGTTTGGATAGGTTTCCAACTAGAACGAACAAAACTAGGAATTTCGTTCCTAGTATAGATGTAGTTTTTTACAAATCCTATTGTTTTGGCATCTGATGGGTATCCACTTCCAACGTCATGATTTTTTCTAATTTTTTTAATTGCTCTATCTCTATTTACCTTAGCAATAATTGAGGCAGCTGAAACAATTACAAATCTACTGTCAGCATGATGATATGATTTAATTTTATCTTTTTTTGAAAGTTTGGAAATTGTCTTTCCAAATCTAGAAGGATTTACATCACAAGAATCTACATATGATATATGGGGATTTAGTTTTGAAATAACTTTAGCCATGTATTTTGCTTCTAGGTTGTTCAAATCGTGTTTGGAAACACTTCTGTCAATGGTTGCAGGATTGATTTTTGCAACATAATAATCGTCGGCAAATTTGATAATTTTTTTGTATAATTTTTCTCGTTGTAATGGAGTTAATTTTTTAGAGTCTTTTATTCCCATAGAGCTTAGTTCTTTAATTTTTGTTTTGTTTATAGAAACACCCGCAATTACAAGTGGTCCAACTAATGAACCTCTACCTGCGTCATCTACCCCACAAACTTGCACGAGGTTTCTCAAATTCTGAAGTATTAAACCATTATAGGTGTAAGAAAATTAAGGATTAAAATTGCAAACTTCAGAATTTGTAGAATTAACAGAAGGTAAAACAACTTTTCTTGTACCAATAGGTTCTATAAATGAAAAAATTCCACCAAAGGATCCTGCCTTTTTTAATCCAAAAGCAAAATTGAATAGAGATTTTTCAATAATTGCATATTCTGCATTTTTAAAAAATTTTGATGGACCAAAAATTTTTCTTGAAGGATTGGCAGGTATTGGAGCAAGAGGGCTACGAGTTGCGAATGAAGTATCAAACATAGAACAAGTGATTGTTAATGATTTGAATCCAAAGGCGTTAGAGCTTGCAAAAAAATCTGCGTCTTTAAACAATTTACAAAATTTTCAGACATCTGAAAACGAGGTGTGTAGATTTTTGAGTATGTTTTCAAAAAAGGGAGAAAGGGGAACGATTGTAGATATTGATCCTTTTGGTTCTCCAGCCAAGTATATTGACTGCGGAATCAGAGCCACCATGCATGGTGGAATGTTATCCACTACGGCTACAGATCTTCAAGTTCTTCATGGAATATTCAGAGATGCATGTAAAAGAAGATACGGTGGTGTTTCAGTAAAAACCGAATATGCTAATGAAATTGCAATAAGATTGATTCTAGGATGTGTGAGAGTTATTGCTGCCAGATTAGATATTGAAATAATTCCATTGTTTGTTGAAAGTGATTTACATTACTATAGAACTTATGTGAGAATTCTAAATAGACCAGATCAAAACGAAAACATGGGATATATTTTACATTGCAAAACTTGTGGAAATAGAAAAATGATTAATGTGCAAGAAAATTCTTGTGATGTTTGTAATGGAGAGATTGATTTAGCTGGTCCATTATGGATTGGACAACTTTTTGAAAAACAATTTTTAGAAAAAATGAAAGAGCAAATTTCAAATCATATCGTAGACAAAAATTGTGAAAAGATAATTTCAAAATCCATCTTAGAGTCAGAAAAGCCTGGAACCTACTTTACTTTGGATGAAATTGCTTCAAAAATGAAAGTCTCACCATTGAAATTAGATAAAGCAATTTCTAAACTTGAATCAAATGAATTTGTAGCCAGCCCAACATCACTAAATCCAACAGGGTTTAGGACTAATGCTAGAATAGATAAAATCTTAGAAATTTTTTCTGTCTAACCCATATAGCCAAGACATACATAATACAGTTCACTGCTTTGTTTTCTACTGGCTTTTGGCTTTGTTGTTATAATTTTGGCAAATTTTTTCTTTAGAAAATCCCTAAATTCATTTGAAAACTCTCCATCAAAGACTTTGAATAAAGCATTTCCTTTGTGTGTCAAAACTTGTTCCATAATTTTTGCACAAGAATAATTTAGAGAGATTTGTTTTGCATGGTCTACAGACCAATTTCCAGTAACGTTTGGAGAGATGTCGCATATGACGGCATTAACTTTTCTTCCAAAGTATTCAAAAATATCATCTACGATTGATTCGTCTTCAATGTCTGCTCTAAGAAGTTCTGCTCCTGGGATATCTTCAACATAGGAGGTATCTACACCCATTACTTTTCCTTGATTTCCAGCCAGCTGCACTGCTACCTGAGTCCAACCGCCAGGAGCACAACCAAGATCAAGAACGTAAAACCCAGGGCCAATGATTCGATATGCTTTGTCTAGCTCTTTTAGCTTGAATGATGCTCTGCTGCGATATCCTTGTTCATGAGCTAGTTTTCTATAATGATCTTTTCTTGCATCGATTAATTTCATTGTTCATTCTTTTGTTTTTTAGTATCAGCAGTAACCCAGTCTTCAATCCATTGACATGTTCTAGGACTAATTTCACCATCTAATGAACATTTTTGTTCTACTGGACAGATTAAACAGGGTGCATTTTCAATTGATAAAGTACTGATTGGTGTTTTCTTTATGATCAGTTTGTAAGTCCATCGTCCTTTTTCCAGAATTTTTTCTCTAGTAATAATTCCCATTCTTTCTAATTTTAAGGCAAGACGTGAACCATCTCTGCTTGTAAGTTTTAGTTTTTTCCATAATTCGCTCTGAATCATTCCACTTGCTTCACGCTCAGCAAGAATATCACAAACTTTGTGTGTAAGTTTTTCCATGTTGACTTTTTCAATTTGAAAGTTTTCAATTTCTTCATCAGAAAGTTGTTCTTCTAATTGTTCTTCAAGGGTTTTTTCTTCTTCTTGTTTTTCTTCTTTTGTTTTCTTTTTCTCTACTTTAGTTTTGGCTTCAGCTTTTTTCTTTTCTTTTTTCTGGTCTTTTTTTGTTTGTTTTTTCTCTACTATAGTTTTTGTTTCAGCTTTTTTCTTTTCTTTTTTCTGGTCTTTTTTTGTTTGTTTTTTCTCTACTATAGTTTTTGTTTCAGCTTTTTTCTTTTCTTTAGGAATTTTTTTCTTGCTCTTTGTTGGATTTTTCGGTTTTTTATCTAATTTCTTTTTCTTATCCTTGAGCATTTTTAGTTCTGCTCTTAGTTCTTCTACTTTAGCAACTGCGTCATCTGTATCTTTCGCCATCAAATCACCAATAATTCAGAATATCTTCTTGTAGCGGTCGTGAGTATTCAATATATAACATATCCCTTTTCATTCTACTTTACGGTAAATTTTGCACTGTTTGAAATGTTATTTTTGCCGTTTTTGTCGATCATTTGAATAACAATTTCATAGTTTCCTGGAACCTTAACTATTTCTGAAAATTCATCGTTTATAGGTAGAATAGAGTTATTTGTTGCAAAACATTGTTGAAAAAATCCACCCTGAGTGACTGCTTGTTTTGGTGATGAGCTGATATCATAAATTGTAATATAAAGATCGCCACACTCAAAAATTAAATCGTTAATTTTTACCTCAATTTCAACAGGTTGTGATGTAGAATATTGTTTTTCTAATCCTATTATTTCAACATCATGGCTTGAAGCAAAACCTGAATTAAATTGCCACATGTTTAGTTCACGTCCTGGCTCTTCTATTAAAATACCATTTAGAACTAGTGAACCAAAAACAATTGAAGATATTATTGGCAAAAGAAAAACAACATAAACGACTCCTCTAGTAGCCACTTTGATTTTACATCTTTTGTTCCCTTATATCTATTTAACAAACTGAATTCTGGAACAAATTTGACGAAGCTATTAAATCAAAGCCGAACAAATAGCCAGCTGGATGCGTCTAAGAAAATTTAGAGTACGTGCTTATCGTTGTATTCATGATTCAGGAGAAATCACTGTTGGAGATTTAGCAGCTTTTGTTGGAAGAAATGAAAGTGGTAAAACAACAATTCTTCAAGCGTTGACATTATTGAACAAGGATGAAAGGGCTTCAGATCTGGACCTGTGTGATGAAATGTCTGAGGAATTAAAGTCTGAAATAAAGGTAGTAGAAGGAGATTTTGAATTAAATCCAAAAGAAACTGGTTTGATAAAACAAAAATTTCCAACTATTCCAGAAATAAAAAAACTTAGAATTTTTAGAACTAATAAAAATCCAAATACACAATATGATTTTGGAAATGTCAAAATTAGTGAAGAAGAAAATAAAGGAATAAATTCATGGGAAAACTTTACTGAGAAAATATTCAATTTCTTAGAAACAATACCAAATCATATTCGTATTCAACTAAAAGTAAAATTTTTTGAAGGGCCGCCACCAAAAAATCAAGAGGCTTTTGATAGCGAGATGGCAGAATTTAGCAATCAAGTTCACGTAATAGCTGCAGACGAACCAAAGGTTATTGAGGAATGGGAAAAAATCTACGCCAAACCTGAAAACCAATTTACAAATCTCTTAAAAGGAACAACTGACCGTCTTGCGCTTGAAAACTATATTGAAAATGAATTGCATCCTCGTTTTGTATATTTTTCAGATTACAAAAAAATTTTTGGGAACATCAATCTAAATGAATTTCAAAAAGAAGAGAGGGGCGAACGAAGGAGAGGGATAGAATACATCGAAGAGTTTGACAGAGCAGAAACCGTTCGAAATTTGTTCTATTTAGCAGAGTTGGACATAAACGAAATGGAACAATTAATGGATAGTCCTTCAAAATTAATTAAATTTCTAAACACTGCTAGTAATAGATTAACAAGTCGACTAAATCCAGCCTGGAAAGGAGACCCAATTCATGTGGATTTGAGATATCAACCAGGCAATATTATGAGCGTTGTAATTTCTGATGTACATAGAGATGGTACAATTACGAATACTGGTTTGTTGAATAGAAGAGCTGAAGGCTTCAAATGGACTTTTTCATTCATTGTTAATTTTGCGGCAGAAACACAAAGAGCTGAATTAAAGGAGGCAATACTTTTACTTGATGAACCTGCTAGAAACTTGCATCCAACTCAACAAATGGGAATTTCTGATTTGCTAAAAAATCTTGCTGGTTCCAATCAAGTTCTTTATGCAACCCATTCACCATTTATGATATTTGATTACACACCTGGAAATCTCTTGGTTGTAGAATTGGATAAGAGAAAACACCTGAGTAGAATATTTTATGATTATTGGAATGCAGATGACAAAACGCTCACTCCAATTCTTTATGGATTATCAAAAGGATTAATTGAATCGATTGTCGATAGGGAAATCGGTACAAATTCTAGACCGATAATAATAGTTGAGACGATGTCTGATACTATGTATCTAAATGCTTTTGATAAATATCTTCAAGATCCAAATATTTCTATGAATCCATTAAATGTTGTAGCAGCATTTAACAAAAATTCGGTACTACCACTAGCAATATTTTATAGAAATCATGGCTACAGGACTTTTATTCTACTTGATAACAGTGACGAATCAAAACAAATTTCGGCCCAATTAGTTGCAAATGATTTTTCCAAAGTTCAAACTATATTCTTTGAAAGGGAAGGTAAACCTCTTCAATCAATTGAAGACTATATGGTACTAGAAGATTATCTATATGCTATCAATCAGACTTATGAGATAAAGCTTAGACAAGAAGGATTCATCAATCTTACACCAGATGAAGTCAGGGCAAAAAACAAAAGGGGGGTTATAGAAAACCTCCAATCCATCTGGGAAGAACATAGAGAAGATGGATGGGGCAATTTTGATAATGAAGAAATTACTAGATACATTTGCGAAAAAATCTCTCTAGGTGAAGCTGGATTTCTTACAGACAAGACTAGGGATCAATTTAGATCCTTATATCGCCTCATTGCAGAGCGAATCAGGCAGCATCAAGATTTTGTTTCAAAGGTTGAGAAAGGAAAATTTCCAAGAGCGAGGGTGTGACCTCATTAGTTAATGAGCTTTACTGAGAATTATTCCAGAATTATGAAATATCAATTTAGTAAAAAACAATTAAGATTTAATTTGGAGGTAAGCACCGATGAATAATATGGATAGTTCTACAAGGGGCATTTTTCTTTTGTTTTTACTTGTAGTGTCATTGTTTACATTTTTTTCTCTAAGTGATATAAAAGCCCAACAAGATGTTGTGGATGCTAAAAGCATTGGACTTGAAGAAACAACAATTATTGAATTTGAAAATAAGGGAAATGTTGAAATTAAAACATTTAGAATTTGGCTTGGACAAGATGATTCATTCAAATCTTTTAAGACAGAAAAAGGCTGGACTGGGGAAAAAACTCCTCAGGGTGTAATTATATTTTCTACTTCTGAACCAATCAAACCTGGTCAATCAGTAAAGTTTGGAGTCAAAACTGACAAGTCAGAACCAGGTATAAACTGGAGAGCAATTGACAAAAATAATAATGAATTACAAATTGGAAAAACTCTGGTAACTGAATCGCCATCTAAACCAACGGCCACAGGTAATAAACTTGCAACTAGTGGAGATAGTGGAATTTTATCAAGTTCAACATTTAGATTAATTCCAGAAAAACCACATGTGGGTGCAACAGTAAGAGTTACCGGTGAACAATTTTCTCCAAATCATGAATTTGATTTGTATGTAGATAATACATTCATGAAGGCATTTAAGACAAATGAAGATGGTCGTTTTATGTTTACAACAAAATTACCTGAAACTCAAAAGGCAGATAGAGTGAATTTTTTTGTTAAAGACAAGCAGGGAAATGAAAAAGTTCTAAGCATTAGATTAGGTTCGGAAGAAGCAAAAATGGCAAAAGATGAGGTTCGTCTTACAATTCTTGGATTACCATCAATAATCAGCCCTGGTGATGAACTTTTAATTTCAGGTACTGCAAATCCTGGTGGAACAGTAACTGCCAATATTAAAAATTCTGATGGAAGTATTGTTACCACTGAAGCTGTACCAGTAGATGCTCAAGGGAAATGGTCATTTCAAACAATTGTTTCACTTGATACACCATTAGGCCAATACTCTGCTGAAATTACTGATGGTAATAATTTAATCCAAAAATCTTGGACTGTAGAATCTTCAAAAACTATACAAATTGTTCCGTCTAGAATAAGATATGAACCTGGACAAATTTTGTCGTTTAATGGAACTGGGTTACCAAACCAAAAAATTGAAATTGTTTTGAAAAATCCAAATGGTGCAGAAATTTATTCTGAAACATTACAATCTAGAAGTGATGGATTCTTTAAATTTGAATTTCCTACAGACCAATCAACGTTACAAGGAACATATTCTATCATTGCATTTCAAGGTGAACAGTCAGAAATTGTTCAAGTGGGATTAGGAGAACCTCCTAAAGCACAGCTTGTGGTAAAAATGGATAAACTAAACTATAAGGCAGGCAATACTGCAATTATTTCAATTAGTGGAGAAGCATCATCTACTGTATCTCTTTTAATTATCGATCCTTCAGATAAACCAAAACATTCTGATACAGTGATCCTTGGACCAGATGGCAAGAAAGATTATGAATTGAATTTAACTAATTATGGTTCAGGAGTTTATACCACAGTAATTACTAGAGGAAATTCGGATTCTGAAGAAGTTTTCTCAGTTGGATTACAAACTGGATCAGGTAAAATTAATGTTGGTGTAACTAAAACTGAATTCAAACCTGGTGATCCAGTTTTAGTTTTAGGGGATTCTGGATCAAATATTTTGTTGACCATAACACTATATGATCCTGATGGAAATGAAGTGAAGCGAAAAGAAACTTTCACTAATAAGAACGGTCGTTTTTCTGATGGTACCTTTAGAATTCCATCAGATGCCAAATTTGGAACGTGGAAAATTAAGGCTATAAGTGGTTCGAATTTTCAAGAAACCGAGTTTTCAGTAACTCCTGACGTAGAACAAGGAATGTCAATCAGCGCCATTGAAGTCACAAATCCTGAAACAAAGCATTTAGGAAAATCGTATGAAATTAAAGGATTTGGGGCTCCCGTTAATCAACGAGTAAATATAGAAATTTTTTCAACTGAAAATAACTTCTTTAATGAGCGTAGTGTAACGGCTACAAAAGAAGGTGATTTTCTAGTAACTTGGTTTGTTCCAGTAGATGCATCTCCAGGAACATACACAATAAAGGCCATTGCTTCTGATAAAATAACTACTGCAGAAACTACTATAGAGGTAGAATAGTTATAGTAAGAAACAATTTTTATTCCTGAAATTTTGCCTTCAATATGTGAACTTGAAAGAATTAATTAAAGAGTATCAAGACTTTCCAAAAAAAGGAATTTTATTTAGAGATTTTAGTCCTATTTTGAAAGATCCTCAAGCATTATCCTTTGTTGTGGACGAGCTATCAAAGAACTTTCACCCAAAAACTATTGATCTTTTTGCAGGAATAGAGTCCAGAGGATTTCTGCTCGCTGCCGCTATGGCTATTCGCTACAATAAAGGAATGATAATGATTAGAAAAGCTGGAAAGCTGCCAGGAAAAACTTCAAAGCTTTCATACATTGTGGAATATGGAAAAGGCACCATAGAAATCCAAAATGATTCAATATCAAAGGGTGATCGAGTTTTAATTTGTGATGACTTGTTAGCTACCGGTGGAACCGCGCAGGCTTCTGGAAAATTAATTGAAAAAATGAATGGTAAAATTGCAGGTTTTGCCTTTATTGTTGAGCTTACCGAATTAAATGGAATTAAAAAAATCAGTAAATACAATTGTAAATCATTGGTGAAATACTAATGGAGCAAAAAGCTGAAATTGGGATATTTGGTGGAACAGGAATTTATGATTCAGGGCTATTACAAGATTCAAAAGAAATAACAATTGATACTCCATATGGTAAAACTTCAGATTCTATTACTGTTGGAATTTTTAAAGATAGAAGTATTGCATTTATGCCAAGGCATGGAAAAAAACACACTATTCCACCACATCTGATTAATTTTAGAGCAAATATTTGGGCTTTCAAAGAACTTGGAATTAAAAGAATTATTGCACCATCTGCGGTTGGTAGTTTAAAACAAGAAATTAAGCCTGGGCATTTTGCGTTACCTTCTCAATTTTTAGATTTTACAAAATTTCGTGAAGGCTCATTTTCTAAAGATGGCAGGGTCATTCACATTTCAGTTGCAGATCCATTTTGTCCAGAATTACAAAAAGTTGTAACAAAAATTGCTCAAGAACAGAACATTACAATGCATAAGGACTGTACATACGTGTGTATTCAAGGCCCCAGATTCTCAACGAAAGCCGAATCAAAATTTTTTAGAAATACTGGTTCAGATATCATTGGAATGACTTTGGTTCCTGAATGTCAGCTAGCAAGAGAAGCTCAGATGTGTTATGTTTCAATTTCTATGGTAACAGATTATGATGTATGGGCAGAAAAACCAGTTACTGCAAAAGAGGTTATGGAAACTCTCTCAAAAAATGTAGAAAAAACAAAGAAAATGCTAACAGTCTTAATTAATGAAATTCCAAAATCAAGGGGTTGTTTGTGTGAAAAGGCCCTAACAGAAGCTGAATTTTAGTCATCAACAAAAGAATCTTTTTTCAATCCTTCAGGAATTGTTAGGTTTCCTTGCAAGAGATTTTTTTGAATTGACATTATAACGTCATCTACATCATAACCAAGTTTTTTCAGTTCTTTCTCAGTTGTTTTTGATAATTTAGCACCTACATTCTGACCTCCAATTCTACCAAAGGCAATTGCTGTAAATCTAAAGGAATTACCATCAACAGTAAACCTGCCAATGATTTTTGCAGCCATTTGACTTCCATGAACGTTGTTGACATGAACTTCAAGTTTCAATGCAATTACCTAAACTTCAACTGCTTTGTTGACATGTTCATCTATAAGAAAACTCCAATGTTTGTCATCTTCCACTTGAAAGTTCTTTACTTTAAGAGGAATTATTCGTTCGTCCAAACATTCATGTTTAATATCGGAATATTCTTTTAATTTGACTAGTTTCCATTTGTCTTTTCCTTTTTGAAGTTTACAAACAGTTACTGCCCACTTTTCATCATCATTAATTGGAGGCATTCCAACGATTTCTGCAATTGCTTCAATTCCAAGTTGCTTTTCTTCACAAAAACGTTTTTTACAAACAGCACATCGCCAAACATCAACAGAACCAATGGTTCTCTCATTGATGTTTATATTTACTACGCCAAAATAGATTGGCTGATGATTACAAATTCTGGATTCCACTGTCAATGTTTTTCACGTCATAGTAGTTCTATTTAGTTCTTGCATCATCATATGGCTCTTCTAAAACTACACCAATTTTATCAACAATTTTATTTCTTTTAAATTCAATGTTTTCTCTTTCACACATTTTTCTATACATATTTACTGCAGTAAATCGAGGATGCATTGCTTCAAATTCTGTTTTTGAAATATCAATAAATGCTCCAAACTCCATAAGATTTTTTGAGATTTGTAAAGCTTCATTTTCAGAAATATCGAGTTTTTCCGAAATTTTTTTTGGAGACATCTTACCTTCAGTAGTAACTAAAAGGAAAACTTTTGCTTGAATTGAATTTAGTTTTATTTCTGAAATAAGATCTTTTTCAATTTGAGAAAAATTCATCATTGGAATAAAGATTTGATTAAACTATTAAAGATCTGTTTTAGGTTTTGGTGTTCGGTCAAAAAGTTTTTTAGAGATCTTAAAAGAAAATGCCAATACAATAAAATGTATTATTACTCCTATAATTGCAGATGGAATCAAATCATTTAAGACATACCATCCAATTCCAAATCCAGCTAATGAAGGAATCGCAATAATAGCTGCCATAACAGAACTTTTGGCAAATAATTCATAGGTAGTAAGTTGTTTAGGTGGTTTTTCTCCATCCAACAATTTATGATGAAAAAACCGTAATAAATATCAAATATACTTTATATTTGGTAGTTGGAGATTTTTTCTAATTGGCAAGCTACAAAGGAACTTATTCCAAAGAACAATCGTTAAATTTTGTCATTCCAATAATGATAATTCTATTTTTAGGAATTGTCTACATTATGTCACAGCGCTCAGGAGCTGGTTTTGTTAGTTTCATTTTGATAGGAGTTGCTGCAATTACAATGATTTACTGGACCAGTGTTTTGAAAAAAATGACAAAGGATCAAAAGCCACAATTTACTGCTAGAGAGCAAGAAACGAAAAATTGGGTTTATGATCTTATAAAAGGTGAACAGGAATTTGTTTTTGTTGCAGAAGTTCCTGGACCTGAAGACAAAATAATGGTCAGGTTAGTTGATGGAATTCTTTATATTCGTGGTTCTGGAGGTTTTTCAAAAGAAGTTTCAATAGAAGGATCAATCGATATGCAAATTTTTGATTTTAAATATAGAAATGGAGTTTTAACTCTTCGAATAAGAAAGTCATAGAGTTTTTGCTACTTCTAATTTGTGTGGAAGGTATTTGTCAGTGATATTTGTTAAACCATATTTTGAAAATGCTTCTAGTTCTGCTTTTCTTTTTATTTGTAAAAATTTTTCTAATTCTTTTTTCCAGATTCCTTTTTGATATCGAGGATCTTTTTGTAAATCATAACATCTTTTGACATCAGATTCGGTCATGGGGATTGTTGGCAGTTTATATTTTTCAATATCAGTTGCCCAAACTCCAACCCATTTTGCATCAGGTACAGTTAGTTCTCTAAGATGTGCAGCATTTGCTGAGCCAGATTTTATTACCATAGCAATGTGCTCCCCATAAACATCCCCATCAGTCAAAATTATGACAGGTAATCCTAATTCATCGTGCAGTCTTCTTAGAAGGGTTCTTGTAGAACGAGCAGCTTGGCCTCCCGTATCGACAATTATTGCTTTGAATTTTTTGTCAACTTGTTCTTCAACAAATCTTGTAAAAAGACCGCCTTTCTCAATTGCTATAACAATTTCTGCACTAGTATCAACCAATTCTGCACTAGTCAAACTTGGACCAATTGCATAACCATCAGGATGGTTTGATAAATTCATTTTTTTACCTTCATAACCTGGAACAGTATATTCTATATCTAAATCACCAAAGACGCTGCTTCTTTCTTCAGGAAAAACGTGAAATTCCTCTCTTGGTCTTGACAAAACAGCTTCTAAATCAACTATAATGTTATCAGATTCTGCCTGATCCTCAAAGTCAATTTCAAATGCTTGCGAAGAATAATAAACATCTCTTAGAGTAGATGACTTTTTTTCTTGTGTTAATTTATTTGCAAAAAATGCTAGCCACATTAGTTGTGTAAATGATCTTAACTGGGATGTGTTTTTTGAGCTTCTAATAGCCGTGTTATTTCCTAGAATATATTGTCGTAGTTTTTGGTCATAAACTATGTTACTTACAGATCTACTTGGAACAGAAAATTTTGGAAATTGTCCGTTATCAAGATCTTCATAAATTTTAGCACCAAGATTTTTTAATAAATCTATAAGAGATCTCTGTTTTTCTTTTGTAATAGAACTACTTTTTTTCTTTGACTTTTTCAACTACCATTTCCTCCTCTGTCTTTTGGTTCTCTTTAACAATTGTTTCCTCCTGTGTTACTTGAACTTCTGCAATTGTTGTTTCTTCTTTTAACATCTTTTTATAATCTGGTTCTTTTTTCTTACCGGCTAGCTCTGTACAAAATTGGGCTATTAATGGGATGTATTTTGAATAAAGATTTGCTCTCTTTTTTTCCATTTCAGCCTGACCTCTCTTGTTCATGAAAACTTGTAATTTTCTTAAAATGAATTGCAATGCCAATCTTAATTCTCGTTCAATTTCTGGTCTATCGGCAACGTTTTCTTTTCCCACAGTTTTGTATGGGATACGAGTAGAGCATATGTGTGAGACTATGACTAATGGTGAATCTGGATTTACTTTGTATCGTTTCCAATCAATTTCATTTACAACTTTTAGAACTACATCACTTCCCTCATCATAAAGAAGAGGGATGCGATTAGCAAATCTATATACTTTTGAACCGTTTGTTGAAATATTACCTCCATGAGCTATTCCCATTTCTATTATGAATGGAAATCCAGAGTAAGCAGAAGCAGAACGTTGTATTACTGCTAAAAAGTCGGGGTTAAAGAATTGTTTCATTCCTTTTTCAAGTGGCTCTTCTCCTAATGGGGCAATACAGCTAGAGTCAGGAGTCATAAAGTTGTCAAATTTTTGTAAGGAATCACTTAGTTTAGCGAGTTCTTGGTTAGTCATGTTTCCTATTCTAATATCAGGTTTGAATTTAGCAAATTCAACAAATTTTTCAGCTGTGGCATGTCCAACCCGTTGGAATCTTTTAGTCAAAAATGTTACAAGTGTTTCTCCTTGTACTGTATTTGCAAGCTGTCTATAGTAATCACTTGTTGGATCCATATCTACTACTACCGTTTGAGATTTACCAAAATCCCAATAAGTTAACTTGTGATTTGTTATATCAATATCATCAATTCTAATTTTACCTAATTTATCAAAATCCATTTTAATAAAAGACATCATTGCAATCACAACACGGACTTGACGTGTTAAAGTTTTCCAGCGTTTTTTAGCTTTGATCATGATTTGAGTGAAATTTAGATTTTGTTTACTTAAGCCAAGTTCTTTTCTAACTTTTTCAATCATTGCGTCATCTACTATTGGAATTGTAAACGATGTGTCAACTATCATTCTTCGTATAGTTTCAACATCAACTCCATAAGGATGTGGTCTTATAATAGTAGGAGGTTTAGGCATTGTGTTAATTATTCTAGAATATCGAAATTTCTCTCCTTTGGGATCATCAAATGTTATTGTTGCATATGGTGTAATCAATGAGGTTTGATAGACATAATCTCTAATCTTTGCACCTGCTTTTGAATAATCTCCTTCTAAGCAAATACTAACTGAAAGTCCTTTTTTGGAAACTTCATTTGTCTTATGTTTTAGGATCACTGGTTTGTTTTTTTGTATATCTAAAAGTAATTCATATTCATCTTGTGTTTGTCCATCAGTAGAACTTTTTACAGAAACGGGTTTGTTGGTAGTTATTTGCCCATAAAGAATCGCCATTGTAGCGCCAAGACCAAACATTCCTCTAGCTTGTTTTAGACCAAATTTGGAACCATATAACACGGTTCCAAATGCTAGAGGCACGTGTTTTCCTTCAATTCCTGGTCCGTTGTCTTTTACTGTTAGAATGTATGGTTTTGGGTCTTGTTTTTCAGGATCAACGGACTTTATTGATAAATGAACGTCGGGCAAGATTCCTCTTTGATCACATGCGTCGAGTGCGTTTTCTACAAACTCTCTAACTGCGGTATAAAGGGATCTTGCAGGATTACTAAATCCTGCAAGATCACGATTTCTATAAAAGAATTCACTTGGTGAAATTTGACTGTAATTTTCTTTATTAGAAGACATTTTGATCTTCCCATAGTTTTAATCGTTCAAGTTTGTCACGTTTTCTTGCAGATTCAAGCTTATTGTAAACTGAACCATGCATGCTTCCATTTGAAATTGATGAAATTGCATCAACCACAAGTTTTAGTTTACTTGTGGCTCCAATAATTGCAACTGTTCTACCATAAACAGAGATGTAAGTATTGCTTAATCGTTCCATATTTTTTCTCGCCTTTCCATCCTCTCCTATTATTCGCCCTTTAATCCTTTCAACTTGATTTGGAGATTTTCCCGCAAACTCCCTTAAGTCTATTACATATAATGTATTTTCACCTTCTAGTAACTTCATTGCGTTTCTTGGAGAGAATCCACGACCAATTGCTGTTACAATTTCCACTGCTTTGAATGGTTGAATGTCTTCCACATTACCAGTGCCACTGATCAAGGTTTCTCCGGTTTCACTATCTATTTCTAATTTTACTGAACAAGAGTTTTCAATTTGTGATTTTGTTTTTCCAGATTTTCCAATTAATACACCAATTCTATCTGTTGGGATTCTGATTAATTTTTCAAAACTCATTTTGTCACCTCATCATACACATCCAAAGGATTTCTAACTGTTAACCCCCTTTTAGCAAAGAATTTTGTAATGTTATTAATATCTCTTTTAAGAAATTCCTTAGAATTTGGGTGTCTAATATCAACACCTGAGGCTAGATCAAAAACAACTAGGCCTTTTTCTGTCTTAAAAATATTGTATTCTGAAAAATCTCCATGGATTAATTTAGCATTTTTGTAAAGTTTTGTAAGTATTGATATGGCCATTTCATAATCATTTTTATCAACTTGAGATGTTAACAAAGTCTTCTCAGGAATGCCATTTTTCCCAATAAATTCTAAAGCTAGAACATTTTTTGATACATAAATTGGTTTAACGACAGGGATTCCACTTTCATAACATCTAGTCAAATTTATAAATTCTTTTTGTGCCCATAGATTTATCATATTTCTAGTTCCACTTTTAATTTTTGAAAATCGTGGATCGCCTAAAATGTAAGAGGCACGTTTTTTGAAATTTGAAGTGGATACTAGGAACACCTTAAGTGCTATATCATTTTGATTTTCGTCAACAGCCCAAAAGAGCACGGATTCTTTTCCAGCTTTTACAACACCATTAACATAAGAAATAATTCGTGATTTTATCATGTCATATATTGTCATCACTGTTGTTTTATCAAGAACATCATTGACTACCTTATTTTCCTTAAAACCATCAGCAAGTTTTCCACGTTTTGCTTTTGATATTAATTTATTATTGATTCTAGATTCCAGTTTTTTATCTAGTTCATCATCCAACATAGTTGTAATAACTCATCAAGTAAAATCGCTTTCGAGTAGATTAGAAATCCCTTGGTAAATGTTCATTGTCTTTTAACCAATCTACTTGAGGTAATGTAAATCTCCAAACAATGTCACCCCTTTCCGTACTTTTAAAATCCCATGGTGCGATTATAACAATGTCATTATCGCGAATCCAAATTCTACGTTTTAGTTTTCCTCTAATTCTTCCTCGTCTTGTTATACCATCAGTGCATTTCACTAAAACTTGATCACTACCTAATAATTTTATTACGCGGCCTAGTAATTCACCTTCTTCAGGTAAACGAATTTCTTTTAATTCGCTTTCATTTAGTACTTTTCTCTTTCCCACAATTTTTTTGCAGATTTTTTGTATATAATTGTGGTGTTTTCACATTTTGAACACAATCAAAAAAGGAATACCATCAATTTCCTTAATTCCTTGTTCTGAACCAATACCTAGACTTGTTGATAAGGAAATGGTTTCTTTTCCAACCATGTTAATAATAGATGATTTTTTTAGTAGGTTTTTTGCTTCTTCTTTTTCTACGATTTTTTCACCATAATAGCTTTGATTAATGTGAAGTTTCAAGTCTTTTTCAGCTAATTTTTTTCCTAACAAATCAGCATCGCAAATATTTAACATTGAATTTTTTTGATAGTTTGTTAATTTAATTGAAAATCGCATTTATGCATACTTTCCTTTCATTGTTGATTTTGCTCCACATGCTTCACAGATCAAAAATGAAATTCTATTTTCTTTAACAATTTTTGTGTCAGGACTTTTACATGTTGGGCATTCGAGATAATCTTTTACATAAATTTGGAATAAACGAGTAAAATCTTCTGGATCTCTTTTTCCGATAAACATAGCTTTATCCCCTATTCGTTCTGCAGGTACGGCAAACTCTTTTGAAAGATATTGGAGAACTTTGTCAGGATCTCTGCGTAGAGTTTTTGGAAAATCAGCGAAATTTCTCAAAAATGTCTTTTGCCCTTCCCACATAACATCTACTACTGGTAACTCAAATCTAGTTTTAGTTTGTTTTTTTTCATCTGAAAGATTTCCTTGAATCCGTTTAAGGAGCTTTTCGTAATCTGACTTTGTCATATTTTCGTTAAAACTAAAGGCCCTATATGGGTTTTCGAAAAAAGGAACTTTGTGGTGTCTTCCTACATTTTTCCTATTCGGAAAACGTTTGTTCCACAGTTTGGACATGTACCTTTTACAGCTGGACGTCCGTTCTTTAGCTTAGTTTCTTTGGGATTTTTTATTTCCCTTTTTGCTCTACATTTTACACAATATGCTTGAACCATTCTAAAAAATCTCTTATTTCGTTCTATTTAGGAAGAGGCTGTAAAAATAATTTAACTATAGACTAGATGAGTGTAAATTTTCAAATCATAATGAAGGCATTTCTTGAAATTAATTTATCATAAAATTCTAATTTTTTCATAATTTTACCATACTTTTAATTTAGAAATGATAATTTCTAATTTTTTCAATAAATAAGCTAATATTTTGAGTCAATTAACCAGTTATAAACAACATAAGGCATTTTAAGAAAATGGCGTCAAAAAGGGGGATCTTTTTAACTATTGGGATTTTGGTAGCTATTACTATTACAAGTTTTGTATTTTGGCTTTTACCTCAAAATTATGAAATGACTTTTGTTGTTTCAGATTTTGAGTCTCATTTAGATGGAATAAAAAATGTTCATGGGGTAATTAGTGAAACGGTTGATTTAGAATTTCAAAATTTGTTAAATGGTCACATTTCTCCACTAGAGTATATTGAACAAGCTGAAAGATCATCTACACAAATTAATTCGTTAATTATACAATTAGTGGAAAGTGAAGCCACAGAAGAATGGCAAGAAAGCTACATAAATTATATTGAATCATTAAAACAATACAACACCTATATCAGAGAAACTATTATAGCTGCAAATATGATTGAAGATGAAATTGAATCGTCTAAAGTTGAAGAGTTTATTACTAAAATAAGTCAATTTAAGGAAAATTCAGAATTTCATATTTTAAAGTCAGATGAGGCTAGACCCTGATTTAATTTCAAAAACCTAACTATAATATTTTCAAAGGTTGGAAATCGTTAAAAAGCGATTTTGTAATAGTAAAAAGAATGTCTCAAGAAGTAGCGAAGGTTGAGAAGGATGTCAAGGCTTCCTCAGCCAGCAGATTACTAGTAATTTGTGTTGATAGAGATAACGATGTTGGTGAAAAAACTGGAATTAAAACTCCGGTGGTTGGAAGAGACGCATGTATAGAGGCTGCCCAAAGACTTGCTCTAGAAGATCCTGAAGATGCAGATTCCAATTCTATGTTTTCTGCAATTAAGACGTATGAAGATTTGATTAGTAAAGGTTACGAAGCTCAAGTGATCGTAGTAGCTGGAGTAAAAAATAGAGGAGTTCAAGCAGATGAAAAAATTGCCGCGGAGATAAGAACCGTTTTACAAAATTTTTCTGCTAATGGTTCAGTGATTGTTTCTGATGGTGAAGATGATGAAAGTGTTATTCCAGTAATTCAAAATGTACTTCCAGTAATTTCAGTTCAAAGAGTGGTGATGAAAGTAAGTAGAAGTGTAGAATATTCGTATGCCGTTTTTGGTAAATATTTGAAAATGATTGCCTATGATTCAAAGTATTCAAAATTCTTTTTAGGACTTCCAGGAATTTTACTTCTTATTGGTGGAATTGCAACTATTTTTGGTTATACTGCAGAAATTTTTGCAGTACTTGTAAGTATTCTAGGTGGTGCATTTTTGATTAGAGCTTTCGACGTGGACAGAGCGTTATCTCATTGGACAAAACCTACACCATCTGGATTTATTCGAATCTTTACTTTAGTTGCAGGAATAATTCTAATGTTATCATCAATTTCAGCTGGTATTACAGCAGTTGATATTAATTTAATAGAGTCTCCATATGAAATTTTCAATATCATTTCAAACAAAGTTGTAGTTGGACAGTTCTTAGTAGAAGCTTTACCAATTTTGTGGATTGGGTTAGGAACAATATTTGCTGGAATGCTTTTAAGTAATTGGTTGGGAAAAGTTCCTAGACAAATTAGTGATACGCTAAGAATTATTGTGCTTTTAGCATTGTATCCCACCATCGCACAATTCATTAACATCTTGATCAATGATGAAAGCGCATTTACTCTTGTACTTCCTCTTATAGGTGGATTAGCTACAACTTTAGTTTCAGCAATGATTTTATTCAAGAAATTTAGGAAGCATTCAAAACAAGAAATGTTATCTGAAGGAAATTCCTAAACTGCAAGCCGAAAATCTTTATCATTTTAAAAGAATTAGAGAAAAACAGTCATATCTGTAATCATCTTTTTCATAATGAGTTAAAATGACGAAATTCAAAGATGTTGCATTTTATTTTTCTGGATTATACAAAGTATATTCCAAAAGATTGGAAAATGAGATTCGAAATGATTCTATGCCGAACCATATTGCATTAATTCTTGATGGAAATAGAAGATGGGCAAAAAGAAATCTAAGTATTCCAAAATCTGGCCATTTTAAAGGAGCAGATGCGGTAGAAAATCTTCTTGATTGGTGTGAAGAATTCGATATCAAGATTGTTACTTTGTATGCACTGTCTGCAGAAAATCTGAATAGAAAGGATGATGAGTTAGAATATCTATTTGACCTAATTAAAAATAGGTTAGAAAAACTGTACAATGATCCTAGAATTCATAGAAATGAAATGAGAGTTAAAGCGATGGGTAGAATTGAGCTTTTACCAGATTCAATAAAAGATATCCTAAAGAGATTAGATGACGTAACAAAGAATTACAATAAACATTTTCTTAACATTGCAATAGCATATGGAGGACAGGATGAACTAGTAGATGCAGTTAAAAAGATTGGTGGAAAAATTAGAGAAGGATCATTGAATGTTAATGATATTGATAAAAAAGAGATCGAATCAAATCTTTATACTTCGCATTTACCACAGTCATCACCAGATATGATTTTGAGGACATCTGGTGAAAAGAGATTAAGTGGATTCTTGTTATGGCAAAGTGCATATAGTGAACTAGTTTTTATGGATATTTTTTGGCCTGAGTTTCGAAAAATTGATCTCATGAGAGCAATTAGGACTTTTCAAAAAAGAAAAAGACGTCTTGGTAAGTAATTATAGAATTTAATGAGAAACTAATCATAATGAATGAAAAGTCAGCAGGAGCTGTAATTTTTAGAAATTTTCATGAGAGAATAGTGTTTCTTTTACTACACTATCCTTCAGGACACTGGGATTTCGTAAAAGGAAAAATTGAGAAAAACGAAAACCCTCGTCAAACAGTGGTTAGAGAAGCAAAAGAAGAAACTGGGATTTCTGACTTGAGTTTCATAGATAAATTTGAAGAAAGAATAGAATATGATTTTCAGTTTGAAGGAGAATTAATTCATAAAAAAGTAATTTTCTTCTTAGCAAAAACAAATACTGAAAAAATCACAATATCACATGAACATGTAGATTATGTTTGGTTAGAATATAAAAATGCCTTAAAAAAAATTACTTATGAAAATGCAAAATCTGTGTTATCAAAAGCTAACCAATTACTTGTTAAGAGATTCTAAATGTAATTTCTTTACTGTTGCGATTGGATCTTTTGCATCCAGTATAGTTCTACCTATAATGAAAAAATCAGTACCTGCATTCAATACACTTTTAATTTTTCCACCTTGAGTTCCAATGCCAGGAGAATAAATCGCTAAATTATTTTTAGTTTTTTTCTTACAATATCTAATTATTTGTGGAAATGTTGCGCCGACTATTATTCCATCAGCATTTTCTGAAATTGCTAATTCTAAAAATAATTCATATAGTTTTTTTTGTTTGTTGGCTTGTTTTACATTCATTTCATACATTAATTTGGCTTCAGGTGCACTCATATGACAAAGTGTAATCACCCCTTTACTTTTTTTGTGAGCTGAATTAATAATTTGTTTTAAACTTTTCTTTCCCATTATTGGATTTACAATAACTGCGTCAAAACCCAATTTCCATAAAATTTCAGTGGCATTGTAGTTTGTATTTACAATATCGTTGAGTTTGATATCAGCAATTGTCACAAGGCCATATTTGTGAGCAATTTTGTTTATTTTTATTATTTCTTTACTTCCGAGTGGAAGTAAAAGATGAAAGTTAATTTTTAATCCGCATAGGTATTTGCTTAATTTTTTTATATTTGAAATGGTTTTTGATTCAAGATTGTCGCTAGATAGGGGATAGTCATTAGCTAGGATCAGTCTACCTTTTTTGTCTGATATTTTCTTTATTCTAATTTTGAATTTGGTCATAATCGACCAAAGGATGAGTATCTTTTAATTTTATTATTTTGATATAGGAAAACCCATGTTCGCCTGGATTATCAACTAATGATGGCTGTGCGCCATTTGTCATGGTGTACTTTAAGAATGGCTTTTTTGGTTCTTCAGGCATTACTACGTGACAGAAATATGATGAGCCTTCCTCATTAAAGTTCATGAATACCCCTAACAGCCATTTTCCTTTGTATGGGAACGAAAACAACGGAAATGGAGATTCTTCGAAGCCATAACTAAGTTTTGCGAGGCTAGCCATGTCTTCAAGTTCAATTGGATAGTATTTGTCATCTGTACCATTTCCACTTTTGAGCGAGGCTGGAAGTGATTTTATTTTCACAATTGGAGAGTAAAACCTTGCAATCTCAGCAGTGGAGTCTACAATTTCTGCTGCCTCTTTTCCAGCCTTAAAACCATAGCAAAGATAATGTCCCAAATTCTCTATAGGCGTGAAATAAATTATTGGTTTTTCTTTAAGAAGATCCATTTGAACAGAAAGTACTTTTTTT
>Ga0299906_10000166_pt1 | contig 66619 bp, 54 predicted proteins | sample RVTome_14_FD_200259 | JGI IMG/M metagenome (GOLD analysis project Ga0299906, IMG submission 200259) | Soil microbial communities from uranium-contaminated site in the Upper Colorado River Basin, Wyoming, United States - RVT145D125 (version 2) ...
CCGCGAAATCGGGCGAATCGAAGCCCTCGGGAAGGGACGATGCGCGGGCGCGTCACGTCCCGAAGCCTTCCAGTCGTGACGATTCGCGGATCGGCCCCGTCTCGAAGCCTTCGGAAAGCCTCGTTTCGGAAATCGGCGCGTCCCGAAGCCTTCGGAAGGCGAGGATCCGCGAATCCTGGCGTGTCCGAGGCTACAGGACGCGAGGCCGGCGTCGTTCGCCCGGCCTCGACCGCGTCGAGCCGACGTGCCGCGGCCGAGCCGTGCACCGGCCGCGCTCAAACCGCAGCGGCGCCGGCCAAATCGCGTCACGGCCGCGTCGGCCGGAAGGCGCCGCCGACAAATCCTGCCACGGCCGCGTCGAAACGGGATTCGCAGACGACAGGTCGCGTTTCGACGCTCCACGGTCCAACGAACGGCAGACAAGACAAAAACGACAGACAAGGGAAAGGAGACCGTCATGGCATCCGTATTGGTGAGCGTTCGACAGAAGGCGGCAGTGGTCTTCCACACGCTGGTGGAGACCCATGCCGCGGAGATCGGCAAGGCGATCGGGCGCCGGCTGCGGCCGCTGCTCAGGGAAGGCGAGGTGCTGCCCGACTTCGCGCTCGTGCTGGCGCTCCTGGGCAGGCTGGTGGCCGCCGCCGCGGCCTGGCTCGTCCGCAGCGACAAGGTCCACGAGAGCGGGCTCGACGAGGGCGTGGAGCCCCGGGTTCAGCGCGATCTGGCGGCGCTCGTGCTGCGCCGGAAGGTGGTCGAGATCCGTACGCTGGGGTCGGCGTTCTACGGCCGGCGGGGCTCGGCCGTCCTCGGGCTCGTGGGACGCACGGCCGAGGCCGTGCAGCCGGAGCTCCTCTGGCGGCAGGCCCGCACGCTGCTCGCCCGTCTTCGGGATCCGCAGCTCGAGGCGCCCGGCAACTCGCTCAAGCTCGTCTTCGACCCCGTGGCCCTCGGCCGCGAGCTCGAGCCCGAGGTGAGCGCCTTGCGCCAGGCCCTCGACGCGGTCGAGCGCGAGCAGCGCCAGGCCGGCACGACCCTCGCCGCCAAGGAGGACGCCATGGGCGATCTCGACTCCGTGCTGAAGGCGTGCGTCCTGGTGATGAAGGGAGCTTTCGCCCTCGCCGGCAGGCCGGATGTGGCGCGCAAGCTCGGCGAGCTGTCGCGGCGGAAAAAGCCCCTGCCGACCGGAAAGGAGGTGGACGTGAAGACTCGATAAGCCGTTCCATGCCCGACTCCGATCAGGAAACCAAGAACCAGAACGACGACAATCCCCACGAGGGGAAGAAAGGACAGATTGAAATGGCATCCATAGCCGCAGTTCTCAGACAGAAAACGGTGTCGGTCTTCCGCTCCGCGGTGACCGCCCATGCCGGGCAGGTGATCCCGGCCATCGTCCAACGCATCGAGCGCGTCCTCGGCGAGGGCGAGATCGTTCCCGACCTCGTCTTCTTTTTCTCCCTGCTCGGGAGGATGCCGGACGAGGTCATGGGGCGGTTCATCGATGGCGACAAGACGCACCTCGACGAGTTGACCAACGACCTCGAGCCCCGCGAGCGGCGTGACGAGGTCGGGGGCAGGGTGCGACGCACGCTCATCAATATCCGCTCGATCACCGACGGTCTCTTCGGACCGGTGCGCGGCGCCGAAATCCTCGCCACCGACGGGCCGACCGCCGAGGTCGACCAGCCGGAGCTCCTGTGGCGCCAGGGCGATCACACGGCCACCCGCCTCGAGAATCCGACAATGGCGACGCCGAGCATGACCACCGCCAGCCTCCAGTTCGATCCGGCGACCCTGGGGTCGGAGCTGAGGGAAGACGTGGACGCCTTTCGCCAGGTGCTCGACGAGTGCGAGCAAGCGCGGCGGGAGGCGGAGAAGACCCTGCTGGTGCGGGAGGAGCTCTCGGCCGAGAGCGCCACCGTCCTCAGGGGGTGCCGGCTCATCCTCGAGGGCATGCTCCTGCTCGGCAACCGGCCGGACCTGGTCTTCCGTCTGCGGCGCGCCCTGCGCCGCCGGCGCCGGGCCGCCGGCTCCCCGCCCGTTCCTGACGCCGGTGAGACCTCGCCCGCTCCGGGCGATCAGCCGCCGGCCGCTGACGAAGCCTCCGACGCCCTGTCGGAATCCTGATCCACTCCGTAGACGGTCCTGACGGACCGACCCTGGGCGGCCCCACGTGCCGCCCAGGGCTTTGCTTTCTATCGCCTCACCTGCGGCGAAGGTGCTAGACTGGTCCTCGAAGGAGACGCTGGCGATGTCTCGAGCAACAGCCACGGCCCTCGCAGAGCCCCCGGATTTCGAGCTGATCCACGAGGACGAAGAACCCTTGGAATCCCAGTGGCACGTCTGGCAGATGGGCCTTCTCATCCACCTCCTCCACCAGTGGATGCGGGAGCGGGGCCGCGGCGACTTCTTCGTCGGCGGCAACATGTTCGTCTACTACTCGCTTCGGCAGGCTCAGGCGGTGGCCGCCGATCCCGCGGGCCACAAGGAGTTCAAGGGTCCCGACGTCTTCTACGTCGCCGACGTGGATCCGCACGAACGCCCGTCCTGGGTCGTATGGGAGGAGGGCAACCGCTATCCCGACGTGATCTTCGAGCTCGCTTCGCCCACGACGCGGACGAAGGACCTGACCACCAAGAAGGACCTCTACGCTCAGGTCTTTCGCACCCCGGAGTACGTCTTCTACGACCGGGACAGGGACGAGCTCCGGGGATTCCGCCTCGCCGGCACGGCCTACCAGGAGCTCCGGCCGAACGTCCGCGGGCGTCTGTGGAGCGTCGAGCTGGGCGCGGAGCTGGGGGTCTGGCGCGGTGAGCACGACGGCGTGGAGGCGCCGTGGCTGCGGCTCTACCGTCCTGACGGGGGGCTGGTGCCGACGGCGAGGGAAACGGCCGAAGCGGCGCAGGACGAGGTGGCGCGGTTGCGCGTCCGGCTGGCCGAGCTGACCGGGAGCGGACGCGTCGATTGAGCTACCCCGTGACGCCACCGTCCCCAGGGCGGTCCTGGCAGGGGGTGGCAAGCGTCCTCAACCCGCACGCGGGGCTACCAGACGCTCAGGAACACCTCAGGCGCGGACTGCCGCCGACCGTTCCTCTTCGTCCCACGGGGACGGTGGAGAGGTAGCCAGTGACTTCAGTCACTGGCGGGCGGGGCCGGAGGCAAGACGGGTCGAATTCAGGGATCGCGACCCCACCAGTGACTGAAGTCACTGGCTATCGCTGCACCGTCCCTGCGGGACGAGGAGTGGCGGCAACAGGACGGTGAAACGGATTCGTTCCTTGGGAGCTTCTCCAACCCGCAGCGCCACTCCTCGTCCCGAAGGGACGACCGCGTATAGCTCCGGGTTTCAACCCGGAGCTGCTTGCACGGCCGCCGGGAACGGCATCCGACGCAGGGTTCAAACCCTGCGCTATATGCGGTCGTCCCTTCGGGACGAAGAGGGACCGCCGGCGGCAATCCGCTCCCTGAGGTTGTTCCTGATGCCTTGCAGTCCCGCTGCGGGTTGGAGAACTTCGCCACCCTGCCGGTGCCTGCCCCATCCTAACCCAAGCGCGGCGCCCCGCCCTCCCTTTCGGGTAGGGCCGGCCCGGCGCCGGGCAAGACGGCACTGTGAAGCACGCCACAGCGCCAGGCCAACACGCTGTCATAGGCTCGGAGCAGGGCGCCGGCTCCCGCCGGCGTCCCCGCCAGGGACCGGACCCGCCCCGCCAAACAGGAGACGATGGCATGCGCCTTCGTTTTTCGAACGCGAACGGCTTCAGGATTGCTCTGACCCTCGCCCTCGTGGCGCCGACGGCCCTTCCCGCGGCCACCCTCTGCACCGCGGGGACCGGCCCGACCCTTCCCAACCCGATCCTCTTCGTGGCCCAGTTCCCGATCGCCGGCGACTTCGCCACCATCGGCTCGACCTTCGCCAACCACTTCCCGCAGGTCTCGCGGGCAGGCCGCGGCGGCGACCTCTACGTGCGCTATCCCGACGGCACCCTGTGCAACCTCACCCGCGAGGCCGGCTACGGCAGCGCCGCCGTCTTCCAGGGGGCGAACGCGATCGCCGTCCGCGATCCCTCGGTGTACTGGGACGGCACCCGGGCGCTCTTCAGCATGGTGATCGGCGCCCCCACCGAGCGCTACCAGGTCACCAGCCAGCGCTGGCAGCTCTACGAGGTCACCGGGCTCGGCCAGGGCCAGCCGGCGGCGATCGCCAAAGTCCCCAACCAGCCGGCCTCGTACAACAACCTGACGCCGCTCTACGTGCCCGGCGGCCGCATCGTCTTCACCTCCGACCGTCCCCGCGACGGCTCGCTCCACCTCTACCCGCAGCACGACGAGTACGAGTCGACGCCGACCAACACCGGGCTGTGGAGCCTCGACCCGGCGACCGGCGAGCTGGCGCTGCTCGACCACGCGCCGTCGGGCGACTTCACGCCGATCCTCGACAGCTTCGGGCGGGTGATCTTCACCCGCTGGGACCACTTGCAGCGCGACCAGCAGGCCGACGCCGACGCCGAGGGCGCGGGCTACGGCACCTTCAACTACGCGGACGAGAGCGCCGGCGCGGCGCGGCTGGCGAGCCGCGAGGAGGTCTTCCCGGAGCCGCGCGGCGACTCGCCGCCGAACGTCAACGGCCACCGCTTCAACCACTTCTTCCCCTGGCAGGTCAACCCCGACGGCACCGATGCCGAGACCTTGAACCACGTCGGCCGCCACGAGCTCCACGAGTACTTCGCGCAGTCCTTCGACGACGACCCGTCGCTCGACGAGTTCATCGACGACGTCTCCGGGCGCGCGAACGCCAACGAGATCGAGAACCTCTTCCAGATCGAGGAGGACCCGGCCGCTCTCGGGACCTACTTCGGCGTCGAGGCGCCGGAGTTCGGCACCCATGCCTCGGGCCAGATCGTGCGTCTGCCGGGCGACCCGGCGCTGCCGGCCGACCAGATGGCGGTGACCTACGTCACCCACCCGGCCACCGCGACGATCGTCGCCGACGGCGCCACGCCGCCCGCCGCCCACAGCGGCCACTACCGCGACCCGCTTCCGCTCTCCAACGGCGCGCTCGTCGCGTCGCACGCGTTCGAGACCCGCTACGCCGCCAACGAGGGCACGCGCAACGCGCCGTCGCCGCGCTACCACTTCCGCCTTCGACGTCTCGCCTTCGACGCCGGCCTTGGCTACTGGGAAGCCGGCGTCGCGCTGACGCCGGGCCTCGTGCGCAGCATTCAGTACTGGGATCCCGACGAGCTGGTGAGCTACGACGGTCCGCTGTGGGAGCTCTCGCCGGTCGAGGTGCGGGCGCGTCCCCAGCCGCCGGCGCGCACGTCGTCGCTGCCGGCGCCGGAGGCGCAGGTCTTCGCCGAGCAGGGGGTCGACGTCGAGGCTTTCCGGGACGACCTGCGCGACCGCGGGCTGGCGCTCATCGTCTCGCGCGACGTGACGACGCGCGACGCCGCCGACCGGCAGCAGCCGTTCAACCTGGCGGTGGCGGGCGGCGCCCAGACCACCGGGGACGGCGGCACGGTCTACGGCGTCGCCTACCTGCAGCTCTTCCAGGGCGACCAGATCCGCGGCATCGGGGGCACTGCGTCGCCGGACCCCGGGCGTCGCGTGCTCGCCCAGTTCCTCCACGACGACGCCGACAACCCGCCGGCGCCTTCGGGGCCTCCGGGCAGCGTGGCGCTGGGCGTCGACGGCTCGCTGGCGGCCCTGGTGCCGGCGCGCCGCGCCATGACCTGGCAGCTCACCGACGCCGCCGGCGCGCCGGTGGTGCGCGAGCGCTACTGGCTCACGTTCCAGCCCGGCGAGATCCGCGTCTGCGCGTCGTGCCACGGGCTCAACAGCGTCGACCAGGCGGGCCAACCGCACCCGGTCAACGCGCCCGCGGCCCTGCGGACGCTACTCGCGTTCTGGAAATCGCGCCCGCTCTTCGCCGACGGCTTCGAGTCGGGGGGCGTCTCGGCGTGGACGACGGCGGTGGGCGACTGAGGGGAGCCCGGCGCCGCCGGCGAGGAAAAGCCGGTGAACGCCTCCGAGACCGGCACCGGACGTGCGCCGGTCATGTACACTGAGGCCATGGAAGGCCTCGTCCGGATCGCTACGAAGAGCGCCGCCGCGGCCCCGCCGCGCCAGCGTCGTCCCGAGTGGCTACGCATCCGCCTGGCGACGCCGGAGCGCTACCGCGAGGTCCAGGGGCTGGTGCGCAAGCTGCGTCTGAATACCGTCTGCCAGGAAGCCCGCTGCCCCAACATCTACGAGTGCTGGGGCGAGCACGGCACCGCCACCTTCATGATCCTCGGCGACGTCTGCACGCGCCGCTGCGGCTTCTGCGCCGTGGCCACCGGACGCCCCGGCGCCGTCGACGCCGAGGAGCCCGAGCACGTGGCCGAGGCGGTGGCCGCCATGGACCTGCGCCACGCCGTGATCACCTCGGTCGACCGCGACGACCTGCCCGACGGCGGCGCCGGTCATTGGGCCGCGGTGATCGCGGCCGTCCACCGGCGCAACCCGCAGACCGCCGTCGAGGTGCTGACGCCCGACTTCCGCGGCGTCGCCGACGCCCTCGACGTGGTGCTCGCCGCGCGGCCCGAGATCTTCTCGCACAACATGGAGACGGTGCCGCGGATGTACCGCAAGGCGCGTCCCGGCAGCCGCTACGAGCGCAGCCTGGAGCTGCTCGCCGAGGCGTCGCGGCGCCGCGACCGCGGCGAGTACGGGGGACGCGTGAAGACGGGCGTCATGGTGGGGCTCGGCGAGAGCGTCGACGAGCTCTACGCCACGCTCAGGGACATCCGCGGCGCCGGCGTCGAGGTGCTGACCATCGGCCAGTACCTCCAGCCCACCCGCGAGCACCTGCCGGTCCACCGCTTCGTCCATCCCGACGAGTTCGCCGACCACAAGCGCCACGCCCTCGAGCTCGGCTTCCGCCATTGCGAGTCGGGTCCGCTGGTGCGCAGCTCGTACCACGCGCACGAGCACGTCGGGGCGTCGCTGCGGGCGGTCTGACGAGCGTGCCCGTGCGCCACGTCCGCAGACCTGGACCCTGCCCAGGTCGGAGTTGCTGAGGCAAGTCGGGATCATCTGTCCCAAAGTTGACCGCACAGCACTCATGAGTTAGACGGCCAGGCTCCCAACAATCGACGCAGCATCACGATCTGCCCCAGATGGTACGCGTTGTGATCGGCGACGAGGAGCGCCTCCCGGAGGACGGTCGCGCCGTCGGCCCAGGGAAACGGCGCGAGGAGATCGGTCGCCGGATCGCGCACCAGCTCGCACATCGCGTCGAGGTCGGAACGGAACGACTCGACGGTGCGATCCCAGGCGTCGTCGTCGGGCGACGCTTCGGTCTTAGGCCAGTAGCCGTCGGGCCACACGGGGGAGACGTGGTCGGCGTTGCGGCTGAACTCGAGGATGTCCCACTGCGCGATGCGCAGGTGCTCGAGTAGTTGCCAGGCCGTGTGCGCCGTCCCCTCGGGACGCACGCCCCGCAGCTCGGGATCGAGTCCACGGATCGTGGCGTCGAAGTCCGCGTGGGCGTTGCGGGCTTTCAGCAAGTTGAGGACGTGCTCGCGTAGGGCGTCGTTCATTCCTGACGGAGAAGTTCGTTTTTCACTTCGCCCCATGTGAATCCTCCCGTAGGGTCGAGTAAGTATTGCTCCCAGCGTCGGTCCAGCTCCCGGCGCTCAGCCTCTGCCGCGATTCTTCGTCCCGAAGGGACGACCGCGTATAGCCCCGCGTTTCAACCCGGTGTCGCATTGCTCGTTGTAGGGCAGGCTGCGCCTGCCGATTCGCGATCGATCGCGAAGAATCGTCAGGCGGAGCCTGACCTACCGGGATCCGTCCTGTGCTCTGCCGCGCGGCTATCGGTGCGCTCGTTCGACGGCACAGCTTCGAGCGCAAGGCCAAGTGCGCTCCGCGGGCAGGACACAGGGAGGGCGCCCTTCGTCGTCCGTTTCTTGGACGCCTTCTTGCGCTTGACCTTGCCACCCAACAAACCCTGCTCATTCGACCTCCCGCGTCAACCACTCCCGCCGGTACGCCCGGTGCGCCGGCGTTTCCGGGTAGGTGAACGGGTAACCGGTCATCGCCCGGAACGGCAACGGCTCCAGCCGGTGGCCCTCGTAGGTGTTGCGGTCGGCGTCCTTGTCCCAGCCGTGGCTCTCGACGAAGAGGGTGCGCACGAAGCCCGGCGACGGCGGCGGCAGGTCGCGGGCGTCGAACTCGAGGGCGATCTCGTCGCCCGGAGCCAGGATCGCCGAGAAGTCGTCCGCCTCCGCGAGCAGCTTCGCGGCGTCGCCGTAGCGCGTGTACCGCCCCGGGAACGGCAGCCACGGCGAGTCGAGGCGCACGCGCTCGTAGTCGAAGACGTGGGGGGCGTTCGGCGCCCGGCGCTCCATCGCCGAAAAACCCCGGTACCGGAGGACGGCGCTCGACGGCGTCAGACGCGCCATGACCCGCGCGTCGCCGTCGGCGGGCGTCGTCGTCCAGGCGATGCGGTCCCAGTGCAGCCACAGCGACGTGACCAGCCGCAGCTTGCGCGCTCCGGGCGGCAAGGGCGGCGTGTCGATCACCATCGTCTTGGTCTTGCCCGCCGGGTGGCCGACGCTCTCGATCAGCGTCTCCCAGCCTTCGGCCGTCTCCACCTCGAGACGCGGCGGCAGGTAGGGCAGGTCGTCGCGCTGCGCCACCGCCAGGTTGAGGCTGGCGTCCGCCGGGAAGATCCAGCCGTCGAGGTGCAGGCGCACCGGGCCGCCCGGGGCCTCGCCGAGGTCGAAGGTGAAGGTCCACGGCACCGACGCCACGCCCTGGTAGCGGCTCTCCGTATAGCCGTCGGCATAGACGTCATCGCGCAAGCGCACCTCGCGGGTCACCTCGCGCCCGCGGCCGTCCCAGGCGGCGGCCACCGGCCGCAAACCGCGGCTCGCCAGGACTCGCTCCGGCAGGGCCTCGCCCGGAACCACCCGCAAATTCGACGCCACCTCGCTCGACGGCGGATGGTCGACGACCCACAGACGCACGTGGTCGAAGAAAGCGGCCTCCCAGAGCTCCTCGGTGAGGCGCAGACGGTAGACGCCGCCGTCGGCGGCCAGGCCGTCGACGCGCACCAGCTCCGAGGGATCGGCGGACGCGTACGCTCCGGGCGCCACCGGCAGCCCGAGCGGCGCCGCCCACAACAGGTCGGTCACGAACGCGAAGCGCTCGCCGTCCCAGGCGTAAAGAAACGGGCAGCTCCCCTTGAGGAGCTGTTCCTCGACGATGCGCTGGTCTCCCGCCACCGCCAGGCGGTTCTGCGGCACGCCGTTGGTCCACACCACGCGCAGGATCTCGGCCCTCTCCTGGGAGCCGAGACCGAAGTGGACGACGTCGCCCGCCGCTTCGCGGAGCTGGTAGGCCTGCCCGTTGCGCACCTCGACGACCGCGCCGGCGCCGAAGACGTTGTTCTTGGAGTTGCCCTTGTCGAGGCCGCGCAGGCGCACCGCCAGCCAGTGGTGACGGTTGCCGCCCTCGTTCTCCAGCCAGTGCAGCCCGGCGCCGCCGGCGACGGCGAGGTCGAGGTCGCCGTCGGCGTCGAGGTCGGCGGCGAGGACGGCGGCGGCCGTCTTCGGCGCGTCCGCGAGCTCGGCGGCCTTGAAGCCGCCGGCGGCCTGTTGAAGCAGGACGATGACGCCGCCCGGACCCGCGGCGGCGAGGTCGAGGCGGCCGTCGTTGTCGGCGTCGAAGGCGACGACCGAGGTCAGCTCCGCGGACGCCGGAAGCCCTGCCGGCGTCCACGGCTCGAATTTCCCGCCGCGGTTGCGCCAGGCGGCGAGGCCGCGGCCGGCGCCGACGAGGTCGGGCAAGCCGTCGTTGTCGAGGTCGGCGCTCGCCGCCGCGGCGACGGCCCAGGGCGCGGCGATCACGCCGAGGTCGGTGAATTCTCCCTGGCGCAGGTTGTCGAGGCGGGTCAGGCCCTTGGCGTGGGCGACGACCAGGTCGAGGTCGCCGTCGCGGTCGAGGTCGCTGGCGGCGACGGCGCGGGCGTCCTGGAGGGCGAGGCGCGGCAGGGAGCGCTCGCCGAGGCGCTCCAGCGGTCCCTGGAGGGCGTTGCGCCAGAGGTCGGCGGCGCCCGCGGCGCGGCCGGCCAGCGCGAGGTCGAGGTCGCCTTCGACGTCGAAGTCGATCACCGCCGCGGCGGCGGCGCCGGCGGTGGCCAGGCCGAGCTGGTCGGGCGCCGGCGCGAAGGAGCCGTCGCCCTTGCCGAGCCAGACGGCGGCGCCGGCGGCGCCGAAGGCGAGGAGGTCGAGGTGGCCGTCGTTGTCGAGGTCGGCGGCGAGGAGCTCGTCGAGCCCGGGCGCCGCCTGCTCGGCCGTCACCTTCCAGCCGCCGGCCGCCAGCCGCACCTCGAGGGTTCCGTCGGCGCGGACGCGGGCCAGGTCGGGCTTGAGGTCGCCGTCGAGGTCGGCCGCGGCCAGGGCGCGTCCGGCGGCCGGGCGCTCGTCGAGGCGGGCGCCCGAGAAGCTCACCGCCCGGGGCTCGCCGAAGGCCGTCGTCGGCGGCTGGTCTTCGAAGCGCGCGTAGGGGATGCCCTGGATGCCGGTCTTGAGCTCGCGCAGGCTCTCGCGGAACATCGGCGTGACCTTGAGCACGTTCTCGAAGCGCAGCACGGGGCCGCGGGCCTGCGCGAGGTCGTCCTGCTTCAGGGCCTCGCTCGCCATCTCGAGCGCGCGCTCGGCCATCTCCGGCGCTTGCCACAGCAGCTCGCCCAGGCGACCCACGGCGCGGGTGGCGGCGGCGCGGTCGCCGCGGGCCACGGCGCGGTGGGCGAGCTGGAGGAGGACGACGACGTTCTCCGGCCGCAGCTCCGCCAGCCGCTCGAGCGAGCGCCGGGCCACGGCGTCGGCCTTCTCGCCCTCGAGGCTCGACGCGAGCTGGTACGCGGCGTAGAGGATCTCGAGGTCGCGGGGCGCCGCGGCGGCGGCCCGCTCGAGCACGTCGAGGGCGCCGGCGAGGTCGCCGGTCCACTGCAGGACATCGGCGCGGACGGCGAGCAGGCCGGGATCGTCGCGCCGCTCCTCGGGAACCACGTCGAGCACGCGCAGCGCGGGCTCGTACTTCTGCTGCCGCAGCAGGGCGATCGCCAGGTTGGCGTAGCCCAGCGCCTCGCCGGGCACCAGCCTCACGACCTCGCGGTAGGGCGCCTCGGCGTTCTCGGGCTTCTCGTTCTCGAGCTCGGCGTAGCCGAGCTGATGGAGCTCGAGGGCGCGCGGCGGCACTTCCGCGGCCAGGGGGGGCGTCAGGATGAGGGTCAGAGCGGCAAGCGTCCTTCGCATGGACGGCATTGTATCCGGCTCGCGGCTCTTGGAAGGGGAGCATGGTAACGTAGGCCCATGAGCCAGACCCTGCCGATGGAGTCGACCGCGCCCGCCGTCGACGACGGGGCCATCGAACACGAACGCCTTGCAGCACGATCATCCGAGCTGGCGCCGCCGTCTTGACGCGGAGACTCCGTCCGCTCCCGTTCGCCGGATCGAGCCCGGCGACGCGTCGGTGCCGTGTCTCACCGTGCTCGCCCACCCGGACGGCGCCTGGGTGGGCGCCCGCGCCGTGCTGCGCGAGCTCGCGGCGGGACGGGAGGCGACGCTCTCGCGTCTCGAGCCGGACTTCCTGGTGCCGGGCGAGGACGCCGCGCGGCCCCTCGCCGATCCCTTCGTGAGCCGCCGGCCCTGGCGCCTCGCGCCCCTCGGTGACGGCGGGGTGCGCCTGCTGGGCGGCGAGGCGAAGAGCGCGCTCACCGTCGCCGGCGAGCCGGTCGCCGGCCGGCGCGACCTCGACCGTGCCGACGTCGAGCGCGGCGTCGCGCTGGTCCTCGCCGGCCGCGTGGCGCTGCTGCTCCACGTCACGTCGGCGGCGCCGTTGCCCGCGCTGCCGGATTACGGGCTGGTGGGCGAGAGCCTGGCGATGGTGCGCCTGCGCCAGGAGATCCGGCAGGTCGCCGACTTCGACGTCCCCGTGCTGCTGCGCGGCGAGACCGGCACCGGCAAGGAGCTGGTGGCCAGGGCCCTGCACGACGCCAGCCGGCGGCGGGGCGGGCCCTTCCTGGCCATCAACATGGCGGCGGTGCCGCCGTCGCTGGCCGCGGCGGAGCTCTTCGGCGCCGCCCGCGGCGCCTTCACCGGTGCCGAGCGCCGGCAGGTCGGGTTCTTCCAGCGTGCCGACGCCGGCACCCTCTTCCTCGACGAGATCGGCGAGACGCCCGCCGACGTGCAGCCCCTGCTGCTGCGCGCCCTCGAGACGCGGCAGATCCAGCCGCTGGGCGGCGAGCCCCAGGAGGTCGACGTGCGGCTGATCGCCGCCACCGACGCCGACCTCGAGGAACGGATCGAGGCCGGCGGCTTCCGCGCGCCGTTGCTCTACCGGCTGAACGGCTACGAGATCGTGCTGCCGCCGCTGCGCCGGCGCCGCGACGACCTCGGGCGCCTGCTCTTCCATTTCCTGCGCCAGGAGCTGCGCGCCGCCGGCGCCGAGCACCGCCTGGCGCCGCCGCCCCCCGGCGGCGAGCCGTGGATGCCGGCCGCGGCGGTGGCGCGGCTCGCCGCCTACGACTGGCCGGGCAACGTGCGCGAGCTGCGCAACGCGGCGCGGCAGATCGTCGTCGGCTACCGCGCGGCGAATCGGGCCGGCCTCGGACCGCAGCTCGAACGCCTGCTCGGATCCCCGGCGCCGGAGACGCAAGGGCCGCCCCCTCGTCCACGCTCACGCAAGCCCGCCGAGGTCGGCGAAGAGGAGATGATCGCCGCCCTGCGCGAGCACCGCTGGCAGGTCAAGGCGGCGGCCCGGCGCCTCGGCATCTCGCGCGCCTCGCTCTATCTGCTCATGGAGCGTTCCCCTCGGATCCGCAAGGCCGCGGACCTCGGCCGCGGCGAGATCGAGGCCTGCCGCGAGCGCCACGGCGGCGACCTGGCGGCGGCGGCGGCGGAGCTCGAGGTCTCGGAGGACGGCCTGCGCCAGCGCCTGCGCGCCCTGGAAACGGAGTAGAGGCCCGTGGAGACGCCGGCGACGATCGGTCCGTACCGGCTCGAGGGCCGGCTGGGACGCGGCGGCATGGGCGAGGTCTACCGGGGCTATGACGAACGCCTGGATCGGCCCGTGGCGCTCAAGCGGCTCGCCCGCGCGGCCGGGGCGAGCGCCCACGCGCGCCGCCGGCTGCGCCGCGAAGCCCGGGCGGCGGCCCGCCTCAACCATCCGGCCGTCGTCCAGGTTTACGACGTCGTCTACGGCGAGGACGAGGATTGGATCGTCATGGAGCTGGTCGAAGGCCGCACCCTGGCGGCGCTCGCGGACGGCAAGGCCCTTCCCGTCGCCGACGCCCTGCGCTGGGCGCGGCAGGTGGCCGAGGGCCTCGCCACGGCGCACGCGCGCGGCATCGTCCACCGCGACCTCAAGGCCGAGAACGTGATGATCGACGACGGCGGCGCGGCCAAGATCCTCGACTTCGGCCTCGCCAAGCACGTGGTGGACGCCGGAGCTGTGGACGCCGGAGCCACGGCGACGACCGAAGACGGGATGGTCGTCGGCACGGTGCGCGCGCTGTCGCCCGAGCAGGCCATGGGTCGCTCGATCGACGCTCGCTCCGACCTCTTCGCCCTCGGGATCCTGCTCTATGAGACGGTGGCCGGCCGCTCGCCTTTCATCGGCGCCGGACCCGCCGACACGCTGCGGCGGATCTGCGCCTCCCAACAGACGCCGCTCCGCGAGATCGACGCCGCGCTGCCGGCGGCGCTCTCGGAGCTCGTGGATCAGCTCCTGGCGAAGGAGCCGGCGCTGCGGCCGAGGAGCGCCGCCGAGGTGGCGCGGCGGCTCGCCGCGCTGGAAGACGAAGAGGCCATCGCGCCGGCTTCGTCCGTCTACCCGGGGACGACGCTCCTGCCGGCCTCGGGCAACGGCGCGGACGTCCGCCCGTGGCGCCGGCCGGCCACGGGACGGTGGCTGCTCGCGGCGGCCGCGGCCGTCGTAGCGGCGGTCGCCGCATGGCGGCTCCTGCCGTCCTCGCCGCTCCCGGTCGCCGCGGCGCCGGAGCCGCTCTACGTCGCCACGCTCCCGCCTCTGCTCGTCAACGGCGGCGACCTGCCCGGCATGGACCTGATGGCTGACGGCGTGCGCGTGGCTCTGCTGCGCGGCCTGGTCTCGCTCGAAGGCGTCGCGGCGCTGGCGCCGGAACGGGTCGACGCGGTGGACGGCCCGCCGCGCGCCGTGGCGCGGGCGGTCGCCGCAGACGAGGTCCTGAGCTCGCGGCTGAGCTGCCGGAGGGACGCCTGCACCCTGACGGTGAGCCGCCTGACGCCGGACGAGCGGGTCTCCCACACCGAGACGATCGAGGTCCCCACCGACGACTTCGCGCTCCTGGCGCGCGCCGTCTCGGCGCAGGTCCGCCGCGTCTACGGCGAGCATCCGTGGCGCTCGGGCGCGCCGGAGCCGGCCATGGCGAGCGCCGAGTACGAGACCTTCCTGCGGCTGCGCGGCGACTACCTCGCGCGGCGCCGCCCCCTGCCGGAGCTCCTCGAAGAGATCGAAAAGCTGAGCCCGCGGGTGCCCGAGATCCTGCTGCTGAAGGCCCGGGTCGCGCGCTACCGCTACGCCGAGACCCGCGACGGCGCCGACCTCGACCTCGCCCTCGCCGCGGTGGAGGCAGCGCGGCGCCTGGCGCCCGACGACCCCGAGGTGCTCGCCGAAGCGGTGCAGGTGGCGCGCGCCGGCGACGACGCCGAGCTCGCCACCACGGCTCTGGCGGCCCTGGAGACGCTGACCCCCGGCGACGCCGGGGTGGCGATCAGCCGCGCCTGGTGGCTCGAGCGTCGCGGCGAGGCGGACGCCGCGCTCGAGCTGGTGCGCCGGGCGGCGCGCCGCCGTCCCGCCTGGTACGCGCTGCTCGGCCTCGCCAACCTCGAGATCCAACATGGCGACGCGGCGGCGGCGCGGCGCGCCCTCAGCGAGCTGCTGGAGCGCGCGCCCGGCCAATACACGGGCCTCTCGCTCCTCGCCCAGCTCGAGCTGACGAGCGGCGACCTCGGCCGCGCCGTCGAGCTCTACGCCGAGCTCGTCCGCCGCTCGCCGGGGCCGATCCAGCAGTCCAACCTGGGCCTCGCCTACCTCCTGTCGCGGCGCTACGAGGAAGCGGCGGCGAGCTTCGCCGCCGCCTACGAAGCGGCTCCGAACAATCCCCTCGTCGCTCTCAACTTGGCGGACGCCCGTCTGCTGACGGGGGAGCGCGCGGGCGCGGAGGCGCTTTACCGCCGCGTCCTCGAGCTGGATGACCGCAACCCGGAGAGCCACGACTGGCAGGACCTGGCGACCCGCGCGCAGGCCGAGGCCCGGCTCGGCCTGGGGCGCCAGGCCGTGGCCTCGATCCGCGACGCCTCGCGCCTGGCGCCCGACAGCCCGCACGCGGCCTATTGCGCGGCGCTGGTCTTCCTGCTCGTCGGCGAGGAGGCGTCGGCCGTCGTCGAGGCTGAGCGCGCCCTCGACCTCGGCCTCGAGCCGCGCTGGTTCGACCTCGAGTGGTTCGACGCCCTGCGGGAGGATCGGCTGCTCGCCGACCGGCTCACGGAGGCGGCTCGTTGATCAGGATCGGGTGAACGTCACGGTGACGTCGGACCGGGTGGCGCCGTTGGCCATCTTGCTCCTCCTTGGATATTCGGCCGCAATGACCGGATCGAGAGCATATCACTGCCGACGCCCCGGAGAATCTCTGAATCGACGCGCCGCTGACACGGCTTTCCCCCGAGCGTTTGCGGTTGACGCGCACTCGACGCGCCGCGCGCTCTCCGGCCGCAGATCGACACGGCCCGCCCGTGTCCGGGCGCTCTTCAGTGCGCCGGAGCGGTGCGCCGCCGGGGCGCTCCTGGCGCGGATCCGCCGCGCTCCGCCTCGCCGCTGATCGGCGATGGCACGGGCTTTGCTCATCGCCTCGCCACGAAAGCCTGACGGAACCTGAACCTTTCAAAGGAGAAAGAACCATGTCTGACTACGGACAAGTCACTTCCGGTTGCTCCCCCGAGAAGAACCAGAATAACCGCTCGAGCTCGAACTTCAAGATCGACGCCCCCAAGGGAACGACCCAATTCCAGTGGACGGTCTCGAACGCCGACACCAGCCCTTCGGACATCTCCTTCGTGGTGTGGATCGACAAAAACCTCGGCCGCGACTCCCAGGCCTACGGCGGCCAGGCCATCTCGAACGGCTTCGTGGGCGAGGCGCTCGAGAACGGCAGCAAGTATTACATCGGCAATCCCTCGGGTTGCTCGAGCAAAGGCGACACCTTCCTGGTCACCGTCTCCGCGCCCCAGTAAACCTGACCTGCGCGCTCGGCCCCGGCGCCCGCGCCGGGGCCTGGGTGCCGGTCACCATGACTGGGCGGCAGCGCCGAGCCCGCGGATCGCCCGGATGCGCTCGACCGTCGGCGGGTGGCAATGGTTCAGGAAGACGTAGAAGGGGTGCGGCGTCAGGTTCGCCAGGTTGTCGGCCGACAGCTTTTTCAGGGCCGAGACCATGGCCTCGGGCTCGGCGGTTTCGGCGGCGAAACGGTCGGCTTCGAATTCGTCGCGGCGCATCAGCAGGTTCATGAGCATCTGCAAGAGGAGCTCGATCGGGGCGTAGAGCAGGCCGAAGATCACCAGGCCCGCGTAGACCGACGTCGTCTCCAGGTAGAAGGCCTCGAAGAGCCCTTCGTGAGTGAGGAAGATCGACAGCAGGTAGAACATCAGGCCGCCGTGCGCGACGGCGATCGCGAGGTTCTTGACGATGTGCTTCTTCTTGTAGTGGCCGATCTCGTGCGCCAGCACGGCGACCAGCTCGCGCGCCGTGTGCTTGTCGAGCAGCGTGTCGTAGAGCGCGACCCGCCGGTGCTTGCCCAGGCCGGTGAAGAAGGCGTTGCCGCGGCTCGAGCGGCGCGAGCCGTCCATCACGAAGACGCCGTGAAGCGCGAAGCTCACCGACTCCGCGTACCGTGAGATCGCCTCGCGCAGCTCGCCCTCGGGCAACGGCTCGAAGCGGTTGAACAACGGCAGGACCCAGGCGGGGAAGACGAGCTGGATGAAGAGCACGAAGAGGCTGCTCGCGAGCCAGCAGTAGAGCCAGGCCGCCTCGCCCGCCTGCTCGAAGAAGAGCAGCACCAGGGCCAGGAGCGGCGCCCCGAGGACGAGGGCGAGCCCCAGGCCCTTCGCCAGGTCGAGCACGAAGACCCGCGGCGTCGTGCGGTTGAAGCCGAAGCGCTCCTCGATGACGAAGGTCGAGTAGACGCTGAAGGGCAGCGCCAGGATCCCCTTCGCCAGCACCAGGACGCCGACGTAGACGAGGCCGGTCAGAGTGCTCCCGAGCCCGAAGCCGCGCACCCAGGCGTCGAGCCACTGGAAGCCGCCGCCGAACCAGAAGGCCAGCAGCAAGCCGAGGTCGAAGGTCGAGGTCACGAAGCCGAAGCGGGTCTCGAGGCGCGTGTACTCCTGGGAGCGCGCGTAGACGTCGGCGTCGTAGACGTCGCGCAGCTCGTCCGGAGGCTCGCTTCTGAGCGCTTTCAGGTTGAAGAGGTTGGCGGCCACCGTCAGGGCGTATTCGAGGAGCAGCGCCGCCAGGATGATCTGGGCGTAGACGTTCATCGGGTTCGAGGGGTCCTTGAGCGCAATGGAAAACGACGAGCCCCGCGGGGCAAACGACGATGGATGGTACCAGGATCCGCCGCGTCGTGCGCCGGTTGCCGGCAGGGGTCCGCTCGCTTATCATGCGGGCGCCATGACGGTCCACGTCTTCGCCCACGAGGCCTGCCTGGGCCACGAGATGACGCCCGGTCACCCCGAGCGTCCGGCGCGGCTCACCGCCATCCGCGAGGAGCTCGCCGATCCCGGCGTCGCCGCCGGCCTCGTCTGGCACCAGGCGCCGGAAGCCTCCCGCGCCGAGCTCGAGCGGGTGCACCCGGCCTTCTACGTCGACCACATCCGCGACCTCTCCGCCGCCGGCGGCGGCGTGCTCGACCCGGACACCTCCACCAACTCGAGGAGTTGGGCCGCGGCGTTGCGGGCGGCCGGCGCCGGCGTCCGCGCCGTTGCCGCGGCCCTCGACGGCGAGGGCAACGCCTTCCTCGCCGTGCGTCCGCCGGGGCACCACGCCCTGGCGTCGCACGCGATGGGCTTCTGCCTCTTCAACAACGTCGTCGTGGCGGCCCGCGCGGCGCTCGCCCGCGACGACGTCGAGCGGGTGCTGATCGTCGACTGGGACGTCCACCACGGCAACGGCACCCAGGCCCTGGTCGAGCGCGATCCCGCGATCCGCTTCGTCTCCCTCCACCAGTGGCCGCTCTACCCGGGCACCGGACGCGCCGGCGAACGCGGCGTGGGCAACGTATGGAACGTCCCGCGACCCCCCGGCCTGGCGCCCGGCTCGTACGTGCGCGACCTCCTGGCGGCGGTCGGCGAAGCCACCAGCGGCTGGCGGCCGCAGTTGATCCTGATCTCGGCCGGCTTTGACGCCATGCGCGGCGACCCGCTCGCCGGCTTCACCCTCGAAGCCGGCCACTACCTGGAGCTCTCGCAGCGCCTGCGCGAATTCGGCGTGCCGCTGGTGGCGATGCTCGAGGGCGGCTACGACCTGGCCAACCTGCGGGCCGGCGTGCGGACGACGGTCGAGGCCTTCGGCTGACCCGAAGCTCCGGCCGCCGGGCTCAACGAGGACGACGCCGACCTGACCACCAACGCCGGGACCGGCGGCGAGGCCCTCGGGCCGCGGACGATCGTCGTGATAACTTGCGGGCGTGTACCGCCTCGCCCGGAACATGACGCTGCCGCTGCCGCTGCTGCTGGCGGCGCGCTACCTCAAGAGCACCCGGCGCGACGCCTTCGTCACCGTGCTGTCGTTGCTCGCCGTCCTCGGCATCGCGCTCGGCGTCACGGCGCTGATCCTGGTGCTCTCGCTGCTCGCCGGGCTCCAGGACTTCCTGCGCCGCGACGTGCTGGCGCGCACGCCGCACCTCGAGATCGCCTGGCCCGTCGACGTCGACCCCGAGGCCCTGGCGGCGCGAATCCGCGAAGTGCCAGGCGTGGTCGAGGCGCACCAGATCCTGCGCGGGCGCGGCTGGCTCCTGAGCGGCGAGCGCCCGCTCGACGTCGAGGTCGTGGGCTACGAAGGCGAGCTGCCGCGCTTCTTCCCGGGCCCCTCGGCGAGCGGGCGCGAGCCGGGCCTCTACGTCGACCAGCTCACGGCGGGCCGCTGGGGGCTCGAGGCGGGCGACCTCGTGGAGGTCGTGTCGCCGCGCCCGACCTTGACCCCTTTCGGCCCCCAGCCCCGCATCGTCGGGATGCGGCTGGCCGGCACCTTCGAGAGCGGCCGCACCGAGGGCGACGACCACCGCCTCGCCGTGCCCCTGGCCACGGCCCGGCGTCTCTTCGGCGACCGCCAGACGCGGCTCGAGGTGCGCGCCGAGAGCTTCGAGGCGGCCATCGAGCTGGCGCCGCGCCTGGCGCCGCTGCTGCCCCCGGGCACCGCCCTGAAGACGTGGCAGGAGCTCAACCGCGGCCTCTTCCTGGCGCTGCGCCTCGAGAAGGTCGTGATGTTCGTCGCCGTTTTCCTGATCGTGCTGGTGGCCACGCTGCCCATCGTCACGGTGCTGGGGCTCCTGATCTCCGCCAAGCGCGGCGAGATCGGCATGCTGCAGGCGATGGGGGCGCCGGCGAGCGACCTGCGCCGCGCCTTCCTGCTGCTCGGATGCGTGCTCGGCGCCAGCGGGCTCGCGCTCGGGGGCGCCGCGGGCGTCGCCCTCGCCTGGCTGCTGGACCGCTGGAAGCTCGTCCGGCCGCCGGGCGACGTCTACTTCATCGACCACCTCCCCTTCCTCCTCGAGCTCGAGGACCTGGCGGCGGTCGTCGCCGTGACCGTCGCCCTGGTCCTCGGGTCGGCGATCTACGCCGCGAAGCGGGCGGCGTCGACGCGGGCGGTCGAGGCGCTCAAGCTCTGAGGGAGCCATGGATCGGACAAGTCGGACGGGTCGGACAAGTCGGACGGGTCGGACGGCGCTCGTGACGTTCACCCTCGCCCTCGCCGGCTGTGCCCTCGGCCCCGATTACGAGCGCCCGTGGACGCCGGCGGCCGACGCCGAGGGCTACCTCCACGCCGCGGCCGAGGCGGCGACCCTCGACGCCGCCGCCGTCGACCCGTGGTGGCGGGGCTTCGGCGATCCGGCCATCGCCGGCCTCGTCGAGGCTGCCCTCGAAGCCAACACCGACCTCAAGGCGGCGGCGGCGCGGGTGCTCGAGGCCCGCGCCGGGTTGCGTCAGGCCGGGGCCCGCCTCGAGCCCGAGGTCGATTTCAGCGTCGGCGCCAACCGCCAGAAGAACTCCTTCGTGCTGCCCGGCGTCGGCCGCGTCTCGCCGATCGCCACCACCTACTCGGACGACCTCTCCGTCGCCTACCAGGCCGACCTCTTCGGCGGGCTGCGGCGCGGTCGCCAGGCGGCGTGGGCCGACCTGCTGGCGACCGAGGCGGCCCGCGACACGGTGGCCCACGCCGTGATTTCGGAAGTGGTACGCGCCCGCGTGCGGCTGTCGACCCTGGGCCGCGGCGCCGAGCTCGCCCGCGCCATCCGCGACAGTTGGGCCGCCACCCAGAAGTCGATCGACCGCCGCTACCGCAGCGGCGTGGCCTCGGCCCTCGAGCTGCGGCTGGCGCGCGAGAACCTGGCGTCGGCCGAGGCCTCGGTGGTGGGCCTCGAGCAGCAGCTCGCGCAGGCGCGGCTCGCTCTCGACGTGCTGCTCGGGCGCCGTCCTGGCGCCGGCGAGGCGCCGGCGGCGCAGCTAGCGCCGCTGCCGCAGCTCGCGCCGGTGCCGGTGGGGCTGCCGGCGGCCCTGCTCGAGCGGCGGCCCGACGTGCGCGCGGCGGAGCTGCGCCTGGCCGCCGCCACCGCCCGCGTCGGCGTCGCCCTGGCCGACCTCTTCCCGACCCTGACGCTCACCGGCGGCGCCGGCCGCAGCTCCGACGTGCTCGACGACCTGCTGGAAACCAACGCCCTCGTCTACCGCGCCGTCGCCGGCGTGGCGGCGGCGATCTTCGACGGCGGCCGCCGGCGCGCCGCGGTGGCGGCGGCGCGCGCCCGCGCCGACGAGGCCGCCGCGGGCTACGCCGGCGCCGTGCTCCAGGCCCTGCGCGAGGTCGAGGACGCCCTGGTGCGCGAGGCCGCGCTGCGCGAGCAGCTCGTCTTCCTGGAAGAACGGGTGGAGGAGGCGCGGGCCGCCGACCGCATCGCCCGCGGACGCTTCGAGCGCGGCGTCGAGGAGCTCCTCGGCGTGCTCGAGACCGAGCGCCGCATGCGCGCCGCCGAGGAAGCGCTCGTCGACGCCCAGGCGAGCCTGTGGAACGCCCGCGTCGACCTCTACCTCGCCCTCGGCGGCGACTGGACGCCCGACGACGGCACCGGCGTCGCCGACAGCAGAGATTCAGAAATCGAAGTCTCAACGGAACGCCCACGGGAGGATTCCTGATGTCCCGTTCGACCTGGAAAGTCGTCTTGCCCATCGCCGTGCTGGTGGCCGGCGCCGGCGCCACCGCGGCGCTCATCTCGTCGCGCAAGGCCCCCGAGAGGATCGAGCGGCCCGTGCTCGGCCCGCTGGTCGAGGTCGTCGAGGTCGCCAGCGCCGACGTCCGCGTCGAGGTCGCCGGCCAGGGCGAGGTCAGCCCGCGCACGCGGGTGGACCTGGCGCCGCAGGTGACCGGCCGCGTGGTCGACGTCCACCCGGCGCTGGTGACCGGCGGCCGCTTCAAGGCGGGTGCCACGCTGCTCACCGTCGACCCGCGCGACTACGAGCTCGCGGTGGAGCGGGCGCGCGCCGCGGTGGCGGGCGCCGAGACCACCCTCGAGCGCGAGCGCGCCGAGGGCGAGGCGGCGCGCGCCGAATGGCGCGAAGTGCACGGCGCCGACCAGCCGCCGAGCCTGCTGGTGCGCTCGCCGCAGATCCGCGAGGCCGAGGCGCGGCTGGCCGCCGCCCGCGCCGACCTCGCCGCCGCCCAGCTCGGTCTCGAGCGCACCCGGCTGGCGCTGCCCTTCGACGGTCTGGTGATCGAGGAGAGCGTCGACGTGGGCCAGCTCGTGACCAGCGGCCAGCGCGTGGCGACCGTCTACGGCACCGCCGCGGTCGAGATCCGCGTGCCCCTCGACGACCGCGAGCTGGCGTGGTTCGAGGTGCCCACCGACGCCCAGGTGAGCGCCGACTTCGCCGGCGAGACCGTCCGCTGGGAGGGCCGCGTCGAGCGCCTCGAGGGCCAGGTCGACCCGCGCTCGCGGATGGTCCGGATCGTCGTCGCCGTCGCCGACCCGTTCCGCGCGGGACGCCCGCCGCTGCTGCCCGGCACCTTCGTCGACGTGACGATCGCCGGCCGCGAGCTCGCCGGCGTGGCGGTGATCCCGCGCCACGCCCTGCGCGAGGGCGACCAGGTCTGGGTGGTGGAGGGCGGCGTGCTCGACGTGCGCGACGTCGAGGTGGTGCGCCGCGACCGGACGCGCGCCTACGTCGGCAGCGGCCTCGAGGCCGGGGAGCTCGTCGTCACCAGCTCGCTCGACGCGGTGACCGACGGCATGGCCGTGCGCACCGAAAGCGGGGCCGGCGATGTCTGAATGGCGCCGCGGTCCGCTGGCCTGGTTCGCCGGCCACCACGTGGCCGCCAACCTGCTGATGATCTTCGTGCTGGTGGCCGGCGCCCTGTCGTTCGGCTCGATCGTCATCGAGATCTTTCCCGACGTCTCGCTCGACATGATCACCATCTCCGTGGTCCATCCCGGCGCCACGCCGGCGGAGACCGAGGAGGGCGTGGTGGTGCGGGTGGAGGAGGCGATCGCCGCCATCGACGGCATCAAGCGCATCACCGCCACCTCCGCCGAAGGCGCCGGCGCCGTGGTCGTCGAGATCGACGAGGACGCCGACAACCGCCGCGTGCTCGACGAGGTCAAGGCCGCCGTCGACCGCATCGACACTTTCCCCGAGGAGATCGAGCAGCCGGTGGTCGCCGAGGCGATCAGCCGCCGCCAGGTGGTCGACGTGGTGGTCTTCGGCGACGTCTCGCAGAAGACGTTGACGGCCCTGGCCGAGCGCGTGCGCGACGAGCTCACGTCCACCGCCGTGATCTCGCAGGCGGAAGTGCGGGGCGTGCCGCCCTACGAGATCTCGATCGAGGTCTCCGAGCGCGGCCTGCGGCGCCACGGCCTCTCCTTCGGCCAGGTCGCCGACGCCGTGCGCGGCGCCTCGCTCGACCTGCCGGGAGGCACGGTGAAGACCGCGGGCGGCGAGATCCTGCTGCGCACCAAGGGCCAGATGTACCGCGGCCCCGAGTTCGCCGACGTCGTGGTGCTCACCCGCGCCGACGGCACCCAGGTGCGCCTCGGCGACCTCGCCACGGTGATCGACGGCTTCGAGGACGCCGACGTGGCCGCGCGCTTCGACGGCCGGCCCGCCGCCCTGGTGCGGGTCTTCCGCACCGGCGAGGAGAGCGTGCTCGAGGTGGCGCGCACCGTACACGACTACGTCGCCGGCGTGGGCCCGGCGCTGCCGGCCGGGGTGGAGATCGCCACCTGGCAGGACCGCTCGGTGATCCTGCGCCAGCGCATCGCCCTGCTCCTCAAGAACGCCCGCATCGGCCTCGTGCTCGTCTTCCTCTGCCTGGCGCTCTTCCTCGACCTGCGCCTCGCCTTCTGGACCACCATGGGCATCCCGATCTCGTTCCTCGGCGGCCTGTGGCTGCTGCCCCACGCCGACGTGACCATCAACATGATCTCGCTCTTCGCCTTCATCGTCTCACTGGGCATCGTGGTCGACGACGCCATCGTGGTGGGCGAGAACGTCTACGCCAAGCTCCAGGAGGGGGTGAGCCCCCTGCGCGCCGCCGTCGAAGGCGTCCGCGAGATGGCGGTGCCGGTGACCTTCGCGGTCCTGACGTCGATCGTCGCCTTCCTGCCCATGGTCTTCGTCGAAGGCGTGATCGGCAAGGTCATGCGCAACATTCCGCTGGTGGTCATCGCGGTGCTCGCCATGTCGCTCGTCGAGAGCCTGCTGATCCTCCCCGCCCACCTCACCGGCAGCGGCGCGCCGCGGTGGCTGCGCTGGCTGGGGATCCTCTTCGGGCCGCTCCTGCGCCTGCTCGAGGCGGCGCGCACCCGCATGACCCGCGGCCTCGAGTGGGTGATCCGCGAGCCCTACCACCGCACGGTGGAATGGGTGCTCGAGTGGCGTTACCTCACGGTGTCGCTGGGCCTGGCGACGCTTTTCCTCGCGGCGGGCGTGGTCGGGGCGGGCCTGATCCGCTTCACCTTCATGCCGGTGGTCGACGCCGACAACATGACGGCGCTCTTGAAGATGCCCCAGGGCACCCCGGTCGAGGAGACCGAAGCGATCGCCGCGCGCATCGAGCGGGCGGCGCTCGCGCTCGGCCGCGAGCAGCAGGAGAAGCTCGGACTCGCCGAGCCGCTCGTCGTCCACCTCAGCACCACCCTGGGCGAGCAGCCGTCCACCGGCGGCAACGGGCCGATCAACGTCGGCGCCACCACGGGCGCCGGCGGCCACCTGGCCGAGGTCAACGTCGAGCTGCTGGCGGGCGAGAAGCGCGGCGTCTCCTCGGGCGAGCTGATGAGCCGCTGGCGCGCCGCCGTGAGCGAGGTGCCGGGCGCCACCTCGCTGACGTTCTCGGCGTCGCTGTTCTCGGCCGGCGACGCGGTGAGCGTGCAGCTCGCCCACCGCGACTTCAGCGCCCTGCTGCGCGCCGCCGACCGCCTGAAGGAGGTCCTCGCCGAGTACCCCGGCGTGACCGACATCGCCGACTCCTTCGAGCCCGGCAAGCGCGAGCTCAAGCTCGACCTCACCGACGAGGGCCGCACCCTGGGCCTCACCCTCCAGGACCTGGCGCGCCAGGTGCGACAGGGCTTCTACGGCGAGGAGGCGCAGCGCATCCAGCGCGGCCGCGACGAGATCAAGGTGATGATTCGCTATCCCGAGGCGGAGCGGCGCAGCCGCGGCGACGTGGATGCCATGCGCATCCGCCTCGCCGACGGCACCGAGGTGCCGTTCGCGGCGGTGGCCACGGTCGAGGAGGGCCGGGGCTACGCCGTGATCAACCGCGTCGACCGGCGGCGGGTGGTCACCGTCACCGCCGACGTCGACGAGCAGGTCGCCAACGCCAACGAGATCAACCAGGCCCTGCGCGGCGAGATCCTGCCGGAGCTGATGGCCGGCTTCCCCGGGCTGAGCTTCGGCTTCGAGGGCGAGCAGCGCGAGCAGCAGGAGTCGCTGGGCAGCCTGGGGCGCAACTTCGTGATCGCGCTGGTGGCGATCTTCGCGCTGCTGGCGATCCCGTTCCGCAGCTACAGCCAGCCCTTGATCGTCATGTCGGCGATCCCTTTCGGCATCGTCGGCGCCGTCGGCGGCCATTTGCTGATGGGCCTGGACCTCTCGCTGCTGTCCTTCTTCGGCATCGTGGCCTTGACCGGCGTGGTGGTCAACGATTCGCTGATCCTGGTGGACATGATCAACCGCGAGCGCCGCGAGGGCGTGACCCTGGACGTGGCCATCCGCGACTCCGGCAAGCGCCGCTTCCGTCCGATCCTTTTGACGACGCTGACGACGTTCTTCGGCCTGACGCCGATGATCCTCGAGACCAGCTTGCAGGCGCGCTTCCTGATCCCGATGGCGGTCAGCCTGGGCTTCGGCGTCCTGTTCGCCACCGCCGTCACCCTCATCCTGGTGCCGGTGATCTACCGCATCCTCGAGGACCTCCACTTCGCGTTCGACAGCGCCACGGTGGACGTGGAGGACGACGCTGCGCGCAAGCCGTCGGCGCAGCCGAGCCCGGCGTGAGCTGCGGCGGTACTAGGTCCACGATAGTGGACCGAAAACGCTATAAGGTCTATAATCACCGTGGACCTATGGCCGCCGCAACGAGATCCTCGAAACTCCCGCTCCCGGTCCTCCGGGCCCTCCGCAAGCTCGGCCAGGACATCCGGGACGCCCGCCGCCGGCGGCGCATCCCCGTGGCGGTCATGGCTGAACGCGCCTCGATCAGCCGCACGACCCTCAGCAAGGTCGAGAAGGGAGATCCGGGCGTCTCCTTTGGGCTCTATGCCACGGTCCTCTTCGTGCTCGGATTCGTCGAGCGCCTGGGCGACCTGGCCGATCCCGGGAGGGACGAGCTGGGCCTCGCGCTGGAAGAGGAGCGCCTGCCGCAACGCATCCGGCGCCCGAGCACACCGCGATCGGGTCCCCGCGGTGGAGCGCAGGACCGGTGACGGACACGCAAGTCCTGGTCCACGTAGACCTCGACGGAGTCCCGGTGCCGGTCGGCCGGCTCTGGGCGCGCGTGCGACGGGGAAGGGAGAGCGCCTCCTTCGAGTACGACCAGGGCTGGCTCACGCATCCGGACCGCTTCTCGCTCGAACCGGCGCTCACCCTCGGGCCCGGCCCCTTCCACACTGCGGCGGGCAGGTCGCTGTTCGGAGCCCTTGGCGACTCGGCGCCGGACCGCTGGGGGCGGGTTCTCATGCGCCGGGCGGAACGCCGCCGCGCCGGGCGCGCCGGCGAGAGTCCGCGCACCCTGCGCGAGATCGACTACCTGCTGCGCGTCGATGACGAGGCGCGCCAGGGAGCGCTGCGCCTCGCCGAAGTCGAGGGCGGGCCGTTTCTGGCGGCCGCGGAGGCCACCCGCATACCGCCCCTCCTCGAGCTCCCGCGCTTGTTCTCAGCCGCCGAGAACGTCATCGCCGATACCGACAGCGACGAGGATCTCCGCCTGCTCCTTGCCCCGGGCTCCTCGCTCGGCGGAGCCCGGCCCAAGGCCTCGATCCGCGATCGGGACGGACATCTCGCCCTCGCCAAGTTCCCCCACCGCGACGACGAGATCGACACGGTCCGCTGGGAGTCAACCGCCCTCGCGCTGGCACAGCGGGCCGGCCTCACCGTCCCCGCCTGGCGACTGGAGATGGTGGCCGATCGCGCGGTGCTCGTCCTCCGGCGCTTCGATCGCACGGCGTCCGGGCGGATCCCGTTCCTCTCGGCCATGAGCATGCTCGGAGCCGAGGATCATGCGACGCGCAGCTACCTCGAGCTCGTGGACGTGCTACGCCGGTATGGATCCGCTCCCAAGGAGGACATGCGGGCGCTGTGGCGGCGCATCGTCTTCAGCATCCTGATCTCCAACACCGACGATCATCTGCGCAACCACGCCTTTCTCCACGGCGGTCCCGACGGATGGCGCCTGGCTCCCGCCTACGACCTCAATCCGGTTCCGGTGGACGTCAAGCCTCGGGTGCTGACGACGGCCATCGACCTCGACGACACCAGGGCGTCGCTCGATCTGGCAAGAGGCGTCGCGGAGTACTTCGAGCTGAGCGACCGCGAGGCCCGCACGATCGCCGCCGAGGTCGGGCAGGCGGTGGCGGCCTGGCGCCAGGAAGCCGCGCGTCACGGACTGCCGGCGGCCGCGATCGACCGCATGGCGTCGGCCTTCGAGCACGAGGACCTGGCGATCGCCCGGCGTCTTCGGTAAGCGGCCGGGAGCAGCGGCCACTCGGTGAGCGAGGTCGAATGGTGGAGCAGAAGGGATTCGAACCCTCGACCCCCACGTTGCGAACGTGGTGCTCTCCCAGCTGAGCTACTGCCCCACCGAGGGGACGCCGATTGTAGCGGCGGGTCCGCGAAAAGGCAAGGAGCTTCAGCAGCCACCCCTCGTCCGCTCGATCGCCGCCAGCATCTCGCGGACGGTGGCGACCAGCTCGGCGCGCGGCGCCTCCCGCTGCCCCGGCCGCTCGTCGAGCCATTGCTCGCGGTCCGCCACCTTCTTGGCGCGCCGGCGGCCGACGTCCATGTCCTTCAGGGTGACCACCCCGCGCTCCTTCTCGTTCGAGCCGTAGAGCAGGGCCAGGGGCACGCCACAGGCGTCGGCGTAACGGAGCTGCTTGCCGATCCGCGTCTCGCCGCCCAGGTAGAGCTCGGTCGGGATCCCGGCGCGGCGCAGCTCCCAGGTCATCGCCAGGTAGTCGTCCATGAGCGCCGGGTCGAGGGCGGTGACCAGGACCTGGGCCGTCGACGCCCGCGCCGACAGACGGCCGAGGTGGTCGAGCACGGCGAGCAGACGGTCGACGCCGATCGAGGCGCCGGTGGCCGGGATCTTCTCGCCCAGGAAGCGCATCACCAGGTCGTCGTAACGGCCGCCGCCGAAGACCGAGCCGAACTGCGGCGCCTCGGTGAGCACGGCCTCGAAGACCGGACCCGTGTAGTAGGCCAGCCCGCGGGCGACGCTCAGGTCGAGGACGACCTTGTCGTCGCCGTAGCCCAGGGCCTCGAGGTGGGAGCTGATGCGGCGGACGACGTCGATCTCCGCCGCCGCCTCGGACAGTCCGGAGAAGAGCTCCCGCAGCTCGGCGACGACCTCGTCGCGGTCCTGTGACCGGATCGCCACGAAACGCTCGATGCGGTCGACCTGATCGCCGGCCAGACCGAGCCCCTTGATCGGGTCGCCGGACTCGTCGACGTAGCCCTCGGTCAGCTCGAGGCGCACCTTCTCGGGGCCGACCTTGTCGAGCTTGTCGAGCACCCGGAAGACGTCGGTGCCGCGCTCGTGGGGGACACCGGCATAGGAGAGCAGGAGGTTCAGCAGGCGGCGGCTCGAGAAGCGGACCTGGTAGGCGTCGATCCCCAGGGCCGAGAGCGTGTCGCACATGCCGGCGACGATCTCGGTGTCGGCCACCTCGGACTCGACGCCGACCGAGTCGAGGTCGAACTGGGTGAACTCGCGGAAGCGTCCGCGGTCCGGCTTGTCGGCCCGCCACACGGACGCGACCTGGTAACGGCGGAAGGGGCGCGGCAGGTCGGGGTACTGCGCCACCAGGCGCGCCAGCGGCACGGTGAGGTCGAAGCGCAGGCCGAGCGCGTCGCCGCCGGCGTCGCCCGAGCGGTCGGGGTTGCTCACGGTGAAGATCGAGTGCTGCGCCTCCTCGCCGGCCTGGGAGCCGGTGAGCACGTCGACGTACTCGATCGCCGGCGTGGCCACCGGGACGAAGCCGTAGAGCTCGTAGACGCCGCGGATGCGCTCGAGCATCCACTCGCGCGCCAGGGAGGGCTGGGGCATGAGGTCGCGTAGACCGCGGAAGAGCCGTGGCTCGACTCGTTCAGACATCCGGTGGCTCCGCCTTTCAGGCGTGGGAAGGTGGAAGGTCTTCCCAGAGATCCTCGACCGTGGCGACGGTGAAGGCGTTCTCGGCCCAGCGCTCGAGCTGCCGAGCGTCGTCGCAGTCGAGAATCCGTTGACGCGCCTCGGCGTCCATGGTGAGACCGCGGCTTTCGAGGACGGCAACGAGCAGTTGCGCGGATCGCCGATTCGCGGCCCGGAGTGCCTGTTCCGCGGCTTGCCGCGCCGCCGTCTCCTCCGCTGCGCGGCGTTCCGCGGCTTGCCGCGTCGTCGCCTCCTCCGCGGCCCGGCGTTCCGCTTGCAGCCGCCGCTCCTCCTCTTCGTCGGGCGTCGGAAGCCGTTCGCCCGTGGCCACGTCCACGAGCACCAGCTCCTCGGATGCGTCCACGGAGAGCCCCAGCCCCAGCGAACGCAGCAGGAAGCGACCCTCGGCGTCCGCTCTCTGCTCCCGGTAGCGCCCCGCTGCAAGCGTGAAGTGACGTACCGCACGGTCGCCGCGCTGGCGGTACCGCACCGGGTAGAGCAGCACGTAGTCCTCCACGCCCGCCGCGGCGAAGAGCGGCTTGTTGTGGACCTCGTCTTTCTCTCGCTTGATCTTCGACCGCGTCGTCACGACCTCGAAGACCGCCCGCACCCGGCAGCCCGCGGCCGCCACGTCGAGCTTCTCGTCCACCGCATCCGGATCGGCGATGCCTTGCGCCACCGTCACGTCCGGAGCCACCGCGCGCAGGTCCTTGCGCGCCCAGTGGACCATGAGGTCGCTGAACACCCCCCAATCTCCGCGACGCTCGAGATAGCGCTGCAGGCGCTCCACCAGGGGATCGAGGAGGCGCCGGTGCGGGTTGCCTTGGGGCACGTGGACGTCTTCCGAGGGGTTGAGGAGGATCTCCAGCGTCAGCGGGATTTCCTCGACCACCACATTGCCGTCGGCGTCGCACGAGGTGCGCAGGGCGATCTCGCCAGGATCGTCGGCGACGCTTGGGCGCCGCCGCGGCGAGGGGCCGGGCGACCGGGCCGGGTGTCGGTGGATCGTGGGCTCCATACGCTCAAGTGTAACAGAGCTCCCGTGGGTGGCGGGATTGTATCCGAGAAGCGGAAGAAGCCCGAGAACGCCCCGTCTCCTTCAGACCGCGGGAGGGGGACGCCAGCCCATCAGCCGGTACGGACGCTGGAACCGTCGCGGCACCGGCTCGGCCGTCAACGCCGGCGTCTCCAGCCCGAGACGTCGGGCGAGGCGGGCGAGGTCGCGGCGACGCCCCGAGGCGAGCGCCGCCGCCTGGCGTCGCGCCAGGATCATCAGACCGGCCGGGTCCCCGTTTGAGCCGTCGGGGAGCGGTCCGAGCATCGACAGGGCGAGGGGCAGCAGCCCGCGCAGGACGTCGCGCTCGTCGGAGCTGAAGGCGTCGACCCGGACCGCGAGGCCCACGGCGTGGACGAACACCGGCGCGAACGCGAGCTGCTGCGTCCAGTACGCCTCCGCCCGCGCCGACCCCGAGCGCACCTCGTCGAGCATCCGCTCGATCACCGGTCCCCACCGCGCCGGCCAGGTCAGGCCTTCCGTCAAAGGCGTTGCGGGCACCTTCACAGGTAGTCCTCGACGACGTAGCGGAGGTTGTCCTGGACGACGGGGTCGTCCTTGAGCCTCGCCGTCAGCCGCGAGAACGCCTCGGCGACGTCGTCCTTCGTCAACCGGAAGCGATCGACGAGGAAGCGGACGTCGTCGACGTCCTCGGCCTCGAGCCGCTTGAGCTTCCCGACGACGAGGTCCGCCGCCGGCGGCGTCCTGACGGTGAGACGGCTGCCGCGGAACACCGTGTTGTACCCACGCTCCGGGCTCGGGACCGGGAGGACCAGCGTCTCCTCCGGCACCACCTCGATGTAGTCGCGCTCGGTGAAGTCCTTGTCCGCGGGGTTGAACCCGATGCCGGCCTCCTCGCAAGCCCGGCGCAGGTCCGCTTCGACGAAGCGAGAGGTCGGGAGGACATCGATGTCGATCGTCACACGGCGCTCGAAGCCATGGGCGAGCACGGCCGCGCCGCCGCGGATGAGCAGCTCCGTCGGCTGCTCGAGCGCGGCGTCCAGCCGTTCGAAGATCTGTCGTAACTCGGTCGCGTCCATTTGTTCCCACTACGACCTGTAGACATCCTTGCGATCCTTGCAATGGAGCAGGAGGACCTTTGACTCGGTATCGTCGATCTCATAGCGGACGCGATAGTCTCCGATACGGATCCTATGCTCTCGCTGATGTGCTCGGAGCTTGACGCAACCCGGAGGTCGTGGGTCGTTCTGAAGTTCGAGGATCTTATCGAGAATTCGGCGACGGACCGCAGGCGGTAAGGCGTCAAGCTGCTTGCGGACAGGCTTTGGGACGAGAACCCGGTAGCTCATCGGCCGGCGTCATCCCGATGTCTTCACGTACTCATCGAGGGTGACGTAGTCGCCGGCGGCGTAGGCAGTGCGCGCTTCACGGATCTCCGCCTGCACGGTGGGATCCTCGTCCCACGCTTCTTCCTCAGCCTGGGCGATCTCCTCTTCCAGCAGTCTCCGGAGGCGGAGCTTCTCGGAGAGCTCCAACCGCACCACGCTGGCCAGGAGGGTGTCGAACGTCAGGACTGGTGAGGTGCTTCTGGAGCTCATGGTCGATCCTCGGCTTCAGGTAGTCTACACCGATTTCAGTGCTCCGTCTACGGCCTCGAGTGATGGCTTGGGCCACCCCATGCCGCCCTCCGGGCTCCCCGAGCCCCGCAGGGGCAGCTCCGGCGTAGGGGCAGACCCCCGTGTCTGCCCAGGGACGCGCCAGCGTCCCCTCTTCAAGAGGGACTCCGGGTTGAAACCCGGAGCTATACGCGGTCGTCCCTCCAGGACGAGGAGTGGCGGTAACAGGACGCTGAACGGATTTATTCCTTGGAAGCGCGCCCTCAACCCGCGCGCGGGAATACAGGAGCTAACAAAGTAGGGGCCGCCGTGACGACATTCTGGGGCGTCGTCCGTCCTCCCGGAGGACGCCGGACGATCCGTCAAACCGCCGCGAAGAGGTTGAGGCTGAAGCGTTCCTGCGCGTCGAGCCACGTCCGCTCCAACGCGAAGCCGCTGTCGCGGGCCAGCTCCGAGAGCTGATCGCGGTCGTACTTGTGTGAGCTCTCGGTGTGGATGCTCTCGCCTTCTTCGAACGTCACCGTCATGCCGAGGCCGCGGATCGCCACCGTCTGGGCCGAGTCGCTGACGAGGTGCATCTCGACGCGGCCGGCGTCGGCGTCGTAAGTCGCGCGGTGGCGGAAGCGGCGGACGTCGAAGGCGCCGCCCAGCTCGCGGTTGATGCGCGCGAGCACGTTGAGGTTGAACGCCGCGGTGACGCCGAGCGGGTCGTCGTAGGCGGCGATGAGCACGTCCGCGCTCTTCTTGAGGTCGGCGCCCAGGAGCAAGGCGTCGCCGGGCGCGAGGATGCGGCGCACGCGGCCCAGGAACTCCCGCGACGCTTCCGGCTCGAGGTTGCCGATGGTCGAGCCGAGGAAGAGCACCACCACGCGCTCGCCGTCGCCGCGGTCGACGCCGGCGTCGGCCAAGTGCGCCAGGGCGCTCCTGAAGTCGCTGGCGTAGGCCGTCACGTGGAGGCGGTCGTAGGCCTGCACGAGCTCGCGCGAGCTGCGCTCCAGCACGCCGGCGGCGATGTCGATCGGAAGGTAGTGCAATGCCCTCTGCCGGGCGAGCAAGGCCGAGAGCAGGTGCGGCGTCTTCGCCGAGCTGCCGCTGCCGAGCTCGATCACCGTGACCGGTGCGCCCAGAGCGGCGGCGATGGCCGCGCTCTCGTGGGCGAGGATCTCTTCTTCCGCCGCCGTGAGGTAGTACTCCGGCAGGTGGCAGATCGCCTCGAAGAGGTGGGAGCCGAGCGCGTCGTAGAAGTACTTGGGCGGCAGCGCCTTGGGGCGGGCCGCGAGCCCGGCCCGGACGTCGTCGGCGAAAGCGCCGGTCACGTCGTCGCCGGTCGTCAGCCGGACGACGGTGAAGCGCGTATCCGTGAAGCGCGGATCGACCGCGGTAGTCATGGGTTTCCTCCCGCTTTCAGAAAGGTCTTGTCGGGGGTCAGAGAAGCTGATCCAGGAACGCTTTCTCCCGCATCAGACGGCGCAGCTTCTGGAAATCCCGGTAGGGCACCCGGTCGTCCTCGTAGCGGTGGATGCCGTGCTCGGCGAGCAGCTCCAGGACGCCGCGCAGGCGCTCTCCGGGCTCGAGCGGCAGGCGGAACTTGAGACCCTGGTAGGCGGCGAGGACCTCGATGGCGATCACGTCGACGACGTTGGCGAGCACCTCGGCGGCCTTGCGGGCGGCGATGGTGCCCATGCTCACGTGGTCTTCGGAGTTGGCGGAGGTGGGGATCGAGTCGACGCTCGCCGGATGGCAGAGCACCTTGTTCTCCGAGACCAGGGCCGCCGCCGTGTACTGCGGGATCATGAAGCCGCTGTTGAGGCCGCTCGAGTCGATGAGGAAGGGCGGCAGGCCGCGCGAGAGGTGCTCGTCGACGAGGTGGGCCACGCGCCGCTCGGCGATGTTGGCGACCTCGGCGAAGGCGATGGCGAAGTAGTCCATGGCCTGGGCCACGGGCTCGCCGTGGAAGTTGCCGCCGCCGAGCACGCTCCGCTTGCTCTCCTCGATCCGCCCGCGATCGGCCCGCAGCCAGGCCCCGTAACGCTCGGGCGTCATGGCGTCGTCGCCGGGATCGGGCGGGAAGAGCAGCGGGTTGTCGGTCGCCGAGTTGACCTCCACCTCCACGATCTGCGCCACGTGCTCCCAGGCGCGCAGGGCGCAGGCCAGCACCTGGGGAAAGCAGCGGAAGGAGTAGTCCTCCTGCACCAGGGGGGTCTCCGGCACCGCGTCGTCGAGCTGCTTGACCGCCGCGACGAGGGCGGTGCGCGCCTTGCCGGCGTTCTCGGTGTGGTGGGGGAAGGAATCGGCGTCGACGACGCGCAGCAGGTCGCTGGCCCGCCGGCGCAGCGGACGCAGGACGCCGTAGAAGTGGGCGATCTGCCCGCGGGCGCCGAGCCCCGACCACTCGGCGAGGACGGCCGCGTCCGGCCGCCCCTGCGCCTGGGTCGGGATCACGTCCCCGAGGTCCGTCGCCAGCGCCTGCGCCCCCTCGCGGGCCGAGCCCGCCTCCGCTCCGGGGACGCCGGCCAGGTAGGCGGCGGCTCGCCGCAGTTGGTCCTGGGCCTGGTAGAGGTTCCCGGAGTTGAGGTAGAGGTCGAGGATCTGGCTGCCTTCGCAGTAGGCGACGACCCGCGCCGCGACCTCGCCCTGGCCGGCCTGCGGGCGCGCCGCGTGCAGCCGCGGGTCGTAGGCGTCGAGCACGCCGCGCTGGGCCTCGAGGCTCAAGGCGCCGGCGAGCTCGGCGCAGCGCAGGGCGTGGTAGCCGTCGAAGAGCGCCAGGCAGGCCACCGCGGTCATGAGCTGGGTGCCGTTGTTGACGGCGAGGCCCTCCTTGGCCTCCAGGTCGACGGGGCGGAACGTCTTCCATCCTTCGCGCTCGGCCACGGCGGCGAGCTCGTCGCGGCCGGGCATGCCCACGAAGTCCTGCTCGCGGGGGTGCAGCGGGTCGGCGCCGTCCTGCCGCTGCCGGCGGGACATGTAGCGCCCTTCGGGATGGCCGATCAGCACCAGCGCGAGATGGGAGAGCGGCGCCAGGTCGCCGCTGGCGCCCACCGAGCCCTTTTCGGGCACGTAGGGGTAGACGCCGTCGTTGAGCATGTTGACGAGCTGCTCGACCACCTCCACGCGCACGCCCGAGTTGCCGCGGCACAGGGTGTTGGCGCGCAGCACCAGGGCCGCCCGCACCACCTCTTCGGTGAACGGCCGGCCGACGCCGCAGGAGTGGCTCATGATCAGGTTCACCTGGAGCTTGGCGGTGTCCTCGCGGGGGATCGCCACGTCGCGCAGCTTGCCGAAGCCGGTGGTCAGCCCGTAGACCTTCTCGTTCTCGTCGAGCAGCACCTCCACCATCGCCCGGCAGCGCCCGACGCGGCGCCGGGCGTCCGCGTCCACCGCCACCGGCCGGCCGAGGCGCGCCACCGCCACCACGTCTTCCAGGGTGAGGGTCCGGCCGTCGAGGGCGAGGACGGTGGTGGCGTCGAGGTCATGGCGCAGCGTGCGCAAGATCACTCCTTCGCCGGTCCCGCGGGCGCCGCCAGGAGGTCCGCCAGCACCATCTCCGCGGCCTCGCGCTCGCGGACCTCGGCGAGGCGGGCGCGAAGCTGCTCGAGACCGGGGACGAGCGCGCCGGGCAGCGCCTCGAGCACCTCCCAGTGGTGGCGCTCGTAGAGCTCGAAGACCTCGGCCAGCCGGAGCTGGTGCGGGTCGCGCCCGAGCAGGAAGCCCTCGTCGTCGCCGCCGATCTCGCGCAGCAGGCCGCCTTCGAGCAGCGGCCCGAGCACCACGATGAGCTCCGGCGTAGGCAGCCGCAGCCGGTCGGCGAGCTCCTCGTGGGGGGTGATCGGCTCGCCGGAGCGGTAGCGGTCGGCGATCACCACCAACGCCACCAGGCCGAGCCAGCTCCCCTCCACGGGGCCGGCGCGGCGGCGCTCGCGGCGCATGGCCGCGTGGTGCTGGGTGCAGTAGGTCACCTCGGTGCCGAGCAGGATGATCCACCAGGTGAGCTGCACCGACACCAGGAAGAAGAACGCCAGCCCCAGGCCGCCGTAGATGAGCGAGATCGAGCTCGCCTTCTTGACGTAGAGGCTGAACCCCTGGCGCAGGGCCTCGAGCAGCAGGGCGGCGGTGAAGCCGCCCCACACGGCGCTGCCGAAGCGCACCGTGGTGTAGGGCACCAGCCAGTAGAGCATGGTGAGGCCGAGCAGGGTCACCACGAAGGGGATGAACTGGGCGGGCAGCGACTCGGTGAAGCGCTGGAAGACCTCCTGCTGGCTGAGGACGAAGAGGCCCGAGTAGGTGGCGCCGATCAGCACCGGGCCCCAGAAGAGCAGCAGGGTGAACGACAGCAGACGGGTGCGGAAGGGCCGGCCGCGCCGCACGTTCCACACCCGGTTCACGGTCTCCTCGATGTTGGAGAAGGCCATCAGCGCCGTCGCCAGGAAGACGAGGAAGCCGAAGCCGCTGACCCTGTCGGCGTTCTCGACGAAGGTGGTCACGGTGTCGACGAGGGTCTGCTCCGAGTAGGGGAAGACGCGGCCGAGCAGCTCGATCACCCGCTGGCGGTCCTCGGGGTGCTCGAAGGCGCGGGCGCCGACCACCGAGAACGCGGTCAACAGCGGGATCAGGGAGACCAGGGTGATGAAGGCGAGGGCCGACGACTGGCGGGTGAGCTCGTCGGAGCGCGCCTTGCGGATCGCCAGGACGAGGAAACGCCCGGCGCGGCGCGGCAGGTCGAGCCACGACGTCCCTTCCGCCGGCCGCTGGAAACGCTCGCGGAGCCGCTGCGCGCGGCTGATGTCACTGTCCTGCTCCGTCACGATCGCTCACTCCCTTGCTCGCTGGTGGCTCCGAATCGCGCCGAGTCTAGCATCGCGGTTTCGCAATGCCGGCGGGATCCTGTAGAATGGACGCTCTCCCCATACAGGGGCGTTCCGTTCAGGAGGTACACCATGAGCAAACGAGACAACGTACGGCCGATCGACCGGGCGAAGGAGCTCGTGTCGGAGAAGGTCGATCAGACGCGGGAGGCGGTGGCCGACCGCCTCGGATCCGCGCGCGAGAAGCTCCATGACGTGGCTGCCGACGTCGGCGGCCGCCTGCGCGAGGCCTCGGCGAGCGCCGGTGAAAAGGTCCGCGAGACGACCGAGCACGCGCGTGCCGTGGCCCGCGAGAAGTACGAGGCGACGGCCGAGCAACTGCGCCATGGCTACGACAGGGTGCAGAAGGGGGCCGACGAGCTCATCGACGACGTCAGCGACTACGTGCGCGACAACCCGGGCAAGGCGATCCTGATGGCGGCGGGCGCCGGCTTCCTGCTCGGCTTCCTCCTGCGCCGCCGCCGCCATTACGACGCGTGAGCGACCCGGCGCGGGCAGGAAGCGAGAGAACCGAGAGATGAGTGACGAGCACGGGAGCACGCGGGCCGACGAGGTCGTCGACGAGCTCCTGCCGATCGATTTCGACTGGCGCCGCCTGGTGCGCGCCTACCCGATTCCGGCCCTGGCCGTGGCCGTGGCCGGCGGCTTTTTCATCGGCCGCCGCCACGGCGCCGAGCTGGTGAGCGCGGCCACCGCCTTGGTGACCGAAGAGGTCACACGCAACGTCCACTCCCTGCTCGAAACCACGGGCGGCCGGGCGCCGGACGAGGCTGGTCAATCCTGATCGCGATCCACCGGCCCGGCTTACCGGGCCTCTTCTCGCTGCTCTTGCGCCAGATCCTCCACATCTCCGACATCCACTTCGGTCCCCATCACGCCTGCGAGGTGGCGGCCGGGGTGCTCGACCTCGTGGAGCGGCGCAAGCCCGACCTGGTGGCGATCTCCGGCGACCTCACGCAGCGGGCCAAGCCGTGGCAGTTCCGCCAGGCGCGCGCCTTCGTCGACCGCCTCGCGGCGCCGGCGATCGTCGTGCCGGGCAACCACGACGTGCCCATGTACCGCTTCTGGGAGCGCGTGTTCCGGCCCTACGGCGCCTACCGCAAGCACTTCGCCGCCGAGCTCGAGCCGGTGGTCGAGGACGACGAGATGCTCGTCGTCGGCATCAACTCGGCCCACAACTGGACGGTGAAGGACGGCCGCATCCGCTCCTCCCGCCTGCGCCAGGTGGCGGCGATGCTCGAGGCGGCGCCGTCGGGCCAGGCGAAGATCGTCGTCGTCCACCACGAGCTGGTGCCGGCGCCGCGCTTCGACACCCAGAGCGTGCTCTCGGGCTCGCGGGAGGCGGTGGAGGTCTTCGCCCGCCGCGGCGTCGAGCTGGTGCTCGCCGGGCACCTGCACCAGTCCTACGTCATGCCCTCGGAGGCGTTCTATCCGTTGGGCCAGAGACCCTTCATGATCATCCACGCCGGCACCACGACCTCGCACCGCGGCCGCGGCAGCGAGCGCCGTCGCTACACCTGCAACTGGGTCCGCATCGAGGGCGACGAGATCGCCGTGTCGCACCTCGGCTGGGACGCCGACGCCGGCGGCTTCATGGTCCGGAGCCGTCACCACTTCCCGCGCCGCGGCCGCGAGCCGTACGGCCTGGAGGTCCTGTGAGCAAAGGCGCGGCCCGCGAGGCCGCCGCGGCACCACGCTCGGGCGAGCTCCGGCCGGCCGGGGAGCTGCGCCGCATCCTCGACGGCGCGCGCGTCGAGCGCCTCGCCAACGGGCTGCTGGTCGCCACCCTGGCCGCCGGCCAGGCGCCGCTGGTGACCACGGCGCTGATCTACCGCGCCGGCACCCGCGACGACGAGGCCGGCCACGGCGGCACCGCCCACTTCCTCGAGCACATGATGTTCAAGGGCTCGCCGCGCTACGGTCCGGGCGAGATCGACCTGCTCACCCGCGCCCTCGGCGGCTCCAACAACGCCTTCACCAGCCACGACATGACCCTCTACTACTTCACCTTCGCCGCCGACCGCTGGCAGCAGGCCCTCGAGATCGAGAGCGACCGCATGGCGGGCCTCACTCTCGACGCCGAGGCGGTGCGCCACGAGCGCCAGGTGATCCTCGAAGAGATCGCCATGTACGAGGGCGAGCCCTGGGACGCCCTCGAGCAGCGGGTCTCCGCCGCCGCCTTCCCCGGCCATCCCTACGGACGCCCGGTGCTCGGCACCCGCGAGCAGCTCCTGGCCACCGGCGCCGAGGCCCTCGCCGCCTTCCACCAGCGCTTGTACCGGCCGGCCAACGCGGTGCTGGTGGTCGCCGGCGACGTCGGCGGCGGCGTGACCGAGCAGGTCGAAGCGGCCTTCGGCGGCCTCGACGGCGAGGCGCCGCGGCGCGCGCCGAGCCCGCCGCCGGCGGCGCCGAACGGCCTCGTGCGCCTCGAGCGGCGCGCCGGCGAGGTGGCGCGCATGCTCCTGAGCCTGCCCGCCCCGGCCGCCACCGCCGACGACCACCCGCTGCTGCGCCTGCTGGTGGCGGTGCTCGGCGCCGGCCGCTCGAGCCGGCTGCACCGCGCCCTCGTCGACGAGGGACAGCTCTGCGTGGGCGTCTCGGCAGACCTCAACGAATCGGTCGATCCCGGAGGCTGGACGGTGGCCTTCGAAGTGATCCCGGGCATCGAGCCGCGGCGCGCCGAGGAGACGGCTCTCGCCGAGATCGAGCGGCTGCGCCGCCAGCCGCCGTCGGCCGAGGAGGTGGCGCGGGCGCAGAAGATCGTCCTCGCCGACTGGATCTTCGACCACGAAAGGGTCTACCAGCAGGCCTTCCTGGTGGGCACCGCGCTGGCGCTGTTCGACGTCGAGCACCCATGGCGTTACCTCGACCGGCTGCTGAGCGTGCGCGCCGACGATCTCGCCGCGGCCGCCGAACGCTACCTCAGCCCCGAGCGCGCCGGCGTCCTGGGCTGGTCGTTGCCGGTCTCGGAGGAACCCTCACCCCCGGCCCCTCTCCCAGAGGGAGAGGGGAGTAGCAGGTCGGGGATCGAGCCCCCCTCTCCCCCTGGGAGAGGGGGGTTGGGGGGTGAGGGTTCCCGCTGATGGCGGCGCGATTCACGACCCGCGTCAAGCGGGTGGGCGAGGCGCCGATCGTCGCCGTGCGGCTGTGGCTGCGCGGCGGCGCCCGCCTCGAGGACGTCCCCGGCCAGGCCCTCCTCACCGGCCGCCTGCTCGCCGAAGGCACTCGCCGTCGCGACTGGCGCGAGATCGCCCGCGAGTCCGACGACCGCGGCATGCTGCTCCAGAGCCTCGCCACCTACGAATCGATCGGCGTCACCGTCGACGCGCTCGCCGAGGACTGGCGCCTGGCCCTCGACTGGGCGGCCGAGCTGGCGCTCGAGCCGAGCTTCCCCGAAGACCGTCTCGACTGGCTGCGCCGCCAGGCCCTGGGCGAGCTCGAGAGCCTGCTCGACCAGCCCGAGGTGCGCGCCGGCCGCGCCTTCCTTGAGCAGCTCTACACCCCCCACCCCTACGGCCGCGCCCTGCAAGGCGACGCCGAGAGCCTGGGTGCCGTCGACGCCGACGCCTGCGCCGGCCTCCACCGCCGCGCCCTCGAGTGGGGCGGCCTGCTGGTGGTCGCCGGGCGGATCGACGAGGCGGCGGTGGAGAGCCGGGCCGCCGAGCTCTTCGGCTCCCTCGCAGGAAGCGCCGCGGAGCTGCCGCCGGTGGACGCGCCGCGCGGCCTCGCCGAGGCCCACCGCGAAGTCGAGATCCCCGACGACGCCGACCAGGCCCACCTCTACGCCGGCCACCTCACGGTGCCCCGCCGCCACCCCGACACCGTGGCGCTGGCGGTCCTGGCGGTAGTGCTCGGAGCCGGCGCCGGCATGAGCGGACGGTTGCCCGAGCGCATCCGCGAGCGCGAGGGCCTGGCCTACCACGTGGACGCGGCGACCTACGTCGGCGCCGGCCTCGACGCCGGGCGCCTGGTGACCTACGCCGCCACCTCCACCGACACGGCCGAAGCTGCCGAGCTGGCCATCCGCGAGGAGCTGACGCGTCTGGTCGACGACGGCCTCGACCAGGCCGAGTTCGAGGAAGCGCGCTCCTACCTGATCGGCCGCGACCCCTTTCGCCGCGAGACCGCCCGGCAGTGGGCGGACATCCTGGCCGAGGCCGAGTTCTACGGCCTCGAGACGGACCGCCCCGAATGGGTGACCGAGCGGCTCGGCGCCCTCGAGCGCGCCGACGTCGAGGCGGCGGCGCGGCGCTGGATCCGTCCGTCCGAGCTGCGGGTCACCGTGGGGCGGCCCCGTTGAGACCCGCCACGCCGGTTTGTGACATCCTTCGCAGGATGACCGACGCGACGCGGCAGGGCCAGTCCGAGGCGATCGCGATCCTCCAGGCTCTGATCGCGGGCGGCGAATCGTACTACGTCGAATTCAAAAGCGCGTGGGATTACGGCCCGGACGGCAAGAGCCGGCGGCCGATCGAGAACGTCTTCGCCGACGTTGGCCGCACCCTGGTGGCCTTCGCCAACTCCGACGGCGGCGACCTGCTCGTCGGCGTCGAGGACGACGGCACGGTGACCGGCGTCCCCTGGGACGGCGACCTGATGCGCTACCTCGTCCAGGCGCCGCGCTCGGCGGTGCTCGACGTCGACCTCGGAGTGGCGGTGCAACGAGTCGAGCTCGGCGGCGAGACCGTGCTCTGGTTCCGGGTTCCCGAGCACGGCGGCGAGCCCGTCGTCACCGCCGACGGACGCTGCCTCTGGCGGCGCGAGAAGCGGACCGAGCCGGTGCCGCCGCGTGAGATCGAGCGCCGCCGCAGCCATCGCCTGGGCGACGTCGGCTACGAGTCGGCGCCGGTGCCCGATGCGGGTCTCGAGGACCTCGACGAGGAAGCGATTCGGCGCGCGATTGACGAAGGACGTCTACGGTACTCCGATTTCGGCGTCACCGGGCTCGAGACGCTCCTGCGCTACTGGAACCTGGTCGAGATCCGCAACGGCAGCGTCGTCCTGCGCCGCGCGGCCCTCTTGCTGTTCGCACGCGAGCCGCTGCGTTGGCACCCGAACAACCGCGTCCGCGTCCGCCGCGTCCACGGAAACGGCGAGGGATTCGGCGCGCGGCTCGGCACCCGCGAGCGCCAGGTCCAGGGGCCGATCGCGAAAGTCCTGCCCGAAGCGATCGAGCTTCTGCGCCGCGACCTCGAGACCGAGAGCCGCGTCGACGCTCTCTTCACCACCACCCAGACCCTGCCCCGTGAAGCGATCGAAGAATGCCTGGTCAACGCCGTCGTCCACCGCAATTACGCGATCGAAGGCCAGGCCGTCGAGATCCTGATCCATCCCGACCGCGTCGAGGTGCGCAGCCCCGGGCGTCTGCCGGAGCCGATCACGATCGCCGACCTGGTGCGCCAGCGCGGCGTCCACCGTTCGCGCAACCCGGTGATGATGCGGGTGCTGCGCGACCTCGGCTGGTCGCGCGACCAGGGCGAAGGCATGCGCCGCATCTTCGGCGCCATGCGCCAGGTCGAGCTCCACGTCCCCGAGCTCGACGAGGACGCCGACACCTTCGTCGTCCGCCTCAGCACGCGCTCGATCTACGACGAGGCGACCCAGGCGTGGATCGCCTCGTACGGTCCCTTCGGCCTGCGTCCGGAAGACCGCAAATACCTCGTCGCCCTGCGCGACGCGGGCGGCGCGCTGTCGAACGACCGCTTGGCGCGGATGCTCGGCGAGTCCTTCGACGCCACCAAGAAGCACTTGCAGCACCTCGAGCGTCAAGGACTGGTCTGGCACGGCCACAGAAGCCGCACCTACCGCGTCATCGAAGTGCCCAACGTCGCCCACGAGCGGGCTCTTCGCGCCTTCGTGGACGCGCGCATCGACGTCGAGCCGCGCACGGAGCTGACGCGCGACCCGTTGCGCCGGGTCTTCGGCGTCGTCGACGAGCGGGACTTGAGCGCCGCGATCACCCGCTGGAAGCAAGCGGGCATCCTGCGTCCGGACGGCGCCAAGCGTTGGCGATTCGGCGAGAGCTTCCTGCGCTACGTCGCCAACCGCGGCGTCTGACGCGAACCATGGCGGCGATCGGCATCGATGAGGAGCGGCAGCAGCTCGGAAGCAGCCAGGAGCTCCGAAGTCAGCCGCCGACGCAACGGGATCAGGACCGCGGAGTCGAGGCGGTCCGGAATCGGTTACGTCAGCTCCTTGAGCCGCGCCTCGGCCCGCTGCAGGACGCTGCGCAACACCTTGTGGTCCTTGAAGATCGAGACCACGGTTTTCTGGGCGGCCTTCGCCGCGGCCTTCTTGCCGTCCTCGACGGCGCTGGAGACGTACGACTTCATCATCTTCTCGAAGAAGATGTGGCCGAGGGTGTCGGCGGCGCTCTTGGCGTCGGCGATCACCGGCGCCAGCGTCTGCTGCACGAAACCGGGGTCCGCCTCGAGCACCTTGACGCGCCGGGCGCCCGGCGCCACGACCTTGAACTTGCCGCCGAACGCCAGGCTGCGGGCGGCGCGGAGGTGGACCTGGGCGGGGTGCTTCTCGCCGAGCTTGGCGCAGACGTGGTCGATCCTGTCCATCACGTCTTCGAGCACCCGGCTGCCGCCCAGGTAGAGCACGCTGCCCACGCGGGCGGCGAAGAGCTCGTTGACGGTCATCAGGTCGTCGTGATTCGCCGGCGGACGCACGTAGAGCTGCATCACGCCGGCGGCGGTGCTGCCGTCGAAGTTGGTGAAGCTCGCCTCCACCCGGTAGGCGCCCGGCTCCTTGAACGGGCTGCCGAAGGTGCCGATGGTGAGCCTGATCGGCTCGTAGAGGGCCTTCTGCGGCTCGAGCGACGTGGCCTTCACGGTGCAGCGCGTGTGCATGACCGGGAGGAACGGGCGCCGCTCGCCGCGCGGGTTGGTGATCGCCAGGTGTACGAAGCCCTCGTGGAGCGCCAGGCCGCCGTGGACCGTCACCACGCCGTCGCTGACGTTGCCCAGGCGCAGCTCGACGGACACCGGCTCGCCGAGCTCGAAGACTCTCTTGCGGGCGCGCACCACGAGCCGCAGGCGCGGGTCGAGGCTGCCGCGCGTCACCCGCGCGTGGTTGGTGAACCAGGCCGCGTTGCCCATCTGGATGAATCGCTCGGGGGCGTGGCGCAGGAAGAGGTTCTCGTTGTCGTCGAAACGGAAGCAGAAGCGGTCGTAGAAGTACTTGGCCTTGAGGCTGCCCTGGGGGGGCGAGGCCTGGTCCGGGTAGTTCATCCACGACAGCGCCTGGGAGCTCGCGGTCAGGCGCATCCACGGCGGCGCCGACCAGGCCACGCCGATGGGATGGGTCTTGTCGAAGGAGTGGGCGAGGTTGAAGGCGTGGCCGGTCTCGTGGATCAGGTTGAAGAAGAGCTCGCGGCGCGCCGCCTCCGCCGCCGGCGGGTTGGCCTGCGGATAGCCGCCGTCGGGCGCATGGAAGAAGGGGCTCTTGGTGAACAGCGCCGTGCCCTGGCGGTCGACGCCGCCGGGCTCGTCGATGTTGCCGTCGAACATCACGCCGCCGAGGCCGTCGTCGCCGGCGAGCTGGGCGAGGAAGATCCACATCTTCCACTGCGGGCGGTTGGCGAAGGCTTCCCAGTGCTGGCGCATGGCGTCGTGCAGCTCGCGCTCGGACCACCGGCGGTCGTCGCCGGCCTCGGCGACGTCGATCACGTTGCCGGCCGCCGAGCGGCTGAGGAGGATGCCGGACTTGGCGAAGGCGCTCTCGAGGGTCAGCACCTCGCGTGGCAGGTTGGCGGGGCGGTCGGGGTGGGCGTGGGTGTCGTAGGGCTCGGCCTCGGGCGCGCCGTCCTCGCGGTCGACCTCGACCTCGATCTGGCGGAAATAGGTCGACGTCTGGGTGGCGGTGAAGGGACCGTGCCGTCGTCCCGACGCGGCCACGAAAGTTACGGTGGCGGTCGGGGTCGCGAGGCCGCCGCCGGCCAGCGAGATCTCGAGACGTTCGACGCGCTCGCCGGTGCCCGGCCACACGGCGCTGAAGCTCTCGACCACCAGGTCGCGGCCGCCGCTGGCCGCCACGTCGTTCGCGGTCACCCTGCCGATGAGGTGGGTCGCCGGTTGCGTGCTCTCGCTGACGGTGGCGCTGACTACGTGCAGGGGGTCGGTGCCGTCGACGTCGACGTGGAGGGTGAAGCGCAGCTCGAGGGCGCCCGGCGCCGGCGGCGCCTCCGACTCGTCGATGAAGATCGGGCCGGCGAGGTCGTGGAGGGTCGCCGGCTCGACCGGGGTCGCCGTGGCGTCGCTGGCGACCACGCTGTCACCGGCGCCGCCGCCGTACACGTAGCGGCCGCTCCACTGGAAGCGGGACTCGGACGGGGAGGGCGACGGGGACTCAGACGTCGGGTTCGACACGAGGGGCCTCCTGATCCGCGCCGGCGAGCTCGCGCAGGAGCGCCGGCGCCGTGGGCAGACGTTGAGCGTCGGCGCGCACGGCGCCGTGATGGGATTCGAAGGTCAGCCGCAGCTCCGGGTCAGCCTCGAGGTAGGAGCGGGCGGCGTCGCAAAGGGTCTGGAAGCACTCGCGCGCGGTGAACGCCACCAGCACTTCGCCGGGCGGCGGCACCGCCATCCGGGCGTTGGGCGGGATCAGCGGGTAGGGAACGTAGACGGTGCCGGCGTCGCCGAGGAGGTGGGCGAGACGTCCGTAGAAGTCGAGGAAGCTCGGGTCGGCCGAGCGGACCTTCACGATGACCGGTTCCATGGAGTGGGCTCCTGGACCGGGATTATATGGGATCGTCCGTTTGCACGTTCCCGGATCCGCGGCTCCGCCTCGGAGGAAAGGCCGTCGCGTTCGGGTCCGCGGATCTGCGGCCAGTCGGCGGCCCCGGCGGCCGCCGCGAGGAGAAGGGCCAGGAGGAGGACGGAGGGGCGCAGTCGAACGCTCATGGCCGCTTTCTAGCAGCGGGCGCCGGCGTCCGGCTATCGAAATCGTGCTCGATTAGATCGACAGGTCTTCGACCGTCCGCGCCTCGTGGACCTGCTCGAGGATCTCGTAAAGACGGCCGAGGTCGTCGATCGCCTCGAGCTTCTCCTCGAGGCCCGCCGGAAGCGAGCGGAAGCAGTGCCTCGCCAAGAGCACGATCGCTTGGCGGGTGGCGATGAGCTTTCCCCTGGCCTCGCCTGCGGCCAACCCCTTGGCCTCGCCTGCGGCCAGCCCCTTGGCCTCGCCTGCGGCCAGCCCCTTGGCCTCGCCTGCGGCCAGCCCCTTGACCTCGCCTATCGCCTCGCGCTCCGCCAGTGCCTCTTCCCACGTCACAGCCATTGCCTGTACCTCCACGCCACGTTCCCGTGCCAATTCCTCCGCATCAGCGCCGCCAGCGCCGCCGCCAACGGCTGCGGACGATCCACGTAATCCTCCGCCAGGCTCTTCACGGCGTCGTTCCGCCGGCGCAGCATCTCTCCCGGATGGGTGGGAGCTCGGTGAGTCGGAACGCGGACCACGGTGATCTCCTTTGTCGGCAGTGTACCGGTAGTGGAGGATGGTGGCGAAGGCAAACTCCGAGTCGCTCGCGGGCGTAGAAGGGTAGGATGCACGACGTGCGAGCCCTCGTCCTGGTCCTGACCCTGCTGACTGCCACCGCCGCCGTGGCCGACGACGCCGGCGTGCGCACCTTCGCCGTCCGCACGCCGCCGGGCGCCGGCGCGATCGCCGACGCGCTGCGCGACGGCGGCTTCCAGCGCTGGATCCTGCCGAGAGACGACTCGCTCGCGCTCGCGGTGGGACCCGATGCGGCCGGCGACGTCCTCGTCGAGGCGCAGGTCTTCCCGGCGGACGAGCGGGTCGCCGGCCTGCTCGCGGGGCTGCCGGTGGCGGTGCGCGGCGACGCCGTCGTCGTCGCCGGCGCCCGCTATCCGGCACGCGATTGCGCCCTCGCCGTGCGCTTGCCGGAGGCGCCGAAGCCGACCTGGGTGGTGCTCGGCCACGACGCCGAGATGGCCGCCGAGCTCGCCGACCACGTGCTCGTGCGGGCGGCCGGCGCGCGCGTGCGCGGCTCTTCCGAGGACGCGGACTACCTCGTGTACGAGCACCCGTACTCGCAGCGCAGCGGACGCTGGCACCGCGCCGCCGACGGCGGCTGGACCACCGACCCGGACGAGCGCGACGACATGGCGGCCCGCGCCGCGGCCTACGCCGCGCTCGTCGCCCTCGAGCGCCCGCGGGTCGTCCTGCGCGTACCGCCCGCCAAAGCCGGCGATCCGGCCTACGCGAAGCTCGCCGACGCGCTCGACGCGGCCGTGCGCGAGATGGCGCCGAAGGTCCCCGCAGAGGTCGGGCGTCCGCTCGAGGTCTTCGTCGAGACCGACTTCGTGGCCCAGGGACGCCACCTCGGCGAGATCGGCGCGGCGGTGCTCGACGCCGAGGGCCGACCCCACCTCGTCTACCATCCCGACGACCTCGACGCCTACCGCTACGGCGTCGCCCGCGCCCTGGTGCGCCGCGCCGCCCTGACGCTGACGCCCTGGCTCGAGGACGGCGCGGCCCTGTGGCTGGCCGGCGGCTGGTACGGCCGGGCCTGGGCCGCATGGCTGCCCGACCTCGCCGCGGCGGCCGTGCTCCCCGACGCCGGCGAGCTGCTCGCCGCCGAGCGCCAGGGCGACGGCTCGGCGGTCTTGTGGCCGCCGGCGGCGGCGGCCGTGGTCGAGCGCCTGGAGGGCGCCACCCTGCGCGACAAGCTGCGGGCGCCGCCGCCTCCGGCCCGCGTCGCGGCCACCCTGAGCGACGTCGAGCCCGGCGGGGCGCGGCCGGCGGCGCGGCGAGCGGCCACGGGGGCGCCATTCCAGGCCGGCGTGTCGTTCGCGATGCGCAACGGCCTCGAGGTCGGCTACCACGCGCCCGTCATCGACGAGCGCCTCGGCCGTCTCGCGCGTCTCGGCGTCGACAGCGTCTCGCTGATGCCTTTCGCCGGCTCGGCGCCGAACGAGCCGCGCCTGAGATTCATGAACCGCAGCCCCGGGTCCGAGACCGAGGTCGGCCTGATCCACGCCGCCCGGCGCGCCCACGCCCGCGGCATGCGCGTCTTCTGGAAGCCCCACCTGTGGGTCTCCCGCGACAGTTGGCCCGGCGACGTCGCGATGACGTCGGACGCCGATTGGGTGGCCTGGTGGCGCAGCTACCGGCGCTACGTGGTCCAGCACGCGGTGCTCGCCGAGCACACCGGCAGCGAGCTGTTCTCGATCGGCGTCGAGCTCGGCCGCACCCTCGGGCGCGAGGGCGAGTGGCGCGCCCTGATCGCCGCCGTGCGCCGCGTCTACTCGGGCCGCGTGACCTACAGCGGCAACTGGTGGGGCGACTACGACCGGGTGCCGTTCTGGGACGAGCTCGACTTCGTGGGCGTCGACGCCTACTTCCCCCTCGCCGGCGCCGGCGCCGACCGCGCCGCGCTCGCCGAAGGGGCGCGCCGGGCGGTGGCCGAGCTCGCCGCGGCGGCGGCGCGCTTCGGCCGTCCGGTGATCCTCACCGAGGTCGGCTTCGCGGCGCGCCGCGACGCCTGGGCATCGCCCCACGAGGAGGCCGGCGAGTACCACGAGGGCGACCAGGCGCTCGCCTACGAGGTCCTGCTCGAAGCCCTCGGCCGTCCGCCGTGGCTCGCCGGCGTCTATTTCTGGAAGGTCTACACCGACCCGTCGTACGAAGACGGCACGGGCGGGATGTTCCACTTCCTCGGCCGCGCCGCCGAGGCGGCCGTCGCCGATTACCTCCGGGAAGCGCCGCCGCCGGTGGTCTCGACGCCGCAGTGAGCCTCAACGTCCCCCAGGGTGTTACCCTGGGCTTTGATCCGTAACCCCTCCGGGGTAGAGATCCGGGAACCCCGTAGGGGTAAGCCCAGGGTAACACCCTGGTGCTTGACGACACGACCTCACGCTCACGCCGCCGGCTCGATCAGGATCTCGCGGGCGATCTCGGCGTCGAGGGCGAGCTCGGTTTCGCCGACCCGGATCACGTAGGCGGGCTGGCGCTCGACGAGCTCGATCTCCGAGCCCGGCACCAGCCCGAAGACGGCGAGGGCGTTCCTGCGCGACGCCTTCTCGCCGGCCAGCCGCAGCACCCGCGCCCGCTCGCCGCTCGTCAGGTCCCCCACCGTGCGCAAGCCGTCCGCCGCCGTCTGCCGGCAGACGTCGGCGTGCTCGCCGGAGAGGCGGTGGACGAGCCGCCGCAGCCACGAGACTGACCGCGGCCGCCCCGGAAACTCGTAGTCGCAGCTCGGGCAGCGGTGGAGGTGGCAGATCGGGCTCAGCGGACAGCCGTGATGGCACAGGCTGTCCGCCGCGAAGAACTCGTGGCCGCAGAACGGGCAGATCAACAGCTCGTCATCCATGGCCGCTCATCCAATTGCCGACGTGGTTGACCACCCCGCCCACCAGGAAAGCGAAGGGGAAAATGAACGCCGCCATCTTCCACGCCGTCCTCAGGCCGTGCTCCTTGGCGATCATCAGGAAGTTGGCGAAGCAGGGCATGAAGAGCGTGATCGTCACCATGGCGACGAAGACCTGGTGCGGCGAGAGCAGGGGCGAGGGCCCGGTGGCCGCGTCGAGCAGATAGACGGCCCCGAAGTCGCGCCGCATGAAGCCGACCAGGAAGGCGTTGGCCGTGTCGGCGGGCAGGCCGAGCCAGCCGGTCACCAGCGGCTCCCCCAGACGCGCCACGGCGCCCAGCAGCCGCAGCTCGTCGAGCAGGAAGAGCACCGCGGTGCCGAGCACGAAGAGCGGGATCACCTCCTGCAAATACCAGTTGAGGCGGCTCAGCGTCTTGACCGCGACGTTCCTGGCCTGTGGCCGGCGCAGCGGCGGGATCTCGAGGATGAAGTCGCTCGTCTCGCCCGGGAACCGCCGCGCCGTCAGCCAGCCCACCAGCAGCATGACGCCGGCGATGAGCACGCACCAGGCCAGCGCCTGGACCACCGAGAGGCTCGCCATCATCGCCAGCAGCACGCCGAGCTGGGCCGAGCACGGCACTGCCAGGGCCAGCAGCATGGTGGTGACGACCCGCTCCTTGCGGGTCTCGAGGATGCGCGTCGTCATCGTCGCCATCGTGTCGCAGCCCAGACCGAGGACCATCGGCAGCACCGCCTTGCCGTTCAATCCCATCAGGCGGAACAGGCGGTTGAGCATGATCGAGAGCCGCGGCAGGTAGCCCGAGTCCTCGAGCACGCTGAAGACGAGAAAGAACGTCACCACGATCGGCAGCACGATCGCCAGCGCGTAGGAGAGGGCCATGGTGACGGCACCGTAATCGCCGACCAGGAAGTCGTGGAAGAACCGGGCGAGGCCGGCGAGCGTCCCCAGCTCTCCCGTCAGCTCGTAGGCGGGCGACAGGACCGTGCGGCTCGCCTCGGCCACCGTGAGCTCGTGGATCGGCGTCAGCGGCAGCGCGAAGGTGGCGGTGGAGGTCTCGACGCCGTGGACGTGGGGGAAGGGGAGCACGGCGTCGACGGCGCGGATCGCCGCGGGCTGCACCCTTTGCTGGAAGAGGCCGGTCTCGAGCAGGTCCACCAGGGTGCCGGCGCCCAGGAGGCCCACGAACCAGAAGACGAAGGCGAGCACGGCGCCGAGGAAGAGGAAGCCCTTGACCGGGTGCATGGCCCAGAAGCCGAGGCGCACCTTGAGCGTCGGATGACGCGGCGGCGCGATGCGGTAGGTCTCGGCCATCAGCTCGTGGACGCGCGCCAGCCGGTCGCGGTTCTTCTCGTAGTCGTCGCCGCCGGTGACCGCCGCGAGGGAGGCGGCCGGCGGACGGGCCTCGGCGAGGGCGAGGGCGATCTCGCGAGTGCCCTGCCGGCGCACCGCCACCGCGGTGACCACCGGCACGCCGAGCAGCTCGGAGAGGCGCGCGGCGTCCACGTGGCCGCCGCGCTCGGCGAGCTCGTCGAGCATGTTGAGCACCAGCACCATGGGGCGTCCGAGCTCGGCGAGCTGCAGGGTCAGGAGCAGGGCGCGGCGCAGGTTCTTGGCGTCGGCCACCTGCACCACCGTGGCCCCGGGGTGCTCCTCGAGCAGCCGCCGGGTCACCCGCGCGTCGTCCGAGTGCGGCGTCAGGTCGTTGAGGCCCGGCGAGTCGATGACCTCGACCTCGCCCACCCCGCCGGCGCCGAAGTCGAGGCGCGCCTTGGCGCGGATCACCTCCACCGTGGTCCCCGGGTAGTTCGAGACCGTGACGTAGTGGTTCGTCAGGTTCTTGAACAGCACGCTCTTGCCGACGTTGGGATTGCCCACCAGGAGCACGGCCGGCACCGGCTCGGGCTCGGCGGCGGGGAAGGGCAGGAGCTTGGCGGCGGCGCTCGGCATCTCGCCACCATTGTCGTCGCGTCCGCGGCGCCGCGCGATAGCGCGAAGGGTGGCCGACACGAGACGCAGGGGTAGGGCGGAGGCCGTCCCGAGGGAGGGGAAGCCCGGAACCCTCACCCCCAACCCCTCTCCCAGGGGGAGAGGGGAGAGGGAGGAAGGCTCCGGAACCCTCACCCCCAGCCCCTCTCCCAGGGGGAGAGGGGAGCCAAACCGCGATTCCTTCTCCCCCTCTCCCTCTGAGAGAGGGGGCCGGGGGGTGAGGGTTCCTCAGCTCACCGGCAAGGCCTGCTGGCGGATCGCCGCCATCCGCGCCGGGCTCTCCTGGTGGGCCTTCAGGAACGTCTCCGGACGGCTGAACCGTTTGTTCAGGTTCATCCCCTTGCGCAGCGCCGCCATCGTGAGCTTGCCGGTGGCGAGCGCCAGGCCCATCTGGGCGTAGGTGCGCACCTGGCCCTGGTGCTTGTAGCGCGTTTCGAGGGCGTGACGCCAGAGGCCGGCGTACTCGCGGTAGAACTCCTCGAGCGGCAGCGTGGTGGGCAGCACCGTGTGGGCGATGTCGAAGAGCTCCCAGTTGTCGGTGTTCACGCGGTCCTTGACGTCGTCCCACAGGTCGGTGCCGGGCAGCGGCGTCAGGATCGAGAAGCCGGCGTTGTAGGCGCCGGTGCGGCTGACCCATTCGCGCAGCTTGGCGAAGTGGTCGAGGTCCCAGTCGGGGTCGACGATGAAGTTGGGCGTATAGCCCACGCCGAGCTCCTGCAGGATCTCGACGGCGCGGTTGTTGTTGGCCGCCCTGTTCTTCTTGTTCACCGAGGCGAGCCCTTCGTCGTCGATCTTCTCGAGGCCGAGGAAGATCGACAGCTTGCCGCACTCCTTCCACGTCTCCACCACCTCGGGATGGCGGCAGATGATGTCGCTGCGGGTCTGGAACTTGAAGTACTTCCTGATGCCGGCGGCCTTGATCTGGCGCGCCATCTCCTTGGCGCGCTTCACGTTCATCCAGAAGATGTCGTCGGTGAAGAAGACGTGATCGGCCTCGACCTGCCGCAGCTCCTCGACTACGCGCTCGGGCGATTTCTCGCGGAACGTCGACTCGTGGAACTTCCACACCGAGCAGAAATTGCACTTGAAGGGGCAGCCGCGGGCGGTCTCCACCAGCGCCATGGGCTTGTGGAAGTTGAAGTAGTACTCGCCGGCGTAGTCGCGGATGAGATGGCGGGCCGGCAGCGGCAGCTCGTCGAGGTTGCGGCGTGCCGGCGCCGGGCCGGTGAATTCGGGGCCGTTCTTGCCGTTGATCATCAGCCCCGCGACTTTGCGCAGGTCGCCGCGGCTCTCGAGCGCGTCGACCAGCGGCGGCATCACCTCCTCGCCGTCGCCGAGGGCGGCGGCGTCGATTGACGGGTCGGTGAACCAGCCCGGCTCGCGGGAAACGTCGTGGCCGCCCGCGAGGATGAAGGCGTCGGGCAGCTCGCGGCGCAGCCAGCGCGCCGTCTCCACGGTGCGGAAGCGCTCGGTGGTGAAATTGCACTGCAGCCCCACGAGGTCGGGCTCGAAGTCGCGGCAGCGGGCGAGGCCAGGACCGACCCCGTCGATCCGGAGGTCGACGATCAGGCACTCGTGGCCGTCGGGCTCGAGGGCGCCGGCCACGTACTCGAGGCCGAGCGGCTCCACGAAGGTGATCATCTCGAGACCGAGGACGCCGCCGGTGTGCGGCTTGAGCAAAGCGATCTTCATCGTTCCCACAACTTTCTCGCGCTGCCCTTGAGCAGATTCAGCCAATGATATCATACGCGCGGAGCCCCTTCTCGATGATCGACCACCTGCTCTGGGCCGTGCCCGAGCTCGACGAGGGCTGCAGGCTCCTGGTGGAGCGCACCGGCGTCGCGCCCGCCGCGGGCGGACGGCACCCGGGCGTCGGCACCCACAACGCGCTCCTCGGCTTGGGCGGCGAGCGCTACCTCGATGCCGCCGTCGAGCTCGGACACGAGCCGGGGCTCGTAGCCGTCCTCGGGACGCCACAGGGGGACGTCGAGCTCAGGTCATGACGGCGCTCCCAACGCCCTTCGCATGACTACGCAAGACGCGCCACGCGCCATGCCCGTAGGATCTCGACCTCGCGCGCGGGACCGAGGAAGTCGGACGCGTCGGTCCGGGCGCCGCGCGGCCCGTCCTCGAGCCCGTCCCCGGCGAGCTTGTCGGTGCCGCGGAGCGCCCACGCGGTGCGGAGGAGCTGATCCGTGTCCTCAGGGGTGGAGGGGCCTGTCCTGCGGCGGCCGACGACCTAGGTCGCCGTAGACGCTGATCGTCGAAATGAAGACGTACCGGTCCACGGTCTCGCGGAGCCTTTCCGCCGCGGCCGCGACCGCGCGCGGCACGTAGCCGGTGGTGTCGACCACGGCGTCCCAGCGGCGGCCGGTGAGCGCCGAGAGGTCGCTCAGACGGTCGCCCCGGAGCTTCTCGACCTCGGGGAAGAGATGCGGGCGCGTCTGGCCGCGGTTGAAGAGCGTCACCCGGTGGCGGCGCTCGAGGGCGGCGTCCACCAGGTGGCGGCCGAGGAAGAGGGTGCCGCCGAGGATCAGGAGGTCCATGTCCCGAAGTTACACGAAACCGCGCGGACGCGGAGGCTTGACCCGCTTCGATCGACGAAACTGCACGGACGCGCCGCCTCGCCCCGCTTTCATCGACGAAACTGCGCGAACGCGAAGGCATGACCCCCCATCGATCGACGAATCCGTTCGGATTTTTGGATCTGACCCCCCTCCCATCGACGATGCCGGCCATCCGCGCGGCTTTGATGCCGACCTGATCGACGAAACCGGCCGTGCGCGCCGTCTCGACCGACTTGGATCGACGAAACCGGCCGTGCGCGCCGTCTCGACCGACTTCGATCGACGAAACTGGGCGGCCGCGCCGTCTTGACCCGCTTCCATCGACGCGTCCGTTCAAATCTGTGGATTTGACCCCCCTGCCGACGACGAAACCGGCCGTCCGCGCGGTCTCGACCAGGGTTCATCGACGGATCTGCGCGGACGCGCAGTCCAACGTCACTTTGATCGACGCGGAGCAGAAGCCGTTGGAGCGTCCTCGGTGGCCCGCGATCCACCAGGCATCCGCGTCGAGGCATGGAGGCGGCCGATGCCGCCGCAATGGTTCGAGCAATGCTTCGCGCGCAGTAGCGGCCTGCTCTGCCGATTCCGATCGGCCGACGAAGTAATCAAGCGCCGTCGGTCATGAGGCCGACGTAACGGCGCAGACGGAGCAGATCGGGGTCGACATCGAACGTGCCGTCACGCCCTCCTCCTCGGCGATGCGCACCACGATCTCGGCCATGCGGTCGTGCGAAAGCGCGTAGTAGAGCTCTCCGTGCTCGTGCCGAGCCACGATGAGCCGGGTGTCGGCATCAGCCAGACGCTTGAGTGTCGCCTCACCTTCCGGCGCAAACGCCCACGCCAGCTCAGCAGCGGGGAGACCGGCACCGCCGCGGCCCTCGGCGTCGGCGAGCTCGCGCAGCCCCAGCAACGCACGGGTGCGGGCGGTGCGGTTGCCGCCGCCGCGCATCGGTGGGAATGCGCGGTCGAGGGCGACGCGCAGGTGGTTCTCGAGCGCCCTGGCGATGAGGTCGCCGACGTCCTCGGGCACCTCGACCGGTCCGTCGCCGGTGCGTCGCCGCAGCTCCGCGAGCACCACCTGCAGCTCCGGCACCAGGGGCGCCTCCGGGCGTCGCGCCCGGCTCTCGGCGAAGGCCGCCGCCAGACGCTCGGGACCGTCGTCCGCGAAACGCAATGCGTAGTGGGGCCGGCCGTCCTCAGCGGTGATCCCGAGAGGCGCCTCGATTGTGCTCCGGAACGCCGCGACGGCGTCGGCCGGTTCGCCGCCCGGGCGCGTCCCGAAGGTCGGCAACGGCCAGTCCCGGCATCGCTCGATACCGGCAAGGTCGGCGTCGGTTTCCTCGAGGGGGGAAGGCCGTCCGGCCAGTCGTCGCAGACGAGGAGATCGCGGATCAGTCGTCGTCCGAGGCCGGCTTCGGCCGGATAGCGGTCGAGAGCGACGGGGACGCCTTCCTCGTCGAGGGTCGGGGCGAGACCGGCGCGCAGCAGCGAGCTCTTGCCCGCCCCCGAGGGCGCGTGGAGCAGGAGGATCGGGACCGGGCCGCGCAGCAGCTTGCGCAGCTCGTCGATCTCGCGCCGGCGGCCGGCGCCTCCCAGAGTTTCCCAGGCCACATGTCGTCGGCCATCAGCACCAGGACGGGCTTGTCCGCGTCGAGCGCAGCGTCGAGCTCGAGCTTGGTGAACGAACTCTCGCCGTCGCCGCCGCGTTCGGTTCCGGGCACTCCGCCACGGCGCCAGCCGAGGATCGCCAGCATCACGTCGGCGTCCGCGACCTTCTTCGCGCACACCTCTACCACGCCGGCGGAGCCATCGGTCCCGAAGTACTCCATCATCACGGGCTGCCATCCCAGGTGGAGCACCACGTCGCGGGCAGCGGCCCGATAGGCTTCGAGGTCTTCCGAGGTGGACGAGATGAAGACACGCATACTCAACGGTCCACCAGCCGCAAGAAGGCGGCTGGGCGGACGATTTGAACAGGCTGGAAGCCGGGACAGTGGATTACTTTCAGTGGCAGCAAGTCGCGGCGATCGTCGGTGACGATGTATTGAGCTCCGGCTTCAAGGGCACATGCCACGACCATATTGTCCTTGACGTCAGTCGGCACCTTGTCGAGGTCACGGTAGAGACCAGGGACGACGACCGCGGTGCGGCGCAACACGCCCTCGATCCGGTGGAGATCATGGCGTGAATATGGACCATACTTTTGCAGCCTCGGATACTGAAGGGACGTGATCACTTCTTCGATGAGAAGCTCCGAGGTGACCAGACGAAACGCCCGATTCGTCGCGCTTGTCAGGAGACGACCAGTGATGCCGTAAGGGGTGATCAGGAGCCGTATCACCAGGTTGGTGTCCAGAACGGCCCGAAGAGCTGGTGGAGTCGTCACAGATGGCAACGTCTCGGGGATCAGGCAGTCGCCGCACGGCGTCTCTGGAGACGTACCTCACGGACCGTCTCGTCGATGTCGTGGCCGATCTCGTCCGGATCGAATCCGGATGCCCTCTGGCTCAGCTCCTCGGCCAGGAGTCGCAGCTCCATCTCAGGAGTAAGCACCGCGCTTAGGAGCTCCAACCTTTCTTCGGGGCTCAGGGCCTCAATCTGTGCCACCAAGTCCCGGATCTTCGGATGACGAGTCATACCTTTACCCCTTCAACCATGGAGGCTATCATGAGCTCGAAAGCGTCGCGGATGTTCTCCTCCAGCTCAGCCAGGGTCTCCCCCTGGCTGAAGACCCCAGGCACCTCGCGAAGCCGCCCGACGAACCAGCCTTCATCGCGCCAGAACTCCAAAGTCAGGAATCGCTTCATGGCCGTCAGCTCCCTGACCGACGATTCTAGCAGGACGACCGACGCCGCGCCCCCGCCTCGACCACCAGACGCTCCAGCACCTCGTACGGCTGCGCCCCCACGACGCCCCGACCGCCGGCCACGAAGGTCGGCACGGCGGTGACGCCAAGCTCCCGCGAACGCCGCCAGTCGAAGTCCACGGCGTCGCGGAAGCGGCGCTCGGTCACCACCTCCCGGGCTTCGCCGGCGGGCAGCCCGGCCCGCTCGGCCACGAGGCGGCGGCCTTCGGGCGGCGTCTCGGGATGGAGCGGGAAGTGGACCCAGCGCACCTCGACGTCGTAGGCGGCGCGGAGCTTTTCAATACGCACGGTACTGATGTAGCACCAGGGTCACACGTAGTCGGAGAAGATCTCGATGGTGGTCACGGAGGGTTCCTCGCTGCGCGGCTCGTCCTGAGATCGAGCCTATCGCACTCACGTCGGACGAGTCGGACGCGTCCGACTTGTCCGACGGTCCTTCCGGGCCGACGGGCGAAACGCCCGGTGTTTCCGCTATGATAGAGCCAGCGGCCGAACGCCGCCTCCCTCAGCCACTCCCGACCGCGATCCCCTGAAGGAGCATCCCGACCATGGCCAAGAAAACCGCCCGCCCCGCCGCCGCGGACGACGCCGCCGCGCCGGCCCGGCTGGTGATCGAGGACGACGTCGCGTGGATCCACCTCGACGATCCCGCCAAGAGCGTCAATACGCTGTCGAGCCGCTATATGCAGTGGTTCGACGCCCGCCTCGACGAGATCGCCGACCAGCCGCTCCGGGGCCTCGTGCTCATCTCCGACAAGCCCGGCTACTTCATCGTCGGCGCCGACGTCGACGAGCTCAAGGGCTTCCGGGAGCCCGCCGAAGTGGTCGAGGTGATCCGCCGCGGCCACCGCTTCACCGACCGCCTCGCCGCCCTGCCCTACCCGGTGGTCGCTGCCATCGACGGCATGTGCCTGGGCGGCGGCCTGGAGCTCGCCCTGTGCTGCGACGCCCGCGTCGCCACCGAGGCCAGGCACACCCAGCTCGGGGTGCCCGAGGTGCTGCTCGGCATCTTCCCCGGCCTCGGCGGCACCCAGCGCCTGCCGCGCCTGCTCGCGGTGGCCGACGCCCTCGACCTCATCCTCACCGGCCGCCAGGTGGACGCCCGCAAGGCCAAACGCATCGGCCTCGTGGACGTCACCTGCCATCCCCTGGCGCTGCGCCAGGCGGCGCTCGCGGCGGTGGCCTGGGGCAAGCCGGGCCAGAGCGGCTACCGCGGCCCCCGCAACGGCTCCGGCCACGGCTTCGCCAAGGCCGCGGCCGACGTGATCGCCCGTACGCCCGGCGCCCGCGCCCTGGTCTTCAACAGCGCCCGCTCGACCGTGCTCAAGAAAACCGGCGGCCACTACCCGGCGCCGCTCAAGGCCATCGAGGTGGTGCGCGACGGCCTCAACCTGCCCCTCGCCGACGCCCTCGAGCTCGAGGCCCGCGCCTTTGCCGAGGTGGTGGTGAGCGACGTGGCCAAGAACCTGATGACGATCTTCTTCACCAAGAACGCCGTCGAGGGCCGCGCCCGGAAGCTCGCCGCCGGCGCCCGCCAGCTCGACCGCGTGGGCGTGCTCGGCGCCGGCTTCATGGGCGCCGGCATCGCCCAGGGCCTCGCCCACAAGGGCTACGACGTGGTGCTCAAGGACCGCGACCACGATGCCCTCGCCCGCGGACTCGAACAGTGCAGCGGCCTCTTCCAGGACCTGGTCAAGCGCCGCCGCTACCGCCCGGTGGAGCACAAGGAGGCGATGAGCCGCATCCTGCCGACGATCGACTACCACAGCTTCGGCAAGACGTCGTTCGTGGTCGAAGCGGTCTTCGAGGACGTGGAGGTCAAGCGGCAGGTGGTCCGCGAGATGGAGGAAGCGGGACCGGAGGACCTGATCTTCGCCTCCAACACCTCGACGATCCCCATCGCCCGCCTCGCCGAGGCCAGCCGCCGGCCCGAGAACGTGATCGGCATGCACTTCTTCAGCCCGGTGCACAAGATGCCGCTGCTCGAGATCATCAAACATCCCACGACCTCGGAGGAGGCCCTCGCCACCACCGTCGAGGTGGGCCGCCGCATGGGCAAGACGATCATCGTCGTCAACGACGGCCCGGGCTTCTTCACCAGCCGGGTGCTCGGCCCCTTCGTCAACGAGGCCCTGTGGATCCTCGCCCAGGGCGCCCGCATCGACGAGATCGATCGGGTGGTCAAGGCGTGGGGCTGGCCGGTGGGTCCGCTGGCGCTGCTCGACGAGGTGGGCCTCGACGTCGCCCGCCACGCCGGACGCGTGATGCAGGACTACGCCGGCGCGCGCGCCGAGCCCTCGCCCATCTTCGAGCGCATGATCGCGGACGGCCGCCTCGGCCGCAAGTCGAAGCGCGGCTTCTACAAGTACCGCACCGAGCCCAAGCGGGTCGACCGTTCGGTCTACGAGCTCATCGAGTGGGAGCGCGCCCGCATCGACCCCCAGGAGATCGTCGAGCGCACCTGGATGCAGATGCTCAACGAGGTCGCCCGCTCGATCGAGGACGGCGTGGTCTCCGATCCCAAGGACGTCGACGTCGGCGTGATCTTCGGCTTCGGCTTCCCGCCCTTCCGCGGCGGCATCCTGCGCGAGGCCGACCGGCTGGGGCTCGACCACGTGGTGGGGCGCCTCGAGACCTACGCCGCTCGCTACGGCGACCGGCTGGCGCCGGCGGAGCTGCTGACGGACATGGCCCGCAAGGGCAAGACGTTCCACCGCGACTGACGGAGGACGGCGGCACGCGGCAAACCGCGGCCCTGCCGGATCCGTAGACTGCTTCGAATGACCGCGTCGAGACGCAAACCGAGGAAGCGATGTCAGACCTCACCGAAATCCCGCCACCGTCGAACGCCGCCGCCCTGACGCGCTGGCTCCTGCTGGTAGGCCTGACCTTCGCGGTGCTGGCGGCCGGCTTCTACTGGATCTCCACCGCGGTGCCCGCGGACCGCGACGACGGAGCCGACGTCGGGTACGAGACGTCGGCGGCGCTTCCGGGCGCGGGGTCGGCGCCGGAGTATCCGGCGCCCGAGTTCCGCCTCGCCACCCTCGACGGGCGCAGCGTCGGTCCGCCCGACTTTGCCGGCAAGGTGGTGGTCATCGAGTTCTGGGCCACCTGGTGCGGACCCTGCAAGCTGCAGGCGCAGATGTTCGAGAAGGCGCACGAGGAGCACGCCGGCGACGGCGTGGAGTTCATGGCGATCAACATCGGCGAGGACGCGGAGACGGTGCGCGAGTACGTCACCAAGAAGCCCTTCCCTTACTCGGTGCTGCTCGATCCCGAGGAGCAGCTCATGGGGCGCTACCGGATCTTCGGCCTGCCCACGGTGATGGTGGTCGACCGCGGGGGTCAGGTGTCGTTCCTGCGCACCGGCCTCACCGACGTGCCCACCCTGCGCCGGGAGATCGCCAAGGCCGCCGACGCCTGAGATCGTCGCCGCGTCTCCGTCCGCCGCTTTTCCGCGCATCAGGAGCCACGCCGGGCTGGCGACCGCCAGCACCACGAGGATCACCAGTCCCAGGTCGTCGAGCAGCCGCACCGCCGCCGCTCCGGACAGAGCGTAGAGGAACGAGGCGGGCAGCGAGCCGAGGAGGGTGGCCGTGGTCATCTCCGCCCAACTGACGGCGGAGGTCCCGGCCAGGATGGCGACCGTCTCCGCCAGCACGGGGATCGGCCGCGACGCCACGATCGCGAGCCCGCCCCAGCTCTCGAGCATGCCGCCGACGCGCTCGCGCTCCTTGGCGGGGACCCAACGCGCCAGCAACGGCCCGCCGCGGCGGCCGACGTAAAAGCCCAGCCAACCGGCCCCCAGGCTCCCGAGCAGGGAGAGGAACGTCCCCGTCACGACGCCGAAGACCGCGCCGTGGGCGATCATGATCAGGCTCGAGGGAACCGGGATCAGGACGTCGGCGATCAGCAGGCCGACTCCGGTCGAGGCCCCCACCCAACCGCCGTAGCCCAACCACGGCCGGGGATCCGTCAGGACCGGGATCTCGAGCGCCTCGGCCAGGGCGAAGAGCCCCAGCAGCAGGGCGACCATGACGGCGACCAAGAGCAGGTAGAAGCGCATCGTCCCGGACCGGCACGGAGTTCACGGAGATCGTCTCGGGGAGGATACAGGGGCCGGCTCCCGCCTGCAAGGAGTAGAATGGCCGGGTCCCGACTCACGCCCGCAAGGAGACCGCATGACCCTCGCCCAAGGCGCCTCCGGCTCGCTCTGTTGCCTTCTGCTCCTGCTCGTTCCCGCCGCGACGACGGCCCAGGACCCGCCCCAGTCCGAGACCGATGACGGCTCGGAGGCGGCCGCCGCCGACTCGCGGCAGGCGGGGCGGCCCGTTTTCGTCGAGGAGCTCAGCGTGACCGCCCGCGCCCGCGAGGCCGGAGGCGGCGCGGTCACGGTCATCGACCGCGCCGCCATCGAGGCCTCGAACGCGCGCACCGTGGCCGAGCTGCTGGGCCAGGCGGCCGGCGTCCAGGTGCTCTCGTTCGGCGCCCGCGGCGGCCGGAGCACGGCGCGCATCCGCGGGGGCAACGCCAATTTCACCCTCGTCATGCTGGACGGGATCCCCCTCAACAACCCCACCGACCTCGAGGGCGGGACCTTCAACCTCGCCTCGCTCCCGCTGAGCCACGTCGAACGGATCGAGGTGATCCGCGGCCCCCAGTCCTACTTCTTCGGCTCGAGCGCGATGGCCGGAGCCGTCAACGTCGTGAGCCGGCGGGGCGAGAGCGTAAAGCCGCGCGTCCAAGCCGAGCTCGAGGCCGGGCACGCCTCGCTCCTGCGCTCCGCCGCCGCGATCTCGGCCGCCGCCGGCCGCGGCGACTATTTTCTCGGGGTCACCTGGGAAGAGGAAGAGGAACGGATCGCCGAGGAGAGCTTCGAGCAGCTCAACGTCCAGGGCAACTTCTCGGTGCCGCTGGGCGAATCGACCCTCCGGCTCACCGGACGCTACACGGACTGGCAGGCCGACGATTACCAGGACGCCTCGGGAGGGCCCGTCTTCGGCACCGGCGAGCTCCGCAGCACCGATCACCGCCAGGGGTCCCTGGGCCTGCGGTGGCGAAACGGCGGCGGCGGACGCTGGCGGCACGGCTTCTCCGGCTCGGCCGACCGGCAGCAGGCCGAAATTGCCAGCCCGGGGGTCGCGCCCCTGGTGCCGCCTTCGGTCGAGGACACAACCTACACGCGCCTGCGCCTGGGCTGGCTGACGGCGGTCGAGCCCCGCGCGGGCCTGCGCGTCCGCATGGGGGCCGACGTCGAGCGCGAAGAGGGCGAGAACGACAGCGTGCTGCTGCTGCCGCCGTTTCTCGGCGGCGCGCTCAGCGGGGACTATCACCTGGAACGGACCACCCCGGCGGCCTTCGTCGAGACCGCGGCCGAGCGCGGCGGCTTGGTGGTCGAGGCGGGTCTGCGGGCCGACCTGCCGGAGCACTCGGGCCCCGAGTGGAGCCCACGGATCGGACTCGGCTACCGCTTCGCCGACTCCGGCGTGCTGCTGCGCGGGAGCTGGAGCCAGGCCTTCAAGCTGCCGAGCTTCTTCGCCCTGGCGAGCCCGCCGGAGCTGGGCGGCAACCCGGACCTGCTCCCCGAGAAGAGCACCGGCGTGGACCTCGGGGTCGCGCTGGAGAGCCGCTCCGGAGCCGTGTCGGCGGCCCTCACCCTCTTCCACAACCGCTACCGGAACCTGATCGACTTCGACTTCGATCTCTTCCTCCACGTCAACCGGTCGACGGTCGAGGCCGACGGCGTCGAGCTCTCCGCGCGCTGGAAGCCGGCCGGCGCGGTCGCGATCGGCGCCGACCTCTACTGGCAGGACCTCGAGGATCCCGGCTCGGACCGGCCGCTGCTCAACCAGCCGGAATGGATCGCCGCCGCGCGGCTCGAATGGACCCCGGAAAGGTCGCTGCGGGTGTGGCTGGAGGGCAGGTCCACGGGGGGCAGCCCGGACGTCCAGATCCCGGTGCCCGAGCGCGGCGCCGTCGACGCCTACGCCGTCTTCAACCTCGCCGCGACCTGGCGCTGGAGCCCGCGCTGGCAGCTCCGGGCCCGTCTCGACAACCTGACGGACGAGGACTACGAGCACTTCGTCGGCTTCCCCGAGCCGGGGCGCTCGCTGCGGGTGGGGGTGTGGTACGGGTCGCGGTGAGCCGCCCCGCGCCTACCCGTCCGGGCCGCGTCCAGCCAGTCGCGCGGCTGGAGGAACTCGGCCAGCCGCGCCTCCGGCGAGCCGGGCTGCGGCCGGTAGTCGTAGCGCCAGGCGACGCGCGGCGGCAGCGAGGCCAGGATCGACTCCACCCGCCCCTCGCTCTCGAGCCCGAAGCGGGTGCCGCGGTCGTAGAGCAGGTTGAACTCGACGTAGCGGCCGCGGCGGTAGAGCTGGAACTCGCGCTCGCGCTCGCCGTAGGGCGTGGCCTTGCGCCGCTCCAGGATCGGCAGGTACGCCGGCAGGAAGTGGTCGGCCACGCTGCGCACGAAGGCGAAGCAGCCGGGGAAGTCGGGCTGCGCCAGGTCGTCCCAGAACAGGCCGCCCACGCCGCGCGTCTCGCGGCGGTGCTTGAGGTAGAAGTACTCGTCGCAGTTTTTCTTGAAGCGCGGGTAGAGGCCGGCGCCGAACGGCTCGCAGGCGGCGCGCGCCGTGGCGTGCCAGTGCACGGCGTCCTCCTCGAAGCCGTAACAGGGAGTCAGGTCGAAGCCGCCGCCGAACCACCACGCCGGCGGCGCGCCGCGGCGGCGCGCCACGAAGCAGCGGAAGTTGGCGTGGGTGGTGGGGGCGTAGGGGTTGCGCGGATGGACGATGAGCGACACCGACACGGCCGCGAACGACGCGCCGGCCAGCTCGGGCCGGCGCTCGCTGGCGGCGGCGGGGAGGCGCTGCCCCACCGTGTGCGAGAAGTTCACCGCCGCGCGCTCGAGCACCGGCCCGTCGCTCAGGACGCGGGGCCGCCCCAGGCCGCCGCGCTCGCCCTTGAAGACGTCCTCCGCGAAGGACGCCTCGCCGTCCTGTTCCTCCAGCGCGCGGCACACCCGGTCCTGGAAGGTGAGGAAGAAGGCGCGCACGGCGTCGACGTCGACGTCTCGATTCTGGCTCATCGGCGGCTCGTCGGGCTCGTCGGTTCCAACGTGGCGCATTCTACGACGACGCTGGCACTAAAGGGGGGAACCCTGACTGAGGAACTCAGAGCCCCCCTTTAAGAAAGGGGGGTTGGGGGGATTTGGCCGACGAAGTCGGCCTTCTCACGCGCGGCCGGAGGGTGGATTGACAACGTCGTCCCCGCCGGACACGATGGGGACGATGCTGTCACAACAGGCCCACGGCCCCCGACTCCGGCTGCTGCTGGCGCTCGGCGATTCGGCGAGCCTCGCCCTGGCGTTGTGGTGGGCGCACCTGGCGCGTTTCTCGCCGCAGAGCCTGCACCCCAAGTGGGAGCAGCTTCTGGAGACGCCCGGGCTCGTGCTCTGGGCCGTGGCGAGCTGCTGGGGGCTCGCCACGGCGGCGGAGCTCTACGAGGGCGCCGTGGTCAACCGCTTTTCGGCGACGGCGGTGCGGGCCGGCGCGGTGGTCGTCCTGTGGTCGGCGGGCCTGGTGCTGGCCTCGTACCTGTGGCCCCCCTGGCGCTTCGGGCGCGGCCTGCTGACGCTGACCGCGCTCTTCCTGCTGCCGCTCATGCTCGTCCATCGCCGGGTGCTCGCCTCGTGGCTGCGGCGGCGCAACCGCCGGAGCGTGCTGGTGGTCGGCGATCCGGCCACGGCGGCGGCCTTCTGCCGCCAGCTCGAGACCTACACCTCCTCGCCGTGGGAGCCGGTCAACGGCGCCCAGCTCCCGCCGCGCGCCGTCCAGGGAAGAGTCGAGGAGCTCGGCGCCCGCTTCATCGTGGTGGCCGGCTCGCACCCGGAGTCGCGCGCCGACTTCGGAACCGAGCTCGGCGTGCTCCACCAGTCGGGCGTCCCGGTGGTCTCCGAGGTGGACGTGTGGGCGTGGTTCGAGGAGCGGCTGCCGCTCGACTCCATGTCGCCGGAGCTCGCGCTCCACCAGCACGGTTTCGGCCCCGTCCACTGGGACGCCTTCCACCGTCTGACGGGCGTCCTCGACCTCGTGCTCGCCGCCGTGCTGCTGGTGGCGAGCCTGCCGTTCTTCGCCCTGGCGGCGCTGGCCGTCCTGGCGGCCGACGGAGCGCCGGTGATCTACCGGCAGGAGCGGGTGGGACGCTTCGGGCGCCGCTTCACCATGCTCAAGCTGCGCACCATGCGGCGCGACGCCGAGGCCGCCGGCCCGAGCTTCGCCGCGGACGGCGACCCCCGGGTGACGCCGCTGGGCCGGCTGCTGCGCCGGCTGCGGATCGACGAGCTGCCCCAGCTCGTCAACGTGCTGCGCGGCGAGATGTCGATGGTGGGCCCGCGGCCCGAGCGTCCCGAGTTCGTGGCCGAGCTGGCGCGCAAGATCCCCTTCTACACCTTCCGGCTCGCCGTGCGTCCCGGATTGACCGGCTGGGCCCAGGTCAACACCGCCTACGCCCGCGACCTCGAAGGCCAACGCCGCAAGCTCGAATACGACCTCTATTACGTCCGCCAGCCGTCGCTGCGCCTCTACCTGCTGGCGCTGCTGCGCACCGCGAGCGCCGCGCTGGTGGGCTCGCGGCGACCGGCGCCGAGCGCCTCAGGCGCGCCCCTCCACCGCGCCGCGCAGCAACGCCTCAAATGACGCCGCGACCCGCTCCAGGTCGTGCCGCTGCCGCACCCACTCCCAGGCGCGGCGGCTCTGCGCGGCGGCGGCCCGGCGGTCGTCGAGCAGCCGCACGACCTCGCCGGCGAAGGCCTCGGGGGCGTCGGCCACCGCCACGGCGCCGCCGTCGATCGCGTCGAGCCCCTGGCGTCCCCAGCTCGTGGTGACGACGGGCACGCCGTCGGCCATCGCCTCCAGAGTCTTGATCGGCGTTCCGGAGCCGGAGCCCAGGGGGACGACGGCCACGGCCGCCGCGCGCCGCAGCGCTCCGAGGTCCGCGGGCTCGGCATGGAGCTCGACGCCCGGCAACGCCGACAGCCGGCGGATGGGTCGCGCCGGCCGGGCCCCGGCCAGGCGCCAGACCGCTGCGGGCCGAAGCTCGCGGATCCGTGGCCAGACTTCGGCCGCGAACCACACGGCGCCGTCGACGGTGGGAAAATAGCCGAGGTTGCCCGAGAGCAGGACGACATCGCCGCCGGGCGGCGCGGGCGGGTCCGCGGGCACGCTGACGCCGAAAGGCACGACGTGGACTTTCGAAGCGAGCTCGGGGGCGCCGTCGACGAGCGAGCGGCGGTCGCGCTGGCTGACCACGGTGGCCGCCGACAGGCACGCGGCCAGCCGCCGGTCCCAGGCGGCGACGCGCCGCGCCTCCCAGCGCAGCAGCGGCGCCAGCAGCGGCTGGCGGCGGGCGCGGTTCTCGAAGTTGAGCGCCAGGCTGTCGACGAGGTCGATCACCGTCGGGACGCCCGCTCCGGGGACGCCGCAGTCCGGCTCGGCGAGCCAGCCCACCCGCGACAGCACGGGGACGACGACGTCGGGACGGAAGCGCTCGCGCTCGTCGTCGAAGGCGCGGCGCAGCCGCGTGGAGACGTGGAGCGCCACCTGACCGGGGAGACGGATCGCGCGCGGCAACGCCGCGATCGTCGCCAGCCGGGAGACGGGCACCGCGCGTCCGACGACGCCCGGGGGAAAGCTCGAAGCCTGGAAGCCCGGCGGCGTCAGCGCCACCACACTGAGCTCGTGGCGTCGTCCCAGCTCGCGGACCCAGCCCGCCGTCCGCGCCTGGTCGCCGCGACGGCTGGGCCAGGGGGGGCGGGCGGTGACGAAGAGGATGCGCATCGGAAAGCGGGAGCTCCGTTCCGGGATAGAATCTACACCGGACCAGGAGGAGCATTCCCGCGGATGCCGCCGTCGTCGAAGACGTTGAAGAAGACCGGGAGCCTGAAATTCCCCCACCGGCCTCAGCACGTGACGCTCACGCTGCCGCGAGGTCCCCAACGCCCTCAACGCGTCGCGCTGAGGCTTGTGGGGAGTTCGCGAGGCCGTCAACGCGTCGCGCTGAGGCTTGTGGGGAGCTCGCGAGGCCGTCAACGCGTCGCGCTGAGGCTTGTGGGGAGCTCGCGAGGCCGTCAACGCGTCGCGCTGAGGCTTGTGGGGAGCT
>Ga0299906_10000167_pt1 | contig 66588 bp, 46 predicted proteins | sample RVTome_14_FD_200259 | JGI IMG/M metagenome (GOLD analysis project Ga0299906, IMG submission 200259) | Soil microbial communities from uranium-contaminated site in the Upper Colorado River Basin, Wyoming, United States - RVT145D125 (version 2) ...
GCGCCCCGGGCCTACGAACCCAGCGACGAGTGTCACCCATGTGCCCGGGCACCGGCCCTCCGGACCTCACAGGCTGTCACCCATGTGCCCGGACATGGGTGTTACCCATGTACCCGGACCGGACCGCCCCAGGAACGCGGGTTGCGCTACCCTCTCCCCCCCCACCGGAGGCGTGGCAGAGCGGCCGAATGCAGCGGTTTTGAAAACCGCCAGGGTGCAAGCCCTCGGGGGTTCGAATCCTCCCGCCTCCGCCAGTTGCGCTGGCTCGCAGCGAGTTCGCATGCGCTCGCAAAGCGTTGCCGCGCCAAGGACTTCGGCGCGCGAGGAGGACGGCCAAAGTGGCGGCGAAGGTGCCCGACCGTCGCTGCATCGAGCTGCACCGAATGGCACGGCGCGGTGCCTCGACCACCGACACAGGCACCGACACGCTCCGAATTGCGGTCTCGTACGGGGCGGCCTTCAGCCGGCGGCCGCCTCTCTGCTGGCGGTGCCGCCCTCGATGCCCGCGAGCGCGCTCAACCCGGCGCCGAGGGAGTCCACGTCCAGGTGGACGTAGTAGCGCATCGTCAGCTCGACGGTGGCGTGGCGCATGAGTCGCTGGAGCTTCGCCGGCGGCACGCCCGCCTCGGCGAGCAGATCCGCGAGGTCCTGGAGCGCCGAGAGACGCTTCACGGCTCGCGACTCGCGCACGTTCCAGGCGAGGAGAGCGGAGACGAGCGCCAACGCCACGACCAGGATCGCCGCGGACGTGCTCTTGACCGGGTTTCGCCGCATCCACTTCGTCGCCCTGTCCAGCGGGGCCGGAGGTCTGGCCAGGATCGGTTCCCCGGCGAGGAAGCGTCGCAGATCCGCAGAGAGGTCCGCCATCGACGCAAAGCGCTTCTTCCGGTCCTTCTCGAGCGCCTTGCCCACGATGACGACCAGGTCACCCGGAATCCGCGAGCGGAACGTACGCGGATCCGGCGGATCCCTGGTCACGATCTGCTCTATTACCTGGTGGCTCGTGTCCCCTTGGAACGGCCGCTGCAGCGCGAGCATCTCGTACAGCACCACCCCCAGGCTGAACACGTCGGTCCGATGGTCGATCCCCGAACGCCTCGCCGCGACCTGCTCGGGGCTCATGTAGTTGTAGGTCCCGGCGACGTCACCCGTCTCGGAGATCCCTGATTCGTCGGTGATCCGTGCGAGTCCGAAGTCGGTGACCTTGGGCTGGCTTCCAGGTGTGATCAGCACGTTCTGCGGCTTGAGGTCGCGATGGATCACTCCCGCGTCGTGTGCCGCCTGAACGCCGTCCGCGATTTCGGCTACGAAGCGCGCGACCTCGAGGTCGTAGCCCGCGGGCACCTCGTCCGCGCGCGACACGTCATCGATCAAGTCGCGGATCGTCCGGCCGCCCTCGACCAGCTCCATCGAGATCCAGGCGATCCCTCGGGAGTCACCGTGGCCATAGACTCGCACGATCCGGTCGTGCGAGAGCCGACCGCCGGCCCGCGCCTCGCGCTCGAAGTAGTCGAGCTGTCGCTGCGTCACCCGTTCGGGGCGCACGAATCTAGCTGCCACCTTGCGGCCGTCGAGCGAGAGCTGCTCGGCTTCCCACACCTGGCCCATGCCGCCCTGGCCGATCAACCGCGTCAGGCGGAAGTCGCCAACGACTTCGCCTGGTTTCACGCCGATGGCCAGGGCTGGTGTGCCGGGCTCCTCTCGGCCAAGGAACGAGGGGCCATCCTTCGAGAGCGGGCCGGGAAACGCGGCGTCGAACCCGCCCCCAGACGAGGTGGAGTTCGAGCTCGCCTCTCCTCTGCATGAGCTCGAGCGAGAGTCTTCCATGGTGGCTCTGCACTTTCCCAAAGGGCACCATTCCTCGCCAACTGACAAGAAGGGCCTTCACGGACACACCGTCAGCTCCAGCGCGTCGGAGAGGTTGAACCCGGCGCCCCCCGCCGCCGGGTCGCGGTACCAGGCCTGGAAGTTCCAGGTCGAGCCGGCCGTGAGGAGGGCGGTCGTCGGATCCTCGAAGTCCACCCGGTGCTCGAGCCGTTCCCCGCTCGCCACCTCCACCGGAAGGCGCACGATCGCCCCACCCGCGCACAGGTACCCGTCGCCGAACGGGACCTGCAGCCGGCTCGAGCCGGCGAAGAAGATCCCCGGCTGGTCCGGCACCGGCGCGGCGACGAGCACCAGGTCGTTCGCGGCGCGGCTCGTCGTCCCGCGGAGCGCGATCTCCGCGCCCGGCCCCGCGCTGCTCGGCGCGGCGATGCAGTAGCGCTCGGCGGCGTGGCACTCGCACTCGTCGGGGATCGCGTCCGCGTCGCTGTCCTGGCTCGCACCGTCCGCGATGTCCTGGGCGTCGGCCACGCCGTTGGCGTTGCAGTCCTGCCCCTCGTAGCAGCCCATGTCGACCAGCGGCGGCGCGCCACGGCCCGTGTCGGGCTCGCTGGCGACGTCGACCGTGCGCGCGAGGCCCGCGAAGTCGAGCGGCAAGGGCTCGAGCACGTCGCCGTCGCCGTCGAGGTCGAGGGCGTCCGCAGGAAGGAGATCCGAGTTGCCCGCGTCGATGCAGGGCGAGCCCGCGAGCAAACGGTGATCCTCGTCCCCGCTGCCCGGCGCACCGTCCACGCCGAGCGGATCGGCGAAGCGCGGATCGAGCCCGTGGTTGCCAAAGCCGCCCAAGACCCCGGTCCAGCCGTCGACGCAGCAGTAGTTCACGCGCACGGGCTCCCCGGAGAGCTGGGCTCCCTCGCGGCTCGTGCCCATGGCGGAGTTGTCCCAGAGGATGGTGTTCGACAGGTCGGCCCCGCCGGGGGGAGACGACAGGATCGGAAAGACGAGGACGGCCCCGAATGTCGTTGCGTTCTGCGCGATCGTGCACGCGCGCAGCTCGAGGGTCGTGTTCGTCGCGCTCAGGATGCTCGTACCTCGGTTGCCCGTGATGCGGCATCCCGTCAGGCGCGTCACGCCTCCTGCGTTGTCCGAGTCGTGGAAGGACGCAGCCACCGCGCCGGCCTGTCCTTCGTTGTCCCCGAAGATACAGGACACGAGCTCGACGGTCGTGTCTCCAACGTGAAGGACGCCTCCCGCCGAGGCCCGGCCGCCGTTCCCTTCGAAACGGAGGCGAACCAGCTCCCCTCCCGAGCTCCACAGGCAGAGCGGGACGGACAGGTGCGGCGGCAGCGACGAGCCCGCGTCCGAGTTGCGAGTGAAGACGCAGTCCCGCCAGCTCGTTTCGCACACATCGAGCCAGACCGCACCGTAGGTGTTGCACTCGAAGCGGCTGTTCTCGCACTCGAAGCGCCCGAAGAGCTTGGACACGGCGGCACCGTACTGCACGCAGTAGTTGTGCCGGAACGTCATGTTCCGCAGCACGGTCAGCCCGCCGCCGTCGTCCCACAGCCCGGCGGAGCGGCGAGCGTCGACTCGGCCCCGACGAACCCGCCGTACAGAGCCACCTGGTCGGGGAGGAAGAAGGCCTCGTCCCGCGAGCCCAGCACGCGGCCCGCGCCCTGGTCGGGTCGGTACACGCCCTCGGCGACCCAGACCTGGTCGCCCGGCCGCGCCGCGGCCAGCGCGTCCTGCAGGTACACGAAGGCGTCGTTCCAGCTCGTCCCGTCGTTCGCCCCGCGGGCGTCGCCGTCGACGTACACGACGTCGGCGGCCGCGGCGGGGGCGGATGCGGGGAGCGCGATGGCGAGACACAGAAGGCTCGGGTGGCGCATGGTCGGGTCCTCGATTCGGGTTCCGGCCCGCCTGGCGCGGGCTCCAGGCCCATCAGGTCCACGTCCGCGCGCACCTGACGGCGCTTCTCGTGCTTACAATCCTCCCCCCGATGCCCGAGCCGCCGTCCCTCGACACCTTCGACCTCCTCGAGCTCCACCGCGCGGGCGACTCGTGGGCGCTCGAGGAGCTCCTGCGCCGGCACTACCCCCGCGTTCAGCGCGTTGTCCGCGTGCGGCTGGGACCCGCGCTGGCAGCGCGGGTCGAGGTCGGCGACGTCGTGCAGCAGACGATGGCGCGCGCCGTCGAGCGGCTCGACGAGTTCACCCCGCGCGACGACGCGCGCCTGATCCACTGGCTCGCGCGGATCGCCGAGAACGAGATCCTGAGGCTCGCCAAGTACCACGGCGCCGAGCGCCGCAATCCCGGCCGCGAGCACCAGGCGATGCCGCCCGGGCAATCAGGCTCGTGGCAGCCTCCCTCCCCCAGCACGCAGGTCCCCGAGCGCGCCGCGCGCCGCGAACGGGAGCAGATCGTCGACGCCTGCCTGGCCGGGCTGGCCGAGGACCAGCGCGAGGTCGTCCTCCTGCGCGAGTACGTCGGCGGCGACTGGGCGTTCGTCGCGACGGAGATGCGGCGCTCATCGGAAGCCGCCCAGCAGCTCTACCAGCGCGCGCGGCGCGCCCTCGCCGATCGGGTGCGCAGGCGGATCGCGGCGGAGGACGTCTGAGGCTCCCGATGGGCCCGCCCCACCACCCCGCCGACGAGGCCAGCGACCTGCTCGAGCAGAAGGCCCTGCTCGACAGCATCCTCGAGAGCAGCCAGGACCGGATCTTCGCCAAGGACGTCGAGGGCCGGTACCTGCTCGTCAACCGGGCCGAGGCCGTCGACCTGGGGCGCGAGCCGGAGGACTTCGTCGGCCTCACCGACGCGGAGCTCTTCACGCCCGCCGTGGCGGCGGAGAACCGGCGCAAGGACCGCGAGGTGCTGGCGAGCGGGCGGGGGCAGCTGTACGAGCAGGACTTCGAGAGCCCCTCGGGCGGCAAGCGGACGTTCCTCGTCCGCAAGAGCCCGCTGCTCGGAAAGGACGGCAAGCCGCGCGGCGTGGTCGGCATCGCGCGCGACGTGACGGCGCTGAAGCGCGCCGAGGCGGACCTGCGCCAGACGCAGAAGCTGGAGGGCCTGGGCGTGCTCGCGGGCGGGATAGCCCACGACTTCAACAACCTCCTGACCGGCATCCTCGGCAACGCGAGCCTCGCGCTCGAGGGCGCCAAGCCGGGAACGCCCCTCTTCGAGCAGCTGCGCGGGATCCACAACGCGGCGATCCGCGCGTCCGAGCTGACCCATCAGATGCTCGCCTACTCGGGCAAGAGCGAGTTCAAGAAGAAGGTGCTGTACCCGCCGGACCTGGTCCGGGACGTCGGCCAGCTCGTCGCGAGCGCGATCTCCAAGAAGGCCCAGCTCGTCTTCGACGTCTCGCCCTCGGTGCCGAACGTCGAGGCCGACCCGGCGCAGATGCAGCAGATCCTGATGAACCTCTTGACCAACGCTTCCGAAGCGCTGGGCGAGCGCCCCGGGAAGATCACGGTCGGCATCCGGCCCTTCGAGGTCGGCTGCGAGCGCGGAACGCGCGGGCCCGACCTGCCGGACGGAAGCTACGTCCTGTTCTGGGTCACGGACTCGGGCTGCGGCATGCGGCCGGCGACGATCGACCGCATCTTCGACCCGTTCTACACGACCAAGTTCTCCGGCCGCGGCCTGGGCCTCGCCGCGGTCCGCGGGATCGTCCACAGCCACGGCGGGGCGATCGAGGTCGAGAGCGAGGTCGGCGTCGGCACGACGTTCCAGGTGTACCTGCCCGCGACGCACGAGCCGGTCGGGTGCGAGCCGCCCTGCGAGGAGCACGAAGCCTGGCGCGCGCAGGGCACTGTCCTCGTCGCCGACGACGAGGAGAGCGTCCTCTCGGTGATGGTGCGCGTCCTCGAGCGCGCCAGCCTGCGCGTGCTCACCGCGACGGACGGGCTCGAGGCCGTCGAGATCTTCCGGCGCTCGCGCGACGAGATCCGCGCCGTGATCCTCGACCTGACGACGCCGCGCCTCGACGGCTTCGAGGCCTTCGAACGGATGCGCGCCATCGATCCACGCGTGCAGGTGATCCTGACCAGCGGATACGCCGAAGCCCACGCGACGCGCGGGCTGGAGGGCCGCGGGCTGGCGGGCTTCCTGAAGAAGCCCTTCCAGCCCGCGGAGCTGATCTCCGCCGTGCGCTCGGTGCTCGAGTGATGGAGGCGGATTCCCGATCCCCGAAGCCGTTCGCGTTCGTCGTGATCCCCTTCGACGAGCGCTTCGACAACGTGTACGGCCTGGCGATCAAGGCGACGTGCGAGGCCGCCGGCGCCTACTGCGAGCGCGTGGACGAGCAGTCCTTCCAGGGCGCGATCCTCGACCGGATCTGCAACCAGATCGCGAAGGCCGACTTCATCGTGGCCGACCTCTCCGAGCGCAACCCGAACGTCTTCTACGAGACCGGCTACGCCCACGCCCTCGGAAAGCCGGTCGTCCTGCTCACGCGCGCGATCGACGACGTCCCCTTCGACCTCCGGCACCAGAACATCCTCGCCTACCACCCCGACCGCCTCGGCGACCTGATCCCGAACCTGCGGCGCCACGTCGACGTCTGCATCGAGCGCGCGCGCAGCGGAGAGACGGGCGGGTCGCCGGGCATCCGCGTGTTGCTCGGCGAGGAGGCGGCGGCGGGCTCGAGCGTGCGCTTCGTGCCCTACTCCGGGAACTACTCGAGAGCCGAGCTACGCGTCACCCTCCTGAACGACGGGCCGCGCGCGTTCCTCGAGGGCACCTACTCGCTCGGGCTGCTCGTGCCGGACGGCGTCACCGAGAGGGCGGCCTCGGTAGACGAGTACCACCTGTACCAGACGCACGTCGGGGGCGGCCGCAAGCTCCTGTCGCTGCGGCGCTCGCCGGCGCTGCTCCCCGGCACGGGGCACTCCTTCGACCTCACGCTCTTCTGGGACGAAGCGCGAGAGGGCGCCAGCGCGGAAGGCCTCGTGCGCCTCTCGCTCGCCACCGGCTTCCACGAGTACCCGATCCGGCTCGAGCTCGGGCCGCGCAAGGGCGCGTGACGAAGCACCCGCGCTCCGGCGCCGCGGTCCGCGCGGCGAGCCGCCTGCTCTGCCTTCTCGCGAGCGCCTGCGGCGACTCGCCCGCGGCGCCGGCGACGGCGACGTCCGGAGAGGGCCGAGGCGCGCGCCGCGCGCGCGTCGAGGAGCTGACCGCGATGGGCTACGCCGGCGAGGTCGAGGACGAGCCCGACGGCGCGGCGTCGGGCGTCGTCTTCCGCGACGCTGGGCGCTCGGCGCCCGGCTACGACCTCTACACAGTCTCGACGCTGAGCTTCGCCGAGCTGATCGACGAGGCCGGCGGCGTCGTCCGGCGCTGGAGCTGGCGCGACGCGCAGGGACGCCCGCTCGCGGGGTGGACGGGGAACGCCAGCGCCAAGTGGGAGCGCAGCGTGCTGCTCGAGACCGGCGAGCTCCTCGTCGTCGGCTCCGAGCACACCGACTGGGGCGACGGCGAGGAGCGCAACCGGATCGCCGACGACGCGCGCTATCTGATGAAGCTCGGCTGGGACGGCGAGCTCCTGTGGAAGCGCCGCATGCGCGTGCACCACGACATCGAGGTGACTCCCGACGGCCGGCTGCTGACGCTGACCTTCTCGCGCCGCGTGGTGCGCGCGATCGACCCGGTCGTGCCGGTGCGCGTGGACGAGCTGACGCTGCTCGACCAGGAGGGGCGGGTGCTCGAGACCAGGCCGCTCCTGCGCGCGGTCCGCGCGCGGCCCGAGCGCTTCACGCTCTGGTCGAAGGAGCCCGACGGTCTGGGCGGCGAGACCTGGATCGACCTGTTCCACGCGAACTCCTGCGAGTGGATGCGCCACGCGGCCCTCGCGGACCGCCACCCGATCTACGCCCCGGACAACGTCCTCGTGTGCTTCCGCCACCAGCACTGCATCGCCGTGATCGACTGGAAAGCGAACGAGGTCGTGTGGTCGTGGGGCAAGGACGAGATCTGGGGTCCGCACGACGCGCAGATGCTCGCAGACGGCTCGATCCTCGTCTTCGACAACGGCCTGGGTCAGGGGCGCTCGCGCGCGCTCGTCGTCGACCCGCTGCGCGACGAGATCGTCTGGCAATGGGAGGCCGATCCGCCCGAGAGCTTCTACACCCGATCGCAGGGCTCGGTGCAGCGGCTCCCGAACGGCAACTTCCTGCTCGCCGAGTCCGAGCGCGGTCGCGCGCTCGAGATCACCGCCGAGGGCGAGCGCGTGTGGGAGTTCCGCGCGCCGCACCGCACGCGGGACGGCAAGCGCGCGGCGATCGCGCGCATCGTGCGCCACCCGCGGGCGTTCGTCGACGCGATCCTCGAGCGCCACGGGGACTGACTGCCCGGCCACGAGCGGGCGCGCGCGGGTGGCGCTCGTTCCCCGGATCCCGCGCCCCGAGGCAACGCCTGGTCGACTCGAGCCCGGTCGCTCCGGGGTTCGTGCCGCGTGATGCGCGGGAAAGGCCTTCTTTTCCCCGTAGGAGAGCGTTCGTTTCCGTCCGCCAACCCGCTCCCTTCCATCGTCCCCGCAGGGGCGACGGGGTGCGGCGAGGTCGGGAGCCGCGGGCGCCGTCGATGTACGGAAGGTCGATGGAAGGTTGAAGGAGAGATATGTCCATGTTGTCGATTCATTGCTCGCTGGGGCGCGTCCTCGGCCTCGGAGCGTTCGTGGCCCTCGGCGCGGGTTCGCTCGCGGCGCAGGGCCGACCCTGGCTCGAAGAGAACGTCCAGCGGTTCACGCACAACGTGCTCCGGCTCGAGGACGACGTCCTGCGGCCGGATGATCGCGGCGACGGAGACGGGGTCCTGATCTTCGCGGACCGGACGAAAGGCGTCCTGCGGTCCGCGCTGCGCGACTCCTTCGGAGCGCACTACAAGCTCGAAGGCATCGCCTTGCGGATGCCCTTCGCCTCGGACGTCCTCCCGCAGGGGCTGGTGATGGGGGTGATCGTCGACCACGCAGAGCGCCCCGTCGGCTACGTCGAGGGGCGATGGCGCGCCGACTGGATCGACCGCGGGAGCCTCGAAGCGTGGATCTACACGCGCGCGGACGACGGTGGCGTCGAGCCCGCGGGAAGCCTCGCGGGCGTTTTCGCGATCGAGCTCGACGCCGATGGCGCGCTCGACCTCGAGGGCATCTGCCCCGTGGAGCTCGCCCCCAGGGTCTCGGCCGAGCGCATGCCGCTGCTGGCGGCGTTCGGGGCGGACACGCGGTACCACGATCCGATCGGTCCGCCGGACCGCGTCGTGCGCGGGATGCGCAAGAGCCTGAAGCCGGACGGGAGCGACGATCCCGCAGGCTTCGTGCCGCGCATGCACGCCCGGAGCGCCGGGTCGATCTCGGCTCTGCACCGCCAGCTCTGGTACGGGCTTGACGGGGACGGTCCGATCCTCGGGGACGAGGATCCGCGCAACTCGACGGGGCTCGTCAACTCCGGCAACGCGCGCGGCGTCCGTCCGACCGACCGCCGCTACGCCTTCGAGCGGCTGGAAGGGGTGCGCGCCTTCGGCGGGGGCGGCGGCTCCTCCGACGTGAGCGACGCCGGGGACCTCGGCGGTCTCCCGAAGAACCGCGTGAACGCGGCACCCGACGACCCCGGCTCGATCAGCTCGACGCGCGTGATCCTCGGGGACGTCATCTGGCTGGATGGCGCGGGCAAGAGCGAGCGCCTGGTGACGGGCGGCGACTGCACCTGGAGCGGGATCGATCCGCACGTCACCGCGGTCGAGGACGCCGGATCGCTCGCCGGCGCGGGCAAGAGCGAGCGCCTGGTGACGGGCGGCGACTGCACCTTTGCGCTGCGCGTGAGCTGGGCGATGCGGCGCTAGTCGCTGCGCGCCGTCTCGAGGCCACCATTTCGGGGGGCCGCGCCGTAGCGCGGCCCCCCTTTCTTGGGCCATGCTCTTCCTCTCCGGCGCGGAGCACGGCCTTCGCCGCCTGCGACATCTTCTTCGTCGCGCGCATCTCCGACGACGCCGTGGCGTGGAAGACGCGCGTGGTGTAGCGAACGGCTCGTCCTACAATGAGCGGCTCGCGGGCGCACCGGGCCCGCCGCCGGAACATTGGCTCGAACGAGGACGAAGAAGCCGCAGGAGGCCGCGGCGAAGCCGCGCAAGGCCGGCTGCCGCGACGACGCGGGCGCGCCCATCGGCATCCGGCGCTCGCGGTCGGGTCCGCGCCGCGCCCTCGTGCTGCTCGCCGTGCACGCGTTGATCGCCGTGCACATCGGCCACTGGCTGGCGACGGGCTCGACCGTGAGCCCGATCGAGCCCTCGGAGGCGATGGAGTTCTCCAAGCACTCGATCGTCAACGCAGGCCTCGTCTTCTTCGCCCTCGCGACCGTGTCGACGCTCGTCTTCGGGCGCTTCTTCTGCGGCTGGGGCTGCCACCTGGTCGCGCTGCAGGACCTCTGCCGGCACCTCCTGCTCAAGGTCGGCATCCGCCCCCGGCCGCTGCGCTCGCGGCTCCTGGCGCTCGTGCCGGTGGCGGCCTTCGTCTACATGTTCCTGTGGCCCGCCGCCTACCGGCTCTGGATCGGCGACAGCTTCGCCCCGCGCGGGTCGCAGCTCTCGACGACGGCCTTCTGGAAGACGTTCCCCGGGCTGGGCGTCGCGCTGCTCACGTTCGCGACGTGCGGCTTCGCGGCGGTGTACTTCCTCGGATCGAAGGGCTTCTGCGCGTACGCCTGCCCGTACGGCGCGCTCTTCGGCGCGGTCGACCGGCTGGCGCCCGGGCGCATCCGCGTGACCGACGCCTGCGAGGGCTGCGGGCACTGCACGGCGACGTGCACCTCCAACGTCGTCGTGCACCAGGAGGTCCGCGACTACGGCATGGTCGTCGACCCCGGCTGCATGAAGTGCATGGACTGCGTCAGCGTCTGTCCCAAGGGCGCGCTGTACTTCGGGTTCGGCAGGCCCGCGGCGCGCGCCCGGCCGCGGCGCGAGCCGGCGCGGCGCCGGCCGGCGTTCGGCTGGGGCGCGGAGCTCGGCCTGGCGGCCGTTTTCCTGGCGACGTTCCTCGTCTTCCGCGGCCTCTACGACCTCGTGCCGTTCCTCTTCTCGCTGGGGATCGCGGGCATCGTCGCGTACCTGGCTCTGCTCCTCGTACGCACGCTGCGCGGCGGGGACGTGAGCCTGCAGAACTTGGGCCTGCGGCGCGCCGGGCGCCTCGCTCCCGCGGGCTGGGGGCTGATCGCCTTCTTCCTCGTCCTGACGCCCTTCTCGGCCCACAGCGCGGTCGTGCAGTACCACGAGTGGCGCAGCGCAGCGCGCTTCGAAGACCTCGCCGGCGTACGCGCCGCGTGGTTCTCGAGCAAGCCGGCGCTCGGCGAGGCCGAGCTCGAGGCGTCACGCGCCCTCGAGGCGCACGCGAGCTCGGTGCAGAGCTGGAGCCTCTTGCCGCGCCCGGAGAGCCACCACCAGGTGGCCTGGACGCGGCTCCTACGAGGCGACGAGGCCGGGTTCCTCGAGCAGCTCGACCGTGCGCTCGAGCTGCGGTCGAGCGACGCGCGCCTGCACATGCTGCGCGGGACCTACGAGCGCTCGCGCGAGCGCCTCGCCGAGGCCGCGCCGAGCTTCCAGCGCGCCTGCGAGGCCGACGCGGGCCTCGTCGCCGCCTACGTCGCGCACGGCGAGGTGCTGAGCCTGCTCGGCAGGTTCCCCGAGGCCTTCGCCGTCTACGAGACGGGCATGGCGGCGGTGCCGCAGAGCTTCGAGCTGCCGTTCAACTACGGCGTCTCGCGCGGCATGGCCGGCGACGTCGCGGGCGCGCGCCGGCTCTTCGAGCGCACGCTCGAGCTCGAGCCGCACTCGCGCGCGGCGCGCGAGAACCTGGCCGGGCTCCTGTGCCAGACGGGGGAGTTCCGCGCGGCGATCGCGCACCTGCGCGCGCTGCTCGCAGACGACCCGGCCGACGTCGACTCGCGCCTCTTGCTGGCGCAGTCGCTCGCCGCCGTCGAGAGCTGGAGCGAGGCGCTCGCCGAGCTCGCGCGCGCGGTGGCGGACGCGCCGCAGGTCCCCGAGCTCGCGCGGATGCTCGAGCAGTGGACGCGCGAGCATCCCGAGGCGGCCCGGCGGGAGTAGAGCACGCCGGATTCTTCGTCAGCGCCGATCGCGCCGCAGGAGCAGCACGGGGCGCTCGGCGAGGTAATCGGCGATCGCCTGCGCGGCGATCGCGTGCCCGGCGGCGCTCGGGTGGGCATCGCCGGGCGAGACGCGCAGGCTCTGCTGGGGCTGGCGCGAGAACGGCTCGAGGAGGTCGAGCGCGAGGAGCCCCGCCGCGCGCGCCGCCGCCGCGACCTGCGCGTGGATCTCGTGGTAGGGATACTCCGCCCAGCCGCGCTTCATGACCTGCGGGAAGATCGCGACGAGGACGTCGCAGCCGGCGCCGTCCGCGACGCGCCGGATGTCCGCGAAGGCCTGCTCGACGCTCTTCCACTTCGCGGGGTGCGCGTGAAGGTAGCGGTGGTAGTCGCCGCCGCCGAGGCGCTCCACGTCGCGCTGGCGCAGCGCCTTGTGGGCGAGCCGCAGGAGATGCGAGTGGCGCCACCAGGCGGGCTCGAGGTAGTGCGTGTGCAGCGGCTGGAAGGGCTCGATCTCGGGGTCGTTCAGGCTGTAGCCGACGATGACGAGGTCGGGCTCGAAGGCGAGCGCCTTGTGCTCCAGCACGAGCGCCTCGTCGCGCGTGCTGTAGCCGCCGACACCGAAGTTCAGGACGTCGTAGAGGCGCCCCGCACCGCCGGGCTGGCGCTCGTTCAGCAAGACCTCGAGGACGCGCGGGTACGTGCTCTCCTCCGGGACGCCGAAGCCGAACGTCACCGAGTCCCCGAGCACGGCGATGCGGGCTAGCTCGCCTTCGGCATCGGTCACGGGCTCGAGGTCGCGCATCCCGTGGCCGTTCGTGCGGTTCTCGACGCCGTACTTGCGCTGCTCGGCGCCGGGCGCGAGCTCGTAGGCGAGGCCGGGGACCGAGGACGCGCGATGCAGGTAGCTCTTCCACTCGTCCTCCGGGCCCGGCTCCGACAGCGCGAGGTGCTGCACGGGGCGGAAGAGGCGCAGGTAGAGCTCGCCCGCGGCGAAGGCGAGCGGGAGCGCGCCGAGCACGAGCGCGAGGCGCAGGAGACGCTTGCGTTTCGGGGAGGGCTCCATGGCCGGGCGGGCACCCTAGGGCGGCCCGCCAGGGTGCGCAACCAGCGCCCGCGCGCGCCCGCAGAAGCACGCGTCCAGGCCCGGATCAGGGCTCAGCGCGGACAGCGGCCCAACCCCGCCGCCAGCAGCTCGAGGACGCGGGCCACCCGGATCCGCATCCCGCGGACGCTACGCCTTGACTCCGAGCAGCGTGAAGCGCGACAGGCGCCCCTCGCTCGCGAGCCGGTGGGCGAGGGCGAGGAAGCGCTGCACGTTCTCGGCGTTGCGGGCGCCTTCCAGCTCGCGCAGGGCCTAGCCGGTGACGACGATCGGATCGGTGAAGAGGCAGTACCCGCCCGGCTTCAGGAGGCGGTGCCAGTCGGACAGCACGCACCGGCGATCCCTCAGGTGGTTGATCGCGTCGTTGCACAAGACGGCGTCGAACGACGCATCGTCGAAGAGCAAAGGCCGGTCGGCGTCGACCCGCTCGAACGTCACGAGCGGCTCCAGTCGGCGGGAACGAGCCCGGGCGCGGGCAGCGCCGATCGCGGACTCGTGGATGTCGACGCCCACCACGGCCGGCCCGAAGCGCTCGGCGATGTGGGTCGCGAAGCCCCCTTCCCCGCAGGCGACCTCCAGGAGCCGCTTCGACGCGCCCAGCTCGACAGGAAGTGCGAGTGCCGCCACCAGGCGGCCTTGAGGTAGTGCGTGTGCAGCGGCTGGAAGGCCCTCGATCTCGGGGACGTTGAGGCTGTAGCCGACGATGACGAGATCGGGCTCGAAGGCGAGCACCTTGTGCTCCAGGGCGAGCGCCTCGTCGCGCGTGCTGTAGCCGCCGACGCCGAAGTCGGGGCGCCGGCACCCTTAGGTGCTCCCCGGGAACGGCGCAAGGCGGCGCGAAAGCCCCTTCCGCTTGCGCCCCGCCCGCGACCGGGCGACACTCGGGAGTTCTCCTTTCTGGACACGCTGGTGTCCAGCTCGTGGACAAGGTCTGCGTCATGCGTGCCTCTTTCGACGACACCCCTCCGGACGTCCGCGTCCTCGAGGTGCTCTCCGCCGGCCGCCCCGGGAACGGTTCGGGCGCGGCGGCCGTGGTGGCCAAGGTGGAGTGGGAGGGCGGGCTCCACGTCCTGCGGACGGCCGCCGACCCGGAAGGCGTGGCGGTCGAGGTGGCGGTGGGCCGTCGCATCCGCCACCCGTGCGTCGTCGCCCCCTCGCGCTGGGGCCGCACGCCCGGGAACCGGCCTTTTCTGCTGCGCCCCTTCGTCGAGGGTCGGGCGTTCGACGTGGCCTGCCGGGCGGGGCCGATCGACGCGATCGTGTCCTGGACGCGCGCCCTCCTGGGCGCGCTCGACGCGCTGCACGGCGCGGGTCTCGTGCACAAGGACCTCAAGGCGAGCAACGTCCTCGTCGGCCCCGACGGTCCGCGGCTGGTCGACCTCGACCTCTCCGGTCGCGCGGCGCAGGGCGGCGGCGCGTCCGGGAGCGCGCACCACTTCGCCCCGGAGGTCCTGCTCGGCGGGCCCCACGCGCCGGCCGCCGACCTGTTTTCCCTGGGCGCGATGCTCGCCTTCGCGTTCTGCGGCGAGCCGGCGAAGGGCTTCCACCTGCGTTTCCCGAGGCAGCCCTTCTGGACCGCCGCGCACCTCGAGCCCGAGGACGTGCCACGCCCGCTCGCGCCGCTCGTGCGGGCTCTCGTGCGCCGCAGTCCCGCCGACCGCCCGGAGTCGGCGCGCGCGGCAGCGGCGCTGCTCGAGGGGCGCAGCTCCGCACGCGCCGAGCTCCGGCTCGCGCCGCTCGCGGGTCGCGCGGGCTTCCTCGAAGAAGTGTCCGAGCTCGCGCAGCGACCGAACGCCGTCGTGCTGGTCGACGTCCCCGACCCGTCGGAGAGCCGGGCCGTCTTCGACGAGCTGGCGCTGCACCTCACGCTCGCCGGAAGGGAGGTCCTCGCGCTCCCGGTCGACGACGACCGCAGTGCGCTCAGGATCGCCGCGGACGCGCGGGAAGCGTCCTGCGTCGTACGCGTCGGGGCGGACGTCTCGGTCCCCGCCGTCGCAGGCCTCGTTCGCGACGGCCTGCACCGCACGGCGAGTTCGAGCGCTTTCGTCGTCGTGCTCCCGGGGAACGGGTCGCGGCGCGTCCTGGAGGCGCTCGGGGACGCCGCCGCGCGCGACGTTTCCCGACGGACATGGCCGCCGGTCCCGCTCGAGGCGCTCTTCGAACACCTGGATCGGCTGAGCGCGGGCGCGAGCCCCGGCATGGCGCGGCAGCTGGCCACTCGCCTGCACGAACGGACGGAGGGGCGGCTCGCGGAGGTCGACTCGATGCTGGCGCGCGGGCTCGAGCACGGCGTGCTCCGCGCCGACCCGGAGACCTTCGCGCTGCTGCGCGACGACTGGCCCGCCGCGACCGTCGTCGAAGAGTCGTGGCGGCGCGAGCTGTCGGCGCTCGCCGCGGACGAGCTCGCGCTCGTGCGCGCGGTCGTCCTGCTCGAGCGGCGCGCGGACTGGGAGTCGGCGCGGCGCGTTGCGCGGTTGGGCGCCGATGCCTTCGCCGGCGCGCTCGCGGCGCTGCGCGAGCGCGGGCTGGTTCGCGATGGCCTGACGCGGAAGGAGGCCCTGCAGCCCGCGAACGCCGACGGAGCCGACGCCGCGCTCGCGGGCCTGACGCACGACGAGCTGCACGAGTGGCGCGCGCGCTGCGCGGAGACGTTGCGCGCGGCCGGCGTGCCGGCGGGCGAGGTCGCGCTCCACGAGCTGGCTCTGGCGACGACGCCCGAACACCTGGAGCGGCTCCTCGACGTCGCGGACGAGGAGCGGGCGCGCGGCCGCCTCGGCCTCGCTCGCAGGATCGCCCAGTCGGTCCAGGAACGGGCGGGTGCGGGGGAGCGCCTGCGCGAGCGGGCAGTGGCACTCCAGGCCCGGCTGGAGATCGGTCAGGGCAACGCCGCGATGGCGCGCGCCCTGCTCGAGGAGCAGTTCGGCGCCGACCTCTCGCGAGCGAGCGCGGCGACCCTCCTGGTGGCCGCCGAGGTCGCCGAGCTCGACGGCCGGCGCGCGCAGGCGCGCGAGCTCTTCGACCGCGTCGACGCGCCCTCCTCGAGCCGCGAGGAGCGGCTGCGCGCGCGGATCGGAAAGGGCTACGGCCTCTACCTCGACGGGGACCACGCCGGAGCGCTCTCGCTGACCGAGGAGGAGCCGACCGACGCGGACTCCGACACGGTCGCGGCGATGCTGCTCAACCTGCGTGGAGGCGCGCTCGCGCGGCTGGGACGCATGGGCGAGGCCGCAGCGTGCCTGGATCGCGCGCTGCAGCGCGCTTCCGCCTGCGCCGACCCGACGCTCGTCGGGCGCGCGGAGCTGAATCGCGCGTTCGTCGCGCGCCGTACCGGTCGAACGCAGGAGGCACTCTCGGCGCTGCGCCGCGCCGAGACGTCCTTCGACGCGGCCGACCACGTGCGCATGCGCGCCCTGGCCGCGAACAACCTCGGCACGCTTCAACGCGACCTCGGCGACCTGGCGGCCGCGCGCACCGCGCTCGAAGAGAGCCTGCGGCTGCGCCGCCGGCTCGGAGATGCGCACGGCACGGCCGCGACGCTGGCGAGCCGAGCGCTCGTGACGCTCGAAGCCGGAGAGGTCGGGACGGCGACGCGCGAGCTGGGGCACGCACGCGACGCGCTGCGCGCCGGCGGGTACTCGACGGAGCTCGGCTACGTGGAGCTCCATCTCGCAGCGGCGCTGGCGCTGGGAGGCGCGGGCGACGCGGCGCGCGAGGTGCTGTCGGCCGGAGACGTCCGGGAAGCGGCGCGCGACCACCCGCTGCTCCTCGCACGGGCGCAGGCGGCGGTGCACCTCGTACGCGGCGAGCGCAGCCTCGGGCAGGACGCCCTGCGGGCCGCGTGCGCTCCCCCCGCGGAAGACCGCGACCCGGCCGAGGTCTTCCGCACGGCGTCGATGTGGTGCGCGCTCGCTCCGGGGAACACGGACGCCGCGCGCGCGCTGCGGCGCAGCGCCGACGCGCTCGGATCACAGGTCCGGGACGGGGAGGCTCGCTGGCGCACGCGAGGGCGCGACGGCCTCGCCCTGATCGAGCTCGAGTCCTGCTGGGAGCGCTTCGTGGAGGCCGGTCGGACCGACCTCGTGCACGCGGCGGGCTCCGAGCTCGCCTCCGCGCTCGACCGTGCGGGACTCGTCGCGCGCCGGCGGCAGGTCGCCGCTCGGGCGTCCCAGGCGCTCGACGCATTGACCGACGAGGTCGCTCCCGAACTGCGCGAGGAGACCGTCCGGCGCGTGCTCGAGCTCGCCGCGGCCGGCGCCGACGGGCGCGACGGGGAGCGAGCCGGAGCCCGCGTACCCGCGGCGAACCAGCCACTCGGCGTGGACTGGTTCCTCGACTGCAACCGCCGGATGGCCGCCGAGCGCGACCTCGAGGGCCTGCTCGGGACCATCGTCGACATGGCGCTCGAGGTCTCGGAGGGCCGGCGCGGCTACCTCGTCCTCTTGGACGGCGACGCCATCGACGTGCGGGTCGCGCGCGAGAGAGAGGTGGATCCGCCCGCCGCCGAGCACGTGCAGTTCTCGACGACCGTCGTGCTCCAGGTCGTCCGCGAGGGCGCGCCCGTCGTCACGAACAACGCCACGCTCGACGGCCGCTTCGCCGAGGTCGCGAGCGTCCGCTCGCTGGACCTGCGCTCCGTGCTTTGCGTGCCCCTGATCGGGGCGGAGGAGGTGCGCGGCGCCCTGTACGTCGACAACGACCAGCGGGACGCCGTGTTCGACGACGTCGACATCGAGCGCGTGCGCGGCCTCGCCGACCAGGCGTCGATCGCGATCGTCAACCTGAGCCGGCGCTCGAAGATCGAGGCGCTCAACCAGCGGCTCGAGCGCCGGGTCGCCTTCCAGGCGCAGGAGCTCGAGCGCGCGCGCTCGCTCTTGAAGCGCCGGGGGGCCACCGCGCCCATGGGCGAGCTCGTGGGCGAGAGCGAGGCGATGACGACCCTCTACGGGCTGATCGAACGCTTCGCGCCCGCCGACCTGCCCGTGCTCATCAGCGGCCCGAGCGGGACCGGCAAGGAGCTCGTCGCGCGCGCGCTGCACGAGCACAGTGCCCGGGCCTCGGGCCCGCTCGTGATCGAGAACGTCGCGGCCCTCCCCGCGGCCCTCCTGGAGAGCGAGCTCTTCGGCCACGTCCGCGGCGCCTTCACCGGCGCCGATGCCGGGCGCAAGGGCCTCTTCGGCGAGGCGGACCGCGGGACCTTCTTCCTCGACGAGGTCGCGGAGATGCCGCTCGAGGTCCAGGCGAAGCTCCTGCGCGTCATCGAGACCGGGGAGTTCCGGTCGCTCGGCTCGCGGCGCGCGCAGAAGGTCGAGGTGCGGATCCTCGCGGCCACCCACAAGCCGCTCTCGCAGCTCGTCGCCGAGGGCAAGTTCCGGCGCGACCTCTACTACCGCCTGAACGCGGCGGAGATCCGGGTGCCCTCGCTCGACGAGCGGCTGGAAGACGTGCCGCTCCTGATCGAGCACTTCCTCGCGAAGCTCAACGAGAAGCACCGGGCGTCGAAGACGATGACCGAGGAGGTGCTCGCCGCGCTGCTCCGCCGCCCGTGGCCCGGCGAGGTGCGCGAACTGCAGAACGAGGTGGCGCGCCTCTTCCTGCTCTCCGAGGAGACGCTCGACGATCCGGGCCTCGTTCGACCGCCCGACGCGAGCGAGCAGCAGACGCCGCGCATGCCCCAGTCGCTGCGGCTCGTCGACGTCGAGCGCGCCGCGGTGCTGCGCGCACTCGAGGCCGCCGGCCGGCGCAAGGACCGGGCGGCGAAGCTGCTCGGGGTCAGCCGTGCGGGGCTGTACACGAAGCTGCGCAAGCTCGGGATCGAGTGTCCCAAGCCGTAGCTGGCAGGCCCAAGGCTAGCCCAGGCTAGAACTCGAGCGGGAACATGGCGCCGCCCCGCACGGGCAGTGCGCGGATCGCGAGCCCCTGGAGCGACGCAAGCACGTGGCTCGCACCGGCGCGCGAGAAGCCCGCGTACAGATTGCCCGCGTGCGAGAGCTCGAGCGTGGCCGACACCTGCCAGGAACCGAGGCTCGCGAGGCGCAGGGGGCGCGGGCGCGCCGCCGGGAGGTCGATCACGTAGGGCACCCGCTCACCGGACGCGTACGTGACAACGAGCGAGGCCAGTCGTCCGTCGGGGCTGGAGCACGCCTCTCCGAGCGCCGCGACGGACTCGCCGACGAACAGCTCGTCGATGGCGGTGCCGCCCCAGTACAGCGGCTGGACGAGATGGACCGCGCCACGGCCCGACCCGTCGTCTTCGTCGTCCGGCAGGACGTGCACGAGCACGTGCTGCCCTACGGACGCGAGCTCGACGTCTTCGAACCCCTGCAACAACGTCAGGACGCCGGTCCCGGGGACGTCGACGCGGAAGCACGAGAGCAGGGCCTCGTGCTCGTCGGGCTCCTCGACCAGGAGGATCCGCTGCGCCGATGGCGCGACGAGGGCCTCGGCGACGGTCAGGGTGCCCGCCAGCTCGAAGGGCGGCTCGGAGTCGCCGCTCGTGAGGGTCACGTTGACGTAGGACACCTCGCCGCTCGCGCCGAAGAAGGCGGCGTACATGTCCGCCGCCCCGAGGAGGTCGTCATCGTCGCCGACGGTGAGCTGCGAGTCCCCGGCGAAGAAGCAGAGCCCGCCGCTGATCAGGAACGCGAAGACGCCGATGCTGTCGACGTAGGCGGGGAAGTCGGGATCGGTCGTCAGGTGCGCGGCCGGGTCCCCGGCGTCCGTCCGCTTGACGAAGAGCTCGAAGTTCTCCTCCCCCACTTCCATCCGGAACGCGACGCAGAGGCCCGCGGCCGACACGGCGAGGAACGGCCCCAGCGGGTCGTCGTACTCCGGCGCGCTGACCACGCCCGGCGCGGAGGTGACCTCGACGGGCGACCCGCTCACCGGGACGTGGAAGACGCGCCGCCCGTCTTCCTCGCCGTCGACCTCGGCGACGACCGCGATGCTGCCGCCCGTCAGCGCGAGCGCGAGCTCGTCGACGAGGCGGTCCGACGCTCCGAGGCCGAGATCCACGGGCTGGGCTCCTTCCACCGGCTGGAGGCGCGCGCGGTAGAGCTGGCCGCGCGTGGCGAACCACGCCGCCTGCGGGGAGACGCGCAACGATTCCTGCCGCACGTCGAGCGGCCCGCGCGCGGCGGTGAGGCAGGCCGAGCCGCTCGGGTCGGCGAGGTCGAGCATGAAGACATCCCCACCGGCGATCACGGGGGACGCGACGAGCGCGCGGGTCCCGCTCGAGTCGACGTGGATCGCCGCGAGCAGTCCCGGCGTCGCGCCGGCGTCGGGGACGTCGAGGACGAGCGCCGGCACGCCCTCCGGCGTGACGTGCACGATCCCGGTTTCGCCTCGGATCCGGACGCGGTACAGGCTCCCGCCCCCCGGCAGGCGGACGTGCGCGAACGGCGGCTGGGCGCGCGGCGTGGGCAGGTCGACGCGCAGGCGGTCCTTCGCCGGGTACCCGACCAGCTGGACGGGGAGGAACTCGGCGCCCGCCAGGACGCGCTGCGCCGTCCCGGCCGCGTCGTCGACGGCCCAGATCGCGTACGTACCGGCGCCCTCGTCGACGGCGACGGGCACGGACGGGGAGAGCGTCGCGAAGGGCCCGGACCGCGGCGCCGGCGCGCCGGGGGACTGAGCGAGGGGGACGAGGAGAACGGGGGCGAGGACGGCAGGCGAGAGGAGGAGCTGCATGCCCTCCATGGTAATCCAATCCGCCCGGTCGACCCGGCGCACGCCCCGGGCGCTACTCGAGGCGCAGCGCGAGGGCCTGGGGGACGCTGGCCGCTACCCCGTCCACGCTCGCGAGGCCCGCGTGGAGCTCGACGAGGTCGCCCGTGTGCCAACCTCCCGGCGGCGCCGGGATCACGAGCTCGCCGCCCTCCGCGCGCGGGTCGATGGCGAGCGCGTCGCCCGACGCATCGACCGCGAAGACCGAGGAGGGAACGCTCGCGCCGTCGACGTCGCCACCCGAGAAGGCGATGCGCAGCGTCGCTCCCGCGGCGAGCGGCAAGGTCCACGGCGGCGTGCTCTCGGCGGCGAAGAAGAAGGGTGCCGCAGGGAGGTCGTCGGCCCCGGGATCGCCCGCGTGCGGCGCCCCGAACACGCCCGCGTCAACGGCGGCGCCGCCGGGCGGCGCCATGCCCGCGCCCGCGGCAACCGATCCCGCGGCGAGGCGCCAATCCTCGGTCACCGAGTCGCCGGGCATCCCGGCGAGCGTGGTCGGCGCCGAGAGCTCGGCGGCGACCGGATCGTAGCGCACGAAGTCGGCGCCGACGTCGGTGGCGCGCCGCACGACCTCGTCGCCGGCGAGCTCGAGCGCGTCGCCCACCCCGACCTCCGGCACGCGGTCCAGGAGCGCGCCGTCCGCCTGGAGCGTGAGCACCTTCGCGAACGAGGTCGGTGCGTACGCGAACGGCAGCGGGAGCGGCGCGTCGACGACGACGCTCCCGCGCCGGCGCACGCCCGACCAGGGGTTCGGCTGCAGGAACGCGATGCTCGAGACCGCGACCGAGTCGGTCGCGGGGCTGGCGAGCCCGCCGCCGAAGTTGCCGGCGAGCACGCAGTGGCTGAGGACGATGCCGAAGTTGCCGAGCTCCGCGCGTACGCCGGCGCCGTGGTTGCCGAAGAGCGCGCTGGTCGAGACCGTCAGCATGCCCGGGTGGCTCTCGGAAGTCGCGAGCACTCCGGCGTCCCGGTTGGCGCTCGCCTCGATGCGATGCACGATCGCGCTCGCGTTCGAGTCGAGGTCGAGGTGCACGCCCGCCCTGGCGTTGTCGCGCGCCTTGCACCCGCGCACCGCGATCTCGGCGCGCCACTCCGGGTGCGCCTCGTACTCGATGTCGATGAGCAGCCCGGAGCCCGCGTTGGCGAGGAAGTCGCTCTCCTCGACGCGGATGGAGAAGTTGCCGCCGAGCGCGCCCGTGGGGACGGTTCCGGGCGCGGCGAGGTCGAGGTCGAGCCCGTCGGCACCGTTGTCGCGGAAGAGGCAGTGCTGGACGAGGACGCTGGCCTCGCTCCCGTCCGGGGCGACCAGCGCGCCGGCGTCCATCCCCTCGTTGCCGTTGGCCGCGAACGTGCACCCGACGACGTCGACGTCGAGCGCCCCCTCGATCGACAGCCCTTCGACGGCGTTCGACACGGCGACGCAGTCGACCACGCGCACGCGCAACGGGTCGCCGAGGACGGGCCCGCGCAGCTTGATGCCGCGGCCACAGGAGCGCACGCGCAGCCCGCGCAGCTCGACCGGCGTGGTCGCGACGTCGACGCCGCTCTCGGCGCTGCCGCCCCCGTCGATCGTCAGGCCGTCGACGCGCTGCACCTCGCCGTCGGCGTCGAGCAGCAACACGTTCTCACCCGCGATCCCGCGCAGCACCGTCGCGTGGGCCTCGGGATCCCGATCCTGGAGGCGGAAGTCCGCGGCGAAGCCGCCGTAGAGGTGCACGCCGAGCAGGACGGGTACCGAGACGTCGGCGAAGGTCCCCTCGCGAATCCAGATGTTGCCGCCCCCCGCCGCGAACGCCGTCAGGATGGCCTGGAACAGGTTGGGGAAGGCCGTCTCGGGGGTCGTCCCGTCGGCCCCGGCGGGGTCGGCGGTCGGGTCGGTGTAGTAGACCGCACCGGTCAGGACCGAGAGCACCGGCCCGACGGGCTCGAGCCCCGCGCCCAGGTCCGCGGCGAGGGTCGCGAAGTACTCCGTACCGGTGTCGAGCCCTTCGACGACGGCGAAGCCGTCCTGCTCGTCGACGGCGAGCGGCGGGGCGTCGGACAGGGCCGCGCGGTCGGTCGAGAGCAGGAGCGCGAGATCGAGGACGAGCCCGTCGACCTCGGCGGCCGTCCAGTCGACGCGCAGGCGGTCGACGCCCGGGACGGCGGAGACGAGACCGATGCGCCGGTGCGGGGCGCCGCCGCCGCCGAGGAAGGGGCCGCCGTCGTCGCCGCCGCCCCCGTCCCCGCCGCCGCCCCCGGGGGGGCGGGGCGGCGACGGGGCGGAGAGGCGGTTGCAACCGGAAAGGACGAGCGCCGCGGCGACGAGCGCCAGGGCTGCGCGGTAGCGCGGTCGCGCGGTCAATCGCAGAAGGTGCCGCAAAGGTGGGGCGTCCTCGAGTAGCCGCGCGCGACGCCGGCGTCGCGCACGACGGCGATGGCGACCAGCTCCAGCCCGACGATCGCCGGGTCGTCGGGCAGCTCGGCGATCACCGAACCGCTCCCGGCGCCGGCGGCCCCGGCCGGGCCGGAGAGCACGAGCGGCAGCGGTGGGTGGAGCAGCAACTGCTTGGGGAAGGCCGTGCCGCCGACGCTCGCCGTGGGGCAGACGCGCCCGGCGGCGACGAACACGAACGCCGTGGCGCCGCCGCGGGCGTTCGACACCTCGACCGTCCAGTCGGGGTTCCCGATGCGCAGGTAGCCGCCCGAGGCCGAGATGACGGGGACCAGTCCACCGGTGCCGGCGAGACCCGTCCCGGCGGAGACCGCGCAGTCGCAGGCGGCGAGGACGGTGTCGAGCGTGCGGTCCCCCGACACCGTGACGGCGGTGCGCACGCGCGTCCGGAACGGCTCGGAGTAGGGCGGGGTCCAGACGACGTCGAACGTCCCGGTCGGCACGATGACCCGGTAGAGGCCGGCCGCGTCGGTGTCGTCGTTGCAGGTGAGCTGGCGCTGTCCCGTGGAACTGACGAAGAGGTTCACGTCGACGCGCTGGATCGGCGTGCCGGCGCCCGAGCGCACGTTGCCGCTCAGGACGACCCCCGGGCCGAGCGTGACGATCCCGAGGTTCGTGGTGCCCGTGATGAGGCGGTCCTGGATCTCGAACGGCACCAGCCGGTCGGCGAACTTCGCGCAGAACTCGATGTCGTACGTCCCGGCGGGCACGACGAAGTCGACGAAGCCGTTGACGTCGGTGCCGTCGCCGGGCGTGAAGAGCTTCTCGTCGGTCGCCTGGTCCTCGACGTCGATGTCGGCGTCGGGCACGGGGCTGCCCCCCGTCGTGCGCACGACGGCCGTCACGACGAAGCCCGGCTCGAGCTGGACGTCGCCCATGTCGAGGTCGGCCGACAGGACGAGCTCACGCAAGGTGGGCGCGATGGACGTCCCGACCGGCGTCGTGTCGAAGCGCACCTCGATGCGGCGCGCCGGGACCGCGATCAGGAAGCGCCCGTCGAGGCCCGTGTCGTCGTCGGTGAGCCGCAGGCGCTCGCGCGAGAGCAGGTCGATCACGTCGAGGTCGACGCCGGCCAGGGGCGCGCCACCGGGGGCGAGCACCCGGCCCCTCAAGGCCACGCCGGACTCGAGCACGATCGTGCCGAGGTTGATCGTGCCGACGACGACGACGTCCTCGAGGACCTCGGCCAAGAGCGTCGTGGTCGGGGGCGCCGGCGGGTGGAAGATCAGGCGGTAGAGGCCCGCCGGCAGCTGCGCGTCGAAGTTGCCGCTCGCGTCCGTGCCGCCGTTGATCACGTCGACGGGGTCGCCGGTCAGCATGTCCTCGGCGTCGATGTTGACGTTGGCGATGCCGACCCCGCTCTCGTCGACGACGCGGCCGCGGATCGTGTCCGCGAAGGCCGGCAGCGCCGGGGTCAGGGTCAGGACGAGGAGGGTCCGGGCGAGCTGCGAAAAGGGGGTGGTCATGGCTGCGATCGACGGGGGGGGAAGGGGCCGCGGGTGCGGAGGCAAGACCGATGCCAACCGGGCTGCCGCCCGGACGGGTGCGCGGGAGGGCGCCCGGCGACCCGCGCGACGCCCGGACTCGAGGATTCCCTGTCGATTCTTTGGACGTCGCGTCCAGATGCTCGACCCGCGGCGGCGGCGCGGACGGGCGGGGCGGGGAGACCGGGGCCACGGGCCGCGGCCGGGGGACGGCACGTCTCTTGCGCGTCGTCGGCCGAGGGGGACCTCCATACCCACCCGACTCCATGCACCCCAGCGACGCCAACGAGGTCCCCCGGGTCCTGTTCTACAGCCACGACTCGGTCGGGCTGGGCCACCTGCGCAGGACGTTGACCCTCGCGCACGAGATCGCCGCCCACGTCCCGCGCGCCGATGTCCTGATCGCGACCGGCTCGGCGTGCGCGACGCATTTCCGCACCGCTCCGGGCGTCGACCTCGTGAAGCTACCGGCCGCCACCAAGGACCGAACGGGCGCCTACGTGCCGCGCCGGATGCGCGGGTCCATGGCCGCTCTGACCCGCCTGCGCGCGGCCATGCTCGAGCGGCTCTTCGAGACGTTCGAGCCGCACGTCTTCGTCGTCGACCACAAGGTGATCGGCCTCGAGGGCGAGCTCGACCGGGTGCTCTCGCGCGCGCGCCGCGAGGGCACGCGCACGCTGCTCGGCATCCGCGACGTCATCGACGCGCCCGAGGTCGTCGCGCGCGAATGGGGCGTGCCGCGCGCGCGCCGGGCCCTGAGCATGGACTTCGAGCGCGTGTGCGTCTACGGGCACCCCTCGGTGTTCGACCCGCGGGTCGAGTACCCGATCCCCCCCGAGCTGGCCGAGCGCATCGAGTTCACGGGGTACGTCGTCCGGCCCGCACCCGACGTTCCGGCCGCGCCCTTTCCCGCGACCGAGCCGCACGTCCTCGTGACGGTCGGGGGCGGCGAGGACGGCGCGAGCCGGCTCGAGGCCTACCTCGCGATGGTCGAGGAGGGAGCCCCGCCGTGGCGCAGCACGCTCGTGCTGGGCCCGCTGCTCGAGGGGCCGCGCGCACGGCGCATCAAGCGCCGCGCGCGCGCGCTCCCCGATGTGCGCGTGCACGCCTTCTACGACGACCTGCCGCGCCTGATGACCGAGGCGTCGGCGGTCGTGTCGATGGCGGGCTACAACTCGGTCGTCGAGATCCTGCAGCGCCGCGTGCCCGCCGTGCTCCTGCCGCGCACGCACCCGCGCCGCGAGCAGCTGCTGCGGGCGCGCCGGCTGGCCGAGCTCGGCCTCGCCGACTGCCTCGAGGCCGCCGCGCCGGCGAAGCTGCGGCGCGCGATCGAGGGCGCGCTGGCGCGAGGCCGGATCGAAGGGCCGCTGCCGCCCCTCGACGGCGCCCGGGTCCTGCGCCGAGTGGTGTGCGAGCTGCTCCCCGCCGCGCGCAACGTCGCCGAGTCCCTGCCGTCATGAACGGGCGCGGCATCGGGTACCTGCTCAAGAAGTTCCCGAGGCTGTCGGAGACGTTCGTCCTCGGCGAGCTCCTGGGTCAGGAGCAGCTCGGCCTCGAGCCGGTCGTGATCTCGCGCCGCGCCCCGGACGACGAGCCGCGGCACCCCGAGCTCGCCCGCCTGCGCGCGCCCGTCGAGGTCATGCCGCCCACCGGTGAGCTGGACCCGCTCACCGAGCTGCTCGTGGCGCCCGGCTCGGAGGACCTGCGCCTCGACCGCGTGCGCGGCCTGGTCCAGGCGATGCAACGCTTCGATCACCCGCGGCTCACGCGGCTCGTGGGCGAGGCGCTGTACGTGCGCCGGCTGGCGCGCAGACTGGACATCGAGCACCTGCACGTCCACTTCGCTACCGACTCCGCCGTCGTCGCGCTGCTGCTGCGCGCACTCGGCGGTCCGTCGTACAGCCTGACGGCTCACGCCAAGGACATCTATCGCGAGACGGTCGACCCGGCTCTGCTCTCGCTCCTCGTCGAGCGCTCGGAGTTCACGGTCACGGTGTGCGACGCGAACGTGCGCTTCCTCGAGGGGATGCTCGCACCTCCCGCACTGCGCAAGCTGCGCCGTTTGTACAACGGGATCGACCTCGCGGCCTTCCGCTGGAACGGCGGGGCACGCGAGGAGGACCACCTGGTCTCGGTGGGACGGCTCGTGCCGAAGAAGGGGTTCGACGTCCTGATCGATGCCGCGGCGCGCCTGTGTGCTGGACGCCCGGGGCTGCGGTTCACGATCGTGGGCGAGGGCGAGGAGCGGCCGCGGCTGGAGGAGCAGATCCGGAGCCTGGGGCTCGCGACGAACGTCGAGCTCGCCGGCGCCCGCGATCAGGAGTACGTGCGCCAGCTCCTGCGCCGCGCCACGCTCGTGTGCCTCGCCTGCCGCATCGCGCCCGACGGGAACCGCGACGCGCTCCCGACGGTGCTCTTGGAGGCGCTCGCGAGCGGTTTGCCGGCGGTCTCCACGCCCGTGACCGGAATCCCCGAGATCCTCGACGGCGGGCGCGTCGGCTCGCTCGTGCGCGCTGACGACCCGACCGAGCTGGCGCGCGCGATCGCGAGCCTGCTCGACGCGCCCGCGCGCCGCGCGGAGCTGGCGCGCGCCGGCCGCGAGCACGCCGAGCGCCTCTTCGACTCGCGCAAGAACGCGCGGGTCCTGAACGAGTGGCTCCTCGGAGCCCGCGACGCGGCGGTGGTGCGGTGAGGATCGCGTGCGTGAACCAGGACGCCGGGATCGGGCCCGGCAGGAACAAGGGCGCCGCCGTTCACCTGCGGGCGGTGCGCGACGCGTTCCGGCGGCTCGGGGCGGACGTGCTCGAGATCGACGCGGTGGATGCCTCGGAGGTCGCGGCCGCGCTCGGCGCCGCCGCGGGCCTGGACCTCGTCTACGAGCGGTACGCGCTCGGCGCGCTCGCCGGCAGCCGCTTCGCCCGTGAGCACGGGATCGCGCACGTCGTCGAGGTGAACGCACCGTTGATGGAGGAGGAGCGCCGCTACCGCGCGCGGGCGCTGCCGCCCGGCATCGAATTCGCAGAGCGCGAGATCTTCAGCCACGCCGCGTGCGTGCTCGCGGTGTCGAACGCCGTCGCGCGATACGCGCTCGCCCGAGGCGCCGCCGAAGCCGCGATCCTCGTCCGTCCCAACGGCGTCGACACGGAGCTCTTTCGTCCGCCCGACGCGCGCGAGCCCGCGGGGCGCTTCGTCCTGGGCTTCCACGGGCGGCTGCGGCCCTGGCACAACTTCGAAATGCTGGCCGAGGCGGCGCAGCGGCTCGTGCGCGAGGGCCGCGACGTCCACCTTGTCACCGTGGGCGCGGGCGACTTCGCGGGCGCCGCGGCGCCCCACCTCCCGGCGGCGCGCCGCACCCACGTCGACTGGGTCGAGCACGGCGAGGTCGCGCGGCTCGTGGCGCGCTTCGACGCGCTGCCGCTCACCTACGCCGCGGATCCGGAGTTCTACTTCTCGCCGCTGAAGCTCTTCGAGGCGATGGCGTGCGGCGTCGTCCCGGTCGTGCCGCGGCTGGGCGACCTCGCGGTGCTCGTCGAGCACGAGCGCCACGGCCTCGCGTACGACGCCGGCGACACGGCGCAGCTCGTCGCCGCCCTCGCGCGCCTGATGGACGAGCCGGACCTGCTCCGCAGGCTCTCCAGGAGAGCGTGCGCCCGGGCTCGGCGCCACGCCTGGGTCGACATCGCGCGCGACGTACTGCGCGCGGTGCGCACGGCGGCCCGGTCGCCCCGGTCACGACGGGGGAGCCCGAGCGACCTCCCGGCGGAGAGACGGCCGTGACCCGCGCCGAGCCGCTGTTCGAGAGCCTGCGCGTCGCGCGGCGCTTCGTGCCGGACCTCGCCGGGCAGCGCGGCCCGCTCGTGATCGCCGGCGCGCTGTCGCTCGGGGCGGCGGCCTTCGAGGTCCTGCGGCCGTGGCCGATCCAGTGGATCTTCGACGGCGCGCTCGCCCCGGCCGGCGAAGCGCGTCCCATCGGGTTCGTGATCTGGGCCGGCGCGGGCGCGGCCCTCGCGATCGCCCTCGGCCGCGCCCTGCTCGAGTACCTGGGGACGCTGCGAACCCGCGAGGTGGGCCTCGCCGTGACGCGCGCCCTGCGCCTGCGCATCTTCCGCCACCTGAGCGAGCTGCCGCCCTCCTTCCACCAGCGACACAAGTCGGGCGACCTGCTCGTGCGCCTCATGGGCGACGTCCCGATCGTCGAGGCGATGCTCGTCGACTCGGCCGTGATGGTGGCGACGCGGCTCGCGATCGTCCTGGGGATGGTGATCGTGATGCTCGTGCTCGACCCGCTCCTGACGCTCGTGGCGCTCGCGATGGGTCCGGTGACGCTCGTCATCGTGCACTCCCTCTCGCGCCGCTTGGCGACCGTCGTCCGCAAGCAACGCCGCAAGGAGGGTGCGCTCGCGAACTACCTGCAGGAAGCGATCGGGGCGACGACGCTCCTGCAGTCGCTCGGCGGCTCCGGGCGCGCGGTGTCGCACTTCGCGCGCTCCAACCGCCGCACGGCCCGCGCGGGCCTCAAGGCGGCGCGCGTCGCCGCGCGCATCAGCGGGCTCGTCGAGGCGACCCTCGGCCTCTCGTTGGCGATCACGCTCGCCCTGGGCAGCCTGCGCGTGGTGGCCGGGCACCTGAGCCCCGGCGAGCTGATCGTCTTCCTCTCGTACGTGCGCTCGATCTCGAAGCCGGTACGCTCGGCCGCGAAGCACGCCTCGAAGATCGCGAAGGGGACCGCCTGCGGCGAGCGCATCCTGCACGTCCTCGACGAGGGCGGCGCCCTGCGCGAGAGCTCGGGTGACCGGCCGGCGCCGGAGCACCCGCGGACCCTCGCGTTCGCGGGTGTGCACTTCACCTACGACGGCGCGAACGAGGCGCTGAGCGGGATCGACCTCGAGTTGCGGCGCGGCGAGCTCACCGCGCTCTTCGGGCCGAGCGGCGCCGGCAAGACGACCTTGACCCGGCTGGCGCTGCGCCTGCTCGATCCGGAGCGGGGCAGCGTACGCCTGGACGGCGTCGACGTCCGCTCGTTCGACCTCGACGCGCTGCGCACCGTGTTCGCGTTGAGCATGCAGGACACCGTCCTGCTCGGCGAGTCCATCCGCGAGAACCTGCTCTTCGCGCAGCCCGACGCGAGCGACGAGGAGATGCTCGCGGCGCTGGCGGCCGCGGCGGCGCTCGAGTTCGTGGACGGCACGGAGGCGGGCCTGGACGCGGTCCTCGGCGCGGGCGGCACCGGGCTCTCGGGCGGACAGCGCAAGCGCCTGTGCCTCGCGCGCGCGCTCCTGCGGGATGCTCCCGTGTTGATCGTCGACGAGCCCTTCGCCGGTCTCGACGCCCAAGCCGCGGCCCGCGTCACGCAGACCCTGGAGGTGCTCGCGCGGGACAAGATCGTCGTCGTCATCCTGCACGAGGTCGCGCGCCTCGCCGACTTCCCGCGAATCGTCTTCCTGGACGACGGTCGAGTCGCAGGCATCGGCACGCACGCCGAGCTCGGCCGGACGTCCGCACGCTACCGCGAGGTCTGCCGCTCGTCCCCGCACCTCGTGGCATGAGCGGACGGCACCTGGAACGCGACCTCGAACTGCCCGCGCGCGCCGGCGACGCGAGCCTGTGCGTGCACCCCGACGATGTGCTGCGGCTCGTGCGCGAGCACATGGCGTTCGCGGACACGCCCGAGATCGTCGGGCTGGAGCCCGAGTACGCGCGCTGGAAGGCGCGGACGTCGGTCGCGACGACCTACCGGCTCAGCTTCGCGGACGGAGGCGAAGAGCGGGTCACGATCAAGGCGTACGCGGGCCGCAAGCCCGCCGCCATCGCGGCCGCGTACTCCCCCGGCGAGCACGTGCGGCGCGCCGGCCGGGGCCTGCAGCCGCTCGCCCGGGTCGCGGAGCGCAACCTGTGCATGTGGTGCTTCCCCTCGGACCGGGTCCTCGGCGCCGCGAAGGTCCTCAACACCAAGCGCACCGCGCGGCGGCTCGAGGCCTCGGGCGCGACTCCGGAGGGACACGTGCGCAGCGCCACCTCGCGCGCGACCCTCCTGCGCTACAAGCACGAGCACCGCGCCGTGTTCCGCTTCGACGCGCGCGTCAAGCACCGCGACGGGAGCAAGAGCGACTGCCCCGTCGGGATCCGCGCGCTCCCGCCGGACACGGCACGCACGATCGCTCGCGCACGCACGGAGTTCGCGCGGAGCGCGGCGGCCGGGCTGGCACCGCGGATGCTCCTTCACGAGCCCGCGGACGGACTGGTCTACGAGAGCTGGTCGGATGGCACGCCGTTCCAGCCCGGCGACTTCGCCCGCGCGCGCGAAGCCGGAGCGCTGCTCGCGCGCCTGCACGCCTGCGCAGCTCCCGCCTGGGCGCGCCGGCGCTCGTCCCTCGCGGGAGCGCTGCGTCTGCTCGCGCTCTTCCACGACGTTCGCGACCTCGCGCTCGCCGCGCGGCGCGAGGATCGGCCCACCTCGGGCGTGTGGATCCACGGGGACTTCCATCCCGACCAGTTGTGCGCGGAAGCGGGTGCGCTGCGCCTGCTCGACCTCGATGCGCTCCACGCGGGGGAGCCGGAGGAGGACGTGGCGGCCTGGATCGGGGAGCAGCTGGGAGAGGACCCGGACGTGTCCCTCGCGCAGGGGCTCGGGCCGCTGGTCGACGGCTACCGCGCCGCGGGCGGCCGCGTGCTCGACGACGAGGAGCTGCGCGTGTGCCTGGTGCGCGAGCTGCTCGCGCGAGCCGCGGCGAGCCTGCGCCGGCTGGAGAGGAGCGCGCCGGACGTCGCCCGGCGTCACCTCGATCGCGCGCGCGAGGTCGCCGCCCGCCGGGAGCGCGCGTCGTGACGCTCCCGCTCGCCGCGGCCCTGTCGGAGCTCGAGGCACGCCTCGGGGCGGAGGGCGCTGCGCCCGGCGTGCGCCGCGTCGAGGTGCGCGCGGGCGAGCTCACGCTCGAGCTGGGCGGCGCTCTGGGCCCGCGCTGGTTCCGTTTCCACGCGGGTGAGCTGCGCGAGCTCGATCCGCGCGACGACGAGCGGTTGCCCGTGTGCACGCTGCGCAGGGACGTCGTCGCCCGCAGCGAGGTACTCGCGTGGCGGCCCGGAAGGCGGATGGTGCTGCGGACGCCGGCGAACGGCCGCGCGCACATCGTCAAGGCGTACCGCGCCGGCCGCGCCGAAAGGGCGCGGGCCAATCACGAGCGCGTGCTGGCGGCCTCGGGACCGCAGCTGCGCCCGCCGCGTCTCGTCGGCTTCGATCCGCAGGCCTGCACGCTCGAGCTCGAGCTCCTCGATGCGACCCGGCCCGGGATCCGCGAGGAGGATGCGCACCTGTGGTTCGGCATCGGGTACGCGCTGCGGCGTTTCCAGGAGCGCGCGGCGACGCGCGGCCTCGAGGTCCACGATCGCGGGCGCGAGCACGGCGTGCTGAGCGAGCTCGCGGCGCGCACCGCGGGGGTGACTGCGATGGACGCCGGCTGGGAGCGCGCCTTCGGCCGGCTCGGAGAGACGCGGCCCGTGCGCGCGCGACGCGCCGTCGTCCTGCACCGCGACTTGCACGACAAGCAGATCCTCGTGTCGGCCGGCCAGTCGGCGTGGATCGACTTCGACCTCCTCTGCGCAGGCGATCCGCTGCTGGACGCCGCGAACCTCACGGCGCACCTGAAGCTCAGGGTGCTCCAGGGTGTTCAGGGTGCGACCGAGAGCGGCGCCACGGCCTGCGCCCGTGCCTTCCTGGAAGGCCTCGACCGTTCGTCGGGAGAGCGTGGTCGAAGAGAGCTCCGCTGCTGGCAGGCCGGCACCTTCCTGAGGCTGGCGCTCGTGTACGCGCTGCGCCCGCGCTGGGGGCACCTCGTCCCGTCCCTCGTCGACCTCGCCAACCGCTGCCTCGATGAAGCTGGTTAGCGAGCTCCTCTGCCGAGCGACGCTGCTCGCGTGCCTCCCCTTGGCGTCGGCCCAGGAGCAGCAGGGCGAAGGGTTGACGGTCGGCCACTGGGTGTCGGTGAAGGGCGAGCTGGACGGCCGGGGAGAGTTCGTCGCCAGCGCCGTCGAAGTGCTCGATCCCGCCGACGAAGAGGTCCTGATCGGCATGGTCGAGAAGGTCGAGCGCAGCGAAGCGCGCTTCCGGCTGCTCGGTCGACCCGTCTACGTCTCCGAGAAGACCGAGTGGCGCAAGCTCGACTGGACGACGCTCGCGGGCGCGCGGGTCAAGGTCGAAGGGCACCACCGCGGCCCGCAGCGCTTCTCGTCGCGCGCGATCTCGACCCGCGGCGCGGGCCGCGATCAGCTCGTCGGCCGGCTCGACCATCTGGAGCGGACGGCCAAGGGGCTGACGGGTGCGGTGATGGATTTCCTGATCCGCGTCCCGGGCACGGTCGCGGTGGAGAGCGAGAAGCCCCTCGACCAGTACTCGCTGGCCGCGCCGCGGGCGGAGCGCGAGGTGCTCGTCCGCGTCCGCGACGAGGACGACTTCATCCCGGGGACGTACGAGCTCGCCGAGAACCTGTACCTCGGCGCGCGGCTCGAGCTCGGCGGCGCGTACGAGCAGGACCGCGACCTCGACGAGGAGAGCGAGCAGGACGACACGATCGGAGAAGTGCGCCTGAGGGGCGAGATGACCTGGCGCCCCACGGAGCGCTTCTTCGGCCTGCTCGGCGTGACCCTCGGCGCGCTGTACGAGGACGAGGAGACGGACGGGAGTCGATTCGAGCAGACCGCGCGAGTGCCCGAGCTGTTCGGCTACTGGTACGACGTCGGCGTCGAGGGCCTCGACTTCCAGATCGGGCGCCAGGACTTCGACGAGCGCCGCGAGTGGCTCTGGGACGAGAACCTCGACGCGGTGCGGGTATGGTACCGGCACCCCGCGTTCCGCGTCGAGGTGTCCGCCAGCACGGTCTTCTGGGACAGCAGCGAGCGCAACGAGGAGTCCTCGAACTTCATCGCCTACGTGACGAACAACAACCCCGACAAGGTCGTCGGCGCCTACGTCGTCGACCGGCGCGGGACGTACGTGTACGACCCTCGCGACGGCGACCGCGCGACGGACAACTACCCGATCCACTTCGGCGCGCGCGCCTTCGGCGAGTGGATCCCGGGCACGGACAGCTGGCTCGAGATCAGTTCTCTGCGCGGCTACCGGGAGTTCAGCGACCTCGACGGCTTCGGCTTCGACGTCGGATCGACGATCAAGCCGGCGGCGATCGAGCCGTACTACGTCAACGTCGGGTTCGCCTTCGGCTCGGGCGACGACGACCCCTTCGACGGCGTCGACGAGACGTTCCGGCAGACGGGCTTCCAGGACAACAACGACAAGCTCGGGGGCGTGACCTCCTTCCGCTACTACGGCGAGCTTCTCGACCCCGAGCTGTCGAACCTCGAGATCTGGACGTTGGGCGCCGGCCGGCGCTTCGGCCGCGCGCTTTCGCTGGACCTGCTCTTCCACGACTACCGCCAGGACGTGGCGGCGGACAGGCTGATCGAAACCGCCCTGCGAAAGGCCCCCAACGGGCTGAGCGCGGACCTCGGCTGGGAGGTCGATCTCGTGCTCGGGGTGCGGTTCTGGAAGGGCTGGGACTTCGAGGCCATCGTGAGCCGCTTCGAGCCCGGCGCGGCCTTCGACGACCCCGATCCGAGCTGGCTCGTCACCGGACGACTGAGGATGCGGCTGTGAGGCCTCGGATCGCTGCCTGCCTCGCGCTGCTCTTCGCCGCCTGCGGCCAGGAGCCGCGCGATGGGCCGCACAACGTCCTCCTGATCTGCATGGACACCGTCCGCGCCGATCACCTCGGCTGCTACGGCTACGCCAAGCACGCGACGACGCCGGCGCTCGACGAGCTCGCAGCCCGCTCGACCGTCTTCCTCGACACGACCTCGACCGCGGGCTGGACCAAGCCCTCGGTGCCGTCGCTGCTCACCGGGACCTACCCGCTGCAGCACGGCGTCTACCAGGGGAGCTCGCGCGACGAGGCCGGCGCGCACAGCGACGTCCTGCCGCGGTCCGCGCGCACCCTGGCCGAGGTCTTCGCCGAGGCGCGCTACCAGACCGCCGCGTTCGTCAAGAACGCCCAGCTGCGCCGCGGCCTGGGCTTCGAGCAGGGATTCGACCTGTACCTGGACGAGGCGGGCGACGCGCGCGAGATCCGCTGGCACGCGTCCGACTGGCTGGACGCGCGCGACCCCGAGCGGCCGTTCTTCCTGTACCTGCACTTCCTCGACGCGCACTGGCCCTACCGCATCCCCGAGGAGTACGCGGGGCGCTTCGTCGAGGCGGGGCGCGCGACGGTCTTCCAGGGCAGGGACTGGCGCGAGGTGCGCGACGAGGTCAACGACGGCCGTCGCGAGCTCGGGGCGGAGGAGCTCGAGGCGCTGCTCGCGCTGTACGACGGCGCGATCCGCTACATCGACGACCAGCTCGCGCTCCTCTTCGCGAAGCTCGAGCGCGAAGGCGTGCTCGAGGACACGATCGTGTGCGTCGTCGCCGACCACGGAGAGGAGTTCCTCGAGCACGGGCGCATCGGCCACGGCCACGGCCTATACGAGAACCTCTTGCGCATCCCCTGGATCCTCCACGTGCCGGGCGACGAGGCGCGCCGTGCGCTCGCGCCCTGCAGTCTCGTCGATCTCTTCCCGACGCTCCTCGGGGCGGCGGGCCTCGGGCCGCCCGGCGGCCTGCCGGGGGTCGACCGGCGCGTGCGCCCGGGCGCGCGCGTCCCGCTCTTCGCCGAGCACCTCGAACCGGGCTCCTACCGGCAGTCGCTGCGTGAGGACGCGACCAAGCTCGTGCGCCAGGTGAGGCCGCGCGCTTGCGGGGCGTCCGCGCCGCCCGCTCTGCGCCCTTCCGGGCGCTGGGAGGCGCGCGTCCAGCGCGGCCCGGGGGGAGAGCTCCGCGCGCTCCGCTTGCGGCCGGGCACGGAAGCGGCGAGCGAACCGACCGAGCTCAAGGGACCGATCGACGCGGTCACCGACGGCGGGATCGAGCTCCTGGGTGTGAGCGTGCGGCTCGGCGCGAACATCGAGCTCTACGGCGACGTGCGGACCGCCGCGGGCGAGGAGCGCCGCCTCGAGCCGGGGATGCTGGCCAAGGCGGTCGGCGCCCTCGACGCGGAGCAGCGGGTCTTCGTGGCCGCGAAGCTGAAGCTCTACGGCGCGGGCGACGAGGTCGAGCTCGACGTGCGCGGAGAGCTGACCGAGATCGACGGGGCGCGCGCCCGGATCGGCGGCGTGTGGGTCGCCTTCGACGAGCACACCGAGCTGAGCGGCGCCGCCGCGGGCGAGCGGCGCATGGGGCGGGCGGACGTCCTGGACTTCCTCGCGCCCGAGGGAGGCGACTTCGAGGTCTCGCTCGAGCGACTCGACCTCGGCGCCGATCCCGGCGAAGCGCGGCCGGGAGCGGTCCTGCGGGACGCGCTCGTCGAAGTGCTCGACCGGATCGGACGGGCTTTCCTGGGCGGAAGGCTGTGGGACAGCGCCGACACGGCGGCGCTGTCCGAGAAGGACCTCGCGGACCTGCGGGCGATCGGCTACGGGGAGTGACGGTGCGCTACGCGCAGATGTCCGCGGGCTCGAGGCGGCAGCTCTTCGAGGACCGAGAGGTCTGCCGGGGCCCGGGGGCGGCCGCTAGCGCGGGCGCCCGCTACCCGGACCTCCGGTTCGGCCGGTCACGCCCTCACTCCGAGGAGCGTGAGGCGCGACAGGCGACCCTCGCTCGCGAGCCGGTGGACGACGTCGAGGAAGCGCTGCACGTTCTCGGCGTTGCGGGCGCTCGCTTCGACTCGTCCAGGTCGAGCCGAGCGCAAAGCCGGTCGCACTCCTGCGTCGTCATCCAGCCCGCCTGGCCGAGATCGTCGCCGTAGGTCTCGCAGCGAATCTCTGCGTAGACCGGCGAGCGCGACTGGCCGTAGTGGGCATCGTAGAGGTCGGTTCTCTGGTCCACGGGCGCCGGCGAGGCGGGATGCCCCGGGGGGCCAGGGTACCTCAGCGAGTCGGAGGGCCGACCTGCAACAGGACGTCGCCGCCCGGTCGGCCGCAAGCGCCGCGGGGCGGCCCCTGGGCCGCCCCGCGTGCACGGATCAGGAAAGGACTCGGGCTACTCGACGGTGGCGCTGTACTTGGTGCCCTCGAAGGCGGCGGTGAGCGCTTGCGCATCGACCTTGCCGTTCGTCTTCACGGTCACCTTCTTGCTGGAATAGTCGACGTCGACGTCCTCGACGCCTTCCACCTTCTCGAGCGCCGCCTCGACCTGAGGCGGGCAGGCGGCGCCTCACGTCATTCCCTTCATCCTCAGGGTGAACGTCGACGCGTCCGCCACCTTCTTGGTCGTCTCCTGGCTGCTCTGGGAATCGCCGGCCGTAGGGTCGCTGTTGCAGGCGGCGAACCCCACCGCGCCGAGCGCCATCAGGCACAGGGCAAGTCGTTTCATGGTTGTCCTTTCCTAGGGTCTTGGCTTGGACCCCTGCCGGGGTCGCGAGATCTCGCGGACCGGCCGCGCGCCGGGCGCGCGACCGACCGACGGGGAGGGTACGAAGGTCGGCCCGGCTGCGTGACGGGTGGTGCTGCAAAAACCGGGGCTCCGGCTCCCCGGGGCCGGTATGCTCCCCGCGCGATGCGCGTCACCTGCATCGGCGGCGGGCCCGCGGGGCTCTACTCGGGCCTGCTCCTGCGCAAGCTCCTGCCGGAGGCCGAGGTCCGGGTCTTCGAGCGCAACCGGCCCGACGACACCTTCGGCTGGGGCGTGGTCTTCTCGGACGAGACGCTGTCGGGCTTCGAGGAGGCCGACGCCGAGAGCTTCGCCGAGATCCAGCGCAGCTTCGCCTACTGGACCGACATCGAGACGTACTTCGCGGACACCTGCGTGCGCTCGACGGGGCACGGCTTCTGCGGCCTCGCGCGCAGGCGCTTGCTCGAGATCCTGCACGCGCGCTGCCGCGAGCTGGGCGTCGAGCTCGCCTTCGAGACCGAGATCGAGGGCGAGGCGCAGTGGAACGGCGCCGACCTCGTCATCGCGGCGGACGGCATCAACAGCGTCGTGCGCGAGCGCTATGCCGAGCACTTCCGGCCCTCGCTCGACTGGCGCAAGTGCAAGTTCTCCTGGCTGGGAACGGACAAGCCGCTCGACGCGTTCACGTTCGTCTTCCGCGAGAGCGAGCACGGCGTGTTCCAGGTGCACGCCTACCCCTTCCTGCGCGGCGACGAGCCGCTCTCGACCTGGATCGTCGAGTGCACGGAGGAGACGTGGCGCCGCGCGGGGCTCGCGGACGCGAGCGAGGCGGACACCGTGCGCTTCGTGCGCGAGCTCTTCGCCGACCACCTCGACGGCTACCGCCTGCTGACGAACAAGTCCGCCTGGCGCACCTTTCCCACCGTGCGCAACGAGCGCTGGCACCACGGTAACGTGGTCCTCTTGGGCGACGCGGCGCACACGGCGCACTTCTCCATCGGGTCGGGGACGAAGCTGGCGATGGAGGACGCGATCGCCTTGACCGAGGCGTTCCGCGAGCACGGCCCGAGCGACGTGCCGCGCGTCCTCGCCGCGTACGAGGAGGCCCGCAGGCTCGACGTGCAGAAGACCCAGAAGGCGGCGCAGACGAGCCTCGAGTGGTTCGAGAACTCGGCGCGCTACGTGCGCCAGCACCCGCTGCAGTTCACCTTCAACCTGATGACGCGCTCCAAGCGCATCACCTACGACAACCTGCGCCTGCGCGACCCCGAGCTCGTCGACCGGGTGCGCGACTGGTGGATGGCGAACGAGGGCGTCCCGCGCCCGGCGCGCGGCTACCCGCCGCCGATGTTCGCGCCGTTCAGGCTGCGCGAGCTCGAGCTCGAGAACCGCGTCGTCGTCTCCCCGATGTGCCAGTACTCGGCGCGCGAGGGCACCGTGAACGAGTGGCACCTCGTGCACCTGGGCAGCCGCGCCGTCGGGGGCGCGGGCCTGGTGATGGCGGAGATGACCAACGTGTCGGCGGAAGGCCGCATCACGCACGGGTGCGCGGGGATCTACGCCGACGAGCACGTCCCGGCCTGGAAGCGCGTCGTCGACTTCGTCCACGCGAATTCGGCCGCGAGGATCGGGATGCAGCTCGGCCACGCCGGGCGCAAGGGCTCGTGCAACCTGCCGTGGGAGGGCGACGACCCGCTGCGCGACGGGAGCGCCTGGACGACCCTCGGCCCGACCGCCGAGCCCTTCGACGCGGGCTGGCCGGCGCCGTGCGCGATGGGCCGCGCCGACATGGAGCGCGTGCTCGGCGAGTACGTCGGCGCGACCGGGCGCGCCCAGGCGGCGGGCTTCGACCTCCTGGAGGTGCACATGGCGCACGGCTACCTGCTGTCGTCCTTCATCTCGCCGCTCTCCAATGTGCGCAGCGACGAGTACGGCGGCGACCTCGCGGGCCGCATGCGCCTCCCGCTCGAGGTGCTGCGCGCCGTGCGCGCGGCGTGGCCCGCGGAAAAGCCCCTCGCCGTGCGCATCTCGGCCACCGACTGGCTCGACGACGCGGGCGGTCTCACGGGCGCCGACGCCGTCGAGGTCGCGCGCCTGCTCCAGGCGAACGGCTGCGACCTCGTCGACGTCTCCTCCGCCGGCAACGTCCCGCGCTCGGCGCCCGAGTTCGGACGCATGTACCAGGTGCCCTTCGCCGAGCGCATCCGCTGCGAGGTCGGGGTCCCGGTGATGGCCGTCGGAGCGATCCTGGGCTGGGACCACGTCAACACGATCCTCGCCGCCGGGCGCGCCGACCTCTGCGCGCTGGCGCGGCCGCACCTGGTCAGCCCGCACCTGACCTTGCGCGCGGCGGTCGAGTACGGCTGGGACGGGCAGGTCTGGCCGAAGCAGTACCTGCCGGCGAAGCCCGCGCCGAAGGCGTGAGCTCCCTCCGGGGGAACTGGCCGGCTAGAAGCACGTCCTTGCCGCGCTGGAGGGGTGCGACGCCGACGTCTGGCTCTTCGGCTCGCGCGCGCGACGCGACCAGCGCCCCGGCAGCGACGTGGACGTCGCGATCCTGGCGCGCGATGGTCGGTCGCGAAGAGCGCCTGAAGACGGCCGAGCAAGCCCTCGAGGCGCTGCGAACGGCCCTCGCCGTCCAACGGCCAGGAGAGCTGGAGCGCGACGCGACGTTGCGGCGGCTCGCGTTCGCGGCCGAACCGGCCTGGAGGGCCGCGCAGGCCTGCCTGCGAGCGGTCGAGGGCGTCGACGTCGCCTCACCCAAGGCCGCGGTTCGCGCCTGCGTGGAGACCGGACGCCTGACGCCGGAGCCGCGCTGCGACAACGAGGACCTCGCCGGGATCATCCTCGAACGCGCGCGCGACCACGAGCGGACGCTCTCCACGTGGCTCGGGTCCCTGCGCTGAGCCCGAGCGGGCGATCGACGCTCTTCCGCTCGACCAGCGCGAGCGCGGCATCCCTCCCCCGCGCCCGACGCCGTTACTCTGCTGCAGGTCGCTCCCCCCCCCGCCCGGCGAGGTACCCTTCCCCGAAGCCATGCCCCCCGAACCCCGACCGCTCGACCCCCCCTCCCCGGAGCCGCTCGGCGGCCCGCGGGAGGAGATCGACCGCCTCGACCACGAGCTGATCGGGCTCCTCGCGCGGCGCATGGAGGCGGTGCGCCGGATCGGCGACCTCAAGAGCCGCGACCCGGGCGCGCCGCTGCGCGACGACGCGCGCGAGCGCGAGCTCTTCCGCTCGTGGGCGCGCGAGGCGCAGGAGCTCGGGATGAGCCCCTACTTCGTCGGGCGCGTGCTGCGCGAGGTGCTCAACTACTCGCGCCGCGACCAGGAGCGCTTCCTCGGCGAGCGCGCCGCGGAGGGGCCGCGCGGCACGCGGGTCGGCTACCAGGGCGTCGCCGGGAGCTACTCGGACCTGACCCTCGGCAAGATGTTCGCGACGCGCGCCGAGCGCGTCGTGCGCACGGGCTTTCGGACGTTCACGGCGGTCGTCGACGCGCTCGAGGCGGGCGAGATCGACTACGCCCTCCTGCCGGTCGAGAACACGATCGCGGGCAGCATCAACGAGGTGTACGACCTGCTCGCGCACCGCGCCGTGTCGATCGTCGGCGAGGAGGTGTGGGCGGTGGAGCACTGCCTCTTGGGCCTGCCCGGCACGCGCCTGGTCGACCTGCGCGTCGTGCGCTCGCACCCGGTCGCGCTGCAGCAATGCCAGAGGTTCCTCGACGGCCTCGTCGGCTGCGTCACGGAGAGCTACCACGACACCGCGGGCGCGGCGGAGTCGCTCGCGCGCGAGAGCGACCCCGCGCTCGGGGCGATCGCCTCCGAGGAGGCGGGGCTGCAGAACGGCCTGCAGGTCCTGCGCCGCGACATCTCCGACCAGAAGGTCAACCTGACGCGCTTCGTCCTGATCGGGACCGCACCCGAGACGCCCGACCCGCGGCAGGCCTCGAAGACATCGCTCCTGCTCTCGGTGGCCCACCGGCGCGGCGCGCTGCTGCGCTGCTTGACCGCCTTCGACCAGCACGGCCTGAACCTGACCAAGCTCGAGAGCCGGCCCGAGCCCGGCGCGCCGTGGGAGTACCTCTTCTACCTCGACTTCGAGGGCAACCTCGCCGACCCCGAGGTGCAGGCGGCGCTCGAGGAGCTGCGCCAGCACGCCGGCCACCTCAAGGTGCTCGGCTGCTACCCGCGCCGCGCGCGCGAGGAGGAGGACCTCGAGCGCTGGCTCGAGGAGAGCTCGTCCGAGCCGGGGACGACGGGGCCGGCGACGCCCGCGCGGCCCGCGAGCGAGCCCGAGGCGTGCCCGCTGCCCCCCGTGAACAGCGCGCTGCGGCTCGTGAGCAAGGCCGACGCGCGCGACCGGCGGCCGGTGCGCGTCGGTGGCGTCGAGATCGGCGGCGAGCGCTTCGTCTTGATCGCCGGGCCGTGCGCGGTCGAGTCGCGCCGCCAGATCCTCGAGACGGCGGCGATGGTCAAGGCGCGCGGCGCCTCGATCCTGCGCGGCGGCGCGTTCAAGCCGCGCAGCTCGCCGTACTCCTTCCAGGGCCTGGGCTTCCCCGGCCTCGACCTGCTCTCGGAGGCCGGCGCGGCGTACCAGATGCCGGTCGTGACCGAGGTCCTGCGGCCCGAGGACGTGCGCCGCGTCGCCGAGCGCGCCGACATGCTGCAGGTCGGCGCGCGCAACATGCAGAACTTCGCGCTGCTCAAGGAGATCGGCAAGACGAGCCGCCCCGTGCTGCTCAAGCGCGGGATGAGCGCGACCGTCCAGGAGCTCCTGCTCGCGGCCGAGTACATCATGGCCGAGGGCAACCAGCGCGTGGTCCTGTGCGAGCGCGGCATCCGCACCTTCGAGACCGCGACCCGCAACACGCTCGACGTCAGCGCCGTGCCGGTGCTCAAGGAGCGCACCCACCTGCCGGTGATCGTCGACCCATCGCACGCGGCGGGCGTCCGTCACCTGGTCGTCCCGCTGGCCCTCGCGGCGGCCGCCGCGGGCGCCGACGGCTTGATCGTCGAGGCGCACTACGCGCCGGACGAGGCGCTGTGCGACAAGGAACAGGCGCTGACGGACGCGCTGCTGGCCGAGATGCAGGGCGCCCTGAGGGCGGTCGCGCAGCTGAACGGCAAGCGCTTCTAGCCCCGCACGCGTCCGTGGCCGTACCCCTCCAGCTCGGAGGCGACCTCGGCCGGGCACGCGGCGCGCAGCGCGCGCTCGACGGCGCGCGAGGCCTGGCGCAGATCGACGCGGCGCACGGCGCGCACGAACGTCGCCATCGGCCCGGGCGCGACGCAGAAGTGGCGCACTCCCAGGCCGAGGAGCAGGCCCATGCTCTCGCCGGCGACGGCCGTGACGCCGAAGAGCTCGAGCCGCTTGCCGCAGCTCTCCGCGGCGCCCAGGACGTCGCCGAGCACGCGCAGCACGAAGGGGTGCACCTGCGCGAAGTAGCCCGCGAGCTCGGTGTTGTCGCGGTCGGCCGCGAGCAGGTACTGCTGCAGCGAGTTCAGGTTGACGACGAGGAAATCGGCCTCCTCGGCGAGGTCGCGCGCGCCGATCGCCGAGGCGGGAGTCTCGATCACGACTCCGACGTCCACTTCCTCGTCGAAGGCGATGCCGGCCTTCTTCAGGGCGAAGCGCTCCTCGAAGAGGATCTCCCTGACGCGCCGCAGCTCGCCACAGTCGATGACCTTCGGGACCGCGATGCGAACCGGCCCCTGCGCGGAGGCCTGCAGGATCGCCCGCAGCTGGCAGCGCAGCACGTCCTCGCGCGCGAGCAGGAGGCGCACGCCCATGCGGCCGAGGGCCGGGTTCGGTTCGCGCTCCGCGTGCAGGTAGCGCGCGTCGAGGCTCGAGTCGACGTCGAGCAGCCGGAACGTGACTCCGCGCGGCCCCGCGGCCTCGAGGACGGCGCGGTAGTGCGCCGTGAGCACCTCGAGCGCGGGCGGGTTGCGGTCGACGAGGTAGGAGAGCTCGGTGCGGTAGAGCCCCACGCCGGCCATGCCCAGGACGACCGAGCGCTCGACCTCCGAGAGGTTCGCGCACAGCCCCGAGACGGCCAGCGGTTCGCCGTCCGCCGTCGTCACCGGCAGGTCGGCCCACGCCGGCCGCTCGCCGGGCTCGGCCTCCTGCCGCTCGCGCAGCGCTCCCGCGTACTCCGCCCGCTGCCCCTCCCCGGGGCGCACGAGGACGACGCCCTCGACCGCGTCGACGATCAAGAGGTCGCCTTCGTCGACGGCGTCGAGCAGCCCCTCAACGTCCGTCAGGGTCGGGATGCGCATCGATCGCGCGAGGATCGCGGCGTGCCCGGCGAGGCTGCCCTCCTCGGTCAGGATCGCCTCGACGCTCTCGTGCGAGAGGTTGAACATGTCGACGATCGACAGCTCGCGCGCCACGAGCACGTGCTTGGAGGGCACGTGCACCCGCTCGTCGGCGGGAGACGCGAGGCGCTCGAGGCTGCGCAGGACGCGGATGCCGACGTCGCGCAGGTCGACCGCCCGCGCGCGCAGCGTCTCGCTCTGGACGAGCTTGAAGATGCGGTCGAAGTCGGCGATGACCTTCGCGATCGCCCCTTCGAGCGACATCTGCTCGTTGAGGATGAGGTTCTCGACGTCGGACAGGAAGACGGAGTCCTTGAGGTACGCGACGTGCGTGTCCAGGATCTGCACGTGGTCCTCGGGCACGGTCCCGCGCAGCCGCTGCTTGAGCTCCTCCAACTGGCGCTTGGAGTCCGACAGCGCCTGGTGGAAGCGATTGAGCTCGCTCTCGACCCGGTCGAGGGACACGCGCCGCACGCTGACCCGCGCCAGGTCGTCCTCCTTGCAGTGGGCGACGCCGATGGCCAGGCCGGAGTGGACCGCGGTCCCGCGCAAGAGCATCGGGCCGCGGGCCTCCACGGGGGTGGCGGGCTCGTCCCGGGTTCGCGCCTCTTCGCTCATCGACGGACCCTATCCTATGGCCTGCCCTTTCGGCGCCCAATGGACTACCCATGCTCGCCCTTTCCCTCTTCTCGCTCCTGGCCTTCGCGCCGGCCACGGCCGCGCCCCCCCAGGCAGCCCCGGCCGCGACGCCCATCCACGAGGAGCCGACCGAGCTCTTCGCCGTCGAGCGCGTGGTCGACGGCGACACGCTGCACGTCTCGCGCGCCGGCCGCCTCGAAAAGCTGCGGCTGCTCTCGGTCGACACCGAGGAGCGCCTGCTCGGCAGTCCCTCGACCTCGCCCAGCAAGCCCGAGACGGTGTTCGGGGAGGAGTGCGCGCGCTGGGCGGAGGAGTTCTTCGCCGGCCTCGCAGAAGACGGCACGACGCGCGTGGGGCTCGTGTTCCCCGGGGGCGAGGAGCGCCGGGACGTGTACGACCGGCTCCTGTGCCACGTCGTGCTCGCCGACGGCACCGACTTCAACCTGCTGCTCGTCGAGCTCGGCAAGAGCCCGTACTTCAACAAGTACGGCAACAGCCTGATCGCGCACGATGCGTTCGTCGCCGCGCAGAAGCGCGCGCGCGCGGCACGGCGCGGCATCTGGGACCCGGCGACGAACCGCCCGCGCACGGAGGGCGCGCCGGCGGCGCGCCGCCCCTACGAGGAGCTGCTGCCCTGGTGGGAGGCGCGCGCGCGCGCGATCGAGGCCTTCCGCGAGCGGCGGCGCGCGCAGCCCGGGCGCGACGTCGAGGCGGAGCTGCCGGAGGAGCTCGAGGCGGCGGTCGGCCGCGAGGTGACGGTCCTCGGCGAGATCTACCGCATCTTCGACGAGGAGGACGGCGGCCGGACCGTCCTCATGCGCAGCACGGTTCCCGACCGCGCGCTGCGCGTGCGCATCGGGGCGGAGCTGGTCGGCGCGCACGCGACGCTCGACCTCGCGGCGAGCCTCGGCGAGTTCCGCCAGAACTACCTGTTCGTGCGCGGCGAGCTCGAGCGCGATCGAGCGGGCTTCCAGATGCGTTCCGCGGCGCCCGACCGCTGGCAGCGCGCGGGGCCGGATCCGGACGAGATCGAGCTCGAGGAGCTCGTGCCCGCGCGCTCGCGCTGACGGCCCGGGCAGCCGAGCGCTAGCCGCGCGCCTGCGAGACGAGGTGGCCCGCTTCGGGCAGGATGATGCGCTCGAGCGCGAGCCGCAGGGCCTTGGGCGAGCCCGGCAGGGCGAACAGCACGCGCCGGCCGATGCGGCCGGCGACCGCGCGGCTCAGGATCGTCGCGCTGCCGACCTCCTCGAAGGACAGCCAGCGGAAGAGCTCGCCGAAGCCCGGGATCGGCGCGTCGAAGAGCGGCTCGAGCGCCTGGGGCGAGACGTCGCGCGGGGCGATCCCGGTGCCGCCGGTCACGAGCACGAGGTCGACGCCGTCGGTCGCGAGCACCTGGCGCGCGGCGGCCTGGATCTCCGCGATCTCGTCGCGCACGAGCAGGCGCGTCACGACGCGGTGGCCGGCGGCCTCGACGCCCTGCGCGAGGTAGTCGCCGCCCCGATCGGTCTCGAGCTCGCGCGTGTCGCTGACCGTGACGACGGCGAACCCGAGCGAGGCGGGCGAGGCGGCGCGATGTTCTTCGAGACCCATGCCGGGAGGGGGCGCAAGGGAGAGGGGCGCGGGAAGCATCCCAGCCGGCCCTGACGGATGCAACTCGGACGGAGCTGCACCCTTCGGACCGGAAGCCGCGCCGGCGCTCCAACGGTCACGCCGGGCCGGCCGTACAATCGCCCGCTCGAAAAAGGAGTCTGCCATGCGCCCGTTCCCCCGCCTCGTCCTCGCGCGCGTCGCGACGCTCGCCGCGCCCGCCTTCGCACTCGCCCAGGAAACCGGTGAACACGACCACGCGCTCGCGGGCATCGGCGAGGCGCCCCTCGCCGCTCCGCACGATCTGGCGCGCGGGGCCAAGCTCGTCTTCGTACCCGACTTCGCCGAGGAGCGCGTCACGGGGGTCTGGCGCTTCCGCGCAGGGTCGATCCTGGATCCGGCCGATCGCGTCGGCATCGCCGAGGTCGCCTCGCGCATCCTCCAGAGCGGAGGCTCGGAAGCGACGTCTGGAGAGGACCTGCAGGAGTGGATCGCCGCCCGTCAGATCGGCCTGCGCTTCCAGTGCAGCTTCGACCGTTACGACATCCGCTTCGTCTGCAAGCCCGAGGAGTTCACCGAGCTGCAGGAGCGCATCGGCGAGCTCGTCGCACGCCCCGCATACCCCGAGACGGAGGTCGCGCGCGCGCGCCAGCGCCTGGCGCGCGGCCTGCAGCGGGTGGTGCACGCCGGGGCCGAGGCCGATGCGAAGCTGCGCGAGGTGATCTTCGGCGCGGACTCGCCGTGGGCGCGGCAGCCGGACGCCGCGGGGATCGACGCGATGACGCGCGACGACGTGCTCGCCTACCACCGCAGGTACCTGGTCCCCGAGCGGCTCGTCATCGGCGTGCGCGGCAACGTCGACCTGGTCGCGACGACGGAGCTCTACGACCGCCTGCTGGCGGCCGTGCCGGACCCCGCACCGGGGGGCGACGGCGCTCCGCTGCCGAGCTTCGAGGCTCCCGCGAAGAGGGAGATCGTCCTCCTCGACCAGCGCGCGGACCACGAGGCGGCGGTGCGCATGATCCTGCCCGCGCCCGCGTGGGACTCCGAGCACGCGAGCGCCCTGCGGCTGTGGTCGTACGTGCTCGCCGGCGACGGCCAGCACGGGCTGGGGTCGCGGATCAGCGAGCGCAGGGTGGAGGTCCTTCCGGGCTGGGGCCACACGGGCCGGCTGCAGGTCTCCTTCAACTGCAGTCCCGCCGCGATCGGCGACGCCTTCGGGTTCACGCTCGAGACGATGCAGAAGGCCTCTGGGCCGATCCCGGCCGAAGAGCTCGACGACGCGCGCGCGCGCGCTCTCGAGGGCGACTTCCCAGCGGGCGAGTCGATCATCGAGCAGGCGATGGAGACGGCGTTCCAGGGGGCGCCGGCGGACCTCTGGGTGCGGCACGCCGAGGCGCTGCGCACGCTGACGCCCGCCGAGGTGCAGGCGGCGGCCCGCGCGTTCGTCGCCGTGGAGGGCGCGGAGGGAGAGCCCGGGGACGTGCGCGCCTTCTGCGCGGTGGCCGCGCCCGCGGTCCGGGCCGAGCGCGCGCTGCGGCCCTTCGGCCGCGTCGTCGTCGAGGAGCCCGAGGAGGTCGAGCGGCTGCTCGCCGCGATGGGCGGCCGGCCGCGCTGGGCGGAGCTGGGCGCGGTCCAGACCGACATCCTGTTCGAGATGCCTTCCGGGACGGTCGCGAGCCGGCAGTGGCGCGACCTCGGCGCGCCGCGCATGCGCGTCGACAACGCCCTGCCCTCGGGGCTCCAGACGACCGTCCTGAACGGCGACGCCGGGTGGATCCGCAACCAGACTTACCTTGAGGACATGTCGCCCGAGGACGTCGCCCGGGCGCGCGCCCGCAAGGCCCACGGCCTGTGGGACATCCTCCATCGGCTCGCCCGCCGCGACGCGCTGGCCGCGCGCATCGACACGGGCCCGCAGCTCGTGCTGAGCGACGACGGAGAGCTCGAGGTGCGCATCCAGCTCGACGAGGACGGCCGGCCGGCGCAGCTCGCATTCGACGTCGGCGGCGAGCCGACGCTGTACTCGTACGAGGACTGGGCCGTGGCGGACGGGTACGTCTACGCGGCGACGATCCGCGACCAGAAGCACGACACGGTGTGGCGGGTCTCGCGCTTCGAGCCGCTCGGGGCTTTCGATCCGGCGCTGCTCGAGCGCCGGGAGTGATGGCGGGCAAGGGGCCGCCTTCTCGGGCCCGTGCCCCCGCCCGACCTCCTCAACGCCGCAGCCGGTCGGCGACTTCCCTGAGCTGCCGCACCCTCCCCGCGTCGATCGCATTCTCGAGCCGCCCGCCCTCCTTGATCCACGTCCCGACGATCGCCCCGTCGGCGAGCTGGAGCAGCTCGGCGGCGTTGTCGCGCGTCACGCCCGAGCCGACGATCAGCTGTCCGGCGCCGATCGCCTCGCGCACGCGGGCGAGGTCGTTCCGCTCGGCAGCGGCCCCGGTCGCCACGCCCGAGACGATCACGGCGTCCGCCAGCCCGCGCCCGAGCGTGTCGCGCGCCGTCTCGTCGATCGGCCGCCCGCCGAGCGGGCTCCCGTGCTTGACGTGCACGTCCGCGAGGATCAGGGCGGCGGGGGCGAGCCGCGCCCGCTCGCGCAGCGTGTCGGCGGCGCGGCCCTCGACGAGCCCCTGATCGGTGACCGCCACCCCGCTGTGCACGTTGATCCGCAGGAAGGCCGCCGGAGTCGCCGCGCACAGCGCGAGGGCGGCGCGCGCGTCGTTGCGCAGGACGTTGACGCCGACGGGGACCGCGCCCGCGACGCGCGCGACCTCGTGGAGGCAGAGCGCCATCGCCGCGACGGTCTCGGGCGGCACGCGGTCCTTGTGGAAGGGGCGGTCGCCGAAGTTCTCGACCAGGAGCGCGTCGCAACCCCCCTCGAGCGCGGCGCGCGCATCGCGCACGGCGGACTCCACGACGGCTTCCGGGCGACCGCGGTAGAGCGGCGAGCCCGGCGTCGGAGGGAGGTGCAGGACGGCGATCAGGTACGGTCGGCGCAGGTCGAGCACGGAACGTCGGCCTCTCGGGCGGCTGCCTCTCGAACGCCGCGGACCAGGAGGGCGGCTGCGAAGGCGAGTCGGGTCGTGGACGGGCGACGCATCGGCTGGGGCGGCAGGGGCCTCGAGGGTCGGTGAGCTTGCGCAGGTGAAACGCGGGCGGAGGCGCGAAAGGGCCGGCCGCGTGCCGCGTAACCCGCTCGCTGGAGTAGCCTGGAGCCCTCCCGCGCGCTCCGGCGCCGGGCGACGGCAGGTACCCTATCCCCAAACCGCGACCACAGCAGGCCATGAACTCGCGATTCCTCGGCTGCGGTCTCGTCGGGGCGCTCTTCGCGGCGCCCCTCGCGACGACCGCGCACGCGCAGTCCCCCGTCTCGGCGGCACGCAAGATCGCGCCCTTCCGCGTGCTCGACAACGACGAAGGGTCTCACATCGACCTCCTGTTCCCCCCGATCCGCCCGCTGCTCGTCCTCCCGTCCGGGACGGTCCTGGCCCTCAACGGCCACGATAGCGCGCTCGTCGAGCTCGACTCGAGCGGCGCCGTGACGCGCACGATCCGGCTGCCCTGGGGCCCGGTGTCGCTCGCGCCGTGGGACGCCGAAGGCGCGGAAGACGGCAGCTCGGTGCTCGTCGCCTGCCGCGGCACGTACACGCTGGCGCGCGTCGACCTCGCGGCGGGAGCCATCGTCGACCTGATCGACCTGCCCACCGAGCCGGCCGACCTCCTCGTGCACCCGGTGAGCGGCCACGCGTTCGTGTCCTGCCCGGGCGCCGACCTCGTCGTCGAGGTCGACGTCGCGGCGCGGGCGATCGTGCGCAAGTACGCGATCGACTCGAAGGCGCCGACCTTCCTCGCGCTGCAGGGCGATGACGTGCTCGTCGCGCCGATGCTCTCGGGCAACAACTCGCTGGTCGAGACCGGCGACGGGGTCCTCGACCAGGGCGCGGGGCGCGTGCTCGACCTCGAGGACCCGGCGGTCGCGACCGCGGGGCTGCCCGACGAGGACCTGTTCCGCATCACGCCCGGCGCCGAGGCCGTCGCCGTGGCGACCGACATGGGCACGGTGCTCTTCGCGGTCGGCCTGAACCCGTTGACGGGCGAGGTCTGGCAGCTCGGCACCGAGGCCGACAACAAGGACCCCTTGCGCGTGGGCGAGCCCGCGGTCGCCGGCACCTTCGCGCTCAACCGGCTGGCCCTGGCGCGCGTCACGCCCGGCGCCGGAGCGCCCGTGCGGCCGTACCGCGTGATCGAGCTCGACGACTCGAGCCTCGGCGCGCCCGGCATCCAGTACGACCCGACGCGCACGGTCGGGCAGCCGTACGCGCTCGACTTCGACGCGGCGGGAGGCGGCTACGTCGTCGGCCTCTTGACGTCGAACGTCACCCAGCTCGGGCCCTTCGGCACGTTCGTGCGCGAGTGGAACGTCGGCTCGATCCCGCGCGCGATCGACGTGTCGGACGACGGGCGGGAGGCGTGGGTCTACTGCTGGGGCGACAACACGCTCGAGCGCTACGACCTCTCGGGCCCGACGCCGGCGCTCGCGGCCACGCTCGACATGGGCTTCGACCCGACCCCGCCCGACATCCAGGAAGGCCGCAGGCTCTACTACGACGCCGCCTTCTCCGAGCACGGGAACCTCTCGTGCAACTCGTGCCACATCGAGCTCGATTCGGACATGACGGCCTGGGACCTGTCGGGACTGCCGTTCGACGACAAGGGGCCGCTGGTGACGCAGACGCTGCGCGGGATCGAGGATCTCCTGCCGATGCACTGGCGCGGCGAGCGCGGCGACCTGATCGACTTCAACCCGGCCTTCGTCGGGCTGCTCGGCGGCCGCCCCATGGACGAGAGCCCCGGAGGCGAGTTCGAGAAGTTCCAGGCGTTCGTCTTCTCGGTGCACCAGCCCGCAAACCCCTTCGAGGACCCGCGGCGCGTGGTCAACGCGGCGATCGGCTTCAGCGAGCCGGGCGGCGAGCCGCAGGCGGCCGACGCGATCGCCGGCCAGGACGCGTTCTTCGACACGACCTCCGACATCATCGCCTCGTGCAACGACTGCCATACGCTCCCGACTGGCACGAGCAACGAGATCGTCCTCGACGAGCCGAACCTGGCCGACCCGCGCCGCAACCACAAGGTCGTCGCGTCGTTCAACGGAATCTGGCGCAAGGGGCAGCCGACGATGCCGACCGTCATGTTCGCCGACGGCGGGTCGGAAGAGCGTCCGACGCTCGGCTCGGCGATCTCCTCGGCGGGCCTGAAGGACAGTATCAAGGACTTCGTCGACATCCCGCTCTTCACGCTGACCGAGGCGCAGCGCCGCGACATCTCCGCGTTCGTGACCCAGATCGATTCCGGCCTCGCCCCGGCCGTGCACCGCGCCTGGCTGCTCGACGGCGACGCGCCGCGCAGGGTCTACGGCGCCCTGCGCACCTACCTCATGCCGCAGGCCCAGGCGCGCCACTGCGACGTCGCCGTGTTCGGCACGGTCGAGGTCGACGGGGCGGCCCGCGAGCTGCGCTGGTTCTGGGACCGCGCGACGGGACGCTTCGTGCCGGAGGACTCCGCGCTCGCCTCGCGGCCGCTCGAGTTCTTCGTCCAGGGCGCCGCGCAGGGGCTCGCGAGCAACGTCTTCCTGGGGCTGCCGGTCGGGATGGCGGAGCGCTTCGCGGTCGACTTCGACCACGACGACCTGAAGAACGCGGACGAGCTGGCGCTCGGCACCGACCCGTTCGACCCGGACTCGGATGGCGACGGCGACCCGGACGGGCACGAGGCGGCGAACGGCGGGGACCCGACCGACGACAGCGTGACCTCGACCGACGCGACGCCGCCCGTCATCGAGAACCTGCGCGTCGTCTACACGACGACGCGCGTCGCGAAGATCCTCTTCGACACGGCCGAGCCGACGCGCTTCCTGGCGACGTGGAGCGGGGGCGGCCGCAGCGGAGCCGTCTCCAGCGAGCGCTTCGACAAGAAGCACACGGTGCTCCTGCGCGACCTCGTCGCGAACCGCGTCCAGAGCGTCCAGGTCACGGCGATCGACCACGGCGGGAACCGGATCTCCACCGACGTCCCCGGCATCCGGACGGAGCCGTTCGTCTTCCCGTTCGACGTGATCCTGGTCGATGCCACGGTGAGCGAGCAGCAAGACTCGGCCGGAGTCCTGCGCTTCGAGCTGCGCGGCCGCGTGCAGCTCAAGACGGGCGGATCCGCCTCGGGCTATCAGCTGCGGGTCGACGTGTTCAAGAACGGCGTCCTGACGCAGCCGAACGTGATCGGCTCGACCTCGGGCGGAGGCGGCTTCTCGACGGTGGTCGTCGAGGAGACCGGGCTCGTCCCGGGCGACGAGATCACGGCCAACGTCAGGGCCCTCTGGACGCCCGGAGCCGGCCCGCGCACCTGGAGCATGCCCGACACGCCGCCCGAGAACCGCGCTTTCTCCGTGACCTACACGGGCAGCGGGTCCTGAGTCCTCGCGTGCCCGGGCCCGGGCCCGAGCCCGAGCTCGAGCGATCGCGCAAGCGATACGCAAGTCACCTTGGGTAGCGCCGCATCGCCGGCCTACAATCGCCCGTCCTCCCGCGGGAGGCTCCGCCGATGCTCTGCCCAGGGTTCTGCCTCTCGCTCGTGCTCGCTTGGTCGGCGGGCGGTCTCCCCGCCGCGGCCCAGGAGAACGGAAGCGCCGCCGCGGCCGACGGCCCGACGCTCCCGCCCGACCTCGCGCTCCTGCACGAGGCGGAGGAGCAGGTCCGCCGCCAGCGCTACGCGCGCGCCATCGAGCTGTACACGAAGCTCGCCGAGCTCTACCCCGACAAGCCGGCGGGCCGCGCGGGGCACAGCCGCTCCCGGCCGACCGCCTACCTCGGCTGGAGCGACGTCGTGCGCAGCGGGCCGTCGGCCAACCGCGTCGACGTGGTCCTGATGGGCGACGGCTACCAGGGCAACGACATCGACCAGCGCATGTTCGACGACCTCGCGGCGCGCGTCCCCGAGCGCTTCGCCGCGAACGCGGTCCTCGCCGAGTACCTCGACTACCACGACTTCGTGCGCATCAACCTGCGCAGCCGCGACAGCCGACCGCCTCCGCCGGAGGGGACGCTCGAGACGGCGCTCGGCTCGCGCCTCTACGGCAAGACTCCGTCCGAGGTGCAGGTCGACCGCGGCCGCGCGTGGAGCTACCTCGGCGAGCTGCCCGACCACGACAACCTCGTGCTGGCCTGGGTGCGCCACGCGGAGTCGGGGAACGCGTCGGGCGGCCTGGTGTGCCTCGGCACGGCGTGGGAGGCCTGGAGCGTGCACTTCTGGGCCCACGCGATCGCCGGGCTGGGCGACGAGACGCCGGCCTGGATGCACCTCGTCGGTGACGACCTCCCGCGGCCCAACGTCGCGAACGCCGGCATCGCCCGCGAGGTGCCCTGGAAGCACTGGCTCGACGCGGGCGCGCGGCGGGTCGCCATCTTCGAGGGCGCCGACGGCAAGGACTTCGGCGCCTTCCGCCCCGCCCCCGTCTGCGTGATGTCCGGCGGCGGCGAGTTCTGTCCCGTCTGCCGCGAGGCGCTGGTGCTCGCCATCCATCGCTACGTGGATCCGATCGACGCCTGCAGGCCGGCCGCGCACCCGCTCGCCGCGGAGGATCCGGGCGGTGACTCCACGGCGATCGTCGCCCGCGAGCCGCTCGAGCTCTCGGTGGTCCCGATGCAGCCGCGGACGCACCGGCTGGACGTCCACTTCTTCGTGCTCCCGACGGGCGCCGTCCCGCCGCCCCCCGTCCCCCCGGACGACGGGCGGGTCTGGAACGACCGGCGCGCGCGCGGCCCGCTGCCCGAGCTCGACGTCCTGCCGATCGAGAGCGCGGCGCAGCCCGACGGCAGCCACCGCTTCCGCTTCGATCCTGCCGAGTGGCCGCGCGGGACCTACCGCGTCGTCTGCCGCGTGCGCGACGCCGCGCGGGTCGGCGAGGAGACCTGGGTGCTCGCCGACGAGCACGGCCTGCTCGAGTCGGAGCGTGGATGGTGGGTGCGCGTGCCCTGACGCCGTGCGCGTGGGCGCTCGCGCTCGCCCCCGCCCTCGCGCAGGAGGCGCCGGACGAGGCCGCGCGCGACGCGCGCCTTCCCCCCGCGCGCGACGGGCGCCTCGAACGGGCCGTGACGCTCGACGACGAGCACCCCTTCGAGCCCCCCGCGGACCTGGACGCGTGGCGCGCGCGGCGCGAGCGCGTGCGGCGCCAGGTGCTCGTCGCCGCGGGCCTGTGGCCGATGCCCGCGCGCACGCCGCTGAACGCCGTCGTGCGCGAGACGGCGAGGCGCGCGGGGTACGCGGTCGACGCCGTGCGCTTCGAGAGCTACCCGGGCTTCTTCGTGACCGGCAACCTCTACCGCCCGTTGCCGCGGGGCGCGGGCCGCGTCCCGGGCGTCCTCTGCCCGCACGGGCACTGGAACGGCGGGCGTTTCTCCGAGCGCAGCGACGACGAGGCGCGCGCCGAGATCGAGGCCGGCGCGGAGAGCGAGCTCGCGAACGCGAAGTACCACCTGCAGGCGCGCTGCGCGCAGCTGGCGCGCATGGGCTGCGTCGTTCTCCACTACGACATGGTGGGCTACGCGGACTCGTCGCAGCTGCCGCACGCCGAGGGCTTCGGCGACCTCGAGTCGGAGCTGGCGCTGCTGTCGGCATTCGGCCTGCAAACCTGGAGCTCCATCCGCGCCCTCGACTTCCTCGCTAGCCTGCCCGAGGTCGACCCCGAGCGCATCGGCGTGACCGGCGCGAGCGGCGGAGGAACGCAGACCTTCGTGCTGTGCGCCGTCGACGACCGGCCCGCAGCCGCGTTCCCGGCGGTGATGGTCTCTACCGCGATGCAGGGCGGGTGCGCCTGCGAGAACGCCTCGCACCTGCGCGTGGGGACGGGCAACGTCGAGCTCGCGGCCCTCTTCGCGCCGAGGCCGCTGTTCCTCACGGGCGCGGACGACTGGACGATCGAGATCGAGACGCAGGGGCTGCCAGAGCTCCAGCGGGTGTACGAGCTCTACGGTGCCGCCGGCAACGTCGCAGCCAAGTGCTTTCCCGAGTTCCAGCACAACTACAACCGGGTCGCGCGCGAGCTCATGTACGCGTGGTTCGACGGGCACCTCGGCCTCGGGCATGCGGAGCCCATCCGCGAGGCGCGCCTGGATCCGATCCCCCCGCCGTCGTCCCTGCTCGCCGCGTCGGAGCTCTCCGTGTTCGACGCCGAGCACCCGCGTCCCGAGGGGGCGCTGGACGCGGGTGGAGTGCGGCGAGCGATGCGCGCCGCCGCGGAGGAGGCCGTCGCCGGCGCGTGGCCGCGGACGCGCGAGGAGCTCGAGTCGTCGTTCCGCCGCGTCTTCGGCGGGGCGCTCGAGGCGCTGCTGCACACGTCGCTGCCCGAGGCGGAGGAGCTCGAGGTCGAGACCGGGCCCGAGGTCGAGTGGCCGGGAGGATCGCGTCGCGAGCTCGTGCTCGCGCGGCGCGGCAGCGGCGAGGCCGTCGACGCCTCGCTCGTCGTCCCGGAGGCCTGGAACGGCGGCGTGCTCGTCGCCGTGTCGTCGGCCCCGGCATCCGCGTTCGACGGCGCGTCGCCGCACGCGCTCGACCCCGCTCCGATCCTCGAACGCGGATGGGCGTGGCTCGAGCCCCGCGTGCTCCTGGTCGATCGGCCGGGGGCACGGCTGCCGGTCGACTCGCGCCACGATCGTTTCGTGGGCTACACGCTCGGCTACAACCGCACGCTGATCGCCGAGCGCGTGCACGACGTGCTCACGGCGGTCGGTTACGCCCATGGCCTCGAGGGCGCACGCGAGGTGCGGCTCTTCGGCTCGGGCGAAGCCGGCGCGTGGGTGCTGCTCGCCGGCGCGATCGCGGGCGGCGCGCTGGGCCGAACGGCCGCCGAATGGCGCGGCGACCTGCTCGCGGTGGAGCGGCTCGACGACCCGAGCTTCCTTCCGGGAGCGGAGAAGTACGGTGGGCTCCCCGTCCTGGCTGGGCTCGGCGCGCCGCGCCCGCTCGCGCTATTCGGGACGTCGGACCCGCCTGCTCGCCTGCTCGAGCTCTACGACGTCGCCGGCGCGCGCGCGGCGCTGCGCGCCTTCGACGCGCCCGGCGCGGCGCTCGTCGAATGGATCAGCGCACCTCCGCGCTGACCGCGGAGATCCACTCCTCGACGAGCAGTGCGCGCACGGCCGGCTCGCGGTCGAGCCGCGTGGCGACGCTGCAGTCCTCGATGGCGAAGCGCGGCCGGTAGCGCGTGAGGAACCGCTCCACGTCGAGGTCGGGCACCTCCTGGGCCGCGACTTGGGCGAGCAGGCCGGCGAGCACCTGCGCGTGGTGCAGCGCGACCACGCGCACCTCGTCGGGGCCGAGCTCGGCGAGGATCGCTCGCCGCCACGACTGCCCGTCGTCCCACAGGAACGCGGCGTGGGCGAGGTCTCCGGCAGCGACGAACGGCTCGCCGCGATCGCTCGCCGCACGGCACAGGCGCAAGAGGCCGTCGTAGCCGTAGCGGTCGTAGAGGCGCGAGACGACGAAGAAGCCCAGGCCGTAGAGCTCGCGCTTGGAGTCCGCGCGCGAGTGGGGCGAGATCTCCTGGACCTCGGAGCGGAACACGTCGTGCGGCTCGACCGGCGGGTCGTAGCCGTCGAGGATCCGGAACGTGAGCTGCTGCCCGCCGTTCGGCAGGGGCCGGGCGAAGCGGATGCGCCCCTCGACGTCGCCCAGCGCGGCGAGGGCGCGCAAGAGGCGCCCCGCGCGGAAGCGCGAGGCGACGCGCGGGTGCAGGACCAGCCCGACGTGGTCGGCGAGCCCCTCGACGAGCACCGGAGGCAGGCTCTTCCAGTCGGGCCCGAGCATCAGGTGCACGAGCTCGTGCGTCAGGTCCTCGGGCAGGTAGCTCGAGCTGCGCAGGAGGTGGATGCGGTTCCAGGCACCGTAGTTGAGCGCCACGACCTCGCGCGACGGGCGCATGAGCCAGAAGAGCCGCAGCTCGTCCTGCAGCCAGACCTCGACGTGCGGCGAGGTCGTCCCCGGCAGAACGCGCCGGATCTCGGGCAGGAGCTCGTCGAGCATCCCCGCCACGCGCTCGGCCTCCTCCGGCGTGGGCGCGCGCACGAGACCGTGGTCGGCCTCGACCTTGGCGGAGGGCGGCGCCACGCAGCTCGCGCTCGAGACGACCACGAGGGTCCGAAGGAGCCGGCGGCGAGCGCGCATCGATCCGAGTGTCGCGCGGGCAGCCCTTCCGGGCAAGCCGGGCCGCAGGGAATCGCCACGGCTTTCGCCAAACCGAAGCGAGCGTCACTATAGTCGAGCCGACCCGGCTCGCGATCCCTTGCGCCCGACGGAGCTCCGATGAACACGCTCACTCGCCGCCGCCTGCTCGAAGGCTCCGCCGCGACCTTCGTCTTCATGAACCTCCCGGCCTTCGGGCGACCGCGCGCCCGCCGCCGCAGCCCGAACGAGGAGATCCGCTGCGCGGTGATCGGGCTGCGCGGCCGCGGGCGATCGCACGTCGATGCTCTGCGCGCGATGCCCGACGTCAAGGTGGTCGCGCTGTGCGACGCCGATCGCGAGGTGCTGGCGAGCGCGGAGCAGGGGTTCGTCGAGCGCGGCGAGAAGGTCGACACGTACGTCGACCTGCGCAAGGTCATCGAGCGCGACGACGTCGACGTGATCGCGACCGCGACGCCGAACCACTGGCACGCTCTGATCGCGGTCTGGGCCTGCCAGGCGGGCAAGGACGTCTACCTCGAGAAGCCGGTCTCGCACGACATCTGGGAAGGCCGCCAGATCGTGAAGGCCGCGCGCAAGCACGGCCGCATCGTCCAGACGGGGACGCAGAGCCGCTCGAGCTTCGGGATACGCGAGGGCATCGAGTGGATGCAGGCCGGCAACCTCGGAGCGATCGAGGTCGTGCGCGGCTTCTGCTACAAGCCGCGCCAGAGCATCGGCAAGGTCGACGGGCCGACGAAGGTGCCCGAGGGCGTCGACTACGACCTCTGGACGGGTCCGGCGCCGATGAAGCCCCTGATGCGCAGGAACCTGCACTACGACTGGCACTGGGTCTTCGACACCGGGAACGGCGACCTCGGCAACCAGGGCATCCACCAGATGGACCTGTGCCGCTGGGCGCTCGGGGCGGGCGAGCTCGCGCGCGGGGTGCTGAGCATCGGTGGCCGCTTCGGCTACGACGACGACGGCGACACGCCCAACACGCAGATCGTCCTGTTCGACTACGAGAAGGCGCCGCTCGTCTTCGAGGTCCGCGGCCTGCCCCGCGACCTGGCCGCGCAGCAGGAGAACTGGGGCGGCAGCATGGACCGCTACCGGGACGTGAGCATCGGGGTCGTCGTCGAGTGCGCGGAAGGATCCCTCGTGCTGCCCGACTACCACCAGGCGCAGGCCTACGACTCGAAGGGCCAGGAGGTCCGCGCATGGGAGGGCGCGGACGACCACTTCGCCGACTTCATCGCGGCGGTGCGCAGCCGCAAGCCCGAGGACCTGAGCGCCGACATCCTCGAGGGCCACCTCTCGAGCGCGCTGTGCCACATGGGCAACGTCTCGTACCGGCGCGGCCAGCTCGCCGATCCCGACGAGATCCACCGCCGCATCAGCGACGCCGAGGTCCCCAGCGAGAGCTTCGAGCGCTTCTGCCGGCACCTCGAGGCGAACGGGGTCGACCTCGCGAAGACCCGCGCGCGAGTCGGCCCGTGGCTCGCGTTCGACCCGGCGCAGGAGGTCTTCAACGGCGACGAGGCGGCCGACGCGATGCGCAAGGGGACCTACCGCGAGCCGTTCGTCGTGCCCGAGGAGGTGTAGGAAGTCACGCCCCGGCGAACTCGGCGAACGCGCGCGCCAGCGCCGCGTCGTCGAGTTCGCCCTCGTAGAAGAGCACGCGGTAGCGCAGGCGCAGCGTCTCGCCGAGCGGCACCGTGAGGTCGCCCGTGCCCGCCGGCTTCTCCTCGAAGTCGTGGACGCCGAAGGGGTTGGCCGCGCACAGACCGTAGTCGCGCGCGTGCCACCAGGTGGGGTGACGCGGGTTCTCGGGGTGGTCGAACATGGCGTAGCCGACGACGCGGCCGCCGACCGGCGCCCAGTAGGTGATCCACTGGGCGCGCTTGCCCCACACCGCGGTTCCGCCGTCCCCTGCGCTGTTGCGCGCCCGACCCGCTGCGCGCTCGCCCGCGAGGCGCAGCGCCGGGATGCTGCGCACGGCCATCGAGCCCTCCTTCGTATCCCCCATCGTCAGCGGCTTGCCCACGGGGACGAGGGTGACGTCGAAGTCGACGCCGCGCGCTCCCTCGCGGGCGAAGAAGCGCAGCGTGCGCTCCTCGCGGCACTGCACCGCGCCCTGCGCCACCCAGCGGTAGCTCGCGCGCAGGACCGCGGCCTCCTCGCCGGAGCGCAGCTCGACGATGCGCTCGAGCTCGATGCCCTCGCCCGCGCCCCGGCCGTGCCAGAAGTCGTGGCCGTTGACCGCGCCGTGGGTGAACCACAGCGACTGGTGGTGCGGGTGGTCGCGCGCCTCGCCCTCGACCTCCTCCATCGGCCAGGCGCGCGTCATCGGCGTGCCGCCCGGGCCGAGCACGGGGAAGAGGTACGGCCGCGGCGTCGCGCCGGCGTGGACGACCGTGAAGGGCGCGCCGTCGATCGTGACGTCGACGGTGCTCCCCGCGCGCCGCAGCTCGATGCGCGGGCCGAGCTCGGCGCTGCGGACCGGCGCCGCGGAGGCGTCCTGCAAGAGCGGCGCCAGCGCGAGCAGCATGGGGGTCACCGACATGGCGACAGGGTATCCTGCGCGATGGCATCCGTGGACGGCGACCAGGACCTGCGCCTCTGGATGCGAGGAGGATCCCAGCATGCACTACGAGACGCTCGACCCCGACGAGGCGCACGGCCGCATCGCGGCCGACTCCAAATGGACGTTCCTCGACGTCCGCACCGAACGGGAGTTCCAGGCCGGCCACGCCAGCGGCGCCTTCAACGTCCCCTACGCGTTCCGCGAGCTCACGGGCATGACGCAGAACCCGAGCTTCGTCGACGTCGTCCAGCGCCGTTTCGCGCCGGACTCGCACCTGGTCCTCGGCTGCGCGGCCGGCGCCCGCTCGCAGCGTGCCTGCGAGCTCCTGGCGGCGGCGGGCTTCCGCAACCTCGTCAACATGGACGGGGGCTTCAGCGGGCGGCGCGACGAGAGCGGGCAGGTCGTCGTCGAGGGCTGGCAGGCGCGCGGCCTGCCGACGGAGGCCGATGCGCCGGTCGAGCGCACGTACCCGCACCTCGCATCGGAGAGTCGATCATGCTAGTCGCATTCCTTCTCGCGGCCGCAACCGCGCAGGGCTCGCCCGCGGCGAGCGGGTACGAGCTCTATGTGCCGCCCACCTACGAGGCGGGCACGCCCGCACCGCTCGTGATCCTGCTGCACGGCTACGGCGCGAGCGGCGCGGCGCAAGAGGCGTACATGCAGTTCCAGCCGCTCGCCGACGAGCTCGGGTTCCTCTACCTGCACCCGAACGGAGAGCGCGACACCGCCGGCAACCGCTTCTGGAACGCCACGGACGCTTGCTGCGACTTCTTCGGGAGCGGCGTAGACCATTCGAGCCTCCTGCGCGCCTTGATCGACGACACGCGGACGGCGTTCTCCGTCGACGACCGGCGCATCTACCTCGTGGGGCACTCGAACGGCGGCTTCATGTCCTACCGCATGGCCTGCGACCACGCCGACGTGATCGCCGCGATCGCCAGCCTGGCGGGGGCGACGTGGTTCGATCCCGCCCGCTGCGCGCCGAGCGAGCCCGTGCACGTGCTGCAGATCCACGGCACCGCCGACACCGTGATCCTCTACGGCGGCGGCGGCATCGGCGCAGCCCTCTACCCCGGAGCCGTGCAGTCGGTGGAAACGTGGGCGACCTACGACGGCTGCGACCTCGCGGCGGACACCTCGGCACCGAACCTCGACCTCGATGCCGGGATCCCCGGCGACGAGACGACCGTGACGCGCTACACGAGCGCTTGCCCGTCTGGCGGGTCGGCGGAGCTCTGGACCATCGTCGGCGGCGGCCACGTCCCGAACCTCTCCGATCGGTTCAGCCGCCTCGTGGTCGAGTACCTGTACGCGCACCCGAAGGCCGGCCCCGGCGAGAACGTCTGCCGTTCCGAGCCCAACTCGACGGGCAGCGCGGCGGTCATGGACGCGCGCGGCAGCGCGAGCGTCGCGGCCGGCGATCTGGTCCTCGCGTCCGGCCCGCTGCCCCCGGACGAGTTCGGCCTGTTCTACTTCGGCCCGGACTCGATCGAGGTCCTTTTCGGCAACGGCTGGCGCTGCGTCGGCGCGGGCGTCCTGGGCGTGTTCCGGTTCGGCGTGCAGAGCTCGGGCGCCAAGGGGCGGCTGGAACGGTCCGTGGACTACGGCGCGCCGCCGGCAGCGGGACGGCTCGTCGCGGGATCGACGTGGTACTTCCAGGCCTGGTTCCGCGATCCGCCGGCGGGTGGGGCGTTCTTCGACTTGTCGGACGGGTACTGCGTCCTGTTCGCACCGTGAAGGGGTTGGGGGTAGGGTCCACGCGCGAAACGCCCTGGACGACGCGGGATGGGTTGACGGGTCGACGGGTTGGCGCGCGTCGGCGCAGCGCGCATCACGCGGGCGCAAGCGGCACATATTCTCGAGATAGACGGCGACTCGCGCGCGCGAGATGCGTCCTAACTCATGGAAGGTCGGCCTTCTCTTCGAGGTGAATCATGCTCGATAGGTCTCGTTCGAAACGTTCGAGGATCGAGCGCTCGTCGGGTGCCTCGCACGCGAAGCGTCCCGAGCTCCAGGGCGTCGTCGTGCACGCGACGATGAAGCTGCGGCCCGGACTTCCGAGCCTGCGCACGCCGCGCGCGTACCGGCGCATCGAGCGCGCGATCCGTCAGGCCAGCGACCGGCACGGGGTGCGGATCGTCGAGTACAGCGTGATGTCCAATCACCTGCACTTCATCGTCGAGCCCGGGAGCAAGCGCGATCTCTCGCGCGGGATGCAGGGACTGGCCATCCGATTGGCGAAGGCTCTGAACGCGCACTGGCGCCGGCACGGCAAGGTCTTCCTGGAGCGCTACTTCGCGCGCGCGCTGACCAAGGTCACCCAGGTTCGGCGGCTCTTCCGCTACGTCCTGAACAACGCTCGCAAGCACGGGGTGCCGATCCCCAAGGACCAGGTGGACCCGTACTCGTCGGCGCGCTGGTTTCCGGGCTGGGCCGAGAGCATCAAGCGCCCGAACCGCCGCTCGCCGGTCGCGATGCCGGAGTGCTTCGAGACGGTGCACTGGCGCATGGGCGGACCCTTGAGCGTGGACGAGATGCCCGGGCCGGTGCACTTCTTCCCGGCGCGCTGAGCGCGCGGGGGCCGAGACGCGCTGGCTTTCCGACGGGCTCCGACCCGGCGGGCGTTCTGGGGTGTCTCGGCGCGGGGCGGTCCCCCAACCCGGGGCGTGCGGGGTTCTCGGCCCCCATCGGAACCGGCGGACCGGTCACGAGCCCGCCGCGGAGGACCGCGGCTCAGGTCGCCGAGCGCCGCGGCCGGCGGATCCGGGCGGCGATCCACACGAGGAGCGGGTACGCCAGGAGCAGCACGCCGAGGAGCTGCAGGGCGCGCAGGGCGGCGCGGTCGACCGTCGCGTCGATGCGCGGAGCGGCGACGTCGACCACCTGCTTCGCCAGGTCCCCGGCGGCGTTCAAGATCGTCGCGCGCTCGCCGCGCAGCTCGGCGACGACCGCGTCGCGCTCCGCCGCGACGAAGGCGAGCGTCTCCGCGCGCTGGCGGTCCAGGTCCTCCAGCACGGCGCGGCGCTGGGCTTCCAGCGCCTCGAGCACCGCCTCGCGCTCGCTGCGGATGCCGGCGAAGATCGCCTCGCGCTCCGCGTCGACGGCGGCCAGGACGGCCTCGCGCTCGGCGCGGACCTCCGCGATCACGGTCGCGCGCTCCGCGGCGAGGGTCTCGAGCACGAGGCCGATCATGCGTTCGAGGAACGGCGGGAGGGCGACCACCACTCGATCGATCTCGCCCATCGACGCGGCGGCTGACTCCGCGGCGGCCACGAGCCGCGGGACGGCGTCGCGCGGCAGCGTCTCGTCGATCACGAGCTCCGCCTGCCAGCGCGCCTGCTTGGGGAGGTGCGCCAGGTAGATCCGACTCCTGGCGGCGACGTCCGCGAGCATCAGCTCGACGGAGGCGATGGACGAGGCGATGGACTGGAGGCCGCCGGCGGCGGCGCGCGTGAAGTCGGCCAGCTCGGCGGTCGGAGACTCGCGGACGAAGGCGGCCCCCTCGATCGGGTGCAGCTCGGACCAATCGGCGATCCGCTCCTGCACGGAGGCGAAGCCCTCCTCATGCAGCACCGTGCGCGCCACGTCCTCGATCTCCCGCAAGAGCTGCCGCGCGGCGGCGATCGCGACCTCCTGGTGCTCGCCGAAGGCCGCGCGCCCCTCGCCTTGCTCGAAGTACAGCGCCATCTGCTTGCAGAGGGCCCAGAGGTCGAGCAGCGCCGCCATGGGGTCGGAACGAAAGCCGGCCTTGTCCGCAGAGGGGATCGCGTACGCCTTCCAGCGCAGCGTGGCGCTCCCGACGGCCGCGTCGTCGGCCGCCAGCGCGATGTCGTCCGCAGTCGACTCGACGACCGCGGCGAGCTTGTCGGTGAACTCCATGACGCGCGTCGCCAGGGCCTCGGGGCGCGCCCCCTCCTCGACCTCCGTGAGCTGCGACATGCCCGACTGCGGCGGCGCGGACGCGCAGCCCGCGAGGATCCAGGCGAGGGGAGCCAGGGTCCCGAGGGCGCGCGCGACGTGGTTGCGGGACTGCATGGTTCCTCCTCCCCCCTCATGCGGGCGAGCGCCGCAGTCTACCCGCGCGCCGCGGGCGCGACGAGCGCCGCGAGGCGCCCCGTGCGCGCGAGCGTCCCGTGCGTGACGTCGCGGCGGTACGAGTAGAGCTCGCTCGCGGCCTCCCACGTGCAGAGCTCCGACACGTCGATCGCGCGCGCCCCCGCGCGCTCGAGCTGCAGCGTCGCGGCGAGGCGCAGGTCGACGTGCGGCCGCCGCCCGGCGCGCTCGCGCACGGCCTCGGCGAGCCCGGCGCGCACGAACTCGCGCGCGACCTCCGGCCCGACCTCGAAGCGCTCGAGCGAGAGGCACGGCCCAACCGCCGCCACGCGCGCAGGCGCTCCGAGCGCCGCCGCGGCGCGCGGGATCACGCCCGCGACGAGCCCGCGCCACCCGGCGTGCACCGCCGCCACGCGGCCGCCGTCGGCGCTCGCCATCAACACGGGCACGCAGTCGGCCGTGCGCACGAGCAGGAGCGCGTCGGCGCGCGCGGTCACGAGCGCGTCCGCCTCGCGCCCGCTCGTCCGCGCTCCGCTCGTGACCTCGAGCACGCGGGCGCCGTGCACCTGCTTGGGATCGTGGAGCACCGCGCCGGCCGCGGCTCCGGCGAGGCGCCGCAGCGTGGCCTCGAGGTCCGGGTCGAGCGGACCGACGTCCAGATCGCACGAGCGCGTGGTGAACGCGTGCGGCACGCCCAGGGCCCCGAGCGACGGCGAGCGGTAGGCGACGTGCGCGCCGAGCGTGCGGCGCTCGAGACGGTGGTGGAGGTGGGAGGTCGTCACGGCGCGCCCCCACCGTAGCGACGCGCCGCGGTGGACGCGACGGTCGAGCAGCGATAGCTTGCTCCCCAGTGTCCGCGGCGCCGTCCCCCCTCGTCCGCCACCGCTACCTCGTGCTCGGCGCGCTGGGACTCGCCGTCTACGTCGCGTTCCTGGGCCGGCGCGACCTCTGGTACCCCGACGAGCCGGACATCGGTCAGGTCGCGCTCGCGATGTACACGAGCGGCGACTGGATCGCGCCGCGCTTCAACGGGGAGATCTGGGTCGACTACCCGCCGATGGTGTACTGGACGGCGAGCATCGCCGCGCACGTCCTGGGCGGGATGAGCGAGCTCGCGCTGCGCCTGCCCTCGGCGCTCGCCGCGATCGCCCTCGTCCTCGTGACCTGCGCCGCCGCCTCGCGCTGGTTCGACGCGCGCACGGGGCTGTGGGCGGGGTTCCTGCTCGCGATCTCGGCCAAGTTCATGTACGAGGCGATCAGCTACCGCCCCGACATGCTCTTCAGCCTCGCCATCGGCGCGGGGATCGTGACCTACGCCACCGCCTCGGGCGAGCGGGCGCGCTGGGGGCCGCGCATCGTGGCCTTCTCGCTGTTCGGTCTGGCGATCCTCTCCAAGGGACCCCTGGGCCTCCTGCTGCCGGGGCTCGTGCTGACGCTCTGGCACGCCGGGCGCCGCGAGTGGCGCCGGCTCCTCGAGCTCGCGCCGCTCGCGCTCGTGTCGCTCGCCTTCGCCCTGCCCTGGTACGTCGCGTGCGCGAAGGCGATGGGAGTGGACGACCTCTGGGGCGAGATCTACGCCCAGAACTTCAAGCGCTTCGGCAGCGGCTCGCGCGGCCATCGCCAGCCCTTCTACTACTACCTGGGGGTCGTCTGGCCCGACCTCGCGCCGTGGTCGCCGCTGCTGCCCTTCGCCCTCTACTGGCTCGTGCGCTCCGGGCGCTGGCGCGACCGCCACGTGCAGCTCGCCCTCTGGTGGTGCGGGGCGTTCTTCGTCTTCCTCTCGATCGCGATCACCAAGCGCGAGCTGTACCTGATGCCGGCGTTTCCGGCGCTGGCGCTCCTCGCGGCGCCCTGGTTCGCGGCGGCCTTCGGCGCGGCGGCCTCCGGCGCCGAACCCGCGGCCGCGCCCGACCCGCGGCCGGCGCGCGTCTGGATCGTCGCGGTCGCGGGCCTGTTCGCCATCCTCGGAGTCGTGCTGATGGGGGCGGCCTCGGCGCTCGATCCGGTGCTCGCCCGCGCGGACCTCGAGCCGCACGAGATCGAGAGCGCGCGCTCGCTGCGCATCCCGGTCCTCGCGCTCGGCGCGGCCCTGGTCGCGCTCGGCGCGTGGATCTGGAGCGCGTACCGCAGAGGCCGCCTGCGCGAGGCGCTCGCGCGGGTGGGCGTCGCGCACCTGCCGCTGTACGCCCTCGGGGCCGCGTGGATCCTGCCGAGCTTCAACGCCCACAAGACGTACGCGCCGCAGTGCCGCTGGATCGCCGGGCAGGTGGGCGACTCGACGCACATCGGCGTCTTCTCGGAGCGCGCCAAGGCGAAGAAGGGCGGCTTCGGGTTCTACACCGGGAAGCTCGTCGAGATCATCGCCGACGAGGGGGCGCTCGAGCGCTTCTTCCGCGAGCACCCCGACTCGGTGGCCCTCGTCGCCGAGGAGGTTTCCGAAGCGTTGTTCGCGAGCGAGCGGACGGACTGGAAGGCCCGCGTGGTCCGGGATCTCCTCATCGGCCGGTACCACTACTTCGTCGTGCGCGGAGCCTGAGCCTCTGGGCCCGAAGACTTCATTCATCACGCTTCCCGGGCTGAGTCTTGTGTTTGACGATGAGTGCAAAAGAGGTCCTTGGAACTCCTTGCGGGGACGGTGATAACGGCCTAACGCCTTGCCGATCAGCGGCGGGCGAAGCCCGTCCGTTGCATCGGCGGGTTAGGCAGATTTCTTCGAGAATGCTCTGGCCGCCTCGCGCGGAACCTCGATCGGAACGAAGAACCGTTCCGGGTACAGGTAGTCCTCGCCTGACTCATCGATCACTCGGATCAGGCCTCGGGATTCCGCAGATGCGTCTTCGATCACCCGATAGATCTTCCGCACTTCCAGAGCAGCAGGGTTGCCTCGATTCTCGACGCAAACAACGTAGCGGTAGGTTCTTGCCATTGTCTTCAGCCTCAGTTCAGGAGCCGTTTGATCTTCATCTCACGCCGGCCGATTCCATGGGCCTCGTACCAGCTGGCCTTTCGCGGGTTTCGTGCAGCCCGCGTAGCGTGAGATCGTGAGCGTAATACGGGAAAGGGCACGGCCCGCTCCGCCGATTGAAGTGATATGGAAAACACACTTCGTCGGCGAGAGGTCGGGC